>LKMJ01002415.1_pt1 | contig 17157 bp, 18 predicted proteins | sample 643391 | NCBI WGS metagenome assembly LKMJ01 (sample SAMN04112250, study PRJNA286221) | soda lake metagenome | biome: soda lake; feature: Kulunda Steppe; material: water; isolation source: sample PL-Br10 brine of Picturesque Lake | place: Russia: Kulunda steppe | collected 2010-07
ACACACACACACACACACACACACACACACACACACACACACACACACACACACACACAAATAAATACACACATTGTGAGCCACCTGAAAGCCTTTTGCACATAGGGTCCCATAGGTTCAAGCTGGCAATTCTTACGTGCTCCTCCCTTTCCTCAACCCCCTTTTGAACATGGGCCACCACATTAATAGCCTTACCACACAGCTGGATGTCAACCCTTACATGCAACTCAAACATGAGCCCCCATGTGTACCTGGGCTGGGCGTAGGGAAGCTGCCGCGGCACATCTGCATGCACCGTTGGCTGCAGCGATAGCGCCAAGGAGCCGGAGGCAGTGGTGGAGCGTGGCTAGAAAGGTGGGCGGAGGATGGACGTGTCTGTGTGAGGCCTCCAAACGAGTAGGCACAGCATGGCGCAGAATCTGCTGAACATGGGAAGGCCTGCAAGCAGCGGCAAGTGGGATTGTCATAGAGCACGCAGGCAGCTTATGCAGTGCCAAGTTGCAGTGGCGCAAGCGCGTCATGTCTGCAGCTTAGAGCAAAAGCAGTGCACAAGGGGGCGTCCAAGCTTGTGTAGTACCAGGGCAGGTGCGGTCGGGCGTACGTGCTTGCGAAGTACCAAAATAGGTGAGGAAGGGTGTACGAGTTTGGGAAGTATTTTTTACTTTTTGTGATGCAACGTACCTGCAGCCCAAGCTTGAGTGCAATGGTAGAAATTTGATGGGAATTGACCACTGGCAATGTATTATGTGGGGATGGACCTTCATACCACCAACTTATAAGCAGCTTCTCCAGCTCCACGTTTCAAAACCAAGGGGTAAAAGCAGGGCAGCATCGAGCAGTGCAGACAACAACTTGAATTGTGTTGCAATGGCAGAGTCCAGGACAGCAGGGGGGTAAAGCAGAGCTAGCAGGAGCAAGGGTCGATCTGGGTGAAAGTGGATATGCCTGAAGGTCAATTCTTGGCTTTTTAGTATGACCTTGCCCAGGCGCCATAATTGATCGGAACCATTGGTAAAATACACCGCAGACTTGTTAAATGAAGTTTTCTTTGTCTGACCAGCGGCTCGAGGAATTTCCTGACTGATCCACCTAGCAAAGCAACCGCATTCATCGTGACTTGAGCATTACAGGAGCAAGATCAAGCAAGGTCTACTCTTTAGATAAGCTGCAACAGGCAGGCCAAGAACACGTGTAGGAGAAAATACGTGGAGAAGTCATGCAAGTAATAGTAGCAGTTGCACTTCTTTTTTGATGAGGCCCTCTGGGAGAGTTCTGTCACTAATAGCACTTTTGTTCCTTTCTTTACTTTGCATGCTCCAAGGCCCAGGTAGCATGCAAGCATACAGATCTGCCCCCCGCTCCTTAGCCTGGCCGTGTTCAACCACCTTTCTGGTATTCCCATTCTACGTAGGGTATGACTCCCAGGACCTTGAGTTGCTTGGGCATACCTGATGTCCGCCTTGAACAAGCGAACAATCTTGTCCTACAAGTCGACCTTCTCATTCAGTGTTGTACATCAGCCACTGTGATGCACTGTAGATCCCCTGAGTCAGGCACAGTGCTACAGCACACTTCCTCCCATGCTTGCGCACGTGCTCCTGTGGGGACCACCCAATTGCTGGAGCCAGCTGGACTGATTTTTGCCCTTGTGATCCAGCTCACGCAACAGCTGTCACCCTGCTCAGCCGTTTCACTCTGGCATCAAGGCTGCCACCCTGTGCAGCCACATCACTCTGGCATCAAGGCTGTCACCCTGTGCAGCCACATCACTCTGGTATCAAGGCTGGCAAAATGCTCCTCACCCGCACAACAGAAGCAGCAGGCTGGCGCAGCAAATGGAAGCCAACTGCAGGTTCGCTGTCCATTCCGCCAACACGACCGGGTCATGCTCCGCCAGAGCATGGACTAAAGATCGTGACGATGACGAAAATGGATCCACTTCCTCCTGCGGCATCGTGCACACCACAGCATTGACATGAATTTACAGCTACCTATCTAAAAAATGTTCTTTGCCTTATCCAAATTGTCCAGCATGACGACCACCCTCTGTGCACTGCATAAGGGCAAAAGTTGCATGGCTTGGCCTTTTGGTAGCAGGTGGTGCAACATGCTTGGCACATGAACAGGTGCAAAATGTAAGCATAGGTGGTGTACATGAGTGCATGGCTTGTGTGTGCATGTGAATGCGTGTCTGCATGTGCGTAAGTGTGTGCGCATGCATGTGCATGTGCTTTCGACAGATGATGGTGGAGTGTTGACAAAACTCTTCCAGCCAGGAAGAGAGCAGAACGTTCAGACATTTGCCACAGGCAAACTTGCTGCCTCCAAGCTCCACCAGCAAGTTTGAAGGCACAGCATTTGCGCTCCTAAACTTGTAGAGAAGAGGTTCACAATGTTCAAGAGCCCTGGTACCTGGACTTCCAGTAGCTCGTTTGCCACATCACCAATTTGGGTGGCAGCCTGAATCTGGGCCGTGTAGGCAAGGCTGTTAAATTCACTCTCGGCCCAGGGAAGTACCACCTGTGCATCATTAATAGTCAGAGGGGTGAGACCAGAGCAGCATGCTTGTGAAGTGGCGTGTTTGAGAGTCACTTGTGTGGTTGTGACTGTGTGCCTGTGTGCTTTGCTGCTGCTGTGCTGGGCGCGGACCTTAAAAAGCACAAGCGCTCAGTTCCTGTGGCTTTTTTGTGATTTTTTGTACTATGGCGGGTCAATGCTGTGGACATGCGCGCATGAGATGGTTGACAGGAAGCAAGTGCAAGCACTGCGCACATTGTGGTGCAAGTGTTCAGGCCCCTCCTTGCCCCACCTCCCCCGCCCCTGCCTCCATCTCCCATTTGGCTGTGCACATACCCCACCTCACCCCTCCCTCTCTAAATTATGGTAACGCTGATGCAGCGCATGGCCGACAAATGGCCACCATACTCGCCCGCCATACTTTCCACAGAGCTGCCATGCTTTCCCACCATCCTGTCCCACCAGGCTACCATCATGTCCCATGGGGTCCCACCAGGCTACCATCCTGTCCCACCAGGCTACCATCCTGTCCCACCAGGCTACCATCATGTCCCATGGGGTCACCACTGTTTCATGCAGGACCACCGTTTTCCCTCACGGGCACCATGCATTCTCACAGGGCCACCACCCACCCTCACAGGGCCACTTGACTCTCACGCAATACCTCAGTGCAAGGACCAGATCCGAGCTCCCGCAGCTCACCTCCAGCTGCTCCACACTTGGCGTTGAGGCAACAAGTTTTGGGACAATCAGAGCTGATACTGTCTTGAGAAACACCAGGCTTGTCAATGGAGGAGCATCTGCTGGGAACAGCTCTGATACAAGAGTGGCTGGCAGTGTGGGGTCGACCATCAGGGGCAGGCTGTTGAAACTGGAAGGCATTTGGAGAAGCACAAGGACAAGAGGGGTGAAGTGTGTGTGCGTCTGAGCGTGGGCAGGCTGTTGATGAGTGCGCTGCACAGCCAAGAAACCCTGCGGTACTGCGCATGGTGCTCCTGCGGACCAATGCAAGACCAATGCAAGACCAATGTGCAGGAGGTTTTACGCGCCAGCGCATACGGGAGACGCTGCCAACCTACTATTCAGGTGTGGAGCACGATCCTCATCGAGTTGGTAACCAAGAGCAAGCAATAGAGCTTTGGCAACACAGCCCTGTCATTGGCACTGAATGAGCGCGCAGGGCATAATTTAGCGAGCACAGGAGTTTGAATGCATGCTGTGCCTCGCATGCAAGAGCGTGACCGTTCACTCACTGTAACATTTTCAGCGAGCGAAGCTTTGGTGCCAAGACAGATAGGGGCCGCTGCCAGTGGGCTGGCAGCTCCACAAAGTGCAGGCTCAAATCTTCCAGAGTGTGCAAGGCCTGGTAAGCGCTCCGGCTGTTGATGCGGCCTGGGTTTGAAAACAACACACGAGATACTCGAGCATGCCCGTGGCCTTAAAATGGGGCTGTAGGGTGGTAGAGGTCGCACAATCATGCGTGTCCAGCATTTCCCCTTCTTAATCGCCAGGGCGGATGAGAAGCAGGGTCAGTGAAGAGCAAGGTGGGATGCAGCATGCATTCCAATGTCTATGATCTAAGGGGCTTGATAGTTGAGTTTACTTCAACATGGGCTCTTGGCAATTTCAAAAACTGTGCTGCAATGACGAGCAAACTTTAGCTCACATGTCTGCTAAGGGTACCGGCCAGCCTTTCCTGATGGAAAGAACACCAGTAGCATGTCCTATAGCATGTACACATGTGCACATACCAACAGTCAAGCTCTTGAAGGCTGGATGGGCTTGTAGGCACGCCGCGAGCCCATCATCCAGTGCAAAGTTAGAAAGGACGAGCTCGCGCATGCACGTATTGGAACGGAGCATCCTGCAAGGGGGGGCATGTGGAGTAAAGGCCAACCCCATAAGACCAATCAAAATGTGTGTGCTGTCCTTCAAGGCATCAGTACATAATGAACGGCTGCAAGCATGTCCCCATCAGCCAATTCCAAGCACAGGTGCACCTTAAAGCTTTAGTGTTGCTCCTGTTAGACACTTGCATTTAAAAGCCAGCTAGAGTTCGAAGCAAGAGCTTGCACTTGTGCCTGCTTCTTTCCGCTTGCACCAAACATTTCTCGATAGCTCGCATGGCAGATAAGGAGTGTGGTAGTACAACATGTTCCCTAGCGACGTCGTTAGCACATTTCCTGTCCAGAAACAGACATTTCTTGACCCCAAAACAAGAGAGGCTCTCTACTTTTCGATCGCATCAGGAAGTGACGCCTCAAAGTGATTAGAGATCTCAAAGGTAGCCAAAGGCAGCCCCATCAAAGATGTCAATTCATCATACAGGGGCCCCACTGATTTAAAACGCAGGCAGGACAAGCCCCTGCATGGCAAGGCAGCAAAAGAGGCATTTAGTTGGGCCTGTCATTGAGAACAGCTCAGGTTGTTGCGGTAGGCGCGAGACCGCTAAGAACGTGAGAGATCAATCGTTTCTCGGCTCGTCATACAGTAGTTCTCCTTAATAAGTGCATGTCTTGTTGCAGTAATGTGCAAAGCAGCCACGGTGAGGTGCATCGAGCAGGATCAGGAAGAAGAGGAGGGAAACAGAGGCAACCATGCAGAGTGCATACACACAACGCTGTCAAGGAAGGCACAGCTACTTTCCTCAACAAGGCCCTCCAAGATTAGCTCCAACCCTAGTTTCAGGCAAGCTCAAGAGGGAAGTTGCCACTCTCAACAAGCAGAAGTTATAATGCAACAGCCAGCATCCAGGTTCCAATCTCTCCCCACAAATCTCACAGACGCATATCAGATGGAGGCCAGCTCGTAAATATCAATTGTTTAGGGCAAAAGAATGCCTGCTTTCGCTTCAAGTGAGTCGCTTGTAAAGGTCGATCAACACCCTCTTCAGGTGATGGGCAGGCAAATGCTCTCTTTATTGTGACGATCTGATGCCTTATTGGGACCACGCACTGGCTTCCCGCATACCCATAGCGGGCAACAGTGCACGCGCGCGCGCGCACACACACACACACACACACACACATACACACACACACACATGCGCGCGCGTGCGCACAAAGACATGAATGCATGCACACATGTACCCACACACATAGGCACATTTGCGCACCCAACACTCGCGCACGCACCTCAGCTGCGACAGCCCACAGAACTCTGACTGTATCGTGGCGTCGTAGCGCAGTGTGTCCAAGTTCAGCTCATGCAAGTTGGTAAGGCTGCTGAGGCAACGCAGGCCTTCACCTGGGAGCATTTGGGGGAGCAGCGTTGAGCCACGCAGGTGTTGGAGCAGGAGCTCGCCTGGACGGCGCCCTGAAGATCAAAGACAGCCCCACACTATGCTGACAGACATCCTATGAGCCCCACACTATGCTGACAGGCATCCTATGAGCCCTACACCATGCTGATAGGCATCCTATGAGCCTGGCATGATCAGGCCAGCAGCATCATGTCAGGAATGTGACCGTACCGTTGTTTTTAGAGTGAGCAACGGTGAGGTGTGTCAGCTGCGTCAGCTTGGGGAACCCTTGCTGGTCCTCCGGATCCAGGTCCCAGCCCTGTGCAGTGCAGAGGGCAGGGCACAACCTCCTCAGCTATCAGGAGAGGCAACCACTTTCCTGCCTCCCTGTCTGAGTGACCGCGAGGCCGCTGCTGGGCAGGGGAGCAGGGTGTCTAAGGCTCTCAGTTCATGCACCTGCGCGCACAAAGCTGCTGGCGCAGTCGCTGCCAGGGCAGGGCACCCTAGGGTCCAACACTCAGATTCAACACTGAAAAGGTTTCTAATAGATTTCTTGCTTACACTTTCCTCAAAATTTCCCCCTAACGCAGATGCACAGACTGCGCCGCCTGCCAATCAATTGCAGCACTGCGGTAGGGAGTGTCTTGTTGCAAGCCGCAGCATGTAGCACTGTGGCAAGGAGTGCCTTGTTGCAAGCCGCAGCATGTAGCACTGTGGCAAGGAGTGAGGGCGCCTTGTCCCCATGCGAGCCACCGCGTGCACAAGGGCCTGACTGATCCTTCAGGTACGCACAACAGCCGCACCCGTACGCGGCTTGGTCGGGCGCCTGCCAGCCTCATCAAGATGAGAGACTGCCTGAGCTGTGTTGGTGCATTAAACATGCAAAGGCATAACTGCCTAGCCAAGATGTCAAGGTGCAACTGTGCAGATTTAGTTGCCTCACCCAGATGAGGAGCTGCCTGAGCTGTGTCAGCGATGCCAGCGCCTCCCAAAAAGGCACCTTCTCGAGCCTGTCTGGGCCAAACCTGCAAGGCGATGCGCGTGCATGGCGCTGGAGCTCAGCCGCAGCCCATGTTCAGACACCCGTGCCCCATATTCAGGCAGCCTCAGCCCGTGTCCGGGCAGGCAGCATGGTGCTGATGTGGAGGCATGCAGGGTTGGGGGGAGGGGCACGCACGCACGCAGCAGTCAGCCAGGCCGGCTTGGGGATGCATTTCGCATGACTGCGCACCCTGTGCGCTCACCCCACACCCACACTGCAAGCCCTCAGCAGCGCATGCCCGGGATGCGGTGCAAGCAGCATCCCAGTGCAGGGCTGCTTGGGCATGGGCGCCAACCACAACCCCGCACCGCATGGCCCAGGCCCACTACTGCCCCGCACCTCCGGAGCTCCAACGCGCGCAGGTTTGGGAATGCAGCGGGCTGCATCACTGCCAGCGGCTTGGCCACGTTGGGTGGCAGCACATCCATTGCGAGCTCTTGCAGCGAAAGCCAGCGGCAGCCCAGCCCGCGCTGCATGCCGGCCAGCCAGTGGCTCGCACCAGCGTGGCCGGGCAGGGTGGGGGTGTCGTGCATCGGGCATGCAAGGCCCGCTCCTGGGGTAACAGCTGCGCGTGGCGCGGCCGGGGCCAGGTGTTGGTGCTGGGCGGGAGGCAGCAGGGGCGCACCTGGGGCTGCCTGCTGGGCACCCATGGCCTGCGCGGCCTCGTCGCACAGCTGCCGTGCATCTGCTGCGGCTGCGGCCGCGCTGGCAGACAGTATCGCCTGCATGGCCGCCTCTGCTGGCTGTCCCCTGGGCGCTTCGTCCGCATGCGCCTGCAAGCCGGCATGCGCTGCAGCAGCCGCGTACGATGTGGCAGCCTGTGTGCCCTGCTGTGCCGCGGCAAAGGTGAGCTTCAGCGCTGCCACAGCGCCCTGCTGCTGTGCAGATGGCAGGGCAGCGGGGGGGGCTGCCGGACAGGACAGAGCCCTTGCAGCCACCGTCGCGATGTTGTGCGCGTGCTTCACGAGGGCTGCGGCGTCTGTTGCACCCGTTACAAAGCCCGACACATCTGCCTGTTGCTGGCCATGGAAGGCAGCTGCATGGCCAGCAGCTGCGGCAGAGGAGGCGGCAGCCTCGGCGGCAGCAGCTCTGGCGGCTATCGCCGCGGCATAGAGCGCGCATGTCTCATCGCTGCCAGCGATGGCATGCTCGACTGCAGCCTTTGCCTCCTGTGGGATGTGGTGCAAAGGTGAGGGTGGGTGTGCGTGTGGGGCGGTACGTGTTTGAGAGCGGGTGGAAGGCAGGCATTCAAGCTTTGCAGGTCCCAAGCTGTGATAAACTGCACACAAAAGATGCACACCAGCACCACAAGAGCAGCACCACAGGAGCAGCACCACAAGAGCAGCACCACAAGAGCAGCACCACAAGAGCAGCACCACAAGAGTAGGTGCATCACGGGCATTCTTGGGGCCGCACGGGCTGCCTGCCTGGCCAAGGTGTGTTGTTCACGAGCGTCATGCCTTTTACTAGGTGCAAAGGTCAGACGCTCGCTTGTGTGATGAGGCGTACAGACCTGTGTAAAGGTGGTGTCAACCAAACTCCTGTGCCTCCTGCCGTGTGCTTGCCCTACTCTCTTTGCCCATGTCCCTTCCTAGCTTCATCGACATGCAATCACTTCATCACACAATTTTGTTCATATACACATGTGTCCAAAAATACACATACGAAAACACACATGCATGTGCACGCCCACATGGTACGCACACAGTACACACAGATGCTCAGATGCACACACGCATGCACCCAAACACATGCATGCTGACACACCCACAGAACCCCCCCCCTCCCCACCCAAGCCGCGCGCACACTTACACAAGCGCATGCATGCATACACACACATGCGCACACACACCATGCTGACTATGCAGGCATAGGAGAGAGAATTACAAACAAAGATCTACCTGGCCTGCCAGCTCTGCTGCTTTTGCCGCCGCCTCTCCTGCAGCCATTGTCTCATGCACCAGCGTTTGCGCCTGCACTGGGCCCCCCATCACAGCTCCATACGCCCCTGCCACTGTGGCTTTTGCATCGCGTGCTGTTTGGGCGTGCTGTTGTGCGGATCTAGCCGCTGTATGCACGGCAGCTGCGTGCGCCTCCTGCAGCACTGAGGCCAGCAGCGCCTGCAATGCGCACGCCTCTTGGCTGTGCTGCTGAATCCCAGACAGAGAGGTCGAAGCTGAGGGCACCTTGAGCTTTTGACCTGAGCTGAACAGTTCCAAGCGAGACACATGGCTGCAAGCAGAGTCGGTTGCAGAGGGGCGATCGGTCAGCAGGTGCAGAAGGCAAGCTTGTGCAAGCCTGAGGGAGCTCCCAAAAGCATCATTCTTGCGGTCGTCATGTTGGCACTGTCCCTGATAAGAACTCTCGTATGCCTGTGCTGGTCTGTCTTGCAGCCAATGAGCATTGGCTTGGCTTGGAGGGCAAAAGGAGTGCATGTTGCAGCAGGCCTTGGAACGAGAAAAATGAAAGCAAATAATAACTGGCTGCAAAAATGGCACCTGGACAAAAAGGAAGCTGCAAGCACTTGTTTTGTATTCTCTTCCCTCAACCAAATGATTTATACTGTGGTTTGTCAGAGCACTTGCCTCAGCCAGGGATCTGGATCAGATGATGTGCAGTAAGGAGGCTGAAGTGTGGAAACATCAACACGCAACCGGTGCAGAAGGCCCGTTGCTCCCTTGCGCAGAGCCTTGCAAGCAAGCCTGGCGGAGGCCAAGGAGGACTTGGGAACCTGGGACATGATGTCAAAGAGGATGTCAAAGGGCAGGGATACGAGCTCCCGGCTGTCATCCTCATTCTCTGTCCAAAAACGGAAACAATCACAGAAATTTCACTCTTCAGTCCAATGCTTATGTGAACCAGGTCCAAAACAATGCATGCTGCATAAGTTTCATATGAGATCAAACAGCAAACTTGTGGGCATACAGATGGGAGAGGCTTTGGAAAAGGATATGACACACCGCCTCTGCTGTTGCTCCTGCTGCTGCTGATCATGTATTTGCTGATATATCCTCCATGAGTTTCAATGAGAAGTTCTTATGTGCGAAAGATTAGTGGCTAAGGCACTAGACATCTTTTGCAATCAAGTAAATACATTAAACGTTAAAACTATGGATTAATAAGAATTGGTACGATGGGGTTGCAGGTACACGCTAGTAGTTCTCGATGGCTCAGCGCTGGGCCGGGCCAGCATCTGAGGACTCCTTCAATGAAAAGTGTATGTTTCAAAAGAGTTAGAGGGTGTGATATTTCCAGGATCACCGTGCAAGCAAGCAAGCCTGGTGCGCATAGCCTCTCACCACAAATAGCCTCTCTGTTAAACAAGCATTTGGGTCCACACCAATCCGGACAAATTTTGATGCTTAAGCATCTATCTTGATGCAAAAATGTGCACACTGGATACCAGGCCCTTCTATTCTGTTGGTTTCCCCAAGTATAATGTCCTCCACTTTCAACTAGTTAAAAAAGAGCTACCCACAGCATTTTAAAGCCATCGAAATGCACATATGACTGCAGGTGATGATGCTGTGCTGGCGGAGCCCCCTCAGGGCCTGGGCCCTGTATGCATTGCTGGGGGCGGTCCAGCGGTAGGTGCTGGAGCATGTACTCAGCTCCACAGAGATATCATGTCTGTTTTGAGGAACCCAGTGCTAAAGTGACACTGCAACTGTTCTGCTCCTGAAGGGATTGGCAGCAGCACTGATGCTTGCCAGGTGAGTGGTTAAGATCCTAGAAATGGCTTTAGTCTTGCTGCATGCCCTGCACCACAAGCCACAAGTGGTCTCTGGAAGGAAGAATTACATCGCTGCTTCCATACTTGTTTTTCTTGTCCAAAATTATTTCTCTGATCCTTCTTTGCCTGTATCCTTCCGAGCTACTGTTATCATTTATTGAATATGACTCATGGATAGGAACTATTATTTAGGATTCTGACAGAAAGCCTTGAGGTCATCCTGGGCTGGTTGAGCCAGCAATCTGGGGAGCGCGCATTCTCTTCTAATCACGCGCTTATGTGGTAATGAGCACCATTTGAGCACCATTGAAAAGAAATGTCCGCCTGATGATCCCCTGCATGCTGTAAAGTTTGAGCACCAAGCCAGCTTCTTAGGAACGGGAACATAATTTAACAGTGTTGTCAAAATTTGTGTACCTGCGCTATGTCTCCAATGTACTTTTGAAATCCATGAGGCAGGGCTTTCTGCCTTGCCGGTTGCCATCTTGAAATGTACCTTAATGCTGCATTCTTTAAGTAGAAGCGCAAGATCTGAGCATTGCTCGACATAACTGGCCATGCACAGCGTTTTCTCTTGCGTTGGTTAAACAAAATTTCCACAAAACATGGCTATGACACAGACGAGGTTGGAGAGACATCACAATCATTGAGAAGAAAGAGATGATTGGCGCCGAAGACAACCAGCGGAGTTACGTGAGTGGGCCTATCACAGATCAAAGCGTAAATAATTGACCCATTTTCTTTAAATCCTGCATGATCATGCTCCTGTGCATTGATGTTGTTGTTGCTGCTGCTGCTGCTGCTGCTGCTGCTGCTGCTGCTGTTGTTGTTACTGTTGCTGTTGCTGTTTATGCTGCTGTTGTTGTTGTTGTTGTTGTTGTTGTTGTTGTTGTTGTTGTTGTTGTTGTTGTTGTTGTTGTTGTTGTGCGTGAAGCGCTCGATCAGCCTTCCTTCCTTCTTTGCAATGTACTTCCTTTAGGTCTACATGATTGATGGCCGAGGACGAAAGCTGCTCTCTCGTTTGCCTGGCGTGGAGGATGCATTGGATGAGTGAGCGGCTGAGTTCTTGCGCCCAAGTGCTTTTTAAATAGCCTTCTTTAACAGCTTCAGAACTTTGCTCAGGCTTCCCAGGGAAAGATATGTTGGATCATGCCCAAACAACCTGCCTAACAAATCTCCAGCATAGCCCCTGCAGCAACTCGCTTCCACAAAAATTCTATCTAGCTAGGCTGGCACCTGCCAAAACAGAGCTTTGCGATACGCGCGTATGCATTCATTTGGTGCAAGTTAAGATATGACATTGTATGGCCATGAGTGTCAGGTACGCCTGGTGTTCAGGTACGGTGTCTCAACTGCGGCCATCAACATCATGCGTGTCATGCCAGATGGTGACGTCAAGCAAAGGTAAAGGCCCTCATCTTAAATTCTTGAGCACATTTTGACCAAGGTGTTGCTTTCCTGCTTTAGCTGCATCCAATCCATGTATTCGCTTCTATGGTGCGCTCTGTACTGCTTAAGCCATACAGGGCCTCCCTGAGTGCGTGGTTTGCAATTTAGACCTAAAAGCAAGTTGTTTATCCTAACCAAGCAAGCAAGTGCTCTAAAAATGCAGCATTTGTCCTTACTTGCAGCAACATGGCAATAAAAGATGCTAAGCGGATAAATCATTTCATGCCACGTCCTGCGTTCCTGAAGCTGCTCTTAGAGAGGGGGCTGGAGCAGGTGGGATTTAAAGCATTTAAGTGATCAAATCGAAGCTATCGGGCTTGTACATTGTCATGCCAGACCATGCACTTTGCATGTATGGGATATTCAACATTTGAAGTCTTCAGCAGACTATTGTTATATTTCTCCTCTTCAGTTGGGCCCGCAGATTAGGAAAACTATGACTGGGGCTCACATAATTGTGTGTTTGAGCCTACGAATGATGTGGGTATCCAAGACCTTTTTGAAAATTAATAAAGTCTGTCGTCAAATTCGAGCCCAGGTGCTCCATGTTCTCCTTCCCCTCTGCATCCCCGCACCTCCATTTTGGCAGCTATCTACCTGGATGGGTTACCAATACTAGGTGCTGGCGTGAAAATAAGTGTCGCAGCTTGTTTGGGCAAGTGTTTGTGCTCGTAGCACAGCTGCGCAAGCATGTGCATGCATGCCAATGTAGCTTGTGTATTTGTGGTGCTCTTGAGTTCATTTATGATTTTTGAGGCAAAGGGTTTGCCCCGGTGGCGGAGAGAGAAAGAGAGAGTTGCGCCGGCGAAGTTGCGCCACTCGTGATGCCTTGCTTAATCTGCACTTTGCTGCTCCTGGCACTGCTTGCACCCATTCCTTGGCCTTGAGATCCAGCTACTGAAGCTGGCCAAGGCATTATTCGGTGCTTGCCCAGCCTGTGTACCAAAGCAGCAGACATGACTGATTTGGCACACATAGAAAAGACATAGGGCACCCCGGCCAGATGCAGAATTCTTTCCCATAAACAAAATTTATTAGTCTGGTGCATGAATTAGGCGACTGCACATCTTGCATGCACTCACAACCATCACAAGTCTACCCTGGGCAACAAATGCTTCCCTTTAGCTTCCTGCACAGGATCTTACATCGCAGCATCAATCTAAGATGCAATAGCACCCTTAGCTTGGAGCACTGGAGCACTTAACATGTTTGAAAATGCGCAATTTCCTTGCAAAATTGTTTAAGTCTGCCCCTAGCGCCACTTAGCAATCTGAGCTGCTTAACTTTCACTGAGGCCTAATATAAACCGACATATTTCAAAGTAATTAACATTAAATGAAGGCAAGCTCATCGGGCCTGGCAGGTGATGAGACTGTTAAGGAGGGGGTGTGGGATTGTGGGCAGTACTTGATCATAAACTACATTTATAATGTTCTGTTCAGCAGAGTCAGTTGTCTTAAACCCAAACAGCTCTTCAAGCTAGTCAACAATCATTTGCTGATGTATACAGTAAGAATTGATGTTGTGACATCGATGTTGTCCTTTTGAACATGACGTCAAACCCGAATTTTTCCTCTTCTTCTTTGTAGCAGCCAAAAACCTTGAACATTTCCCATGAACAACTCCCCCCCCGAAATTGAACCGATTCAAATGCCGTTGCAGCCTGTCTTGCTGCCTGGTGTGCATCAACTTAGTGAACCTGCTTTGAAGGATACTAGGTGAGGTTTGACCTCCATCCAGCCAGGTCGCCATGCTCATGAAGCTCGGTGTACCTGCTTACTGTTGGTTGCATTGGTTTATCTAGAAAACTGCTTGGCAATCACTCATCAACGTGGACTGGTAAAATTTGAAAATGTGTCATCAAATTTTAGACCTTCACGAAGTGTGGCACTTGCCTTCAGGGGCCGGAAACCCTTGGGTATTGAATACGGTAGGTCAGTGGCTTGTCTTTTTTGTGAACCTGGTGTTGGGTGACTGCTTGCAAGAAAGCGCGCAAACAAAACATTTTTTGTCCATATGTCTGAATGTTGATGATGATGAACATTGATAGATATCAGAGAACAATAAGTCACCATTGCCTACTTGTGGGCATGCCTCTGTATGTATTATCATAGAATAGAAAGTAGGCAGGCAGCTCGGCAAGCAAACAAGCAAATAGACAGGACAGACGAATGGTCTTTTGGCTTTGACTGTCCTGTCCTCAGAAAGAGCACCTGAGCACATGATCTTTGGTTGTGCACTGTTAAGATCAATTCAGTTTTGGAATTTTTTATTGGGCAGCAAATGGCTGCAAAACAAAGGGTCTAAGAGTTGCTGATCCAGTTTGTAGCCCCTTCATGGTGCCTGCGTCAAAGAGGCGAAACAGCAACTAGTGAAATGAGACTACAGAGTCCTGCGTAGAGGGCTCGTTAGAGTGTGCCCTAAATTGTGAGCCTGCTAATTCAAACAGTAATATTTTGTATCATTACTTAAAATGAATGTTGTTTGATAGGGGGCGGTCACACCTGACGCCAATCCTGCCCACATCCCTGCCGCGAAAATAGAGAAATCTTTGGGCAAGAATTTGGAACCCCCGCACCCCCAATTCCCTACCCCCCTGAAAATTACAAAATTTGCCGGGAGGGCCCAGTTTTTTTATTCAATTTCAAAAATATGAATTGCTTTGAATTACAAGAAAAAGGCCTTCAGTCAAGAAGTGCTAGCTTGAATCCAGTTCAAATTTTCTGAACCGATTTACATCCATTCAGAAAATGGAACAGAACAAAATCATTTCCGTTCCAGGTAACGGGAATGATTGTCTGTTTCTACCATGGACCTTTCTTACCAAACCCAAGTAAGTCACTTTCTGCTCTGTTCATTATAGAAAAATGTGAATGGTGCATGTGTGTTTCGCCATCTCTGTGCAGGAGTGGGCAAAAGCTGCAAATGTTACTCTTCTCACAAGCACAGAAGTGGAAAGCATCACACGGACGGTATCTTACAGTGATAATGGCGATGCAAATGGTGATCCTCAAAAGCCTCCTTTACTTGTCAAGGCAGTCAGGAGAACATGTGACGGCAGTCTTGAGGACATTGAACTCCAGCCTCGGCTTCTGATTGGGGCAGACGGTAAGTCAAGGACGCTCCTGATGTACTGCCAGAAGTGTGCATTGGCAATGAGCTTGAGCGCAATACAAAGCTGTGTTCTCCTATAATTTGAAAACAATTAGAGAATGCAAGAACCGAAAGTATCTAGGGTCATATATAATATCGGCAATATGCGGCCTGAAAGTCACCAAAAGAACCAGGGAACCAGGGAAGACTCAGGACCTACCTGGCAGTGAAAGCTTCATATCAGCTGGCTATTTCCTGGATATCAAGCTGTACCTGGGAGGAAATGAATCCCAAGTTGTAGGTGCGCTGTGTGCTTTTCCATTTCCTTGATGCTGCCCACTTGCATGCTTGATGATGCCTCTCCATGCAGTTGGGCACTGGGTCCTGAATTGACTCATGCAAATGCTTATAATATCACATCCTTAAAGAGCATAAAAGTATGCTGACCTTCGAATAAAATTTGTCCCTCTTAAGAACTGTCTGAACCTCCTCTAAAGTACCCTTGCTATGAACCCCCTGCTTGCTGCCCACTGCACTGCCCCTAAACTCATTTCTGATCTAATTTTACCATACCCAGAATGCTCCTTTGCTCAGGAGGCATGAGTTAGAGATAGATTTCCCACAGTTGAGACACAAGCTTTTGAAAACATCTCCATAATAATATCAAGTCTCTCTAGAGGCCTGCTTTGCTGTGCCTGCATGTGAAGCAAATTTAGCTCGCTATCATCAATCAAAGATGCCTGACAAAGAGAGCTGAACATGCTGCATTGTTCTTGCAGGGCAGTCTTCTATGGTACGCACAACATTGCAGCAGTGGGAGAAAGAGGACAGTGCAAAGGAGGGTAATCAGATCCAAGATGGTGGCCGCTTTGCCCTCAAGGAGTTTTATTCCCCTGCAGCAGGCTTGAGGTGGGCGCAAATTAGAGCACAGAGGTCTTTTGAGACCAAAGACACTCTGTATGAGTATGTAATAAATCTGTCTGTTTTGCATTGTCATTGTACTTATCGCTACAACTGTTGTGCCTGACGATGCGAGTTACCATGAAAAATATGGATCACCATTTGACAGCCAAAACAATTACAAGAAACAGCACCAATACTCAGACTAGGGAGTTCATTACTTAGGGAAATTGCTTGATGTGTGCATCAACGGCAATGTCTGTTTGTCAGGGTGAAAAGGACATGCACTCAGTTTTTTTGGTGCACCGGTTTCTGAACAAACATAGTGACTTTGTTTTTTACATTGCCTGGCTCCCCTTTTGTGTGTTTAAAACATTATCAAAAATGTCTGACCCATATCGTATTCTGGTTTCGGTACTTTGCAGGTACAAAATTTTGCGCTTGCCTCCAAATCCAGTGGCTTCATACCGCCCAGACTCACCCCCTCTACAAAACCCTAGCTTTGCGCTGCTCATAGGCAAAGCTATCGGGGCAGGTGAGGTGAAGAACATTTGAGGAACACCGGGGTTTGATCATGCCTCCATTGCGTCCATTGCGTCCATTTGGTCATGCGTGAGAGCGGCAATGAGAAACCTTAAGCAGAAAATTAGACCATGCATCAGACGTGGAATCTTAAGCATATGGTCATGGTTAGGAGGAATTTGTCAAACGTGTTCGTATGTATATGCAAGACCTCATGTGCGATTGACAGCACAAGAGCAGCTAGGATGCCCGCACGATGATTCTCATCACACAACAGCAGTCAAGAAATTGGCAAGGCTTTTTTTGGCCTCCTCTAGTGCTACGCATTTTTTGAGGGGGATGAGCGCCCTGTGTAGCCATTTTCACTTTGACATGCTACACCTCCAAAAAACTAGGGGTCGGCGTTGGCCTATAGCGCTATACATTTTGTGAAATATAACATGCCAAAATGGTGCCCTGCTGATTCGCTCGTTTCAGGCGCCCCTCGAGTGACTGGTTGGACTGAATCGATTATATGAATCAGATTATAGTAATGTCCAATATCGGGGAAAACCTTTGTCTGGCCGGGTTGCCCCGGACGGTTCCTATGTGTGCCAACTTTAACATGTCTGCTGCTGTGGTGAACAAGCTGGGCAAGCAGCGCACAAAGCCTTGACCAGA
>LKMJ01002416.1_pt1 | contig 17147 bp, 16 predicted proteins | sample 643391 | NCBI WGS metagenome assembly LKMJ01 (sample SAMN04112250, study PRJNA286221) | soda lake metagenome | biome: soda lake; feature: Kulunda Steppe; material: water; isolation source: sample PL-Br10 brine of Picturesque Lake | place: Russia: Kulunda steppe | collected 2010-07
CCGCAGGGCGAACCGGTTCACCCTGCGGACCCACGTGGACGGCTACGTCGTGCTGGAAGCACAGAGCAACGACCTGATGGGGAACGTCGCACGACAGAAACTCGACGACGGCCCGCTTCGCGCACCCATCTCGGACACCGAGAGCTGGGTCGCAGCGGAGGCCATCGCCGAAGTCAAGCGGACCCTCTACGACGCGGGGTATCCGGTTCAAGACGAGCGAGACCTCGACACCGGTGAGGAGCTGCCGGTCGACATCGAACTCGAGTTGCGAGGCTACCAGCAGGAATGGCGCTCGAACTTTCTGGAAACGCGCTCCGGTGTGCTGGTCGGGCCGCCCGGAAGCGGCAAAACGGTCACGGCGCTGGGGATTCTCGCGGCCGTCGAGGGCGAAACACTGATTCTCGTCCCCGGGCGCGAGCTCGCGGGACAATGGCGAGAGGAGATTCTGGCCCATACGTCGCTAACGGAGGAACAGGTTGGTGAGTACCACGGCGGGGAGAAGGAGATACGGCCGGTGACGATTGGGACCTACCGGACGGCGGGAATGGACCGCCATCGGCAACTGTTCGACAGCCGGAAGTGGGGGCTCATCATCTACGACGAGGTCCACCACATCAGCGCCCCAATCTACCGGCGGAGTACGGACCTCCAGACCCAGCACCGTCTGGGTCTCTCCTCCAGTCCAGTCCGGGAGGACGACCGCGAGAAGGACATCTACACGCTCATCGGCCCGCCAATCGGGACGGACTGGGACAAGCTGTTCGAGGCCGGCTACGTCGCCGAACCTGAGGTCGAGATTCGGTACGTGCCCTGGGACTCCGAGGAGGTCCAGAACGAGTACGTCAGCACGCAGGGCCACGAGCGCAGACAGCGTGCGGCGACCAACCCTGCGAAACTCGGCGAGATTGAGCATCTGCTCTTGTCCCATCCCGAGGAACAGGCGCTGGTGTTCGTGGAGTATCTGGACCAGGGACAGGCCTACGCTGACGCGCTCGGTGTCCCGTTCGTCAGCGGCGAGATGCCTCACTCCCGGCGCGAGAAGTTCTTCGAGCAGTTCCGTTCGGGAACGCTTCGGACGCTGGTCGTCTCGCGTGTCGGCGACGAGGGCATCGACCTTCCAAGCGCGCAGTTGGCGATTGTCGCCTCCGGTCTGGGTGGTTCCCGCCGACAGGGGACACAGCGTGCCGGGCGAACGATGCGCCCGACCGGACGAGCGCGTATGTACGTTCTCGCAACGCGAGGGACCACCGAAGAGGAGTTCGCCCGTCAGCAGATGCGCTACCTCGCAGGCAAGGGCGTCCGCGTGACAGAACGTGACGCGGAAGCGTTCGACGTACCCGAGAAGCCGACGGATTAGGACTGGCTACGTTGCTCAAAGCTTCCGGGGCCGATACTGCTCACGTACGCTGCAACCCGGACGCCAAGGAGGCTGACGAGGATGCTCGTGAGGATGAACACCGCGAGCAGGGTGCCCGGAGCAAGCGAGAACTGGTCGACCTCGATAGGTCCGTAGCTCATCGCCGGGACGACGAAGGGGTCCGAGACCTCCGAGCGCTGGATGACGTAGGCGGAGAAGCCACGAACCGCGAGCCCGACTGCGATTGCGACGAACGGGAGGTTGATGTACGCCGCCGCGATGCTGTCGTCACGGATAATTTCGTCCAGCAACCGACCCGCGCTGGCAATCAGCGCTGCGCCGGTGAGCCATGGCACGCTGTCGTGGAGGAACTGCATCATCAACACGAGTTCGCCAGCGGTTGCCCTGTCGAGACTGGACGCCCCGAGAACGCCGACGAACATTCCGACCAGGGCAAGCCCACCGGCCACGACGTACGTTACCAGTGACACCTTCCCTGCATAGAGGGCCTCCCTGATACTCGCTGAGAGAGTTGCCAGCAGCGCATCGATGTTGAGGCCCTTGTACAGCAGGAACAGGCCGACAACTGCGGCAATCGCACCGATAGAGACTGTGATGCTGTCGAACACCGCGAGGAGCGCGGGGAACGCCAGCAGCGTCAACCCGACGGGGACGAGCACCGTCTTGCGGAGCTCTTCGTCGGCGAGGAACTGTTTGAGGAGATAGTACGTCGACTCGATGTCGCGGGCCTGTCTCACGACGACCTGGTCGATAGCGTCCACTGGTACCCGACTCTCGATAATGGGTACCAGTCGCTCGTCTTCAGCGCTGTCGACGACCACGACCGCCGACTCCGGCGCGTACTTCGCGACGAGTTCGTCGACCTGGGCGGCGATTGCGCGGTTGAACGTAACTGTGTCACCGCCTCCCGACAGAACCGCGAGAACCGTGTCGTCATCGAGGTCCCGGGAGACCCGGAGCCCTTCGAGGAGACAGTTCACCCGGCTGTCTTCCGGGTCGTCGACGCCGACGGTCGTGACCAGGTCCTCGACGGCGTCGCTACCCACGACCGGCTGGTCTGTATCGAGGTCTTCTCCACGATAGATACAGACGACGAGCGTACTCACAGCAGTACCAACACAGCCATGAAATAAAAATCCCTACAATTCTTTCACCGTCTCTACCTGATTATCCGAGCGACGCCGGGTCCAGGACATCCTCGTCAGTGACGACGCTGTCGAGTAACCGAACTGGAGTCGCGTCGTAGGCGGGATTCTCGATATCGAACCCGTCCGGTGGCTCGCGCATCACTTCGCTGGTCACCCTGTACTCGTTCTCGAACCGGAACCCGCTCTCGATAATTTTCGCAGCGGACCCAACTGTCGTCATCGACACGTCCGCGTCGGCGGCGGTCGCAGCCAGTGAGTAGGTGCCCACGCGGTTGTACAGCGTGTCCTCGACGATACAGGTCATCCCGACGAGTACGCGGTCACACTCTGAGAGGTAGTTTCCTGCGGCGCTGTCGACGATAAGCTTCGTCTCGATGGCGTCCAGGTCTGCCAGACTGCGGGCCATCTTTCGGCCGAGAAAGCGCGGCCGCGACTCGGTGACGTAGACGGTGAACTCGCTGCCGGCATGGGCGGCCATCTCGATTGCCGAGAGCACGGTCGTCGAGTAGTCGTGAGTCAGGAGTGTCTCGCTGTCTCCGAGTAACGCAGCGAGCCGCTCTGCTGCCTGTTTTTTCCCAGTCTCGATGCGCTCGATAACGTCTGCGATGGTCTCGCGTGTGAGCTCCTGTGCTTCGGCGACCGTCGCGGTCCCGCTTGCGTCGACGGACTGGACTATCTCACGCTGGCTGTTGTGAAGCGAGGCGTGTGAGGGGTTCGCCCGTCGGAGCGCGCTGCTGTTTCGTTCGAGGGTGCGCTGGTACTCGTCGACGGTCGGGAACTCCCGGTCGGTCACCGAGCGAAGCGCCTGGGCGGCTTTCACCGCTACTGCCGAAGAGCTGTGGGTCTGCATATCCGCGATCTCCTCGGCCGTCTCGTCTATCATAGTTGGAGTATCACCCCCCTCCACAAAGGACTTTCTGGGTCTTTCCAGATAGTTCCGGCCCGAAACCCAACCATATTAGACAGTCGCCATCCGGAGTTTACCTATGCTGGAATCGCTCGTCGCTGCCGGACAGGCGCTTCTCATCCTCTGGGCCGTGCTGTTCCTCCACGTGAGCGGTCACTACTTCACGGGCCGACAAATCGTCGAGATTCCCGGCTCCGAGATGCGAATCATCAGCGTCCTCGTTCCCCGGCACGTCGCACTACGTGACGACGATGGAGAGTGGGTCACCCCGCGGACGTTCGAGCAGTATCGCAACTGCTACGAACGGCACGATTCCGACTACGAGCATCTCGAACGGTTCGTTGCCGGCGGTGAGATTATCCAGGTGCTCGTCGTCGTTCCAGCGGCCATCGGGCTTGTACTTTCGGGCCTGAGTAGCACCGCCGCGATGCTTCTGGCCAGCTCGATGCTGGCGACGCTGCTGTACGTGACGGCAGACGCCGTCTACACCCAGCGTACGGGGACGCTCTCTGGAGAGTACTCCGTGCTCTGGTACGTCTCTCCCAGGATACCCGCACTCCTGTTGACTGGCTTTTTCTTCGTCCACCTCGGCGCGTTCTACTTCGTCGCGTGAGGCTCTGTAGAGTCGTCGTCTGCCGTCAGTCATATAGTCGTTCGCCACTGAAACTCTCCCGTATGGACGCACTGTCGGGGGTAGCCGTTCGAGAGCGGGCGCTCGTGCTCGACGACGTACTGGTCGTCGCCGACCTCCACGTCGGGCGCGGCTCCGCGTCGAACGTCGAGTTACCGGTCGGTGACGGGAACGACATGGTCGACAGGTTGTCGTCGCTCTGTGACGAGTTCGACCCGGAGACTGTCGTCGTCGCGGGTGACCTGCTCCACAGTTTCGAATCGGTACCACGCGGTGTCGAGCACACGCTCTCGGGCCTCCGTGAGGTCACAGAAGCCACCGAGACAGAGCTGGTCGTCACACCAGGGAACCACGACACGATGCTCGATACGGTCTGGTCCGGGTCAACGACTCCCGAGTATCGAGTCGAGGGGTCCGACACCGTCGTCTGCCACGGCCACGTCGAGCCGGAGATGCAGGCCGACCGGTACGTCCTCGGTCACGACCACCCGACCGTCGCGATAGAGGGAACGCGACTTCCGTGTCTGCTCGTGGGTGAGGAGGTGTATTGTGGGAGCGATATTGTCGTCCTCCCGTCGTTTAACCGCCTCGTCCGGGGCGTCGAGATCAACGAGATGGGAACCTCGGATTTCATGTCGCCGCTCGTCCGTAGCGTGGACTCACTCGCACCTGTCGTCCATGACCAGAACGCTGGGGAGACCCTGACGTTTCCTGCGCTTGGGGAGTTCCGTCACCGCCTCTGAACAGATCAGCAGGAAGAAACACCTTTGAGTCCACCGCACAACGCAGTCGATATGAGCAACCAGTCGTTGCGTTCGCCCGCGAAGACCGCGGTGGAACAGTGTATGAACCTCGGGCCCGAGGAGTCCTGTGTCATCGTCACTGACGAGAAACGACAGGCAATCGGCGAAGCGTTGTACAACGTCGCGGCGGACATCAGTGACGACGTTGCAATCGTTCGGTATCCCGTCGGAACTCAGCACGGTGAGGAGCCGCCCGCACCAGTTGCGGCCGCGATGGCTGGTGCTGACGTGGCACTCGCACCGACGACGAAGAGCCTGAGCCACACCACTGCACGCATCGATGCGACTGATGCCGGTACGCGCGCCGCGACGCTCCCCGGTATCACAGACGGCGTGTTCCTGATGGGCCTCGATGCGGACTACGAGAACATCCGCACGCAGTGTGGGCAGGTTCTCGAACAGGTCGAAGATGCCGAGGAAATCCGCGTGACCTCCCCACAGGGAACCGACATCACGCTCGACGTCGGCGAGCGAGAGTGGAACGAGGATACCGGTATCGCCCACGAGCCCGGCGAGTTCTCGAACCTCCCCGCGGGCGAGGTGTTCGTCAGTCCGGCGGCCGGAAACGGGACAGTCGTCGTCGACGGGACGATGATGCCACACGGAAAGCTCGACGAGGGACAGGAGGTACGCTTCGAGGTAGAGGACGGCTACGTGACCGAAATCGACGACGACGATATCCGGGAGCAAATCGAGACGGCGGCCGAGGAAGTTGGCGAAGACGCGTACAACCTCGCGGAGCTAGGCATCGGGACGAACGTGGCAGTCACGGAACTCGTGGGCTCCGTCCTGCTCGACGAGAAAGCTGGTGGGACGGTCCACCTCGCAATCGGTGACGACCACGCCATTGGCGGCGACGTGGAAGCGCCCCTCCACCTCGACGGCATTCTCCGAAACCCGACGGTATTCGCCGACGGTGACCAGATAGCCCTTCCCGAATCCGATATCTGAGCAGCCTTTGGGCAGTGCCTCTCACAGTTTGTCGGAGAACGCTTCATGGTATTCGATATTATTCGATAACGACGGTCGTAAGAGAGGAGGAAGGTATCGTGGTCGACGATTCCCCGAGGAATCTATCAGAAAGACGGTGTAAGATATCGATGTTGTAATCAGCACCAGTCACGAGCAACTTCTGCGAAGAAATCACATAATCTTACAGTGATGTCTCAAATCGGGAGAGCACTCAACTCATCACGGGGATAAAGGATATGTTCGTAGCGGTCGGCCTTCTCGGGAGCCATCGCCTGCAGGACGACGTTATCGACGGCTGGCGGAAGGTCAGGGTTCTGTTCGGATGGTGGTACGGGGTCGGCCTCCAAGATGGCATTGACGGTCCCGGCAGGGTTCGGACAGTCGTATGGTGGGTTCCCTGTTAGCAGTTCATAAGCAATGACGCCGGGTTGGTATATGTCGGTCGCGTCGTCGGTACCGCCATGTTCGTCGGGATTGAGTTGTTCCGGTGCAGCGTACTGCGGCGTGAGGCCCTCGACGCTTGTCGAGTGATCGAGCAAGACCTTCGCCAATCCCCAGTCGGCAACCTTCGCCATATCCTCGCTATCAAAGAGAATATTTGCCGGTTTGAGATCATTGTGCGCTATGCCGTATCGGTGTGCGTGACTGACCGCCTCGCAGATATCGACCAACACCTCGTCCGGGCGCTCAACTGCTCCCCCTTCGTTCAGGCGGTCACGCAAACTTCCCGACTCCATGTACTCCAGGAGCATCCATGGGTACGGCGTTGTACCGGTGTCGTGAACGCTAACGATGTGGTCGTGGTCATCGATAGATTCCCAGGTTTCGGCCTCGTCGGTGAACTCCGAGATGACCTCGGCTGACATGGTGCCTTGCCAGCGCGGAATTTTCAGGGCCGCAACCTCCCCAGTGTCAGTCAGTTCCACCTTCCGGACATCCGCGTTACCACCGCTACCGATCTCCTCGATAACCTCGTGGTCTGGCAGTTCGCCAGGCTCTTCGGCCCCAGTTTCGGGAGTCCAGTCGACGGTGTCGGTCGTGCTGGCGGCGGTTGGTTTGTCTGTGACTGTCATCGCGTTCTGGACCGCCCGTTCTATCTCCAGCCGACGGTCATCGGTGGTAGATATCTTGGTTTCGAGACTGTCGAACCCGTCGTCTTCGACGATCTCCGCAAGTTCGTCCAAACTGTCCCGGCATTCCCGAAGTTCATCCTGTGCCCTGAGAATTTCCCCCTCCTCGGTGTGGGCCTCGATAGCTTCTAATCGGTCTCGGATACGTTCGAGGCGAGCGAGCCGTGCACCATAGCGAAACCGCCGCTCACGGTCCTCTGGCGCATCATCGTCAAGCTGTGCGATGCCGTTACCAAGGCGGTTGCGGCGATTCGAAATCGTCTCTTGGGTTTCGACGAGGTCTGTACTCGGCTCCCAGCGCTCGGGTTCTCCTTCGTATATACTGGTCGCCTCGATATTCGCGACGGTTTCCAGTCGATTTTCGAGTCGTTTCCAGTCGTTCTCACGTATCGCCGAAACTGCCTCGCCCAGCGTTGCCGCATACAGTCTTGCGGTGAATTGGTAGATCTCCTGCAGTTCTCCAACGATGGCTTCCGGGTCGGCGTCCGTTGGGATGTCAGCGTAGCGTTGCTGCAGTTCGCTCACGACGTTCTTCGGTTTCTGGTCATCAACGTCCTTTGCATACTCTTGGAGGATAGGAAGGAGGACATCGATATCGTCTTCAAGCTCAGTCGCAATCAGCGCCTGCCAGCTATGTTCGAGCCGCTTGTCGTCATCAGTGTTCCAACTTCCTAGCCCACCCAGTTGCGACACGATAGCGTCTCCGAATCGTGACTGGCTCGCTTGTTGCTTCACTGCCGTCTCAAACTGTTTGAGATTCCTCCGGAATACCAGATAATAATGGGCGATAACGAGAATAAACAAGACGGACACTACCATCATAAGAAGGGCTCCGAACGTCTCCGCCAGTTCTAGATACAACGCTCCTAACGCAACCATTGTCAGAGGAGCCAGTAGAAAGATAATGATGTATCCGTACCAACTGTTGCGATTCATCAGTCGGGAAAACTCTCCGTGTGTTTCTTCCATTAGTTCCGGCTGTTGACTGACAGTTACTAAATTATTCCACAGAGTCAGTTGACTGGCTTCTCCGATAAACAGGACGGAGCAACAGGTATGACCACGAGGCCTCCATGATGGCTTGTCGAAACTCGTCCTATCACGACAACACTGATGGTAGTTAATCATAACTCTCATTTTTACCGGCCAGTGTACATGACTACTGACCGGTACGTTCACGTTACGGTAGCGATGTCACAATTAGCTGTAGCCACGTCCGGCATGCTCGAACCTGGGCTGACCGTCCGGAGGTTTATAGCACAGAACCTGACCAGCAGATTGTATGTCCGTCAGAAACCTGTGGAGGGACGACCGTGCTATCGAAGGATTACCGATTCGGCTGGTCATCGCGCTCGTCGTCGGCGTGGCCAGCCTCGCAGTGATGATGAACGTCATCTCGGGGCTGGAGACGTTCGGGACGACAGAGCTGGACACACAGCCAGACCCCGAGATTATCGAGGAGGGGGTGACGGAGGTAAACGTGACCGTCGTCGACCCGGACGGGGCCACAATCTCCAACGCGACAGTCGTTGCACAGAGCGGGACGGCGAATCTCGACTCGATCACGTACGCTGAGACTGGCCCTGATGGCGTGGCGACGCTGGAACTCGACCCCGAGTTACGACCCAACCAGCGGGAGGGGACGATAACGCTCGACATCAGACCACCCGAGGGTGATTACGTGGACGACCAGGAGAACACCGATATTCTGGTCATCGAGCCGTGAGTTCACCGGGAAACACCCGACAGGTCAGTCCCAGTCGATCCAGTCGAGTTCCCAGCCCCGCTTGCGTTGTGCGTCGCGGTGTGCGAACTCGCGGTCTTCGCGGTGAGTGCGGTTTCGTTCGACCGACCCGGCCTCCTCGCCGTCGACGAGAAGTGGTGCGAACGCACAGCCACCGTGCCGTTCGACGCTCCCGTCGGAATCGACGACGGCGAGCGACTGCTCGTGTGTGCCAAGCGGCATGACGAGCGAGCCCTCATCGTCGAGTTGGTTGAGCAGCCGCTGGGGCGGGTTCACAGCCGCCGCCTCGACCAGAATCCGGTCGTAGGGCGCGTACTCCGGGAGACCTTCAGCTCCGTCACGACAGTCGACGAGCACCTCGTCGTAGCCTGCCGCCGAGAGGTTGTCACGGGCCTCGTAGACGAGTTTCCGGGTAATGTCGACCGCCTGAACGTTTCGACTGCCGACGATTTCGGCGGCCACGGCGGTCGTGTAGCCGACACCCGCACCGACAACGAGAACAGCGTCTCCGTCTTCCGGAGCCAGCAGTTCGAAGAGGCGGCCGACCGTATTCGGCGCGAGAACGCGAGTTCCGAACCGCTCGAACGCTCTGTCAGCGTAGGCTCCGCGTTCGTCGTCGACGAACTCGTGTCGTGGGACTTCTCGCATCGCCAGCGAGACAGCCTCCGAGCGAACACACCGTTTGCTCTCGTGTTCGAGGCTGTCGACCATATCGTCCCGGAGTACCGCGGGGTCCATGTGTATCAGTCGGTGTCGAGGCTAATGAATCGTGCGCTCTCTCGCATTCCGGAGGCAACTTCTGCAACTGACGCTATTTGAGCGGAACGAATCTGACGCGACCGTGAGACTCCCGCTGAAGCGCTCCGCCGGAGTGTCGGGCTCTGGTCAGGACCTGAGTACCGTTTCCGAGCGGTCCCAACAGCACACCGCCATCCCGCAACTGCTCGACCAGTGCATCCGGAAACTCCCTGGCGGCACAGGTCATGTATATCCGGTCGTACGTGGCATATTCCGGCCAGCCCTCTCGTCCGTCGCCATGTCGTACCGACACGTCATCATACCCCAGACGACCGAGCGTCTCCCTCGCGCGTTGAGCCAGCCGTTCGTGATACTCGACAGTGTAGACGTTCTCCGGCCCGACCACTTCCGCAGTGACAGCAGCGTGGTAGCCACAGCCCGTTCCGACTTCGAGAACGCTCTCACCAGGCGAGAGTTGGAGCAGGTCGGTCATGATAGCGACCATATGCGGTGCGCTAATTGTCTGTCCTTCGCCGATAGGCAGCGGCCGGTCACTGTAGGCATCGTCGCGTGTGGACTCGGGGACGAACTCGTGACGAGGAACTGCCCGCATCGCCGCAAGCGTCTCCTCGCCAAGGTTCTCGCGCGCGGCAAGTTGCTCGACCAGGGCGTGCCGTTGCTCCTCGAAACTCATCTCACCAGGCGGACCACGCAGAGGTAGTCTCGTCCCTGACGTACAGCCGTTTGATATCCTTTGCCTCTGCGGTGTCGCCACCGTGCTCGAGCTGGTCGAACTCGTACCCGCTTGCGTCGTCACGGATGAGTATCCCTTCGACTGTGAACTCCTCCTCGCCCAGTTCGTCAGTGACGCCGATTGTGAACTCGTAGTCTCCAGGAACGTGGAGATCGAAGCTTCGTGTCTCGTCGTGTTCTCCCGACTTCGGATGGGCGGTGACGTTGACCGAGACGTTCCCGACCGCGCGCCCCCAGATTGTCCGAACCTCCTCGACAGGCGCTTCCTCGACTCTCCCTTCCTCGGGTTCGAGGCTCGTGATGCGAACAGTCAGTATCGCTTCGTCCGTTTCGAGCAGGAACTCCTCACCGACAGCGAGCTCCTCTCCTGCAGGGACGTCGACGGAGTCCGAGAACGACTCCTCGCCCTGAGAAACGACGACTTTTCGGTTGATAGTGTTCTCCTCTGGCAGCTCCTTTTTGTGTACGTGGCTGCAGTCGATACACCGTACGGTCGCGTGGCCGCCCTCCGAGAGAACCTCGTGAACTGTCTCCGCTGTCGGCGAACACGCAGGGCACGGTAGCGCCACTCGTGCTGTCGTCTCGTCCATGTCCGGAGCTAAACGGCACACCTATAAAAGGCGTGGGTACGACGGTCACCTCTTCGACGCGAGAAACGGGCTCGAAACCGCGCGACTTAACTCTCCGAAGCCGGATATCGAACTAATGACGGAAGAAGTGACCGTCGAGCGGGAGAGTGCCGCTGACGGCACCGAGGGCACCCCAATAGAGGTGTACGAGTGGGGTGGCGCCATCGTCGCTGGACTTGGGTTTTTCATGACGCCGCTTCTCACTGGGCTCCCAGCTATCTACTGCGCGCTGAAGATACAGGAAGAGAAACCGCTTGCGGCCATCGGTATCGGGCTGGTCATCCTCGCAACTGTCGTGTTCTGGGGAGGCTTCCTCTTTGGCGAGCAGGTCATCGAGCTGATTAGCTCCGAGATTGTCGTCACGAGTCTGGCAGTGTTCGCCTTTTTCGGTGCCATTCTCGTCATCCCGCTGGTCGCGTTCCTGACGCTGGTCATCCTGCGGCGGTGACCGGTGGCAGAAAGATGGTTTCAAGTCAGCCCCAGCGAAAACTCTGGGTATGAACGAAGGAGACCGGGTACGCGTCGAGCGGGCAGAGCAGACTTACGAAGGAGTCGTGCTCCCCTCCTCGACAGCGTCGGAGCTAGTGCTCAAACTCGACAGCGGCTACAACGTCGGCATCGACCGTGAGGCGGCGACCCCGGAGGTGCTCGAAGAGGGTGTCTACGACGTGGGCGGAGACGACGGCGAGTCCGAGCAGTCCGAAATCGAGTTCGACGAGGAGCTGCCGACAGTCTCGCTCATTTCGACTGGTGGCACCATCGCATCGACCGTCGACTACCGCACCGGTGCGGTGACTGCACAGTTCGACGCCGAGGACATTCTTCGAGCGGTGCCGGAACTCGCAGGAATGGCGAACTACCGGGGGCGGGTCGTGGCGAACATCCTCTCCGAAAACATGAGCACCGATGTCTGGCAGGACCTCGCCCACGCCGTGTATGAGGAAATCGAGGCGGGGGCGGACGGCGTCGTCGTCATGCACGGCACCGATACGATGCAGTTCACCGCTAGCGCGCTCTCGTTTATGCTCGACACGCCAGTCCCTATCGTGTTCACCGGGAGCCAGCGCTCGGCGGACCGACCCTCATCTGACAACGTGATGAACGCCGTCTGTGCAGTCGAGGCGGCGCTGAGCGAGTGCGCGGAAGTGCTTGTCTGTATGCACGCTGACGAGTCCGACGACCGGTGTGCCCTCCATCGGGGGACCCGCGTCCGTAAGAACCACACATCGCGACGCGACGCCTTCGAGACAGTTGGCGCGAAGCCGCTTGGCGAAGTCGACTACGAGAGTCGAGAAGTAACCTTCCGCCGGGAGTACACGACGCGTGGCGACGCCGACCTCGCTCTCTCTCCCGACCTCGAAACGGACGTGACTCTCCTGAAGTACACGCCGGGAATGGACGAGGAGCTGCTCCATCTCGCAGGCGAGAGCGAAGGACTCGTACTCGAGGGCACTGGCCTCGGGCACGTCCACTCCGACTGGATTGACGACCTGGGAGAGTTCGTCGACTCGGGAACCGCCGTGGTAATGACGAGTCAGTGTCTCGAGGGCCGAGTCTGTGATCGCGTGTACGACACGGGTCGTGACCTGCTCGATGCGGGCGTTATCGAAGGTGAGGATATGCTCCCGGGGACGGCGAAAGTGAAGCTCATGTGGGCGCTGGCGAACGCCGACGACGTCGCCGAGACGATGCGCAGGCCGCTCGCCGGCGAGATAACCGAACGCTCGACGCCCTGGGAGTAACGATGGCTACCGGAGATGACTCCAGCGAGTTCGACATTCGTGAAGCCACTCACGACGACTACGGAGGTGTCGCCGCCATCACCGAGAACACGTGGGACGGCAGCGACTACCTCCACCGCGTCTATCACGACTGGCTGGAGGGCGAAAACAAGCACACGCTCGTCGCGACGGTCGACGACGAGGTGGCCGGGATAGCCCAGCTCGTCATGCTCTCGGAACACGAGGCCTGGGGGCAGGGCCTCCGAACTGCGTCCGAACACCGGGGAAAGGGCATCAGCGAGGCCATCACCTACGAGCTGTTCGACTGGGCCCGCGAGCAGGGGGCAGTGGTCTCCCGCGCGATGGTGTTCTCGTGGAACCAGGCCGGACTCGGTCAGTCCCGTGCGACCGGGTACGACCCCGTCTCTGAGTTCAGATGGCTCCAGCCCGACCCCGTCGAGGGGACGATGCCCGAAACGGTCGTGCAAGACCCGGACGCCGCGTGGGCACACTGGACGACAAGCGACGCCAACCGGGCACTCGCGGGATTAACACTCTCGATGGACGAATCGTGGGCAGTACAGGAGCTGACGAGAGATACGCTGCGTCGAGCAGCTGAGGAGACGACGGTACTCACTGTTACCGACGAGACGGGAACGCACGGATTCTCCTACCGGACGCGGACGTTCGACCGCGAGAACGACGACGGAGAAACTGAGACGTGGGCCGAGTATGGTGTCGCATCGTGGGACGACATCGAAACAGCTCGGACGCTCGTCGACGCAATCAAGCGCGACGCAGCGGATATCGGGGCAGACCGGACGCGACTCCTCATCCCCGAAACCGCCCAGTACGTCTCAGATGGGGCGTACCTCCGGGCGAACATCGGTGAGGAGCCAGATTTCGTGGTCGCCGCCGACCTGACTGCAGACTACCGGAGCAACTGGGGTTAGTGTTCGCCATCTCCGAACCCGACTGCTTCGGCGTCCGCCGAGGCCAGGTCTGCCGCCTCGTCGATATCGAACGACCGGACAAGTTCACCGTCCCTGACGAGCGGTTCGAACAGTGACTCGGCGTTTTCCGGTGACTCGGCGTCGGCTGGCAGTATCTCGTGTCCACCTGCTTCGGTGCGGTAGACCTCCTTCTTCCCATCGAGTTTCCCGCGCTTGGCTGCCGGTTCGCCCTCGATTTCCACGATATCGAGCGCGAAATCGAGCGGGTCGGTGTTGCTGATGTACCCGCCGACGCCGAACCCCTCGACAACGTCGCGTAGCTCCCGCATCGTCTCGGGGTCGATGCCACCGCTGGCGAAGATGCCCACGTCATCGTGTCCGCGCGCGTCGAGTTTCCAGCGGAGTTCGCGCAGGATATGGCCGAAATCTCCTCGGCGCGAGCCGGTTGTGTCGATACGAACACTTTCGAGATCGGCGACTGCTTGGGCCGCCCGAATCGACTCTTCGATTTCGTCGTCGTAGGTGTCACAGAGCGCAATCCGGGGAACGTCAGAGTCGACCGCCTCGTCGAACGCCTGCCAGGCGTCCTCCTGGCTGCCCCGACCGAAACAGATGACGAGCGCGTGGGGCATGGTCCCGCCAGCCTCACGGTCGATAACGTCCCCGGCGGCGACGTTGGAGATACCGTCGAGTCCCCCGACGAGCGCACATCGCTCCAGCATCGCAGCAATCGACGGGTGGACGTGGCGACTCCCGAAACTCAGCACCACCGAATCCGGGGCGGCCCGTCTGGCCTCGAGCGCCGCGGTGGCCATCCCTGTCGCGTGAGAGAGAAACCCAAGCAGTGACGTTTCGAGGCGGCAGAACGCCAGATACGGCCCTTCGATTCGCATCACTGGACCGCCGTCGAACAGCTGTCCCTCCTCGAGCGCGTCGACAGTGACATCTCGACCTTCGAACAGCTGTGCCGCGTCTTCGATACCAGCGAAGACGTGCCAGTCGCCGGACGAGAACTGTGAGGCGGTGACTTCAGCGACGACAGTCGGGTTCTTTCCGGCGTGTTCGAGCGTCTCGACAGTTCGGTCGAAGTACGCGTCCGTCGCGTTCCCCGCCGCAATCTGCTCGGGCGGGACGATATCGAAATCTGCCATGTGGGTATATTCGACGGGCGGGAACGAAAAGATTGGTACTGCGGCGTGTCAGTCGTCCATGGCGTGAATCTCGGGGAGCGCGTCCATCGTTGGCCCGTTGACGATCGTCACTGTCGTCCCGTCCAGAGACACGTCGTAGGCACCTTCGTACGCTCCGTCAGGGATGACGAACTGGCGGGAACCACGCTCCATGGCCCCCTGTTCGGCAAGCACATCGTGATAGGCGTCATGGAACTGCTCAGCGTCCTCAACCGACTCCCACGCTATCTCCCAGACGTAGCCGGTCTCGTTGGCCTCGTCCGTGTACGGCACGAGTTCGTCGCCTGCCCACCCGTCGGAGGCTGAATGCTCGTAACTGAACGGATTATCCACAGCGATGACATCGTTGTGCCAGAGCATCACGTAGATGGCGGCCTGCCCGACCGTCTCGCGTGGGGGGTCATGGGTAACGGGTGACCACTCGGTGCTCGACCTGTCCTCGACGGTGACGTTTATCGGGCTCGTGTCCGGATACTTGTCGGGGTCGATAACTTGCGCAGTGCTCTCCGGATAGCTATCGTACATATCATCGACTGCGTCCCATCCGGCCCGTTCACGTATCGCGTCGACGAACACAGGCCCTTGCTCGTAGGGGTGGAGCAAGACGAGGATGATTCCGGGGTCGATGTCAGCACCTTCACCTGCCGAACTGGGCGGTTCGAGACAGGACCACTCGCTCTCACAGCGTTCGAAGTACAGGTCGGGAATCAGCTCGGCCTCTCCCTCAACCACACCGTCACGGGCCATCGCCAGGTCCTGTCTCGCAGGCGGAGAATCGATGCCGAACTGCTGGTCCTGGAGAACGTGGACCAGTTCGTGAACGAGCGTTCGTTTGCTTACTGCGGCTGTATCGCTGTCGGTAACGATGACAACGAGCTCCGAGGATGGCGAGTAGAACCCACCGACAGCGTCACCGAGCGTGTCGTCGAACACCTGTGTCACGTCGCGGTCCTGTCCGACGATGAACTTCGCTTCCCACACCTGGTTCTCCCACTGTGTGCGGACCTGACTCGCGTTTGGCTCGCCGCGCCACTCCTGATACTCCTCGCGCGTCCAGATTTCGATATCTGCTCGTTCCTCGAACTCCAGACCGCGTATCACCTCGATACGCGCCATGGACCGCGCGGCGAGCAAGTCAAGCTCTTCCTCCGTGAGACCGTCGTCGACGGAGATATCCAGGTCCTCATCGGAGGAGATACCGTCGACGACGCCGAGTTCGCCCTCGGACGGGCCGCCGTCGTCGCTCACGGCGACCGGAGCGGCACACCCCGCAAGTACCACCACGAGAACAACTGCCAGCAGAGGGCGTCGCATGCCTACCGTTTGGAGCGGGTGAATAAAAATCGAACGTCACAAGCTTTCTGTAGCATTCGGTCGTATATCCGCTAGTCATGCAGTTCGACCCCGACAGAACGGCCGTTGTAATCGTCGACATGCAAAACGATTTCTGCCACCCGGACGGGAACCTCTATGCGCCGCCGAGCGAGGAGGTCATCGAACCCTGTCGCGAACTCGCCGACCGGGCGCGCGAGGCCGGAGCATACGTCATCTTCACTCGTGACGTACACCCACCCGAGCAGTTCGAAGACGCCCACTACTACGACGAGTTCGACCAGTGGGGGGAGCACGTCGTCGAAGGCTCCTGGGGAGCCGACATCGTCGAGGAACTCGAAGTCCACCCCGAGGACCTCGTGGTCGAGAAGCACACCTACGATGCCTTTCAGGAGACGGAGATTGACGGGTGGCTCTCCGCCCGCGGCATCACGGACCTCGTGTTCTGCGGGACGCTAGCGAACGTCTGCGTCCTCCACACGGCAGGGTCGGCGGGCCTGCGGGACTACCGCCCAGTCCTCGTCGAGGACGCCGTTGGCTACATCGACGAGGACCATCACGAGTACGCCCTCGAACACGCCGACTGGCTGTTCGGCGAGGTAATCCCTCTCGGGGAGGCCCAGTTCGAGTAGCCACTAGCGACCGGTCGGTTCGACAGATTGCGAGTGTACGAGAGATTACAGAAATGTCGTTCTGGAGAAGTTTATAGGGGTGCTAGCCTATCACCGAGTTGCAATGAGCGGACAGGACCTCACTGACGATTTGCTCGAAGAGCTCGCGAGTCTACCGACCCTGGCACACCCGACTGTCTCCCCTGATGGGACGGAGGTCGCGTTCTACTACGATATCACCGGACGAAACGAATTACACGTCATCGACGTGGACTCCGGAGAGACGACCCAGTGGAGCGACGGTGAAGTACCGCGCAACGCCCGCTGGCCAGTCGACTGGGCCGCGGACGGCGACCGAATCTTCTTCCACCTCGACGACGACGGCAACGAGCAAAACGACATCTACGCGCTTTCGCGTGATGGTGAACTCGAACCGGTCATCGAGATGGACGGCCAGGTTGCCATCAACGACGTGAGCGACGACGGCGAGACGGTGAACGTCGGTTC
>LKMJ01002417.1_pt1 | contig 17145 bp, 19 predicted proteins | sample 643391 | NCBI WGS metagenome assembly LKMJ01 (sample SAMN04112250, study PRJNA286221) | soda lake metagenome | biome: soda lake; feature: Kulunda Steppe; material: water; isolation source: sample PL-Br10 brine of Picturesque Lake | place: Russia: Kulunda steppe | collected 2010-07
CATGCACATGCACATGCACATGTACATGACAACCCGCAGAGGGCAGTCGCTCTGGCACGCGCGCGCACAAGCGCCCCCGCACAACGATGGGTAGTTATGCATTGATGGCACGGCTTGAGGAGGAGGAGGATGCGGAGGAGGATTCTTGGGAGCAACCTGAAGAGCTTGATGAGGACCAAATGTGGTGAGCATGCCAGAGCCTTCAGTAGATTGTGTACTAGGGGGACGCATGCCAAAGCCTGTCTTCGCTAATGTGTGCATGTATAAGAAGGTGTGTGAGTGTGAGCATGCAAGTGCCATGCAAGGATTGTGTGTCGGATGGATGCACGTCATTGGTTCTTATTTGCCTGTGTATATCTGTCTGCGTGCATGCAAGCCGCTGCTTTTGTGGGTGACAAATTTGTCTGTATTTGTGTGCATTTTATTGCAAGGATGAGCTAAGCTATTGGGTCAAAGGAAATTTCCAGCGGCTATTGCTGGCCAGGCAGCAGGCTTTGGAGAGGCAAGCGCTTTTGCAGGGTGTCATGCATGTGTAGCATGCAACCTTGCTTGTTGTGCAGGGACTACAGCAATGGCGAACAGGATGAGCTGGACACGAGCGTGGGTGCTGGCACCTACGACTGCCAGCTCTGGGATGGTGGAGTGCTGCACCAGGGGGAGGAAGGCTTTGGTTGGGAGGAGGAAGACGGGGAGGAGGGCACGCCAGGAGCCAGTTTGGCGGAGGCAAATGGGCGTGAGTATGTGGGTACTCAGGAGGGCAATGCCGCCGTGAGCGAGGAAGCAGACGTGGAGGGGAGTGGAGGGGTGCGGGGGGGGGCCTCCTGCGTGCCAGAGGCGAGGTTGTGCGCGGGCAATGAAGGGGAAGGTGGCGCAGCGGCAGTTGCAGCGGGGCAGCTGGCTGTCAAGAGACAGCGTCTGCAGGGTATGACAAGGGGGAGTGAGGAGTCTGGAGAGGCTTCGGAGCAGCAGCAGCAGCAGCAGCAGCAGCAGCATCCACGTGGGGGGGGCGTGCGGGCGCAGAGGCCACGCCGGCGTGGGGGGGTAGACGGTGCGGCCGGTGCACCGCCGCCCTTCCTGGATGACGACTTGAGCCAGCGCCTGCACGCACTGGCAGACATTGCGGAGCTGCTGGGGGAGGAGCCGCCGCCGCCGCCGCACCACCACCACCACGGCCCCGGCAGCCGGCCAGGCAACGCTGCTCGCCGAGCGGCGGTGGCAGCGGCTGCAGCAAGAGCCTCGCCAGGCGCGCACCCGCAGCCCAGACAAGCGTCGCGACTGGGCCCAGGCCTGCACGCGTCGCCCTCGCCGGCAGCTGGCGGCAGCCCTGTGCCCAGCCCGTTGCCATCGCAGGGAGATGAGGGCCTGGATGCTGCTGCAGGTGGCAGCACCAAAGCGCGACTGAGCAGGGCGGCCTCGGGCTGCGGCGAAGCGTGGGACCTGCCACCAATGCATCAGGCCTTGGAGTGGCACCTGCAGGGGCAAGATGAGGCTAAGGCGGGAGGCAGGGGGTGGTGTAGACAGCTGGGCGTGCAGCCACCAACAAACGGCCCTGCTGCTCCAGGGGACTGTGGCTGGCGCAAGATGCACGTAGCGGATCCCACAGACAAAGAGGAAGAGCAGGCGGAGGGGGAGGAGGTGTGCAGGCAGGAGGCACTGTCCTGCCTTCTGCGCGCGCTGCGCACGTTAGGTGCTGGCGGCGCGTGTATGCTTAAAGCGGAGGCTGCGCTTAAGCAGGCGCCTGTAGGGCAGCTGGCAGCGCTAAAGGTGGGGGCTGGGTCGCAAGAGCGTGCGCACCATCTTGTATTGATGTGGTGGTGCAAGCATATGTGTGCTATCGCACTCTTGCCAACATGTGTTTGAGTGCGCAAATGAGCGAGAGCTCGTGGACGCGCGTGCAAGAGGAGCCGCAGAGACTGTGGACATTTGAAGCTGGGCTTGTGCGCGTTCTGCGCAGCCAGAGCTCCACTGCCTGTCAGGCTTGCACTGATGCATGAGTGTGTACATGAACGTGGATACACTTAAATCCAGCGCATCCTGGGCAGTCGCTCTCTAGGGTGAAGGAGGTGCGCTGCCTGTGGTTATGGAGGGCAGCTTGCTGCAAGTAAGCAGTCGGCTGCCAGGTCGAGTTGACAGGCAGTGGGCGGTGGTCTTTGAAGCAGTGTTTGTCAGCGTCTGGTGGGCAGTAGAAACAAGAGAATCAATTTTCCTGTATAATGAACACCCCTGCATCGTGCCCAACGTTTTCTCACCTGTCCGAGCCCACCATTCACTCACTTGTGTCCACTAGCAAACACGCACACGAACATGCACACACACTCACCTGTGCACCTGTACACATGCACACACGCACACACACATACACACACCAACGCAGGGCACACACGATTGAGTGCACATCACACACACACATCGGCACATGTATACGTGCGCAAGCACGGCCGCACACACTTACACATGTGTCCGCTCGCGCACACACGCACAGGGATCCGCGCTGGGCGCCGTGTGGGCGGCCCTGGGTCTGGAGGGGGACCCCTGCCTCAAGCATGGCACTCGAGGCTGCGTAAGAGCGGCGGGCGCAGAGGGCAAGGGCCGGGCGGACTTACAAGGCTGTGTGAAGCAAGATGGTGCAGAGGACCAGGCAGACTTACAAGGCTGTGTGAAGCAAGATGGCGCAGAGGGCCGGGCGGACTTACAAGGCTGTGTGAAGCAAGATGGCGCAGAGGGCCTGAGCCAGTCCTGTACCTCTGGTAGTGCGGCAAGCAGCGGCCCAGGCTCCTGCAGGGCAGGCAGCAGCAGCCTTGCTGCCAACGACAGGGCTGCCGCAGGCGCTGCTGCTGCAGCCGGTGCAGCTGCAGTGGCGCACGAGCGCGCCGGCTGTGCAAGCGTTGAGGGCGCCAGCACAGAGGGTGTTGTAAGGGGGGCGGCACGGGGAGCACGCAGCAGCAATGGGAGTGATGCTGGGCTGTTGGGTGCAGTTGGCTACAAGGGCAGTCATGGTGGGAATCCGTTTGGTGGCGTCGGCGGTGGTGGTGGCGGTGGCAACGGCAAGTGGGGTGCTTTAGAGGGGGGCTCTTTGGGGGCAGCCACTGCCCTAAGTACGCAAGGAGCAAGCGCACAGTGTGATGAGGCCGCTGCCACGGTGGATGCATGCCTTGGACGGTGCATGCCTTGGACGATGCATGCCTTGGACGGTGACGATGCATGCCTTGGACGGTGACGATGCATGCCTTGGACGGTGCATGCCTTCCACGGTGGATGCATGCCTTGGACACGAATTGCACCCTACGGGTGCAGCGGGCCATGCGAGCGAGCAGGAAGCAAAGGCGCAGGCGGGGCTGCTGAGGTGGGAACCTGCAGCAGCAGGTGGCCTGGCGGGGGCGGGCTCTGCAGCAGCAGGTGGGCTGCTGGGGTCACGTGGGGGGTCCTGGGTGGCTGGGGATGTGACAGAGGGGTTCAGGCAGCGGCAGCAGCAGCAGCGCTTGCAGCCTCGCCTGCACTGCCCTGACCTTGCTGCCACTGCGCGCACTGCCACTGCCACTGCTGCCACTGCTGCCACTGCCACTGCCACTGCCACTGCTGCCACTGCACGCACTGATAGCTATCACTGAGAAGGGCCTGGCTGCTGCCGTCAGATGCTCAGCAAAAGGCCGTTACGCTGCAATCACCTGTCCTGTGCTGTGCTCATAATATGGTGCTTACTCTTAAGGGTGTAAACAGCTATGTGTGCAGCGTTTAAACGGTGCTGAGTGTCAGCAGTGTTGTCAGCACCCACTTGACTACCACAAGAGGTTACAGCAAGCCTGGAAGAACGGTGCACGTGACGTGGAAGCTTGGACTTGACAACTTTAAGGCGTAGATCCCTGGACAGGTCAGCTCATGATGCACAGTTGCAAGTGTGAAAAACAAGTACAATGTGAAGATCTGGTGACGGCAATGATGATGCATGTTTGTGAAAAGCAGCGTGGACTACAATGTCCATTGTTTGTGCCCCTCCATGTGGTGCCTGCACATTCATTTCACGTGCGATCCCTAATAGATTTCAAAATAAGATGCGCTTCATATCAGCTACCAGTCCACTTTTAATATCTTTGCTTTTGTATCCTTTTCTTCTTTCAGCTTGCTTTCTTGAGTAGGTTCAACAGTGAGTAAGCTTTGAGCACCTTCAAACCAATCAGGAGACGTCTGCTGGCTTGTCTGCCCGCAACCCTCCTGATCCTCACTGACCGCTTTCTTCTTTTCTGGTGAAGGGGCTTTTCTTCCCAAGTGGCCCCTTTTCCTTAATTGATGTAAGGAGCATTTTGCTGCTTGCGTAGTTTTTCTTTTCTTTCTTTCTTTCTTTTTTTCTTTCTTCTTTCTTTCTAAGCTTTGCAGCTTTACATTTGAGACACAAGCGATGTGAGCACCAAGCCTGGTGGCATCAAAACCACGTGATGTTTTCATAGGGGCAGTCCTCCAGGGTTCACTGTGCCAAATACATGTTACCTTTACGCAACTATTGACAGGTTTTTAATAGTTAAAAACAGGCTTGTTGTAAATTGTCCTTTTGCTAAGGATGATTTACAAGGGTTGACAGATAAGGCCTTCAGTCAAGAACTTCTTGTAGTTGACACATGCCTGAGTTGGGCAGTGCCAGGTTTAAGTTGCACAGCATCCAGGAGGTTGGTTGAGTCAGCTGGTAAAGTACTTGATCCGTTCAACGGGAAAATTGTCAGTTTGAATAAAGTGTTATTCCAAGTTGAGCACATGGGGTGTGTGGATCGCCTGCGGACAGCGGCAGTGTACACTGAGTCATAGTCATGCATGCCACGTGTCTGTCAGGTGTGTAGCAGCCTTTAAGCGTGACATAGCGTGACGGCTCATAAGAATAAGGTCATAGAGGAGCGGCTTGGAGATCAGGGTTCTCTTACGATGGAGACTCATTGGATGTATTTCAGTCATCCCTCCAGACATTGAATCTGAATATCTTGGAGGGCTCTTTAGGTGTGAAGCGGTCGGTGCCTAATTAGGTCTAACTAGCATGCTGTCCTCCATAGTCCCACCCATCCAGCAGGTCCTTCAACTTGTCAGCTTATAAGCTTTAAATTAAAGCTGACCTCAAACTTTGGCCTCGAGCTAAGATATGTTGGGCTTTGGACATCTTGCGCGCCAGAAAGGAATGCAGGGCTGCAACGCATCATGATGCATACAATCCTTCTTGCTGGTGCTATCTGTTTGTTACTTGGATATCACTGCAGACCTGAGGTTAAAGATGATGATTTTGTCGAGGGACATTGCTGATGTGGATCCTCAGGCAAGCAACAACAAATTTTGGGCAAAACTTTCATTTTGACTCAACCCTCCTAGATCTTCAAGCCAATTCACACACTCGTAAAGGGACTGGGGGTGCTCTCCTCTCAGAGGCAGCCATTAAAATTGTATGATACAATCCATCCAGTACGTGAGTCCCTCTTCAGTTAGCTCACCTTGCTTAGCTCGCCGCAGGTGTTGGAGTTGGCCTTGCTGGTATTCTGTCAAGAAGTCTTGTGCTTCCTTCAGGCGCTGCCACACTGCACAGAGAGACCAAAACGAGCAGGGCAGTGGACTAGAAGACTGGTCAGAGCCTAATCTCTGATGCGGACTGGGGGTGCACTCCTCTGCTGCCACCTCGCTATTTGTACCTTGACCTTAGGGAGGCCCGAGCATGTTATGAGGAAAGTGAGTTGCCTGAGGTTTCTTTTGTGTGCACACTCTCTTGCAGCGGAATCCTCCCTCTGGCGTCATGGTGGTGGAAATGGGTATTCGGATAAGTGCCCATGTGCTGCTGAGCAAAATGAGGAGCATGTTCTTTTCTAATGTCAGACTCGTTTGTGTGCAGAAAAACATTTTTGCCTATTTCTCCCTTTTTCAGTCATTTTCTGTGGAGGCTCCTTGTATTATGCATGCCTTGCCTACGTTGGAAATGTTTGGGCTGTTGATTCAACCAGGGTTGATTCAACCAGGTCCACTTGAAACAGTGGTTGATTCAACATTCAACCAGGAAATGATTGAAATAACCATGAAACAACTGGGTGGTTGGTACATCTAGGAATCAATTGGGGATCAACTGAAAATTTGGCAAGATTCTGTTCGACAGCCTCATTGGCTGCAAATCAAAAGTTTGAGATGATGGCTGTATATTCCGTTCCTTCAGGTATGTAATGACCTGGAGCAGTGGTGGTCCTTAAGTGTTGCTATTGTCTTGAAAGAGGTCTTGCTCTGCCGGTATCACCTCAGGCTTGGCACTGCACTGCCAGGACAGTTTTAGTCTAGTTTACAAGTAAAAAAGTCCTACTAGGACGACTAGAGAAGTGCTTCAAGCAACACTAGAAATGCAGTGACTTGAGAGTACCACTAATAGTGGCTAGTAGCACAGGAACTATCAGTAATAGAGGTTAAGTAAGGTCTTGCTCCTTCGTGGGCTTGTTTTTGCCCCTGGATTGCCTCAAAGGTTATAATCTTGCAAAATCTAAGAGAAAACTACACAGGCGGTTGAACATCCTCCGCATCAATTAAGGAAAGGGAGACATGTTGGTCTGAAGTACTGCATGCCAATTCCCACCAGAGGCAGGGAAACAAGAATTACATCTGGAAAACCTCACCCAAACTTCCACACAGCAAGAGCAGGGCCAAAGAAACAGACATACCCACCCACAAAAGGACGTCCCACGCATGCTAGTAGTCATACTGTCTTTGAATTCCTTTCTTGACACAACTTTCTTATAAAAATCCTATACAAAAATGGCTGCTGACGGTGCTGAAGAGGAATCTGATGGTAAGGGACACAAACCCTTCATGGTGGGTCATGCGCGTGTGAGGTCTGGAGCCTTTACAGTTCAACTGGTTCCAGGCAGCAATACATCTGTACAATTCTTTTCTTTTCAAGACAATAACTCCACTGATAGAAAGATTTTGCAAGCTGACCTTAAACTGAGCTCACACTGCGACAATCGCTGGACATCACACAATCTATCTGCCATGGGTGGTCTGACATAATCCTGAGAAAGGCTGCTGAAGTGTGTGCCCATTGATCTTCAGTTGTTTTCTCATCGACCTCATGGAGAGGCACTTGGAATGTAGGCATTTATTCTCATGCGCTCATAATAAGTTCTCATTGAGAATGCAACAGCAAATGCTCCACTTACCATCAATGGTGCGCCCTCCCTACAAAAAAGGGCTCTGGTCACGAATTTGCCATACATCCTTCCCAATGCTTCCCTTCATCTTCCTCATGATGTTAGCCGCAGCGCAGCACTTTTCAGACTTTGTGCCCACACCCTACGTAGGGTATACGAGTAAAAAAACAGACCTGGACCCACAGTGACTCCCTTGGCTCTCACAGTGACCTTCGCAATGCTTATGATATCCAAGATGAGCAGCATGCCATTGTCCACTGCACCCATCCCCGTGTGTTTTCTTTCCACAGCGTGACTCTCCCATATGGGATGAGCCTCCGCTGGTTACACGCTAGCACTGTAAGACCGGAGTAATGATTAAGAGGGACAGTCGGGGGCATTCGTATTTCATTGTCAGAGGTGAATTCCTCCCACAGGTTCCCATGATTGTCTACTTCCCCAAGCCAGAACAATAGTAAGCTATATTTTTACCTTCATGATCTTGTTGTATATTATGAACAGGCTAGCAGCCATGCTTCTTGACTGAAGGCCCTTTTCTTGGAAACCACTTGTGAATGCTTGCTCAGCGGTACAACAAACTTATCCTTTTCATCTCAGACATTATGGATTACCTTTTGGCTGGTGAAGACCATCCACAAACCAATCAGCCCAACAGCCAGGCTGTTGGTAAACCCTATCTCAAAACTTGGCTCACCACAAAAAGTGCTACAGCATAATCATATCATATGATTCAAATTACATGCATGTCTTGTCTTCAGCATTCAAACAGGTTCTTCTTCTATGATACCTAACCTAAATTTACCTTAATCATTCAAATTTCCTTGATGCAGTCATTGCCATCATCTTGAATCCTTGGTGGCAATCTATTGCTCTAAGCGCGGTGCTCAGGTGCCCACTTTCATGTTAGCCGGTGCTGCTTTGAAGTACTCAGACTCATTTAAGTACCTTGGCATGACATATCACCGAGCACTCAACACGACAGCCTCACCTGAGCATGCAGCCATACCAATGCTTGCAGCAGCTCATCGAATACGTGGATTTGTATGGGACACTGCCCTATGTGACGTCTTTTGCTTCCTGAGGCATATGTAGTGCCTGCTGGTATGTATGGCTGTCAGGTTTGGAGCTCAGGGATTTTGCGCGAAGGCGATGTATTGAGACCTACCATTCAGACATTGCATTTAAATTTCTCAAAAGGCACCCTAGGTGTGAAGCAGTCTGTGCCTAACTGGGCTGTACTACGTGACTCACGCCTAACTAGGCTGTATGTGACTCGGAGTGTGCGCACAAACCTCTGCAATTCTATTAGTTTAGAGCTGCCATTAGGTTTTGTAACGGCCCGTTACAAACCCGGGGTTGTTGTCCTCAAACAGTGCCACTCTTAAGCAGGCCCTTCATGCAGACCTGAAGCTGGTGCCTCGGGCTAAAACATCTTGGGCTTCGGATATTATGCGCACCTTTGAGGTATTGCAAGCCTACCACACTTATACACAAGCTTTCTTCCACTGGCAGGGGCTCCCAATTTGTTCCTCAGATTTCACTGCTGACCTGAGGTTCAGGATGAGAAAAGTGTGGAGGGACATTGCTGACATAAACCCTCTGGGAAGTGACAACAAACTGGTGACTTATCATTCTTGGTTTGCTTGTCCCCTCTTAGGTCTTCTAGCTGGTTCACACACTCGGGTGCAAAATGGGGACGCCTCCTCGCTATCTGCACCTTGATCTCCCTAAGCATGTTATGAGGAATGTGAGCAGGTTTTGCTTGCGAGCACATACTCTCATGGTGGATTCCTCCATCTGGCGCGGTGGAAATGGCCACTGTTCTTTTTCACTGTCAAGACTTGTTTGTGTGCTCAGAAGAAAGTACTTGTTCCTTTTCTTCCCTTCCTGCCGATCCTTTTCTATGGAGGCCCCTTATTTTTTACAAGCCTTGCCTAGTCAGACCGTCTTTGATTTTCTTTGTCAACGGCACAACAAACTCTGCCATTTCATTTTAGACATCATGTACTATTTTTTGGCTGGCGAAGACCAGCAACAAACCAATCAGCTTAACGACCTGGCTGGCAGTTAAGCCTAACTTGTAACTTAGCAGGCGGCGGGGCACCTGCGATGGAAAGTCGATTATCCACCCTTGCAACCTGTGGGTTCGGGGTTCGAACCTCACTGGAGGCCACAATCGGCTTAGCTGCCCTTGTTCGGCGGATACAGCCTTGAAACCTTATCTAACTTGTGTAACTTGGTGGCAATCTCTTGTGCATGCGGCTCAGCCTGGACGCCAATCATTCCCAGCATTCACTATGTGAAGCGGCTACGGCGTTTCTAAAATGGCATTTGTGTTTCAATGACCACAATAGCACTCGTGCACTACTGAATGTACCTGTTCCACTAGTATATTCAAATAACAAATGGGTATTTCGAGCAAGCCACCGATGCTGCCCTGGGTTATCATGATGATCATTCATTCTGCAGCCTCCATATCCTTGTTGCCCTTCTGCTTCAAACGCTCCTCTTGCTCTGGTGGTGGTGGCACCAATGTCAGTGCCCCTAGTTTGAGGCCGCCAATGTCGTCGCGCGCAAACATGTCCACGATTGCTGCAGGCACAAGAAGGGGAGGGGGGGCAAAGTCTGTCTTGTCAATACTGACTCATTGTCTTTGGCTTATAGTTTGGCTTATCATGAGTGTTTTGTTTTAACAAAGAAAAAAAGTAGAAAGCCTTATGCATGCCATTGACTGCACAGCATGTTTTTTCCGTGCATCCCATAGGCTGTCTACTCTACGGTCATTTGATGGCTGCGCGGCGCTCCGCAGAGTGCGTGGAGTCCTCATCCTGCACTCACCAGACATGATGACAAACGCAACAGACGTCCAGAAGCAAGCAGCCAAGCCTTGGGCCACATTGTCACCAGCGTATGTGTACAATGCGCCGCTCACAATTGTGCCTGCAGCGCATTTATGAGGTGATGCTTGGATTGCTGCGTCACCAGTCACGAGGGTATGTCGGCTTGAGTTGCACAATGCACTGCTCAAGCTTGAGCTCGGGCTTAAGCCCGAGATCTGCACTTAGTGCAATAAGCGCTTTGGAGGTGTTGACACGAGGTCTTCAATGATGAGTTCATTGCTTTGATTAAGTAAGACACATCGCCAAATGTTTGCATCACTTTGTTCATTTTTGTGGCGACGCTCAGACCCCCAGCAGGGCGCAGATCTGCTCTAGAGCACCCTGTGTCACCAAATTGGGACACGCGCAGACCACCCTGCGTCGCCAATTTTCACTCATCAATTTATAATATATGTGTAATAGCGAATGAATACACTTTGGTGGCTCGTGGGCCCCGGGCGAGGGCCCTCCAAGCTAAGGGCTGTAGAAAACCAGAAACCCCCTGCTCCCTCGCTTCCCTCATCCTCCCATTTCCTAGTAACGTCATCAAAATAGCTCTGGCGGCACACAATTTCAGCAGAAGTGACCTGTGTTGCCAAATGGCATCACACCCCAAAACATTCGAGGCACTCGTCTTCATACTGATCGACAAGCCTGCGCAGGCATGCCCCCGCACTCACCCACGAGTCTCCCCGCAGCGTTTGCCATATAATAGAAACCGACTCCTAATGCAACCTTGTCGCCCTCCGCGTACCTGCGTGCCACACATATGCACACATGATGACGGTGTCAGTGCCTTTCATAAGCGCAACGCGTCGCCACTTCGTAAGATTTTGTCAAAAATGACATAGACACAGAAACTCCTGACATGGCGTCAATGAGGATCTTGTGCAGCCAAATGGCGACGTGGAGGTTTTTGGTGGAGTAGCCATTTTACCAGACGTTACCATGTTATTTCAATTAAGCAAGGGAGTTCAAGAGAGCTTTAGTAAATGCCCAGCCTACCCCTGCCCAGCCTGCCTCCTCTCCTCCACCAGCCGCAGCAGCACTTCCGCTGCAGCAATAACCCTAGCTGTTGAAGCAGCCCGTGCAAGCACATGTGGGGGAGCAGCAGCATGGGACTACAGTAGGAGGTATACACTGAGGGGAAGGTTGAAGGGACTGGTAACTGCAGCCAGCAGGGGCAGAATGGGGATCCAAAGCATCCAGGGGGGCGCAAGCCGAGTGGTCTCAACAGTCTCCTCTTCTTAGGAAGATGAAGGTGCCATAGTGGCATCCGGTCATCAGGGAATGGCAGAATGGTCCCCTTGGTCAACGCTAAACCTGAGAATTGTGCAAACTCCTGAGTTGGAGAGGCAGCGCTTTGGGGAAGGGGTAAAAAGCAGTTGATTAACACTTCATGAAGTGTACATGAAGGAATGCAGTTGATTATCACATGGGCACCAGAATCGCAAACCCTCAGAGCAGCAGCAGCAGCAGCAGCAGCAGCAGCAGCAGCAGCAGCGGTAGAGCATGCACCAGCAAAATGTGCAGGCCTGAAGTGCGCTGGCCCACGCAGGCCTGAAGTGAGCTGGTCTTGCAGCAAGCTTGCCTCAATCAAGAACGACAGGCACGACCGCTTGCAAGGAGCCACCCAATGCTTGCCATCCAGCAAGTGTGCCTTGGACAGTTCCCATTTCAAAGGGCAGTGGCAAATGATTAAGAGCAAAAAAAGCAGCGCCCATCGCCATGGGGCAAGTATCATCATCATCATCATCCTATCGCCAACTCTTATGGCGATGGCAAGTAAGAAGAAGTTATGACAAAGTTTAATTTGCATGGCCAAGGCTAGACTGAGGTGAGGTTTGATACAGGGGCCAGAGTCTGGCATTGAGTCAGGCATTGAGCCAGGCATCGAGTCGGGCATTGAGTCAGGCATTGAGTCTGGCATTGAGTCAGGCATCGAGTCAGGCATCGAGTCAGGCATTGAGTAAGGCATTGAGTGGGCGGTTGCCCCAAGTGTGACATTGGGAGTGCTTGAAATGTCAGTATTCACTGCTGTAAATATCTTTTATCGGAGAAGCAGCCAAAATTCAATTTGTTTTTGCCGCGCTCCACTTGTTTTGACAGGAGCACCGTGTGTGTGGCCAGTCGGCTTCGCACCCCATTACCTCGTAAATAAAACACTGGCACACATGCTGCTTGCCTCTAAAACCAGCTTGGTGCAGCAGCCTGGCTTATGGTGGGCTGGTTTAGCGTTGACTAAGGGGACCATTCTGCCATTCCCTGTGACCGGATGCCACTATGGCACCTTCATCTTCTTAAACAGAGGAACAGGGGGGCTTGCACCCCATAAGTCATTCCCTGTGACCGGATGCCACTTTAGCACCTTCATCTTCCTATATAGACGAACAGGGGGGCTTGCACCCCGTCTTTTAGGCCTGCACACTACAAGTTCAGAACAGCTGCAACCACATGTAGCACACACACACACACACACACACACAAACAGACACACAGACCCACGCGGTGCCTCTGGTGGTGCACACACCCATCCACAGGCAGCGCACCTCACGATCAGGTACGAGTGCGTGGCGGAGTTGACGGCAAACAGCAGCGCAAAGAGTACAAGGCCGGTGATGAAGGTGCCCACTATGCCTGCTGTGTGCCGTGCTTCGTGGAATCCTGAGGCCTGCAATGAAAGTCAGTCATACCAGAGTTAAGTCCATGCCAAACAAGTAAGTGGCAGCGTGTATCAAGTCAGGGCCCCATTGTAAGTTAGGCCAACACCGCATGCACGGAAAGCAGCGTAGGCTCGATGCAGGGATAATGATGCACGTGATGGCATGTGTATGGAATGCAGCAGCGCATGCGCGTGCAAAGGCTGTGATGTTTGTGATGCACCGGGCTGGCCAGACTGCAACAGTAGGATGCAGTTGTGTGAGCGAGGTCCACATGATCTTGGCTTTTGTGGATGTGCAAGCACCTGTGCGATCAGAAGGCTGTCTGTTTCTGTCGTTGTACAGGAGGATTTTCAATTCTGAGCACACATATTCCTGCCTTCCAGACAGTTCCATGAATCAGGATTTCCTTCACCACCACACTAGCAACTACCCAGCCAGCCACCAGGCTTGAGATTGGGCTGGCAAGGGGATTGGTGAATGCAAAAGAAGTTGATTGTTCCCTAGCAGAGGCCCATTCAAGAGCCTTTCACTATTCTTGCGACAGCTTCCAGACATCTTCCTTAGGAAGCCAGCGCAATCGTTTGCTCTTCTTAAGTCCAGGCATCAAAACTCCAGCTCCCATCTCACACGCAGCAAGTGCACATCGCGCTCCGCACCTGCAGCACAATGCCGAGGTACAGCGGGGCCAGCACGAGCAGGCCGCACCTGCGCGTGGATGTGCCAGATGCAAGCTGTAACTTTGTACCAAGCAGTTGCCTGCATCCCACACGGAGAGAGATGCGCCCAATAACCAGCAGTGCACTGATTCCCTTGCACAGTGCAACCCACCATTGCACAGTGCAACCCATCATTGCACAGTGCAACCCATCATTGCACAGTGCAACCCATCATTGCGCAGTGCAACACACCATTGCACAGTGCAACCCACCATTGCGCAGTGCAACCCATCATTGCACAGTGCAACCCATCATTGCACAGTGCAACCCATTGCCTGCAAGGGTAAGGATTGTTGACCCACCAGAAAACGTTCACCCATTTGTTGGCGGGCATCTGGCGTAGAGGCCCCAGGATGAGCTGTGGTGTCCAGCTTTGGAACTGCAGTGTGCCAAAAGAATGTGAACAAAAGTTATAGAAAGGGCATATGCCGCTGCCAAGAGGCCTATGGATATATGCTGGGCAACGTGGGGCCAGCACGGCAGCAAGAATGGCAGCTTGCTGTAGCGCAAAGTATTGCACCCAAGGGGGCCAAAAATAGCCCAGATTAGGTATGTCTGGCATGCTTCTTGTGTGCAGGTGCCTCTTAGCTGGCTGGCTGCAACTTTATACAATTAGTCAGAAGGTGACCCTATTGTTGACTAAAAAGTGTACTGCTTGATCTAAAAAATAGCCACCTAGGAGTAAACGCCTGATTGTCTAGAACGAAATCCAAAAAAAGTGAAACAACAAACCCAGCCCTACAAAAGACCAGTCATCTTACCCTATACAAGCATTTGATGAGCAATCTCTTGCTGTCCTTACCTGTCCATAAACGATGATGAACACTCCCATTGTTAGGCCGGCAAAATAGTTGGACCAGCCCAGGCCGTATGCCACGTCACGGACAAAGAAAGGCAGGGGCACCTCAAACCACAGGTCCCGAGAGGCAAACAAGAAGAATCTGCAGGTGTGCACAGGCGGGCACAAAGTCAGTGAGTGGTTTTGAGCCAGCTGGCCTGAAGGCTGATCTGGGTGCAAGCGCTTTGTGCCTGGTAGCTGTCAGCTTTGGGCAGCTGTGTTGCTGTGAGGCAAATGCGGGCATCAGTGTGAGGCTGCAATGTGGGTGGTGCTGCGAGGCTGCTTTGAGAAAACTGCATGGCTCCAGCACGCACAACCTTGGTATCCATCAACCCACACAAGCAATCTTAGCAACACCAATGCATGAAATGCAGTCCATTTCTGCAAGAATAGCAGGCAGCTGCATCAAGGCGGCCTTGACAGGCTTGCCCACAGGTTTGCATGCATACATGTATGCACAAACATTTGAGCAGACACGCATGCACCTGGGCACACACACAAATTTGCACGCACAACGCATGCATCTGGGCACACACACAAATTTGCACGCACAACGCATGCATCTGGGCACACACACAAATGTGCACGCACAATGCATGCATCTGGGCACACACACAAATGTGCACGCACAACGCATGCATCTGGGCACACACACAAATGTGCACGCACAATGCATGCATGGCGTAGCTTACCTAGAGATGGACAAGACAGAGATGTTGTAGTTTTGGCGAAAGACACTCCTAAGTGTCAGGTTCTCCTTGCGAGTGCGGCCAAGATCATTTGTGAGCCCTGCATTGAACCAGCGAGCGGGGGAAAGGCAGGTAATGCGTGAATTATAATTTCAAACGTGCATGTTGGAACAAACACCAGCCAATCTGATCTAGGGGAAAGGACACCAAAGATATAGAATGAGCCCCAGGGCGCTCACAGCCGCAAAACTTGCACATCCAATAGAAATGAACAGCACCCTGGCATGATCAGATGACTCTGCATTTTATGCATTCCATGCAAGCATACCTCTCCATATGGACGACAACCCTAATCATGCTCGAATTTGCACGGAATGCATCTTTCTTTGAAAGGTGCCAATGCGTGTGTGCGGCTTGCCAGCATGCTGCTGCAGCTCAGCCGTCATTAAGTCGGCAGGCCTCATCATTTGCATGCTTGCTGCATGCTCACTGCAAGGGCACAACAGCCCCGTCAAAACCCCAGAGTATGAGCAAGGGACAAGAACCCCCCAAACAGCGACTTAAAGATGGGCACAACGTGCGCTTGGGTACAACATGCGCTTGGGCAGCCAATAGTGTATTTCCCTATGCCCACCTGTGATGGCCCATGGCAAGGCGCACAGGATCAAGAAAATCATCAATCCCAGGGCAAAGTAGTAGTTGAAGGTCACGGCTGCCGATCCAACAAAGTAGCCAACACCTGCACAGGTGATATGTTGCGCAAGCAGCAGACGCAAGTTGAGAGATCCAGTGTAAGGGGGCAGGCACACCGCGACCTTGACAGGCGACCGTGGAACGTACCGACCTGACTCAAAATTGTTGAATTGGACATGCTTTGTTTATATGCAGCCAGCACATGGGCTCCCTCACCTTTCAAGCTGTTCTTCCAGCCCGTGATGAATGACACCAGCTTGAACAACATGGACTGCTTTTCATCAGGCGTCACCAGCTTTGTCACCGTCTTCCCACCTGTGTAGCCGCATGACCAGCAGAGCGCCGCATGGAACCCAGAAATAAACGTATACACGCACCCTGCTCCACACATCCGTTTTTGACCGTCATTGGTGTTTGGAGGCACTCCACATCTCCATGCAGGGCCTCAGAAGCATGTGAAGCATGCACGCACTCAGCTCTACTAGTCATTCATGACGGAATCAGTGCCTAAGCGCTCCATGCATCTACACATCCCCGTGCAGGGCGTCAGAAGCATGCAGGCATGTACGCACCCAGTATGTTATGGTGTTTAACCCTAGCATGTAGCATGCGCACGCACCCAGCATGTAATCGTGTGCCCAGCACGTAGCATGCACGCACGCACCCAGCATGTAATCATGTGCCTAGCACCTAGCATGCACGCACACACCCAGCATGTAATCGTGTGCCTAGCATGTTGCATGCATGCACGCACCCAGCATGAAATGGTATGAAACCTGGCATGTAGTATGCACGCACGCACCCAGCATGTAATCATGTGCCTAGCACGTAGTATGCACGCACACACCCAGCATGTAATCGTGTGCCTAGCATGTTGCATGCATGCACGCACCCAGCATGAAATGGTATGAAACCTGGCATGTAGTATGCACGCACGCACCCAGCTTCACGAGGTCTTTGGCGACGCCCACCGTTATCTGGGCCATGGTTGCAAACAGGATGGCCTTCCATTTCTCGCCTGCAAGCGCACGCACAGGCAGGGCGCGGACAGGCCAAGCCATTTTGCGCCTACAAGCGCGATCAAAGGCAGGGCGTGCACTGGCCAAGGTGGACCCTCAAAGCCTGGGCAGACACTGCATGCTGTATGGGCAGACACTGCATGCTGTATGGGCCAGGTGCTTGTGCACAAGCATACGATGTGATAATGCGTGCGCAGATGATGAGGCGAGGAGCCCTGCCAGGCCATCAGCATCATAAACACATGCTCAAATACATAAACACATGCACGCAAGTGTGCGCATGTGGGCTTACATTACACATGAGTCTGCATTACACATAACACATGAGTACATTCATAGTTGCACAGTACGCGTACCAGAAGCTCTGGTACGCGTACCCGTACCATTCGTACCCGTACTCGTACCGGTACGTGGCACGGCTGGCACGGCGGGGCGGAGAGGGGGCTGGGACCCTTCCCAGGTCCTCCAACTAACCCAATTTCTACTGTCTTCATTAC
>LKMJ01002418.1_pt1 | contig 17145 bp, 16 predicted proteins | sample 643391 | NCBI WGS metagenome assembly LKMJ01 (sample SAMN04112250, study PRJNA286221) | soda lake metagenome | biome: soda lake; feature: Kulunda Steppe; material: water; isolation source: sample PL-Br10 brine of Picturesque Lake | place: Russia: Kulunda steppe | collected 2010-07
CGCTGCGCATCAGCACCATCTCTGACGCCAAAGCCAACGCCTACCGGCAGCTGGGTGGCGCGCCGAATCTCATCCACATGCGAACCAACGGAGTCAGTATCTAGGCTCGCCGCACCCGTTACCCCTTTAAGGGAAACGTAGTAAACAAAGCCCCGTGCATGAGCACAAATCGCTTTTATGCGAGCATCGCTCGTCGTCGGTGCAATCAACCAAATGGGATCGAGAGAATGCGCGCTCAACGCAGCGCCAAGCTCACTGCTTTCTTCTGGTGGCAGATCTACCGTAAGCACCCCATCCACACCAGCTGCAGCGGCGTCTCGGCAAAACTTGTCATAACCCGTCTGCTCAATCGGATTGAGATACCCCATCAGTACTACGGGGGTGTCTTGATCTTCGCGCCGAAACTCACGAATCATCTCCAACACGCCTTTAATGCCAGTGCCATGCAGCAATGCTCGATCACAAGCTGCCTGAATAACCGGCCCATCGGCCATTGGATCCGAAAACGGCATGCCTACTTCAATGATGTCTGCCCCAGCACGCACCAACGCATGCATCACGGGCACAGTAGCCTCTGGGTTAGGATCTCCACCGGTCACATAGGTAACCAGCGCTGTTTTGCCAGCTTCTTTGCATTGGGCAAAACGATGTTCAATACGGCTCATGGATCCATCCCCTCTACTTCGGCCACGGTGTTAATGTCTTTATCACCCCGGCCAGATAGGTTAATAACAATCATCTGATCGGGCCGCATTTGCGCCGCAAGCTTACCGGCGTAGGCAATGGCATGGGCGGTTTCAAGCGCAGGGATAATGCCCTCGAGCTCAGCCATTTGATGGAATGCCGCTAGCGCTTCATCATCATCAATGGCCACATACTCAACCCGCCCGGTGTCTTTCAGCCAAGAATGCTCCGGGCCAACACCCGGGTAATCTAATCCGGCTGACACTGAATGAGTGCCTAAAATCTGGCCATCTTCGTTTTCCATCAAATACGTACGATTGCCATGCAAGACTCCAGGCCGGCCAGCGGCCAGTGGCGCTGCATGCCGCCCCGTTTCTACGCCATCACCACCCGCTTCTACACCATAAATGGCAACATCGGTATCCCCAAGGAAGGGGTAAAACAGCCCAATGGCATTCGAACCACCGCCCACGCATGCCACCAAGGCATCGGGCAGCCGGTTATACATCGACAGACACTGCTCGCGAGTTTCCTCACCAATCACAGCCTGAAAATCGCGCACTAACTGCGGGTAAGGATGTGGCCCTGCGACGGTACCAATAATGTAAAACGTATCATCCACATTAGCTGCCCAGTCACGGAATGCCTCGTTGAGGGCATCTTTTAGGGTGCGTGTGCCTGACTCAACCGGCACCACCTCAGCGCCCATGAGTTTCATTCGGTACACATTGACCGACTGCCGACGTACATCTTCGGCACCCATGTAAACCACGCACTTCAGACCCAGCCGAGCACAGGCAGCAGCGGTTGCTACCCCATGCTGGCCTGCCCCTGTTTCGGCAACGATACGCTTTTTGCCCATTCGAACGGCCAAAAGTGCTTGGCCCATCGTATTGTTAATCTTATGCGCACCCGTGTGATCTAGGTCTTCACGCTTTAAGTGGATTTGTGCACCACCGATTTGCTTAGACCAACGCTCCGCGTAGTAAAGCGGCGTTGGCCGCCCCACGTAATATTTTAAATCCGACTCCAGCTCCGCACGGAACTGCGGATCGTTGCGATAGCGCTCATAAGCTGCGGTGAGCTCTTCGAGAGGCGCAATCAGCAACTCGGGCACAAAGCGCCCGCCGTAGGGCCCGAAATGCCCCGCGGCATCCGGAAACCGGGAAAAATCGGTTGGCGTTTCAATAGCCTGGATGACGTTAGACACGATGAACCTCTTCAGTGAAGGCAGCGAGTTTGCTGCTGTCTTTGATCCCTGGGGACGATTCTACGCCACTACTGCAGTCAACGCCCCAAGGCCTGATCATTTTAACCGCCTGCGCCACGTTATCCGGCCGCAGACCTCCGGCCACTATTATACGGTGACTCGTCGGCAGTTTCCGCCCCCAATCAAAAACATCCCCGCTTCCCCCTGCTGCACCCGGGGCATGGCCATCCAATAAAAGCGCCAGCGCCCTAGGATGGGCGGCTGCCACCTCAGCCGGATCTCCGCCTGCCATGCCAACCGATTTAATGTAGCGCCGCCCAAACTGCTCACAGAATTCTGCCGACTCACCACCATGAAATTGCAACAAATCGATGGACACAGCCGCTAACACGTCTTCGACCTGCTCAGTGCTCGCATCCAAAAACAAACCGACCACACTGACCAAAGGCGGCACCATGGCGGCAATTTCGGCCGCCTGAGAAATGCTCAAATGTCGCTGACTAGGCGGATAAAACACCAGGCCAATGGCATCCGCACCTAGCTCCGCTGCCATCACACCCTCTTCAGGACGGGTAATCCCGCAAATTTTTATTCGCGTTCGCATGAACCCATCGTAACTGTCGCTGGGTTAGCACGCAAAGGACGGCGGCGGGGGCAACTCAGGCAAACCGTCACTGACCGGATACCGGGCTCCAACCAAATACAACCCAGCTGCTGCTGCGGTAACCCCCGCTTGGGTGCGATCGCGTGCCGCCAGCACTTCAGCCAGCCAATCAACTGGCCGCTCACCCGCGCCAATGGGCAATAACGTGCCCACGATATTGCGCACCATATGATGGATAAAGGCATTAGCCTCAATATCAATATAAATAAAGGGCGCCACTGCTGACACATTCAGCGAATGAATATTCCGCACCGGATGTTTCGCCTGACAGCCAGCGGCACGAAAACTAGAAAAATCGTGCTCACCAATCAAACAAGTTGCGGCTTGTTGCATGGGCTTAACGCTCAATGATTTATACGTCCACCCTACTCGATACCGGTGCAAAACAGGCCGTGTGGGCTGAGCGCATAAAATATAACGATAACGGCGTGATTGCGCCGAGCGGCGCGCATCAAATTGCGCATGCACCGTTTGCGCCCAGCGAACACCAATATCCGGCGGCAAATGCGCATTAACCCCCCGCACCCAGGCCCGTAGCGGCCGCTCTACCGCCACATCACAATGCACGACCTGTGCCAGCGCATGGACGCCGGCGTCTGTTCGGCCGGATGCCGTCACTGAAACTGGATGCTGTGCAATCTGTGCAAGGGCGTTTTCGACGGCGGCTTGTACCGAGGGTGCGTGATCCTGCGCCTGCCATCCGCTGTAGGCGGTGCCATCATACTCAATGCCAAGCGCAAGACGTGACATGAGCGCTTAGTTGTCGTTAAACAGGGGATGCTCAGGCAATAGCACACGGCCCCGGCGCGCCACTTCCTGCCAGCGTGGATCGTTTTTATCATCAAGCTGAGCGTGCAAGACATAGGCTTCAGACTCAAAACCCACTGCATCTTCACGATAGGCAAGAATCTGCAACAATCGTAATCGCCAATCAATCCGCTCTGGCGCCTGCCCCAGCGCCACATCCAGTTTCTCTTGTGCGGCGTCGAGCTGCCCCTTATTTACCTGCTCATCAACCTCGATCAGCAGCTCATCCACCGGATGGCGTCTGCGCCGCAGCCACCACACAATTACGACCAGCCCAGCCATCACGAGCCCCAGCGCGCGCCAGTCATCAATCACGTTAGCGGCCGATGTCTCAGCCGGTGGCGCTTGTGCTGCTTCACCGGCCATCGCAACGGGCGCTCTGTTGGCTTGTGTGAGGGCTAACACCTCATTTTGTAGTGCTGAAATCCGCGCACCCAGGCGCTGATTTTCCTCGGCCAATTGCTGCCGTATGTGATAACTACGCGCCACATCAGTCTGCACACCGGCAAGGCGCGGCAATGACTCCTCGATGTTGAGTGCCAGCGATTCCCACTCATCTAGCTGACGGCTAACGATGGCATCAGCCTGCTCAGCGCTGAGATAACCAGATGACCCCACGGCAGGCACCTGTAAATACCGATCAACTTCTAAGGCATTTACATGCTCAATCGCAAACGCATTGGGGTTATCCGCCAATAAACGCAGCATCATTTGATTGATGCTGATTGAATCCGGGCGCAGCAAATCGGCGAGCCGGTAGAGATTCATGCGCGCATCGGTCGGCCCGAACCGCAACAAGCTAAGCGGCTCAGCCTGCAAGCTTGAGCTCTCCATGCCGAGCCGATAATCCTGCTGCATGCGCCCGCGCGGCCACTCCACCACCAAGCGCAGTTCAACGGGCAAAACCGCAGGGGATTGCGTGGATTCAACCCGTATCGCCGCGGCAGCCGGGGCAATTTGGCTCAGCGTGGCCCGCCAGCTCTCAACCCCTGAGCGATCATTGACTAATGGCGCTAGGCTAATCTGAAGATCTGTGTCAGCCAACCGCTGCAACCCGGGCAGCGCAATATCAACCTGCAGGGGTTGAACAACCTGCGCATTCGCGACCAGGCTGCAGAGGGCCAGCGCAATCAAACTGACCGTGCGGGCAATCCACCTCAACGCTCAATCACCAACCGCAGCATGCGCCGCAGAGGCTCTGCCGCGCCCCATAGCAACTGATCCCCCACGGTAAACGCCGTCAGGTAGTCATCACCCATTGCAAGCTTACGGAGCCGGCCAATTGGTACGTCAAGACGGCCACTGACAGCCGCCGGGGTTAATTGACGTTTGCTGGCTTCTGGCTCATTGGGCACCACCTGCACCCAGTCGTTGGCCTCTGCTAGCAATCCTTCAATGTCATCCAATGGAACATCACGGCGCAGCTTGATCGTCAGCGCCTGCGCGTGAGAGCGCATCGCTCCGATCCGCACACAGATACCATCGATGGGAATCAGCTCATGCTGACGACCTAGGATTTTGTTGGTTTCGACCCCAGCCTTCCATTCCTCACGGCTTTGGCCGGATTCCAGCGCGCTATCAATCCACGGAATTAAACTGCCCGCCAATGGCACACCAAAATGCTGCGCGGGATAGGCTTCACTACCCAGCGCGTCAGTCACCGCACGATCCACCGCCAGAATTGCCGTTGCCGGATCATCTAACCCAGCTGCCTGCGCGGCCTGATGCAAATACCCCATTTGCCCAAGCAGCTCGCGCATATTATTGGCACCAGCGCCAGAGGCCGCCTGATAGGTCATGGGTGACACCCACTCCACCAAATCATGCGCAAACAACCCACCAGTGGCCATGAGCATCAGGCTAACCGTGCAATTGCCGCCCACAAAATCAACCACACCATCGCTTAAAGCCTGCCGAATCACCGATGCATTGACTGGATCAAGCACGATCACACTGTCTTTTTTCATGCGCAATGTTGAGGCAGCATCAATCCAATAACCACGCCATCCTTGCCGGCGCAGGTCGTCATGCACTGCGGCGGTGTAATCACCCCCTTGGCAGGTCACGATCGCGTCCATCTCAGCGAGCTTGGTTAAATCATGGGCGTCCACCAGTGCCGGCACCGCCTTACCAATGTCTGGGCCTGCGCTCCCGGTTTGAGAAGTTGAGAAAAACAACGGCTCGATATCATTAAAATCGTGCTCAGCGCGCATCCGCTCCATCAACACAGAGCCAACCATGCCACGCCAACCAACAAACCCCACCTTCAACATAAATCCTCCAATTAAGCGGCGCGAGCGCGCAGCGCCTCAACCACCGCATCACCCATGGCCCGGGTACCCACAGCCGAGGTGCCCTGCGGCGCAATATCGGCCGTTCTTAAACCCTGCTGCAGCACGCTGCGTACCGCTTGCTCAACATGATCTGCCAGGGCTGCCTCATCAAGGCTATGCCGCAGCATCATGGCTAATGACAATAGCGTTGCTAACGGGTTAGCCACGCCCTGACCCGAAATATCTGGCGCTGAACCATGCACTGGCTCATAAAGCCCTCGGCCCTGCTCGTCTAATGATGCCGATGGCAACATCCCAATCGATCCAGTCAGCATCGCGGCACAGTCCGATAAAATATCGCCAAATAAATTACCGGTGACCATTACATCGAACTGCTTTGGCGCCCTCACCAGTTGCATCGCCGCATTATCAACGTACATATGGCTTAACGTGACATCCGGATAACTGCTAGCTAGATCGGTCATGACCTCGCGCCAGAGCTCGCTGGATTCCAACACATTGGCCTTATCTACGGAGCAAACCTGGCCGCCACGACGTTGTGCCGCCGCAAATGCAACCTCGCCAATACGACGAATTTCATTCTCGTCATACCGCAAGGTGTTAAAGCCCTCGCGCACCCCATCAGCACGCTGCTCAATACCCCGCGGTGAGCCAAAGTAAATACCGCCCGTGAGCTCGCGAACGATCAGAATATTAAGATCAGAAACGACCTCTGAGCGCAGGCTCGATGCCTCCGCCAGCTCCGGAAATAAAATAGCTGGGCGTAGGTTTGCAAACAGACCCATCGCCGCACGAATACCCAGCAGGCCTCTCTCTGGCCTCAGCTCACGCTCAATTCCATCCCATTCCGGGCCGCCCACGGCGCCAAGTAGCATGGCATCAGAGGCTTTAGCCAAGCGCAGCGTACTCTCAGGCAGAGGAGCGCCTTCGGCATCCACGCCGCAACCGCCCAAATGCGCGGTCTCACACTCCACCGAAAAGCCAAACTCAGCCGCCAGCACGTCAATCACCTTACGTGCTTCAGCCATAATTTCCGGGCCAATATGATCCCCTGGCAGCAGCAAAACGCGATGCATTAGCTCGGCTCCAAGTCGGTAAAGAGCCACGGCGTGCGCTGACGCTGACGAGCCTCATAGGCCTTAATTTCATCCGCATGCTCAAGCGTTAGGCCAATCTCATCAAGCCCCTCAACCAACATGTGCTTGCGATGCGGATCAATCTCAAAAGAGTACTGCTCGCCATCTGGCGTAATGACCTGCTGTGCGGGCAAATCGACCGTCAGGGTATAACCCTCGGTTTGCTCGGTCGCTTCAAAGAGTTGCTGCACGACATCGGCAGGCAATACCACAGGAAGCAAGCCATTTTTTGAGCAGTTGTTATAAAAAATATCGGCAAAACTCGGGGCAATCAGTACCCGAAAGCCAAAACCGGCCAACGCCCAAGGCGCGTGCTCACGGGAAGAGCCACAGCCGAAATTCTCACGCGCCAGCAAAATACGGGCGCCCTGATAACGCGGCTGATTCAATACAAAATCTGGATTGAGCGGGCGATTGGTGCAGTCCTGCCCTGGTTCGCCTGCGTCTAAATAACGCCACTCGTCAAACAAGTTAGGGCCAAAGCCCGTGCGCTCAATAGATTTGAGAAACTGCTTAGGAATAATCGCATCCGTATCAACGTTTGAGCGATCCAGTGGCGCGACTAATCCTGTGACTTGCGTGATAGGTTCCATTGTCACTGCTCAAGCTCCCTGATATCTACAAAATGCCCAGCAACAGCGGCAGCTGCCGCCATTTCAGGACTCACCAAATGAGTGCGCCCGCCCTGACCCTGCCGGCCCTCAAAATTACGATTAGAGGTAGAGGCACAACGCTCCCCCGGGCTGAGTTTATCGGGGTTCATTCCCAAACACATCGAGCAACCAGCGTCTCGCCACTCAAAGCCAGCAGCCTTGAATATCGCATCCAAACCCTCTTGCTCCGCCTGCCATTTCACCAAGCCTGAGCCAGGCACCACCATCGCCTCAATGATGTTGTCGGCAATATGCTTACCGCGCACCACGGCAGCCGCTGCTCGCAGATCTTCTATGCGCGAGTTGGTACAAGAGCCGATAAAGATTTTATCCAGCTTTATGTCCCGTATCGGCGTACCGGCCTTTAAGCCCATATACTCCAGCGCCCGCTCCATCCCGGCTCGGCGCGTTTCATCCGATTCATCGCTGGGATTTGGCACACTGGCATCGACCGGCAGCACCATCTCTGGAGATGTTCCCCAGGAAACCTGCGGTTTAATATCCTCCGCATTTAAGGTCACCACACGATCAAATATGGCATCTTCATCACTCACCAGCGTGCGCCAGTAACCGACTGCCTGATCCCAGAGCTCGCCTTTCGGCGAATAGGGGCGATCACGGAAGTACTCAATGGTGGTGTCATCCACCGCCACCATGCCGCAGCGCGCGCCCGCCTCAATCGACATGTTGCAAATGGTCATCCGGCCCGCCATCGAAAGCGCGCGAATAGCTTCACCCCCATATTCGATGGCATAGCCGGTTCCGCCTGCTGTACCAATATGCCCGATAATCGCCAGCATAATATCTTTTGCTGTCACGCCCGGGCCAGCTTGCCCATCCACGCGAATCAACATGCGCTTCGAGCGCGCCTGCACCACCGTTTGAGTGGCCAGTGCATGCTCAACCTCACTGGTACCTATGCCAAAGGCGAGCGCACCGAATGCACCATGCGTTGAGGTGTGCGAATCACCGCAGACCACCGTCATCCCAGGTTGGGTAGCGCCCTGCTCAGGCCCGATCACATGCACGATGCCTTGGCGGCGGTCATGCAGCCCAAACTGCACAATCCCATACTCGCGGCAATTTTGATCGAGTGCATCGATTTGAATCGCTGAAATGGGGTCTGCGATGCCTTTGTCGCGATCGGTGGTCGGCACGTTATGATCCACAACGGCCAAATTGGCGCCCACCCGCCAGACCGGGCGATTAGCTAACCGCAAACCGGCAAATGCCTGTGGTGACGTTACCTCATGGACTAGCTGCCGATCGATATACAGCAGCGCTGTTCCATCGCCATTATCCCTGACGACATGGGTCTCCCAGAGCTTGTCGTAGAGTGTTTTGCCCGCCATTGTTTTTTTACCTCTTAGCTCAGCGTTCGATCATTATCTCGTAGATTATACGCGGACAGCGCCCACTGGACGATCAGCATGGCAATAAAAGCTACCCCTGCCGATAGCGCGAAGGTCCAAACCCCACCCACTGCTTCCCATAACTGCCCACCAACAAAGCTCCCCACAGCAATGCCCGCACCAAAGGTCATACTGCTGTAAATGGCCTGCCCACGGCCCTGAAGCCCCCCTTCAAAGTAGCGATTAATCAAACTAATCGCCACGGCGTGGTAGGCGCCATAGGTCCCGGCATGGAGTAGTTGGGCAAGCACCTGCAGCGAGACAACCGCTGGAAAAAATGCAACGAGCAACCACCGGACCGCGGCTAGGCCCATGACCAACATGAGTACCCGCTGCGGACTTAAATACGGCAGCCAGCGCGGCATCATTAAAAAAACACCGATCTCGGCAACCAATGCAACAGCCCAAAGCGCACCAATCGCTGTACTCGAATAGCCATGGTCCTGCAGGAAAATACTGTAAAACGCATAAAAGGGGCCATGACTGACTTGCATCAGAAAACAGGCGACGAGCAAACCGATCACCGCAGGCTGCAGCATCACCGCCTTAAAGGCGCCCGAATGCGTTTTGGTTGGCTTTGCGCTGGCCTGCGGTACCAGCAAACTGATGAGTGCCAGCAATAAAAACAGCCCCAGCAAAACGCTCGGGAGAATCTCAATCCCGTACTGATCAATCCCCTCGCCAACAGCCAACACCGCCACCATGAACCCCACCGTGCCCCAGAGGCGAATGCGTGCGTATTGATGGGTCTGATCAGCTAAATGATTAAAGGTGTTGGCTTCAAATTGCGGCAAGGCTGCGTTCCAAAAAAAGCTAAACGCGACCATCACCGCCGCCATCCACCAAAACCCACCAGGCACCAAAACACCCGAAAAGCCAAACAGCGCGGCGATACAGGACAAACGAATGATCGCCATGCGCCGGCCACTGGTATCCGCCAGCCAACCCCATAAGTTGGGCGCGATGATTTTGGTGACATGCAATAAGGCGATCAGCGTGCCGATTTCAGCGGCTTCAAATCCTCGCCCTTTTAGATACGGCCCCCAATAGGGTGAGAGCACACCGAGTACGGCGAAAAAAGCAAAATAAAACGCCGAAATACGCCCGTATGGCAGGCGCACTGACATTAGGGGTTAGACGAAGAAGGCTGCGCAGGTATCACAGGGGTGCCTGAGTTAACATCTGCGTTCTGACCCCGATGCCGTAAGTAATGATCCAACAGCACGATGGCCATCATCGCCTCGGCAATCGGTGTTGCCCGAATGCCCACACAAGGATCGTGCCGCCCGGTGGTGACCACTTCAACCGCCTTACCGTGAATGTCGACCGACTGCCCAGGCAAGCGAATGCTAGAAGTGGGCTTGAGTGCAATTTTAGCGACGATATCTTGGCCGGTGGAAATACCCCCCAAGGTGCCGCCCGCGTTATTCGACAAAAACCCCTCAGGCGTTATTTCATCACGATGCTCGGTGCCTTTTTGACCGGCACTGGCAAATCCCGCACCAATCTCCACACCCTTCACCGCGTTAATGCTCATCAGCGCATGCGCCAAATCAGCATCGAGCCGATCAAATATGGGCTCTCCCAAACCTGGCGGCACACCGCGCGCCAACACACCCACAGCAGCACCCACCGAGTCGCCCTCTTTGCGCAGCGCATCCATATACGCTTCTAGCTCTGGAATTCGTGATGGCTCGCCACAGAAGAACGGATTGTTATCCACCTCATCCCAATCTTCTAAATTCAAGTGAATCGGGCCCAGCTGCGTTAACCAGCCCCGAATCTGCACGCCCAGTCGCTCGTGTAAAAACTTTCTGGCGATACCGCCAGCGGCAACCCGCAGCGCCGTCTCACGCGCCGATGATCGCCCGCCACCACGATAATCGCGGATGCCAAATTTCTGCCAATAGGTGTAGTCGGCATGACCGGGGCGAAAAACATCCGCGATTTTGGAGTAATCGCGTGAGCGCTGATCCATGTTCTCAATCAGCAGCCCGATGGGTGCACCGGTTGTCTTTCCTTCAAAAACGCCAGATAAAATCCGCACTTCATCGGTTTCGCGTCGCTGAGAGGTATGCCGAGAGGTGCCTGGCCGTCGCCGATCTAAGTCACCTTGTAAGTCTTGCTCGCTTAAAGCTAACCCGGGCGGGCAGCCATCCACAATTGCACCCAGCGCAGGCCCATGACTCTCGCCAAAGGTGGTTACCGAAAACAATCGACCCAACGTATTCCCAGACATGCCTACTCACTTACTCCGTCAAAAACGCATTACGCAATGTGGCCGCATCCACAATAAAAACTCCAGTGCCACCCCGTTCAAAATCTATCCAGGTAACGGATAAATCTGGGAACGCCGCCTCAAAGGCAGCGGCACCATGACCAATCTCAACGATCAGGATACCGTGATCGTTCAATCGATGCGCTGCCTGCGGCAATAATCGCCGCACAATATCCAGCCCATCTTCTCCTGCAGCCAGTGCGGAGGCTGGCTCATGCCGGTATTCTGGTGGTAAGGCTGCCATGGCTGCTGCATCAACATATGGCGGATTACTGATAATAAGATCAAGCGTTGCCGATTCAGGTACTTCTGATAGCAAATCCGAATGCAGCAAGCGCAACTGATCGGCCACCCCATGATGAGCCACATTCCGCTCGGCTACCGCCAGCGCATCAGCAGAAATATCCGTTGCTATGACCTGTGCATTCGGCAAAGCCAGCGCACAAGCAATTGCGATACAGCCACTGCCCGTGCCCACATCCACCACCTGAGTAATCGATTCGGCCTCCAACCATGGGGAGAAGCCAGCCTCAATTAACTCGGCCACCGGCGAGCGCGGAATCAAAACCCGCTCATCCACGTCAAAAGGCAGCTCACAAAACCACGCCTCGCCCAAAATATAAGGCACCGGCTTGCGCTCAAAAATGCGACTCTCTAACGCCTTCTCCAATGCCAGACGCTCTGCCTGTGACACTCGGCTTTGCAACCAAACCGCCGGCAAGTCGGCCGGCAAGCGCAAAATACCTAATGCCAACGCCGCGGCCTCATCCAGCGCATTATCGGTGCCATGACCAAAATGCAGCTCGGCCGCTTCAAATTGACTGGCCGACCACCGAATAATATCCAGCAAAGTGAGTAATTCTTGGGGGAGTTCGATCTTCATTGCCCAATTCTAATGGCATAATGGGCGGATGCGAAAAAATCGTCTGTTTTTGTTCCTCGGAGTCCTGGTGCTGAGTGCCTTGGTGGTGGTCGGTGGCGGGCAACTGCTACTGAGCGAGCTGGCGCGTCAGCAAGCCGCTAATGCTCCGTTTAGCGGCACGGTGCTGCCCGAGTCGCGCCCGTTACCCGAGGTCACCTTAATCGACCATGATGGCGCCCCGCTGCCAACCGAAGCGCTTGCACGAGACTGGCAATTGCTCTTTTTTGGATTTACTTATTGCCCTGATGTTTGCCCCATGACGTTGGCTCAACTCACAGGCGTGCTCGTGGAGCTTGAAGAACAAGCGCCCGAAGCCGTGCCGGAGGTGCTCTTTGTATCGGTCGACCCAAATCGCGACAGCCCCGCCCTGCTCAAACAATATGTTGAGCACTTCCACCCCAATATTCGCGGTGCAACCGGCACTCGCGACGCCATCGATACGCTTACGGCCAGCCTCGGTATTTCTTACACGTTGCATGAACCGGATGAAGACGGCCAATACGCCGTCGACCATAGCGCTGCGGTACTATTAATCGACCCTTCAGGCGGCATGAAGGCGGTTTGGAACCCACCCCACGAGCGCAGTGCGATGGTTAACGACTTTCTGCGTATTACAGGAGCCACACAATAGTGATCAGCCGTTTATTTGTTAGCGTTCTCGGGCTGCTGCCACAGCATGGCATCTCACGTGTAATCCACGCGTTGGCACGTTGGCGCTGGTCACCCTGGAAGCGGCTGTTAATTGGCAGCTTTATTCGGCTTTACCCCGTTGATCTAACAGAGGCCCGCGCAAGCGACCCAGCGGAGTACGCCTCTTTTAATGCCTTTTTTACCCGCGCATTGCGCGACGATGCACGCCCCCTAGCCACAGCGCCTGATCGTATTATCAGCCCGGTCGATGGTGCCATTAGCGAATTTGGCAACTTATCCGGCGATCGGTTACTTCAGGCCAAAGGCGTTGATTACTCACTACAAGCACTGCTGGCCGGCGACGACACCCTCGCCGAGCCCTTTGTGGATGGTCACTTCGCCACGCTTTATCTCTCTCCCAGCGATTATCATCGGGTACATCTGCCGATTAACGGGACCCTGCAGCGCATGCTCCATGTACCAGGCCGGCTTTACGGTGTCTCAAAGCCCGTGGTGCAACATCTGCCCGGGCTATTTGCCCGCAACGAACGCGTAATTTGCGAGTTCAGTAGCGCCGCCGGACGGTTCATGCTGATTTTTGTCGGCGCCATCGGCGTCGGGAGTATCGAAACGGTGTGGGAAGGCGAAATCACCCCTCCACGTGGGCAGCGCATTCGCAGTTGGGATTATCGGCATCACCCCGTTGAGTTTGCCGCTGGCGATGAGATTGGCCGGTTTAATTTGGGCTCAACCGTTATCCTGCTGTTTGAGAAAAACCAAGTCATTTGGGATGCCGGGCTGAGCGTTGATGCACCGGTGAGACTCGGCATGCCTATCGGCCGGCTTGGGCAATCAGGCACGCCCCCAATCGAAGGCCATCACCTGAGCGATTGAATCGGCACCCTCAGCAAGCATCAGCAAACGATCTACCCCCAGCGCCACACCCGCGCAAGCCGGCAGCCCTGCCTGCAGAGCAGCCAGCAAACGCTCATCGATGGCGACCGTCTCAAGCCCTGCTGCCTGTCGCTGAATTTGATCTTCTACAAACCGCTGCCGCTGCACGCTGGCATCCGTTAGCTCAACAAATCCATTCGCAAGCTCAACTCCATCACAAAAAAACTCAAACCGCTGAGCCACGCGGGCATCGCCCTCATCTAATTGCGCTAAAGCAGCCTGAGCGGCAGGGTAATGGGTTAAAAAACAGCGTGACGGCAGCGATGGGATGACCACCGCATCGAGTAACAAATCCAATTGGCCATCACGATTAAGCCCATCCGGCAGTTGACCGACCGCGGCACAGGCCGCCTGCTCAAGCTCATCATCACTGGCGCTTAGCGGATCAGGCAGACCTGCGGCCACAAAAGCTTCCCTATAGGCCATGGCGTGGACTGGCGCCTGACCCAGCACTTCATCCACCAACGCTTGAACCTCCGCCATGAGGGCCGTGCCGCTCCAGCCCACGCGGTACCACTCCAGCAGCGTAAATTCCGGATTATGATACCGGCCCTGCTCACCCGCCCGAAACGCTCTCGCCAACTGATAGCAATCGCCCATACCCACCGCCAATAGCCGTTTCATGGCGTATTCTGGCGAAGTCTGCAGCCAATACCCCGTGGATGCCTCACGCAATCCATCGATGTGCGGAGCGGTTACACCCGCGGCAGCCAGCACCGGCGTTTCGACCTCAACCACATCACGAGCCGCAAAAAATTGCCGAATGGTAGCTAGATAAGCGGCACGGCGCCGAAGCACCGCCACCTCCGCGGCAGGCGCCCAGTCTAAATCAGTCACGTGCTCGAGAAACGTACTCACCAGAGCGCGTATCAATCCGCAACATCTCACCTTCTTGAATAAACAGTGGCACCTGAACCACAGCGCCTGTCTCAAGCGTAGCGGGCTTATTACCGCCACTGCTCGTATCGCCCTTCAAACCCGGGTCAGTCTGCGCAACCTGCAGCACCACATGCGACGGCGGCTCAACGGACAATGGCTCACCGTTGTACAACGTCACGCTGCACAAATCTTGTTCTTTCAGCCACTTTGCCGAATCCCCAACCGCTGCCGGCGGCGCGGCATGCTGCTCAAAGGTATCTTGGTTCATGAAGTGAAAGAACTCACCGTCGGAATACAAAAACTGCATTTCCGTTTCCATCACATCTGCACCTTCCACGGTTTCACCCGATTTAAAGGTACGATCAATGACCTTGCCTGTTTTAAGATTACGAACCTTCACCCGATTAAAGGCCTGGCCTTTGCCGGGTTTCACAAACTCATTCTCAACAATGCTAAACGGATCGCCGTCCAGCATGATTTTGAGGCCCGATTTAAACTGATTAGTGCTGTAGCTAGCCATGTGCTTCCTATTCCTGTATCGATGCCGCAGCATGCTAACGGAAAACCCCGAGGGATAGAACATGACCACCACGCAATGGCAACAGGAATGGCAGTCCGCTATCACCGATCCCGCCATGCTAATCAAGCACTTAGGCCTAGATCCGGCCTTACTCGAACCCGCGCGCGCTGCCGCCAAATTATTCCCCCTGCGCGTGCCGCCCGCCTACCTGGCGCGCATTAAAAAGGCTGATCCGGCCGACCCACTACTGCAACAGGTGCTGCCGCTTGGCATCGAAACCCTGCCGTCTACTGGCTTTACCGCAGACCCTGTTGGCGACAACGCCAGCCTGCATAACGGCGGCGTGATCCACAAATATACTGGCCGCGCCTTGCTGATCACCACCGGCGCCTGCGCCATCAACTGCCGCTACTGCTTTCGCCGCCACTTCCCCTATGCCGAATCAAATGCCAGCACCGGCCAATGGCAACAAGCTCTGGATTATCTGCGCAACAACCCCAGCATTCACGAAGTCCTGCTAAGCGGCGGTGACCCCCTCAGCCTCAACGACCGCCGTCTTAGCGACCTTGCGAACAAGCTGGCCACCCTGCCCCAAATTCGCCGCCTACGGATCCACACCCGCCTTCCCATCGTCATCCCCAGCCGAATCACCAATGAGCTTATTGGCTGGCTAACCAATCACCCCTTCAAACCCATCATGGTCATTCACGCCAACCACCCTAACGAACTCGATGACCACGTGGCAGCTGCCATGCAGCGCCTCACCAAAGCAGGCATTCCGCTTTACAACCAAAGTGTTTTGCTGCGTGGAATCAACGACAACGCCGATACGCTGGCCGACCTAAGCGAGCGGCTGTTCGAGCTGAATGTTCAACCCTATTATCTTCACCTTCTTGATCGCGTGCAGGGCGCGGCTCACTTTGACCTCCCCGAGCACGAAGCCCATCGCCTCATGCAAACGCTGGCCGCTCAGCTGCCTGGTTACCTTCTGCCTCGCCTAGTTCGCGAAGTAGCGGGGGCGCCTTGGAAGGTGCCGGTGGTTTGGTGGGAGGCTTAATGGGCTAGCCGGGGGTTGTTTGTGCATCAGTTTGCTCGTGCACCGGTTTGCTCGTGCACCGGTATACGCTCCCCTTCGCTTCGCGACAGGCACATCGCTTGTACCGCTTTCCGCAGAGTAAAGGGCCTGTCGAGGCACTCCGGTGAGCGCACACCGCCGCACTCATGCCGCAGCTTGATGAAAGCCCGGGGTGGTGCTGCTCTAAAGGCGCCTCAACAGGCAAGCAAATTGCACCCAAAGGAAAAATTAGTCGCCTGTTGGCGCGTCTTAAGAGCGGTACGACCCCGGGCTTTGCACCGGAGTCCTAACCCAGCCCCGCTTACAACCCCCGTAATGCCGCAATCCGCTCCTCAATCGGCGGATGAGACATAAACAAGCGCTTGATGCCGCGAGGAGCAATGCGGCCAGAAATGCCCAGCGCTGCCATTTGATCCGGCAGATCATCCGCCGGTGGGGTGCCACCAAGGCGTTGCAAGGCGGCAATCATCTTTTCGCGACTGGCCAAATCAGCAGCACCGGCATCGGCACGGAATTCACGCTGTCTGGAGAACCACATCACAATAATGGAGGCCAGAATGGCCAGCAGGATTTCGGCAACGATGGTAACAATCCAAAAACCGGGGCCATGGCCGCGTTCGTTTTTGAAAACCACACGATCAACAAAGTGGCCGATCACGCGGGCAAAGAAAATCACGAAGGTGTTAATCACACCCTGAATGAGCGCAAGTGTGACCATGTCGCCGTTGCTGATGTGGCTAACTTCATGGGCAAGTACAGCTTCAACTTCGCCTTGGTCCATCGATCGCATGAGCCCGCTGCTAACGGCAACGAGGGCGTTATTGCGGCTCATACCAGTGGCAAAGGCGTTAACTTGCGGTGAATCATAAATGCCCACCTCGGGCATGCCGATGCCGGCTTTGCGCGCTTGGGCGCGTACGGTGTCGATTAGCCACTGTTCGGTGGCATTGGCGGGCTTTTCAATCACGCGAACACGCATCGAGCGTTTTGCCATCCATTTGGAGATCGCTAATGAGAGGAAGCTACC
>LKMJ01002419.1_pt1 | contig 17145 bp, 10 predicted proteins | sample 643391 | NCBI WGS metagenome assembly LKMJ01 (sample SAMN04112250, study PRJNA286221) | soda lake metagenome | biome: soda lake; feature: Kulunda Steppe; material: water; isolation source: sample PL-Br10 brine of Picturesque Lake | place: Russia: Kulunda steppe | collected 2010-07
AACCCTTTTGAATAAATATATAGAACTGAACCCCAGGAGTGATTAATCCAGGGTGATAATTCAAGACGAATTTTACCGACAATTTGGGTCCACATATGCACGGTTGTGAGAGTCTCCTCCCAGATTTCAGGGGCTGGTAGTAAAGGCCAGTTTTTTTCAGGTGTAATGTTTGAATTTTCCATTATAACAGATCAGTTAGTGATAAAATTTATAAATGTATAAGGTTAAGCGTATAAATATCATACAGTTTGTAACAGTATAAGGCAAATTCAGTTAGTTTAATGTATATTAGTTTAATGTTGAATTAAATATACACAGGTACATCCTGAATTGCAACACCCTATGCAGTTTAAAGAGAGAAGGAAAGAACAATCTCAACAGTTAATTTTGAAATTTCCTGAAGTTCAATTATCTATGATTGATAGCAAAATTCGTGACAACCCAAAACTGGAAAACAACTTTATAGTATGAGATTTCTGATATCATTATTAACAATGTTATTTGTTCTTACAGCACAGTTTGAAGTTAATGCACAACCTCTGCAAAACGATGATCAGGCTATAGTTCAGGATTTAACTCCACTCGAGGTTAACCGAAATGAACTTGTGGAAACCGCAGTAACCGGGTTTATAAGAGAGCCCTTTATTACATCATCTACATACAGGGTTGCTCCCGACGGTACGGTGAAAGCTCTTCCCGGAACCGGTGGCATTACGTACAACTACAGGGTGGGAGATTCAGCGGTAAATATGGCCGGCGATCATGTTGAACCCTCCGTTAGTATCACCAATACCGGCAATGATCAACGTGCACTGAATGTACTTGCCCAGGTCGGAAATACCGTTCGATTAATTTCTGGCGAAGCAAGAGGAGCCGAGGGTACGGTTATTGGCAAACACGGAGGGATTGAAAATGTGATGGTTGAGTTTGATGATGAAGTGTATGAAAACCTGACGATTGGCGATCGCATGCAGGTTCAGGCTGTTGGGCTCGGTATGGAAGCAAAGAATGCTGAAGATCTATATATCCGCAATGTATCCCCTGCACTGCTTGATGCAATGACCGAAAATGGAACTGGATTAAACAATGATGGTAAACTTGTAGTGCCGGTTACTCATATAATCCCTGCTAAAATTATGGGATCAGGCCTTGGGCGAGACCAGGTACACACAGGTGATTATGATATACAGATGTTTGATGAAGGAATTAATGAACGCTACAATCTGAATGAACTGCGTTTTGGTGATATCATTGCGATTGAAAATGCAGATGCCGCTCACGGCAGGATATACCGCGAAGGTGCCTGGACAATTGGTGTTATAGTGCATGGCATTAGCAGGGTAGCAGGGCACGGACCGGGAGTTACTGCTCTGTTTACTTCGCCTTCAGGAAATATAGAACCGGTTACTGACGATCGGGCAAACCTGAGGTATCTACTCAATTTGAGATAATTCTATATGTGGGAAAATGGAATTTCAAGCTGTTTACCAATTATACCGCCTTTCATCAAGTTGAGTGAGGAAACAGAAATACCCAGTAGACGCACTTCCCGAACACCGGCCTCAGTCTCATCTAAAAGCTGAATGGCAACTGACGAAATATCCACAGCACTACCCGTGTAATTTTGCAGAGTCTGGCTGCGGGTTACTGTTTCAAAGTTATTATAACGTACTTTCAGGGTGATGGTTTTTCCGGCTGCATTATGTTTTTTCATGGAGTCAGATATTTTTTCAGAAAGTTCGCTTAAAAATGTTCTGATCCACTCAAGGTCTGATATATCTTCCGAAAATGTTCTCTCCTTGCCAATGGATTTACGTATGCGGTTTGGTCTTACCTGTCTGTTGTCAATTCCACGGGCAATTCTATAATAATGATGTCCTGATTTGCCAAATTGTTTTACCAGATCTATTTCATCCCATTTTTTAAGGTCAGCACCATTGCGAATTCCAAAAGATTCCATTTTTTGTTTGGTAGCTTTACCCACACCATAAAACTTGCCAATCTCCAGTTTTTCTATAAAATCAACAGCTTTATCGGGTGTAATAACACTCAGCCCATCCGGTTTGTCGAGATCTGAAGCAATTTTTGCCAAAAACTTGTTAGAGGCCACGCCCGCTGATGCGGTTAAAGAGGTTTCCTTTTTAATCCTTTTCTTAAGTGTTTGCGCAATCACAGTGGCAGATGGCATATTGATGAAATTTTCGGTCACGTCAAGATAGGCTTCATCAAGAGATAGCGGTTCAACCATTTCGGTATACTCGAAAAAAATATCTCTAATTTGCCCAGAAACTTCTCTGTAAACATCGAACCGGGGCTTCAAAAAAATAACGCTTGGACAGAGTTTTACAGCTCTTGAAGCCGGCATCGCTGAGTGTATTCCGTATTTGCGGGCCTCATAACTTGCTGCCGCTACAACGCCGCGCCCCTGGGGTGATCCGCCAACCACAACCGGTTTATTTTTGTATTCCGGAAAATCCCGCTGTTCTACCGAAGCGTAGAAAGCATCCATATCAATGTGGATAATTTTGCGGACAGGGTTGTCGGTTTTTTTCATGAATACCTTGAAATCAGATAAGACAAAAAAAGTTATTTTTGTATATTTGGACTTCTACAAATGTAACACAAATAATCAGAATTGATTGAATGGAAGAGTTAAACAGTGTAACAATATATTGGCTGATTTCTATCGGGTTGCTAATTGGATTAATTATTGACCTTATAATGATTAAGCGGGGAATTGGATTAATTGGAAATGTGTTATGGGGCGCAGCAGGTTCCGTAATTATTGGTATTAGTGTAATTTCGCTTAATCTTTTTGCTCCGTTAGTTTACGCAGCTGTCGGTTCGGTGGCTTTCCTGTTTTTAATAAATGTATTCAGCTTTCGTACTGAAGATGACAATGAAGTAAGCATGGGTTGATTTTACCCTGATATGCCTCAAAACGCTTTGGATAATTATGTTTTATGGTTACTGCCGGATGAGGCAGGCTCCGATTACTTCACCAATATTATATCCGTTTTAGCTGCAAAATATCAGACCGTAACATTTCTTCCTCATATTACAGTTGGCAGAGTGCCTGAAATCGGAATTTCTGAAATTGAAAATAACCTGACAAAAATCGGGCAAAATACCCCGGAGTTTGTTGCCAAGGTGAAAAAAGTCTGGTGCAGAGAAAAATGGGCAGAGAAAATTTCGGTTGAAATCGAAACAAACTCACAGTTCGAAAATGTACTTTCTTCTATCGATCTGGTATTTAAAGGCCCTTTTGCGAAAAGAGAATATCCTCATCTTTCACTCCTTTACGGTGATATTCCGTGCTCTGAATTACGTGTTGAGGTGGAAAACCTGAATCATATCATTTTAAACAGGTTTAAAATTACATCCATTGCATTAATGGATCTTCACGGGGAACCGAATGAGTGGAGAGTAGTGAGCAGGGCTGATTTTGCACTGTAAAATAATTCTTCACATTCATTTGAATGTATTCATCATATTTGCGACAATAAGGTAAATTTCTACCATAATTAAAAAGAGGAGTCTATGTCTGAGTACAAGTTTTATGAACAGGTCAACAAAGCATTCGACAAGGCGGCAAAGTACACAAGGTTTGATAAGGGACTTCTTGATCAAATGAAATCCTGTAATGACGTGCTCCATATAGCTTTTCCACTGGAGAGAGATAACGGAGAGATTGAAGTAATTCACGGCTGGAGAGTTCAACACAGTCATCACAAATTACCTACCAAAGGCGGCATTCGTTACAGCATTACGGTTAACGAAGATGAAACAATGGCGCTGGCATCACTGATGACCTATAAGTGTGCTGTTGTGGATGTACCATTTGGCGGGGCTAAAGGCGGAATTTGTATCAATAAAGCCGATTATTCTGATGATGAGCTTCAACGAATTACACGCCGTTATACATTTCAGCTTTATAAAAAGAATTTTATTGGTCCGGGCATTGATGTTCCTGCTCCCGACTATGGAACCGGTGCGCGCGAAATGGGATGGATTCTCGACACCTTCTGGCAAATAAGTGATCATATCGACGCAGAAGGTTGCGTGACAGGAAAACCTGTAGGACAGGGAGGTATAAGAGGGCGAACAGAAGCGACCGGAAGAGGTGTATTTTTTGGAATTGCTGAAGCGTGTAAAGATAAGGAAGACATGAAAAAACTTGGCCTCGAAACAGGTATCGAGGGGAAAACATTTGTTATACAAGGTTTGGGTAATGTGGGGTATTATGCGGCCAAATACCTATCAGAAGCCGGTGCTATAATGGTAGGGGTTGCCGAAATAGATGGCTCCATTTACAGTGAAAAAGGAATTGATCTCGAAAAGCTGATGGAATATAAAAAAGAGAGTGGCGGTATAGTAGGTTTTGAGGGTACAAAAACTCTTGAGGACAGCCATGCTGTGTTGGAATCGGAGTGTGATATTCTGGTGCCGGCTGCTCTTGAAAATCAGCTGAATGCAAATAATGCCCATAAAATTAAAGCCAAAATTATTGGTGAAGGTGCAAATGGTCCAACAACTTCGGAAGCGCACGAAATTATTAAAAATCGGGGTGCCTTGATCATTCCTGATAATTATCTGAATGCCGGTGGTGTAACCGTCTCTTATTTTGAATGGCTCAAAAATATTCAGCATGTTCGGTTTGGCCGAATGGGTAAAAGGTTTGAGGAAGACAGCTTCAAAAAAATTCTCACCGTTATTGAAACGGTTTCGGATCGAAAATTCACCCAGAATGAGCTCGATTTTCTTGCACAGGGCGGGGGTGAAAAAGAACTGGTGGACTCCGGGCTGAAGGATACTATGGTAAACAGCTATAACGAAATTAATGAGCTTCGCAAGAAACATGATGTGGATTTGCGAACTGCTGCCTTTATAAGTGCTATTGATAAAGTGGGGATCCTTTACGAACAGATGGGAATATTTCCGTGATATAAAAAATAACCCCGCAACCTGTCAGGCTGCGGGGCCTTTTAACATTTATCTTAACCAAAACATCATCTGCCTATTGTTACGGTACTTTTATTATAAAGTTTCGTATCAATAGGCTTTTTTAATGATATTTGGGACATCAACCGTGTTGATTTTAAAACCTGATTATGAGAGTACTTAAAAATATTTCTATTCTGTACACCTGTACCGCTAATGGAGGGCAGGGAGATATCAGCCCTGTTAAAAATGCGTCCGTTGCCTGGGAGGATGGACGTATAAAATGGGTCGGCTCAGAAAAAGATTTACCGGAAAAATATAGTGAAGCTCAGTTTTTTGATGCTGAAGGTAAGATCGTAATTCCGGGATTGGTGGACTGCCATACACATCTCTGTTTTGGAGGATGGCGTGAAGATGAGTTTGAAATGCGGCTACAGGGAAAATCATACCTGGAAATTGCAAAGGCCGGCGGCGGAATTCTCTCAACAGTTAAGGCTACCCGTAAAGCAACAGAAGAAGAACTATACGTAAAAGCATCAGGGTTGCTGGAAAAAATTATTCAGCAGGGGGTAACCACAATCGAGTGTAAAAGCGGGTATGGTCTTTCTCTGGATGATGAGCTCAAGCAGCTCAGGGTTTATAAAAAACTCAGGGAAAAAAGTTCTGCTGAAATAGTAAGCACATTTCTGGGTGCACACACTTTCCCTCCTGAATATAAAGATGACCGAAAAGGATACATCAATTTGATAATTAATGAGATGATACCCCGGGTAGCAGAGGGAAACCTGGCCGATTTTTGCGATATTTTTGTTGAAGAGTCGGCTTTTACAATTGATGAAGCGAGGAAAATATTACTGAACGGAAAAGAATATGGCCTGCGCCCTAAATTGCATGCCGATCAGCTTTCTTCTGGCAGAGGTGCCGAGCTTGCCGCCGAGGTTGGTGCCGTGAGTGCAGATCACCTTGAACAGATTTCTGATCGCGGGATTCAAAGAATGGCAGAAGAGGGTGTGGTGGGTGTAACACTTCCGCTGGCATCACTCTACACGCAGCAGCCATATTTGAACTGCCGAAGACTGGTTGATGGCGGTGTGGATGTGGCCGTTGCAACTGATTTTAACCCCGGTTCCGCACCTTCTTACCAATTGCCCCTTGCAATGATGCTGACCTGTAACCACGGGCGGCTGACCCCGGCTGAAGCGCTAAAAGGAGCCACTGTTTATGCCGCAAAAGCCATTGGTATGGATCATAAAGTGGGTTCAGTTGAAGCAGGAAAAAAAGCAGATTTTGTAGTACTGGATGCTCCAAGTGTAAACTTTTGGATGTATCATTTTGGTGGAAATATCATTCGTCAAATATTTGTAGCCGGTGAACTTCTGCACAGGAGTTCTGTTTAAAATCAGGTAGAAAAGTTTGATGTAATAATGTGTGTTCCATTTTCACCACCAAAAGCTCCGTCAGGTGCACCCTGTTTGTGAAAGCTCTGAATAGTAAATAAGAGATAATCTCCGTTAGGAGTTAGCTGCACCTGTTTTTGTAAGTAAGCAGTCTCAGATAGTATTTAGCCAGTAAGATGATCAGGCACCTCCTACGGAGTTTGTGGTTAGTGTTTGGCAAGAATTTGAAGCTGACAATCAATTATGGGTAAGTAAGTGAGCACGGTATTTGTCTCATGAGAGATTTAGATACCAGAAAAAATGGAGAGTTATAATTATTGTATTAATGTTTGTCCTATTTTCCTTACAAAAAAGCTCCGCCAGGAGCACCCTGTTTGCGAAGACTGAGAGCTATAAATAAGGATTAACTCCGTAGCAGTATCCTTATGTAGAGTGTATTTTCAATTATTAATATTGATGCATTTTTGTGATTATTGACGCATGGATTTTATGACAAACAAAGATAAATATGTTTGAACCTATAATTTGGTTTGTAATTGGCCTGGTCGCGCTTGCAGGTGGAGCTGAACTACTGGTGCGGTCGGTATCCAAACTTGCGCGTATAGCAGGTATTCCCAAATTGATTATAGGCCTGACGGTTGTAGCATTCGGAACCAGCGCCCCGGAACTGGCGGTCAGCATAAAGGCCGGAATAGAAGGGCAAACAGACCTTATGCTCGGTAATATTGTCGGCAGTAATATCAGTAATACCCTGCTGATTTTAGGGATTTCAGCTCTGATTATACCCTTAAAAGTCAATAAAGAACTTATCAAGGCAGATGTACCGATTATGGTGGCAATCACCATTATTCTGTACCTGTTTGCGCTGAATGGGTTTATAACTTTTTGGGAATGCATTGTCCTGTCTGTCATGCTGGTTGTTTATCTGCTATTTCTGGCACGACAATCAGGGAAATCGCACCTGCCTGATTCAATAAGAGAAAAAGCAGGTATTTGGATGGTGACTTATGAAATATTGTTGATGATTGTTGGATTTACAGGCCTGATTTTTGGGGCGCAGTGGCTCATAGAAAGCTCCCTTATATTTGCTGAAATGGCCGGGGTAAGTGAGCTTGTTGCAGGTCTTACTGTAGTGGCGATCGGTACTTCACTTCCTGAGATTGTGGTTGCCGTGTTTGCTGCACTAAAGGGTGAGCGCGATATAGCAGTAGGTACCGTTGTGGGAAGCAATATTCTAAATATCCTGGCGGTGTTGGGGGTATCGGGTTTGTTTATACCAGGCGCAATTCCGGTTCAGGACGTATTGCTTAGGTTTGATTTAATCGTTCTTTTCCTCGCTTCACTGGCATGTATTCCACTGTTTTATACCGGCCATATTGTAAGCCGGTGGGAAGGTGGTTTACTCCTGACTTTCTATATTTCCTATGTGGGTTATCTTTATTTATCGGCTGTAAATCATGAGTTTTTATCGCTCTTTGGATATTTGATGATCTACTTGGTATTGCCGGTGACTCTGCTTACGATTGTAATAATTGTATTTTTCGAATGGAAGAAGAGATATCGGTTCAGAAACTTTAATCCGTCAAACAAAGAGAATAGCGATGAGTAAAGATGTACGATTAGGAGATTTGATGACTGAAGAAAAATCAGGAGACGAACTGGTTCAGTTGATTGGCTTCCCTTCTGATGAAGGAGTGAAAATAAATGGTGGCAGACCGGGATCTTCCAAAGCACCGGGGCTGATTTTTGAACAGTTAAAGAAACTCACTCCCCATGCTGAATATGGTGAAAATCACACGGAGCTCCTGAAACGTACGGCAGGATTTACTTATGTATTGTGCACCGGTAATGTTGAAAATGACCAGGAAAAACTGGGTGAATTCGTTGCCTCAACACTCGAAAATAATCAAATACCGGTCATTTTAGGGGGTGGGCACGAAACTTCGTTCGGACATTTCCTGGGATATGCAAAAGCAGGTAAAGAGGTCTCGATACTGAATATCGATGCCCACACGGATGTACGCGATCTGAAAAATGGCCGGGCTCATTCCGGCTCACCCTTTAAACAAGCGCTTGAACATTCATCAGGTTTATGTAAGTCATATCATGTTTTCGGGCTGAACCCTGCGTCTGTTTCAAAAGAGCACCTGGAGTTTGTTCAAAAAAACGGATCCGCAGTTTTCGAACAGAATATCACCAAAAAAGCTGTGCTTAACAGGCTGAGTGAATGCAGTTCTCCCGTGATGGTTACGATGGATATGGATATTGTGAATCAGTCACAAGCACCCGGTGTAAGTGCCCCGAACGGATCCGGCATAAGCTCTGATTTATGGCTTGACCTTGCTTTTGAGTTTGGCAAACATCCCGGGGTAACTTCGTTTGATCTTTGCGAAGTAAATCCTGAATACGACAGAGATTATCAAACCGTTAAACTTGCCGCGCTGTCCATCTGGTATTTTTTGCTGGGTGTTTCATTAAGAGACTGACTTTTAAAATTATCTATGTAAATCGTTCATAATACTAATTAATAAGTTAGCGCGAGCGTCTCATTCGTGCTCCGGATAATGAAGACATGAGTTTGCTCGTGTCACAAATATCAGAACATTAATATTTCAGGCCCCAGAAAGCCAGGCACAAACGATGACGTTTGCGCCAACGAATTAAAAAATTATCTATGCATACCGTTCATAAAATTACTTATCTGATTCTTACCGCATTTATCTTTTTGCTTCTGTTTCCGGCTGTTTCGTATTCGCAGGAGAGTGAGGGGATTGCCATATCGGGAACGATAACTGAGGCGGGAACTGATGAAACTCTGCCTGCTGTACACGCCTATATTTCACAAACCACCGTCGGAACCACATCGGATGAAACCGGTTCTTTTGAATTCAATACCACTCTGACCGGAACTCACGAACTTGTATTCAGTTTTGTCGGCTTTAAAACAAAAAGGGTAGCCGTTTACCTTGATGGTGATCTGGAAATTGATGTAGAACTGGAACCGGATACATTCAGCCTTGATGAAGTTGAGGTAGTAACCACCGGTGATGCAGTCTGGTACAGGAATTTAGAGAGATTTAAAAACCGTTTTATTGGTACATCATATTTTGCCAGGCAGGCTGAAATCAAAAATCCGTGGGTAATTGATTTTGACAAGGATGATGAAGGACAGCAAATAGCATATACATCCAGGCCCATTGAAATTGAAAACCATGCACTGGGCTATAAACTATTTATCGATTTGGTAGATTTTACCTGGGATGAATCAGAAAATATGGGGCTTTATACATTTTATTCAAGATTTGAGGAAATGCAGACCGACAGCCGCCGGGAGCAAAGTAGCTGGGAAAGCAGCCGTGAGCGTTCATACCGGGGATCATTCGAACACTTTTTGAAGAGTTTATATAATGATGAGCTTACCCGAAACCGGTTTGAACCGGTGGTGGAGGGCACAGAAAACCGGGTACAAATTGAACAGCTAAGCGAATTTGAAATGCGGAGGGTCAGAAATATACTCACGGTTCAGGGAGCAGCGGCACCACAGAGTTTGAAAGGCTTCAAATTATACAGTCCCGTGGATGTATTATATGGCAGAAGCGGCCGCGTTCGAGACAGCCGGGCGCGTTCGAGAATAGTGCCCATGCATGATTCCGGAATATTTATAGTTACTGAAGCCGGGCGTTTATTTGATCCCGCATCCCTCAGAGTGGATGGAGCCTGGTCGGATGAGAGGGTTGGAGATTTGCTGCCGGTAACTTTTTCTTTGGGTGACTAAAGGATGTTCGTGCATTTAAATATGGGCACAAACTTGGACGTTTGCACCAACGTTAAATGATTTATTTATCTCGCAGAATGGCGCAGAAGAATTCGCAGTGTTACGCTGAGGAAAAGTTTCTGCGAATCTCCGCGCTAAACCTCTGCGAAAATCTGCGCGATTCCCTTATTCTTTACTGGTATAAATCGATTCGTTATGAATTAAAATTTTCAAACAACAAGATATGATCGTTCTCCTGATAAACGAAGCTAATCTACGCAAACGCTTCGTAGACCATGGATGTTTACGCCAACATATAATTATGCAAAGGGTAGCGCGGGTGTCTCGCTCGTGCTCCCATTACCGATCTTCAGACTGTATTAACTACTTCTCTACAAGAATCCAGCCGTCTTCGTCAATCATCTTTTTGGCATATTTCCACTTGATGTCCTTCACCTCATTTGTGCCGAGGTTCTGAACTTTCACGTAGTCGTTACGTCCGGGTTCATCTTCAACCGTTACGGGCTGTCGTTTTTCGCCGGGTGCCTGTGGTTTTTGTTGGCCTTCGCCGTTTTGATCCTGCGATGCTCCCCTGAATCCCATATTTGTGGAATCAGCGTGCTGGGTTTTTGCTTTATTAATATCGTATTTGCTCTTCTCTTTTTGAGCCTGTTTAACTTTCCGATCGCCGGCCTGCATTTCAGGAATGGCTTTCCAGATCAGGGAAGTCGTTTCACGGTTAATCTCATCGAGAAGACTCTTGAACATTTCAAACGCTTCTCTTTTGTATTCCAGAAGCGGATCTTTCTGCCCGAATGACCGCAGCCCAATACCTTCTTTTACCGTATCGAGTTCACGCAGATGTTCCATCCACTTATTGTCGATGGTTGATAAAATTCCTGACCTTTCAAGCGACCTTGCAACTTCGCGCCCTTCGTTTTTATAGGCTTTCTCCACATCCACAATAATGCGCATTCTGCGAATTCCATCAGTAAAAATCACCTGAATTTTGGATGGTTTTTTCTCTTCATCCGAAAGCTGAATTTGCTGGATGATATTGTAAAGTGGCTCAGAAACCAGCTTTTCTTTCTTTCGATAAACTTCGTAGGCTTTTTCAATGATGTGATCAATCAGCCCGTCTTCTGCCCAGATGGCCCATTTATCTCTGTCTATTTCAATTTCAACCGCAAGAAGCCTCAGGATCTCATCCCTTAACTCTTCATAGTGTCCATGTGGGTAATATTTCTCTACAACCGATTCAATCAGGTCTTCAAGCATATCAAAAATATCGCCCTGCAGCTGATCGCCCCTGAGAGCATTTTTACGACGTTTGTAAACAACTTTTCGCTGGTTGTTGAGTACATCATCAAATTCAAGCTGACGCTTTCTGATGCTGAAGTTATTCTGCTCTACTTTTTTCTGAGCGCGTTCAAGTGATTTTGATACCCATGGATGCTGAATCACTTCGCCCTCTTCAAAACTGAGCTTATCCATGATATTTCCAATCCGGTCGGTGCCGCCGAAAAGTGACATCAATTCATCTTCCAGAGAAACAAAAAACTGAGATTCACCGGGATCTCCCTGACGGCCTGCTCTACCACGAAGCTGAAGGTCAATTCGCCGTGATTCGTGACGTTCGGTTCCAAGAATTACCAGTCCGCCATTCTCCTTAACTTCCGGTGTAAGTTTAATATCCGTACCACGGCCGGCCATGTTTGTTGCCACCGTAACGGCTCCGGGTTTACCGGCATTGGCCACAATTTCACTTTCGCTGGCGTGCTGTTTAGCATTCAAAACATTGTGCGGAATTTTTTCCTTTTTAAGCATCCGGCTTATTTTTTCTGATACATCCACACTGGTTGTACCCACAAGAATTGGCTGGCCACTTTTATTACATTCACGAATTTTTTCAATAGTGGCATCATATTTTTCCCGCTTGGTTCTGAAGATTAAATCTTCCTTATCATCACGGATAATCGGCCTGTTGGTGGGGATAACAATAACGTCCAGGTCGTAAATTTCATTAAATTCACCCTCTTCGGTAGCCGCTGTACCGGTCATGCCGGAGAGTTTGTGGTACATTCTGAAATAGTTCTGAAGCGTAATGGATGCATATGTCTGTGTGGCAGCCTCAACTTTTACATCCTCTTTAGCTTCAATAGCCTGGTGCAATCCGTCAGAATAGCGCCGCCCGGATAGAACCCTTCCGGTGTGTTCATCAACAATATTAACTTTGCCGTCCTGCACAATATATTCTTCTTCTCTTTCGAAGAGAGTGTAAGCTTTTAGCAGCTGGTTGATGGTGTGAATACGGTCGCCGCGTTCGGCAAAAAGACGGTGCAGCTGATTAAATCTTTTCTCACGCTCCTGTTTTAACTCCTCTTTAATTTCATTTATTTTTTTCTCTTTGTACTCATCGCTGAACTCGTCGTTATTTTTTACTTCTTCAATCTGCTCTTTTTGAAGCCGTTCAATGTCTTCTTCAATTTCTGATGTTTTTAATCCTAAATCGGGAATCACGAAGTATTGATCTCCCTCTTCCTCGGTGGTTAAAAACTCACGCCCTTTTTCAGTCATTTCTATGGATTTCTGCTTCATATCCACGGCGTAATACAGATACTCATCCACAACAGGCATATTTTTGGCGTTATCAGCCAGGTAAAAGCTCTCGGTCTGTTGCACCAGCTTCTGGTAGTGCGCTTCCTGCATCAAACTCCGGAACTTCTTGTTTTTTGGATATCCGCGCTCTGCCCTGAAAAGAGCAAGGCCGGCATCTTTTTCGTTTCCTTCTTCGAAAAGTTTTTCCGCTTCTTTCGCTAAATCAGCAACAAGATCACGCTGAGCTTTTACAAGAGCCTCAACTCTCGGTTTCATTTCTTCATATTTCTGCTGGCTGTCTGACTGAGGAACCGGCCCGGAAATAATAAGCGGTGTCCTGGCCTCATCAATCAGAATAGAATCAACCTCATCAATAATAGTGAAGTGGTGGTAGCGCTGCACAAGCTGCTCTTCTTCGGCAACCATGTTATCTCTCAAATAGTCAAATCCGAACTCATTATTTGTTCCATAAACTATATCGGCCCTGTACGCCTTTCTTCGCGGTTCAGAATTTGGATCATAAAGATCAATACAGTCAACATTCATGCCGTGGAAGTTGAAAATGGGTTCATTCCATTCGGCGTCACGTCTTGCCAGATAGGTGTTTACGGTAACTACGTGTACTCCGCGCCCGGGCAGTGCATTCAGGTAGGCCGGAAAAATAGCGGCAAGTGTTTTACCCTCACCGGTTTTCATTTCTGCAATGCTTCTCTGGTGCATAGCCACGGCTCCAACAAGCTGTACATCGTAGGGAATCATATCCCATTCTTCTTCCGAACCCGCCACTTTCCAGGATTTTCCAACAAAACGCCGGCAGGTATCTTTCAATACTGCGAAGGCTTCAGGCAGAATTTCGTCAAGAGTGTCTTCTACAATATCGAGCCATTCGTCTTCCAGATCAGCAATTCTGTCTGAAAATTCTCTTCTGTCATCAAGCGTAATAGACTCGTCATTTGAGTCCATTTTCTCTTTTAAATCCTCAATCTGATCGTTTACTTCCTGTGTTCTCTCCCTGATCAGCTCTTTATACGATTCGGTTTTCCCTTTGAGCTCTTCATCGGTGAGCTCTTTAATTTCATCTTCGAAACTTTTAATCTCATCAACAATCGGCCAGATTTTTTTCAAATCTTTTTCACTTTTTGTGCCGAATATGGTTGTGAGGAACTTGGAAATTTTATCTAACATGGATACTTAAAAAAAATTATTGATTATAGTCTTGTAAGGTACTGTTTGTTTACCCTGTGTTCAAGATACTTACGATATAGAGTGCGCAATAATCATACCGTTGTCAATTTACAGCCAATTAACGTAATAATGGCATAAAGATTGAGTAATAAGAAGGTGCATTACGATTATTGTTGTTTCTGTAATGAATAAGAATAAGGAATTACGGATTCACCATATCTGCCAATCAAAAACAGTGAGCCCAGACGGCTGGGTAGAAACTCCAGGCTGCGGATATCACCATCGCCGTAAAATCCGGTTTCATGCGCAGAAAGAACATCAAATGTTGCGTTCCCTGTTCCTTTTAACAGAAATCCGGTATTTGATGTAGGCCCTTTTTCCGGCCGGAAACCAAAGTTATTACCGGCCAAAAGAATATCGGGGATATTATTTTCAAAAAAATCTGCAACAACTATACTGTGAACCGGCGCAGACTGAGCGGGATTTGGGAGCGGTTGAATATTAAACTTTCCGGTGCCATCGTTAATAAAAACGGTCGTTTCAAACATATGCGCATAATATTTCCTGGATGAATCCAGCAGTTCATCACCAAAAATATCACTGAATGACGCTTTTGCATATGATTCGTAGGTGGGAAATTTATCCTGCAGACCCGGCAATTGCCGGATCATCAGATCGCGCCCATAAAGAGGCACCCTTTTGTTATTCACAACCTGGCTGATGACGGGATCATATATGCCGTTGTTGTTGTAATCAATCCTGTGGAGGATTAACGGATTTTCTGCAGACAGATCTATCAGTGAATTTAATCCGCGATTTCCCGCAATTAAGTCCACATATCCGTTACCATTCAGGTCTGCCGTTTCAAGTGTATTCCACCAGCCTCCGGTCAGCTCAAGGCCAAGGTCTTCAGTAATTTCACGATAAACACCCGCTTCATCGGGTGTAAAAACTCTTATGGGCATCCATTCTCCCACGATGATAATTTCATTGACACCATTGCCGGTTATATCGGCCCATTTAGAATCTGTCACCATTCCGGGGCGCATCAGATACGGGGCTTTATCACCGGTTACATCCCTGAAAGTTCCGCCTTCATTTTTTAAAAGAAAACTTCTTGGGGGAGATGGATACTGCCCGGTTAAAACTCTACCGCCTACAAAAAGATCAGTTTCACCATTATTATCTATGTCGAGAAGGGTGACGCTGCTTCCGCTCGAGTGCATTTGGGGCAGGGCATCCGGAGCGTGAGTGAAACCGCCAAACCCGTTGTTCAGGTAGAGGCGATCCTGGTAGTTCTCACTATTAAAGCGGTCAAAGTTTCCGCCGCTGACTACATAAAGATCCTGGTGGCCATTTCCGTTTGCATCAAAAAAAACGGCATCTGTATCAACCTGATGGCTGTGGAGTTCAAAGTTCGGTGTTTCAATTGCTGAAAATGTTCCGTCCGGCTGCTGGAGAAAAATCTGTCCGGGCTGATCCTGGCCGCCACCGATATAGAGATCCGGGAGTCCGTCGTTATTTATATCACCAACGGCCATTGCGGGCCCAAGATTGGAAATTGTATGTGTGAGCAGAGGTGTTGAAATCCGATCTGTAAAAATTCCCGAATTGTGGGTAAAGTCAATTCCAAGCGCCGATGGGTCCAGCAGTTGAAAATTCGCTTCTGAAGAAACAGAAGTTTCCGGTATTGATGCTTCAGAAGCATCAGAATGAGATAAAGTAATTGTCTGGTTTGCGGAAATATCACGCAGTTTTTGAACAGTCTGATCGGACCAGGTAATTTCTGCATCTACAACATCATGTTCACCCAGCCCAAAATGTAAAACCGGTTCAACTGAAGACTGAAAACCACGTGTTTGATAGGCTTCCCTGAAATAGACTGAACCATCGCTTGCAGTTAGCTTTATTTTTGAGCCAATTCCGTGGGTATTATTTTGAGGGCCGGTCAGTTTAAATTTCAGGTAGTTATGATTGTATAATTCGGTAGCGTTATTCCGAAAAATGGACGGAGGTTCGTTCATATTTGAGACAATCAAATCGAGGGCGCCGTTGTTATTCAGATCAGCATAAGCAGCACCGCCCGATACGGTATAGGTTTTGAGCCCCCAATCTTCTGTCGATTCCCGGAAGGATAAATCACCCATGTTTTTAAATGCCATATTGTGCATCTCAACTTCTTCCATTTGCAGCACCAGGCTGTATTTTAAAAATGGATTGTCGGGCAGGTCTTCATCGGGAAAAGCGTCCCATAAAATATTATTCAGGTAGTCGAGATCGGTATAAAAACGCGGAAATCCGTTGGTAATATACAGGTCGTTCCGGCCGTCGTTATCAAAATCGGCGAGCAGGGTTGCCCAGCTCCAGTCTGACGCGGCCACACCCGAAAGCCTTCCTGTTTCTGTAAAAGTACCGTCACCGTTGTTCACCTGCAGAGTGTTTCGCATATTTTTTCGGTGATACTGATTGGCAACAAGGCGGTCATATATATCGTAATTTGGGGTCTTGAATACCCGCATTCGTTCGTAGTCTGGCGGGAGCATATCGGCAACAAAAATATCGGGCAGGCCATTATTATTGATGTCTGCAATGTCGGACCCCATAGAAAAGTAGGATGTGACATCCGTTCTCAGAAGAATTTCATCACGAAAAGTACCATCACCCTGGTTGATGTACATATAATCGCGTTCCATAAAATCATTGGTCACGTAAATATCCGGCCAGCCATTGCCATTCAGGTCCGAAACGGTAGCGCTGAGCCCAAAGCCAATCGGATTTTGTAAAATACCAGCCTCCCGGCTGATATCAGTAAAAGTATTGTCTCCGTTATTTCTGAATAATTTATCTCCGGCAAACGGGTCGTGCTCATCCCTGATGGTTGTAATATCAAAACTTGCAAAACTTCTGGTATTATAATTAACGATGAAAAGGTCGAGAAGCCCGTTTCGGTTGTAATCGAAAAAAACCGGCTGGGTACAGTAACCGGCATCGTCAAGTCCAAATTCTGCAGCTTTTTCGGTGAATGTTAAATCACCATTGTTGATAAACAATTTGTTTTTTCGTTCGCTTTCATCAAGTTTTCCGGCTTTACATACATAGATATCAAGCAGGCCGTTGCCGTTAATATCCACCATAGCCGTGCCGGTAGACCATCCATCTTTATCTTCAATGCCGGCGCTCTCAGTAATATTTCTGAATCTGTAGTTACCTTCATTTATATACAGAGCATTTGCTCCCTGATTGGCGGTAAAAAAAATGTCCGGAAATCCA
>LKMJ01002420.1_pt1 | contig 17136 bp, 26 predicted proteins | sample 643391 | NCBI WGS metagenome assembly LKMJ01 (sample SAMN04112250, study PRJNA286221) | soda lake metagenome | biome: soda lake; feature: Kulunda Steppe; material: water; isolation source: sample PL-Br10 brine of Picturesque Lake | place: Russia: Kulunda steppe | collected 2010-07
CCCCTCCCGGCCGAGGAAGGGCAGCACATGTGCGGTCTATACCCCTCCCGGCCGAGGAAGGGCAGCACATGTGCGGTCTATACCCCTCCCGGCCGAGGAAGGGCAGCACATGTGCGGTCTATGCCTCCCGGCCGAGGAAGGGCAGCACCGCGGGCGGCTCTTGTCCGGCCATCCAGACCTTGGGACACGGTGCATGTCCTGCTGATGTCCCGGCACTGATGTGGGCCTTTCAGAGCGCACTGGTATGCTGCCATCGTTGCCGCCATCGAATGCTCCCTTGCGGTCATGTGCCCATACACGGCCCTCAAACTGATGCCACCCAAGCTGCCTCGCACGTGCGCTGATGGTGTTGCCGGGCGCTTGTACATGCAGGAAGTCCCACTGCTTAGGAGCATGCTGGACATGATTGAGCAACATGGCTGGCGGCTACCCTTGGCTGAAGCGCCTGAGCTTTAGACCTTCTTTGTTGTGTGTGGGAGGATCTTAAAGTTGGGTGCAACTTGGTATGAAAACATAGCTTTCCAAGGCCATTGAACCATGCGAGGGATCAGTGGTTTTTGTCCTTGCTCCAGGCAGCTCTGGTATTCAGTATTTATGTCACCTCTTGTTCTGTACTGTGGTGATTAAAGTGTTAATTCATTCCAGATTCCGTGATTGTAAGTATATTGTTACACCTAGATTTGTGCAGTGCCAGATGCATGCTGCATTGTATCCGGGAGGTTGGTTGAGTCAGTTAGTAGAGTATTTCATCTCATTCTAAGTTCAGCTATAGCTTTACATGATTCGAGTGCTCGGAGCTTGTCATATACAAACTCGTGGTTGTACCTTGGTTGCCTTTAGAGACCTTGTAAGACAGACATACAACCCTCTTGCAAACTCGTTGTAAAGTAAGTTTTTAAAGGTTGTATCCACCGAACAAGGGCAGCTTAGCCGGCTGTGAGCCTCCAGTGAGGTTCGAACCCCGGACCTGGATTGCAAGGGTGGATAACTGACTTTCCATTGCAGGTGCCCTGCCGCCTGCTCGAGTATCTGGAGCAGAAAAGCTTGTAAACTCGTTGTAAGGTATGCTCTAGGGAGTAGAGTATGTCTCCCCTAGCCCTCAAGGGGGATTGGGCGAGGCAGTGCCATTTAGTGCCAATGCAGTGTGACCTGACAGCAGTGCTGACCTCGCCGCTGCGCAGGCTGACTGTAGAGAGAAGGTGTAGGGATGGATAAGAGCATGGGAGACTATGAAGTCATGGTCTAGCATGACAGTGATGCTTCGAGGCTATTTGGTGTGCAGCAGTCTCTCAGCAAGACACACTACGATGAATGTGAGAGCTGCTGCTGTTCGGGCTGTGACTGTCTTGTAATTGTTTTGTATGTTGCCATCCTCACAATTTTGCCATGCAGGTGATGCTTGCAAACACAAACGCTCTGTTGAGAGCTGTATGGGAATCCACTAGCAGGCTCACATCCTCAGGCCGCCTGAGCGGCTGGCGGGGCGACTGCCCGTGTCAAGGACAGTGGACCTGTGTATAGAACTCCTGTGGTGGAGGAGACTCATGGCTCTTTGGACCAATGTGTCTCCTTACTTCAATTGGTGCAGGGAGTGGTTGCACTGCCTACGCATCTTTGTAGATGCAACAGCCACATACAGTTGTGACATTCTGAGACGAGAAGCAGCCTTGGACTAAAATACTTGTACAGCTCAGGCAACATGAAGTTGACTAAACAGCTCGCATGATATCAAACAAGTCATCCAGCTTGAAAGGCGGCTCAGCCTCAAAAATTGCTGCATTTGTGTCATAAGTACCACAACTAAATGAATACAGTACACGGATGAATGGCAGAAAAGCTGCTTGATACAGCTCATGAATGGTGCAGCTGTACAAATTAGTCGCACAGCGCAAAAAACTACGATGCATGCAGTGTGAAGAGCAGCAGGCGATGTCTCAGTACAGTTTAAATCAGCACCTTTTTCAAGGACGGATTGATTTCTCGTTTTGAGAGCTTTATTCATTTGAACATCACATGGACCTAGACCATTCTGGGCTGGCATGTTAACAGGGTCGCTCCCTTTAACAGCCTCCTGGCTCAGAAGCTAGACCATGCTAGCTCGCTCGACAGGATCCTTTCAGATGCAGGGGGGAGCTTGCGGAAAAGGTAGGTCCCAGAAACACCCCTGGAGGTCAGGCAGAATTAGGCATCGAAAGACAAAAGAATGGAGGTCAGGCAGAACAAGCATTAAAGGAATAGATCTTTCACGCGCACATGTGCCTTCACATGCAGCTGTGGGAAATTGGGAATGGAGGCGCAGGCACAGGCGTGGCAGCTTCTCGCAATGGAACTGCTCCGTGACTCTTCCCTTCCAAAATCAAAAATGACAATACAACCAGGAAGGTGACCAGCATTGCAGAGACCTTATCTCCTGCTCCTACTCTGCACACATACTAACACACCCATGCACGCACCTGGTGATGCGGCTGTCCACGTCCAAGTAGATGGTGCGCCAGTCGCACACACACATGCACACGCACACACATGTGCACGCACCTGGCGATGCGGCTGTCTGCGTCCAAGTAGGTGGTGCACCAGTCTGTTGGCTCTTGCAAATGGGATGGCAGCGGCACCACCACCTGCACATGGCCAGCATGTCAGGCCTCACATGTTGGCGGCCAAGTCAACTGGACCTAGTCCAGCTGTGATACTGGGTATGCACATGCTCACACAAAGCCTGACAGGCACACAGCAGCACCTGGTCGACAAAAGCGGTAGGCGAGGAGCATGACCTGTAGCTAAACCCCTGCACCCGCAGAGGAGTGCTTCCTCCCCCCTCCCGATGTAGCTATAACCCTTTTAACCTTGTTTAAGCTGCGCGCCTCACCTCTGGCAGGATGCCCTCGTCCGGGGTAAAGCCCAGCAGAGACAGGGGCTGTACACTCAGCGTCTCAAACCATGCCTGCGCGCACGCCCCCTGCCGGCCAACGCTTCGTAGGTCATCCCTCCATCCGCCTCGAGCACTCAGCCGTAAGCTGCCCAAGGGGCCAAGCCTGCATGCACACGTCCCATTGATGGGCCTTGTGACATTTCCTGCAGAATGGGCTCGGCCGCAGACATGCACGCATCCCACCAGTGCGATGCGCTGGCCACTGCCGCTTGAGCTCAGCTGCAGGCATGTGCGCAATCCATCGGTGACTTGCAATGGCTCCTGAAGGATGGGCTCAGCTGCAAGCAGCAGACAGGTGGCAGCCTGGGAGGGCTCCCGACCCCATCCTGTCAATAGCATCGTAGACAGGCCACAGGCCGGCTGCGTGCACCATGTAGCACACCCTATGATGCGCCAGCACTGTGCACATCTGCTGAACAGGCTTCAGCTGTGATGCATAAGGGGCCGCCTGTGCACGCCCTTCAGGGACTGAAGACGCCGCTCGTGCACGCCCCCCTGAGACGGTGAAGAGGCTGCCTGTGCACACCCCACTGGGACTGGTGTGAACACACATGCTGCGTGGGCTGGCCATCAAGCACCTCCATTTTATAGTGGTAGCGTGCACAAGGAGAGGGAAGCAGAGCCAAGCTGGGGCAGAACATAGGCCAAACAGGGCAAATCAAGGCTCCACAGCTGCATGCTACATCAGTGATGTGACATCACCCAAACCAATCTCAGCATAGCAGAGGGTTGAGGTGAAGCTGGAGCCCCGACCGTACTCATGGATCGGCAAGGGCAGCTCAGCACAAGAATCTGCCAAGGTGGGAGGATGCCTGCAAGGCCCCTGCACACACGGTGCATGAGCCAGCACACACGTCCTGCACACGCAGAGCACACACGTCCAAAACACACGGTGCATGCGCATGCACTGCGAAACGCAAAGCTGAGGGCCCCCCCCCCCGCCCCCTTCTGCATCACCACAGAAGGCACAGCTGCCAAGCGCCCGCACCTGAACACAGCTGTGCTGGCCATGTTCAGCACGCCCTTGTTGTAGCCAGGGTCCTCCCACAGGTGCTGCACGATGCCGTCCATCCCAAAGCCGGGAATGCTGCCCATGAGCTGCACCAAGGGCAGGGCAAAAAAAGGGCACGCAGGGAGCGTCTGGGCCGCACGATGCAGTCCGTCCCGGTGCTGGGAGTGATCAAGCCCATGAGCTGGGCTGTACCCGGCACAGGGCCGGGGCGTGCAAGGGGGTTTCAATTGTCCCCCCGAGAGCGCCACCCCTGCACTGCTGTCGTCCAGCATGGCCCAGCAACGGAGCTGGTGCACCCATGTCCAGCAATGGTGCACCCATGTCCAGCAAGGGTGCTCCCATGTCCAGCAAGGGTGCACCCATGTCCAGCAAGGGCCTTAACCCTAACCCTAACATGTACAGCAAGGGTGCACCCATGTCCAGCAAGGGTGCGGCTTGTTTCAAAGCGTCGAGCTCCAAAGTAGCTGCTTGACACAGGTGCCAGGCATTGGAGCCTGTTGTTATGAGAGCAGCCTCAGTGGGCAAAGCGTGTGATGGCCACAGGTCAGGCTCTGCCCACAAACCGACTTTGGGGAACGACATATCCCACAAGATTGCCCCAAGCACAGCTCCAGCATGTGCACGTGCTGCAATTGTGTGCCTGTGCACACACACGTATCTGCAGTAGGTCTTGTGAACTCCAGCCTTGGAAGTGTAACTGTCACTCTACGTTTCAGGAGACAGAAAAGCTCCCGCCCAAGGCCGAACGTTGCATGCAGCCATCAGCCATAGCCGCACTGCTTGCCTCCCTCTCACCTGCATGAGCAGCGCCAGGGAAGTGGTGGCCGAGGGCGGGGGCAGCAGGGCGCGCTCCTGCTGCAGCTGCGCAGTGGACGCGTACTCCAGCTGCCATGCCCCCAGCAGCCTTGGGTCTGTGTGCACAGTCACCATGGGTGGTGCGCATGGGTTATGGCAAGTTTGTAGGCTCGTGCACGCGCACGTACCATTACTTGATCAGTTGTGGGCATGCGTGCACACGAAGTGAGGATCCTCTCAGGGGCCCTGAGAGCTGTGCTGCACAGCCCCAAAAAATTACAAAAGGCACAGGCTTCCAAGAAGTGCACATGCTTTGTGCCCTTTGAAGCTGTCAGGCGTGCTTGGAAACTCGGCAGCCAAGGATGCATGGCGCCCTCCTTACATGTACAACCTGCCCTGCCTGTTGGGCTTGGGCCTCCTCAACTATAGACCGGACTTCACACACACACACACACGCGCGCACACACACACGCGCACACACTCAAGCAAGGATCTGTTCTGTGGGCGCTAAGCGCTCACACCCTGTTCCTGCATCATGGCCGGCAGAGGTCACGCAATAAGTTAAATTCTTGAGGGGCAAAGGTGTCATCTGCTCTCGCATGGCACCGAAATGTGGCGCGCATGGGCTGATGCCCACTCCCACAGCAGCGTGCCTCAGCGGCAGCGGGATCAAGCAGCAGCCTTGCCCCCAGGCTCCCAGCAGGACCACGCGCCAAGAGGATGCAGCGTGGGCATCGGGCAAAAGCCGCCAGTGCATCACATGAGCATCAGGCAAGCCACTGATGCATGGCATGAGCTGGAGCGCCGCCAGCTAACCTGACCATCAGACCAGAAAGAAGGCACCTTACCTGGTGGCGGGGGTGGGGTCCCAATGGGGGTTCGACTGTCCCACTCCCGGGTGCCCGTGTTTCTCTCCCAGCTGTCCCTGCAAATCCCCCCACAGGATGGTGGGCAGGAGCGTGCATTGGCCATGGTTGAGAGATCAGCCACCAACACTTTGGGCTGCAAGGCTGCAGCTCTTGCGCTCTCTCAACCCGCCCCTCATGGAGGCACAGAGCGGCGCATGGGGCAAAAAAGATTGCAAGCCCCTAAAAGGAGTCCTTCAGCCACTGGTTCATGCAGACCCGCGGTGGAGCATTCACATGTTGTAATGGGAGGGCTCCCTTTACTCTCAAGCCCATGTTTGCAAGCACCCACACCCTTAACCCTACTGCCTCTGACAAGTGCTGGACATGGCCCAGACAGCGCTGGCGGATACCAGCTTGAAAAGCCCTGTTGAGTTGGTGGAGTTGGTGGGTTGGGGCGGTTGAGCTGAGCTGAGCTGAGCTGAGCACTGACTGCTAGCGTTGTGAGGGCCGTGTATGGACTCGGTGGTTAGACGAGCACAGTTAGAGGCACAGGCTGTGAGCAAGCACAAGGCCCGGTCGTTGCGCGGGCCATTGCACGCAAGTGCAAAAAGCACAAGCGCGCCGTCGCAGCGAAGGCGCATGCAGGTGAAGGTGTGCAGCGCCGAGGTCAAGCGAATTGCTCTGGGCTTGCACGACACACATACATGCAAGCCTAAACCGACCATCAGCAGCAGCAGTGCCAGCGCTGTCCCACAAGGCATGATATCGGTGTCCGCTAGCGTGCCTTTGGTCTGCACCCCGTCCAACATTTAGCACGTATGGTTCCACCATGCTTTCTTAAGATGCAAGCTCACAGAACCCTTTGCGGTTCCTGGGTAGATACGATGGATGGAGGTGGATGGACGAAGGAGGCGCACGCATGCTTTCTGAAGTCGCAAGCTCACAGGACCCTTTGCCGTCCCTGTGGACATGAGATGGCAATTGCTGGCAGGTCGAGCTTCCCTGTGCCCAGCCGCACATGCGCACAACCACACTCTTACGCACGGCGACTGCTAAACACCATCTGTGCTGTGCACGTGTCATGGCATGCACATGCACACGTGCCAACATGCACGCATACGCACCACTGGGCAACGCCAAGGCCTGCACCCTCCCATCTTGTAGCCCTTGGGGTATTGATGCTACTGTTCACGCTGTCGCTGCTGCTCCGCCGGCTGTTCTCCCCCTCAGGGCCGACAGTGGGCCTGGGACTGCTGCTTGACACCATGGCGGTGAGCTCCAACTGCCAAGGGTGGCAAAAAAAGCGTGCGTGTGTGTGTGCTCGTGTGCTCGTGTATGGATTGTTTGAATGTGCAGGTCCAGGGGGCAAGGCAAATTGGGCGCATGCGTGGGGGTGTTCAGAATGCAGGATGCCGGCCTGGGAAGGGCAGAATGGCAGGCCTATGCGCTCTGGAAGGTCAGGGAGTACGGATGAATTAGCAGCATGCTTTTGCGTGCAGGGAGGTTTGTGTGTATGACTGTGTTAGCATGCACTCCACGGAACAGACTGTGTGGGTGATGACTGTGTTAACGTGCACCCCTGGAATGTGCTGCCCCAGGAGCTATCGACCACTCCACACCACACACGCGCGTTTGCACCACCTCCAGCACATACGCCGCCGCAGCTCAATATCAAAGACATCAGCCAGCTGCCCAACCTGACCCTAAAATTTCGCCTCTAACACTGTACTCTCCTGTTTTGCACGGCCGAGCTGAACACACACCAGCCAGCATCCATGCACCCCCCAACCCTCTTGCACCTAGCGCCCGCTGCAGCAGGGCTTACAGCTCCCTCCGCCTCTTCCTCCCCCATGGCCCCACCCCCCTTGCACCAACCTCCCACCGCCTCTTTCTCCGGCACGCCCCTCACGCCCCTCACACTCCTCACAGCTTCATTCTGCTGCACCGCGCACCTGCTGTAGCAGCGCGTCCAGCTCCCGCCTGATGGGCTCCTCACCGCCTGGCATGAGGGGGGCCATGGGGCCCAGCGCCTGCGTGGCCTCGGCTAGCAGCGCCCTGATGCGGCGGCGCAGCTGGTCGGGGCTCTACGCGTGAGCAAGCACACATTGGTGTTGATGCATGCGTGCACAGGTGTGTCAGTGTGCTCATGCTCGCATACATGCACGTGTGAATGCGTGTGTACGTATGTGTTGGGGGTTGTATGGGTGCGCATGTGCGCATCTGTGCTTGTGCACAATCGGACGGCCGCAAATGCGCTTGCAAGTGTGTGAGCAATAGTGCACCTTATAGTACGCCTTAAACTCCCGAGGAAAACACCTCCCTCACCCTTAACTGCCCGCTCATCGTGCTCAAATTCCCACGCCTGACCGTGCCCGACCCAGTACACTGACCATGCCCGACCCAGTACACTGACCGTGCCCGACCCAGTACATTGACTGCGTGCCCTACGATGCATGCAGGCCCCCCCACAGCCCCCTGCGCTCACCTGTGCGCTGTGCCCGGGGCCCTGCTGCGAGCCCGCCCCAGGCTCAAGCGCTCGCTCGCCCTGGCCTCCCCTGCAACCCTCCGCCCCAGCACCCCCGCTGCTGCCCGCCTCCGCTTGCGCCTGCTGCTGCTGCAGCGGCGGCTCCAGCTGCGGTGGCAGCGCCTGCGGCGCTTGCCCAGCTTGCTGCCACTCCGCACCCAGCGCCGCCAGAAACCCGCCCAGCGCCCCCCCCTTATCCCATAACCCTGGTGTGCTCGCCGCCCCTGGCCCCTGCCCTGCGCTGCTGCCACCGGGGACGGGGACCATCGCGGGCGGCCCCTGCTTGCGCGGCCCCTGCTGTACGGCCGCGGGCTTTGGGGAGCGGACGAGCAGCAGCACACCCAGCGTGGCGGCGCAGTAGGCCAGGACCTTGGTGATAGTGGGGCTCGTGGACCAGGAGGCGCTCATGGACGCGGACAGGCTGTCCCCCAGCTGTTTGATGCCTGCGCGCACCGAGGTGGGGGCGGTGGGCAGAGAGGGATGGGGTGAGGCGGCCTCAAGGCAGGGGCAAGTGTGGGCAGGGGCAGGAAAAAATCAGCACAGGAGGAGGATGGGGGCTAATTAGGGGGCAGAGAGTGAAGCCGGCGCGAGAGTGGAATATGGGGGAATGGTAAGCGGTAGGCGGTGCCCATCATGCCCGTGCGTGAGGCCCAGCTTGCGAGCACCATCAGCTGATGCCACAACAAACAAAAGGCCAAAGCAAAACTGCACGTAATCTGAAGCAAAAAAGGACTCCCAGCACCCACTTCCTTGGGGCCAAAACGACTTTCAGCCCCATGCGGCCTGTGTCAAAAGGCGTTCTGGTCTCAACCAGCAGTGCCAGCTTAGCCCCAGATTCCATCAAGACCTCACAACTCCCACAGCACTGCGTACTGCCATGCTCACCAGCACCGCGCAACCTTGCTCACAAAACGCTGCATACATGCACACGCACACACACACACACACACACACACACACCTGCCGCCAGCTCCTGCAGCCTTTCGCCCCCTGGGACATCCTGGATGTCCGGCAGCTGGGCATCGACCGCCGCCACAACTCGCTCCGCCGTGCCCCGCCACGCCTCGCTCACGGCGTTGCCCAGCGCTTGCTCCAGGGGCCCGAGCACGCTGCGTCGCACGCCAACTTCTGACAACGCGGCTGAAGCGGCAGCGCTTCCAGGCCCTGGCTCCTGTGCAAGCGCACCCCCCAGCCGCTCCAGCACGGCTGCGGCAATCACGTCGCCGCCCCCTTGCATGTCTGTGGTGCTCATTGCACCGCCGCTGGCTTGTGTTTGGGCGGCGGCGGCGCCGGCCTCCAGGGCACCGCCGCTGATCAGGCCCTGTGGTGCGTGTGGACATGTGTGCGCATGAAACAAAGCGGGGCCTCAGGCGGGGTGGTCGCCCAGCCGCCATCTGACAGGACAGGTGGGGACGCGGTTTGGGTGTGGCTCACAGTGTTCTGCGTGTGCCAGGCATAAGGCGCAGTTGCAGAGGCACCGTCTGCTAGCTGCGCAGGCAGATGAGTCAGGACCAGGCAGCATTGCGCGTCCTGCGCAAACAACACACGCATCCACAGCACCTGGTGGCTGCATGTGTCTGGGACCCAGGCTTCTAGGCACAAGCAGTCAGCACATGCTGTTCTGTTCCCCCACAGTGCTTGATCGATGTGCACAACCGTAGGTGGCAGCTGGATTGAGGCATGGGGGGCGGAGTACAGCCAAGCCACACCAGCGGTGCCTGCAGCGAAATTGTGGTACCTGCGCACCCTCGACCATGGGGGCAGCGGCGTCCTCAGGGGCACCGATCATGTAAGGGACCGGCTCTAGCCAATCTGCGTACGCAAGTGCAAGCCAATCTGCATGTGCAAGTGCAACCCAACCTGCGCAAGTGCGACCCGATCTGTGCAAGTGCAACCTGATCTGCGCAAGTGCAACCCAATCTGCGCGTGCAAGTGCAAGCCAATCTGCGCAAGTGCAACCCGATCAGCGCAAGTGCAAGCCAATCTGCGCAAGTGCAACCCAAAACTAAAACAGCATGCAGGCTTGCAGCCAAGGCATGTTTTGGCTGTCACATGACTGTGCGCCCTGGGTAACTGCATGCAGTGCAGGTACAGCTTCAGGCTGGAAGGTGTTCACGAAGTGAGAGGTCAGTCAAGGGTCGATCCGGGCAAATGAGAGCCACCAACACAAGGGCCAAGCAGCACGCCACATGGGCCCAAAAGACTAACTCTGACGTATGACTTGAGGGGGCAGTAGGCCTCTGCCGAACCCTTGAGAGCAACGACATCGAAGAACCGCCGGGGGCGCAGGCAGTGGATTTCGTCAAAAGGGGGCAGCTAAGCGAGGACCTAGACCTGCTAGGCAATGCCACCCACAGTCACCTGTGGCTTGAAGCTCCAACAGATTGTCAGTCGTTGCTGCCAGCGGACCTGCTTGTGCCAAACTAGTGTTGACAGCCCCCACAGCCTGGGAAAGGGCCAGTTCACACACGAAAGCAATCGAGAGGTCAGTTCACACACAAAAGCAATCGTGAGGTCAGTTCACACACGAAAGCAATCATCAGGTCAGTTCACACATTAAAGCAATCGTCGGGTCAGTTCGCACATGAAAGCAATCATCAGGTCAGTTCACACACGAAAGCAATCGTCAGGTCAGTTCACACATGAAAGCGATCGTCAGATCAGTTCACACATGAAAGCAATCATCAGGTCAATGCCGCGTCCACGGTGCAACTAGCCAAAGCACGACCGCCATCATTGGCGCGCCCAGGCTCAAGGCTGGCATCACTGAGTTGCTGGCAAGATGGAGCGAGGCAAGCACGGTATCACTTGGGTGTGAGCACGTCAGAATCATGATGGTGCTGCTTGGGGAAACCACCAAAATGCTCCCAACTTTGACTTCCTAACTGCCATGACCAAGCATTTTGTGCCTGTGTGACAGTGCCCAATTTCCTGTCCCTCCTATCCCCGCCTGAATGCTGTCAAGTAAGCACTTGCCCAGCCGGCGAGCCAGCGTGCCTATGCCATCAACCCTCGGCCCATACCCGCTCAGTGCTTTGTGCATCATGCCTTATCCTGCCTGCATCCTTCCCTGCCCAGGTGCACCATTCCGCACCTGCTCAGAAGTGTGCTCCACGGCCTTCACCGAGGCTGCTGCCGCCATGACACTCGCGCCCCCAGCTGCTGCCGTAACAGCAGTGGTGTGTGCAGTGGCAGGAGGCACAGCAGGGGATGGTGCTACCAGCGTAGTGGTGGCAGCTGCGGTACTTGGGGTGGGGCGGGCAGGCTGCGGCTGCGGCGCAGAGACTGCTGCTGCCTGCTGCAGCTTTTGCTGCCTCCACTCATGGAAGCGCAAGGGAGGTTTTGAGGGTTCGCTTGGGGGCTGGTGCTGTGTCTGCTCTTGCCCACTTCCTAGCTGGGGCGCCTTGCCAGGTCTGCTGCTGCGCTTGACCTTCACAAGCAATTTAAATTTGCAGTGAGCGCATTTGTGTTTGTGCTTGTGTGTTTGAGTATGTGTATGTGTGTGTTTGTGAGAGGGTGTGAGGGTTTGCGCGTGTGAGTGCATGTGTGTGTGTGTGCGGGAGCCTGTTTGGTGCTTGCATGAAGATGGACGGACTGGTTGATGAATGGCATTCTCTAGAAGCGTGGATCTGCGTCACAATTTCATAGCATGTGCTCAATCCCATATTGACATGATAATCTGAAGCATGTGTTGGATTGATCGATCGATTGCACAGAAATGAATTGCACCCCGGGCACACTTGCAGCTGCTGTGCGCGTTGCTGCAATCCTGCAATGCTGCGCCACATGCAGGATCCATGCTGTGTCAAGAGACAGATGAAGCCAGCGATGGCGCTCAGCCGTAACCTAGAACATTGTTGTGAGCTATAGATGCGACTGCGGCATTTAGCATTGCAGGCATCACGAACTGCATACACAATGTGTGAAACCATTTGTTCTTTGGGGGCTCCTAGTCGACGGCGGGCTTCAGCCCACCTTTTCTTCATGTAGGTCCACGAACAAAGCACAGGCCACCTGCATCTCCCAGAAGAACGGTAGCAGCGATGGGCACTCTCAGCCTGATCATTCAGGCGACCTTGCTAATCATGTTTGATACGGGGAGGTAGGCACAAAGGAAGTTGCAGGTAACCTTGCTAATTGTTGGGGAAATGCAGGCCACCTCACGGGTAAATGCTGCGGTAGGCTCCACACATGCTTGTCATTATGTGATATACTCCAGTTGACACATGACACACGCTTTTCTGCCAGCAACCTGCTAGGCGGATGAGTTGGGCTTCAAGCTATCCCTTCCAAAACCCTAAAATATCTGGGCAAAACAGGATTGGAAGGGGGAACAGGAAATGCGAGACTGTGCTTGATTGCGTCAGTGACATTGATGCAGAAATATGGTCATATAAGGATTCAGGAGTTCACGCAATGGGAGGGCATCTTGGCTTTCAATAGGTAGACAACTAAGTCATAGATGGCCCTGATTACAAGATACAAGCAGAGACCAGACAAGATTATATGAACTCGAAACATGCAAAGACAAAAGGAAAAGGGACAATTGCTCCCATCACAGCTCATGTAACCAACATCAAATGCAAGGAGTTACTTTTTGTGGTCAGAACCTACCTGGGGCTTGCCCCTCGTCTGCGATGAGTATTGGACATGTTTCGGGCTACTTTGATGAATGGCCTGTGGCTTGTGTGGGGAGCTCAAGTACTTGTGCGGCGAGCGGAACATCTTGCCGGTTACAGAGTTGACGGTGAGCTAAACGGATTAGTGCAGTTTTGCAACTTGATTTTCCAGAGTACCATACTTAATTTCAATTTATCTTTCTGCCTCACCCATTTGAAGAAACTGTTGAGGCGGAGTCAGCAGAGAATGACCTCAGTTTAAGTATCCCTGATTCATTTTCAGCAACTTTGCTCTCATCCATGGTTTCAGCTTTATGATGGCATGCATGGGAGTGCCACTTTCTGCTGCCATCACCTCCTGGCCTCGGCCACACATTCATCCAGAACCTCTCTATCCACCTGGGTGGTCAAATCCCTCTCAGGGCCGAAGGCATGTGTCATGGCAGCAGGCGGCCAAGGATCAAGTGCGTTCTTCTTTGGAGAGAGCTGCACCGATGAACAAGCCTAAAAGTTTGATGAACTAGCGCATGTAGAATAAGTAGATACCAGCAAATGGTTCGTTTAGGTTGTGAAGAGTAGCACCCTTGCCACCACGCAGGACACAGCTGTCATCCCGGCTTCATCCAAGCAGCAAGCACTCAGTGCTGCAGCGTCTTATCCGAACCCATACCTGCGGCGCCGGTATCGTCGTGCAGTGAAGCAGCAGGAGCAGCAGCAGCAGCAGCAGCAGCAGCAGCAAGGGCAGGGACAGCAGCAGCAGGCGCAGGCGACTAAGCAGCAGGAGGAAGAGCAGGATGCAGGAGGTGGAGCCTCCAAGCATCCAAGCAGGGCTGCATTCCTCAGGGCTGCAGACGCCCTCATCCGTGGAACTGATGAGGACGCAAGCCGCAAGCTCACAGCGGACATTAGTCATGCGCACAGCTTGAAAGAGCTGCAAGGCCTGCTGGAAAAGCATGGGGCCTCCATGAACATCGTGAACATTACATCCTTCCTGACCAGGTACGCATGCTCAGGGGCCAGACACGTATGCATGTGATTTCACGCAGGAGTGCCGTGTACCTTCAGAGGACAAGGAGGCACAGATGGCGGGAGAGTCTTGCAGTGCTCCGCTTGGAGCGGCCAGGTGGAGTGAAGTCTGAGTGATCACCTTGCGGGTGGGGCATGGCTATGCCCCCTGGGTCCTGCTGACCCATGTACAGGCCAGCACCAATGCCATTATCCAAATCAGCATCACCAGCCTCAGGCAAGGTGCGCCTGAGCTTGAAGACACTGCTTGCTCCTGCTCTCCCCTTTTACTCCCTCCTCCTGAGCCCCTGTCCCCCTTCAACATTGATCCGCAGGTTGGCCCAGCTGCTGCGCGAGAAGTACCCGCCAGCTCACACCACGCAGGGCCGCGCAAGCTCCTTGTCCGCCCCCCAGGCTGCACTGCCGCTCACCCCCCCCAGCACCCCAGCAGCCTTTGACGGCTCCGTTGCCCCCTGCTCACCCCTCACACAGCTGCCGCGCACTGCCCGGGCAGCGGATGCGGCCAGACCTCCCTTGTATGGGGGAAGCAGGGCGCCTCAGGGACGTGCGGCTGTAGGGGTCCCGGTTCCTGCCGCCGCCCCCACGCAGGCACACGCAGCGCACGAGGTCGATAGAGGGGGGGGCGGTTTGGAGGGTGAGGGTGAGAAAAGGGGCACAGTGAGAGGCATGGACCCTTGTGAGGAACCAGCAATGCAACATGGGGGGACGCAGGAGGGGGCTGAGACGGCCAGCTCCACCGTGCGTGCACGTGGCGGCGGCAGCAGCAGCAGCAGCAGCAGCAGCAGCAGCAACCTTCATGATGCCCCGGGGCCAAGGGGGGCTCAAGGAGATGGCATGCACAGCAAGGGCAGCTCAGGCGGCGGCAACCCCAGCGGCGGCGTGCGCGGTGCCCGGGCAGCCGGCAGCTCACCCCGCGCGTACCGGCCCATGGAGCAGGCCATGGAGCATGCGCGCGCTCTTGCACGCAGAGCGCTGCTGCTGCTGCAGCCACTTATCCTGGAGGTGCGCTGCGCATTGTGTGGTAGGGTTGCAGCTGCAGCTGTGCCTGCCTCGGCTCACAGGTCAACAGTGTCATTGCCTTTGCAAAGCACATTGCAATGCCGCTCGCGAGCGTGAGCCCTCAAGGATCCCCCGTGCTCAAAACCATGGAGGGCCCTTATGTCCTATATCATACCGCAACCTCAGTTTTATGCTTGCTTGAGCTATGCAGAGCCTGCATCCATCCATCCATCCATCCATCCATCCATCCATTCACCCTGCCCGCAAGGCCAGGCTACGCTGCAGCACACACTTCCAACAAACACGGAACACGCATCACCCACCGCACAGGCGGTGCCCTGCCGCACACAGAGGGTCACCACAGGCGTGCGCATCAAAGCATTGTGTTTGAGGGTCACCACAGGGTGTGAGGGTCACCACAGGCGTGCACATCAGAGGATTGCCGCACACAGAGGGTCACCATAGGCGTGCACATCAGAGCATTGTGTGTGCTGCAGCCGGCTGTGCCAGGCACCATCTGCAGACCAGCAGGTCCACCATCTGCAGACCAGACCCATCTGCAGACCAGCAGGTCCATCATCTTCAGACCAGCAGGTCCACCATCTGCAGACCAGACCCATCTGCAGATCAGCAGGTCCATCACCCTCAGACCAGCAGGTCCACCATCTGCAGACCAGACCCATCTGCAGACCAGCAGGTCCACCATCTGCAGACCAGCAGGTCCAGATCTCTCGGGGTAGGAACTCCCAACCCTCACACCCCCAGACAGGGCCCCTGCAAACTCTCCCAGCAGCTCTCCCTGCAACTGGTGCAACACGGCGTAAGTTTGCCGGCGTCCAGCCCAGTCACGCAGTGCGCTGGCTGACTGACAGGTGGACGGCCGCGGCATCGCCAACACGCTGCACGTGCTCGCTTGCCTGGAGCTGAAGGACGCCGACATCATTGACGACCTGCTGTACCTGTCCATCGAGTTCATGCCCACCATGAACGCCCAGGTGCGCCCCCCGCTCAGCTTGCGCCCACAACTGTGCGCACCTGCCTGGAAAGCAGGCACGCCTGCTATCTTCCTCAAATCAGGTTGCCTCTGGTACACAGTTTCTGTGCGCAGATGATGCAGCTGTGTGCCTGCCCCTCCGCGGAGGAGCCCTGTCCAGCTTGCATGCACTCTTGAGCACGCATCGTTCGCATGCCTCCACTGGGGTGCCGCTGGGGGCTCCCCAAGAGCTCCCCCTCGCCACACCCTGTGCCATGCCGCAAAGCAGCCTGCCCTGCATGGTATGGGCGCACAAGCATCGGAGCCCCACCCTGGGCCGCGAAGCGCCCAGCCTCGCATGGCACGAGCGCACAGCCTCGCATGGCACAAGCGCACAGCCTCGCATGGCACAAGCGCACAGCCTCGCATGGCACAAGCGCACAGCCTCGCATGGCACGAGCGCACAGCCTCGCATGGCACGAGCGCACAGCCTCGCATGGCACAAGCGCACAGCCTCGCATGGCACGAGCGCACAGCCTCGCATGGCACGAGCGCACAGCCTCGCATGGCACGAGCGCACAGCCCTGCGCGCCTGCACGCAGGCCTTCAGCAACATCATCTACTCCCTGGCCTGCCTCGGCGTGCGGCCCCAGCGGCAGTGGAGCATCGCCTTCTTCCGCCACACCCTGCCCGTGCTGCCCACGTTCAGCCCCCAGGCTCTGTCCAACACCCTGTGGGCCCTTGCAAGGCTCAGGTGTGTCCGCGTTGTTTGGGAGGGTCTGGGGGCGTTGTTTGCGTTGGGGACCGCCATAAGGCTGAGGTGTGCGCACGTTGCTTTGAGAGCATTGGCAGCCCTTGCAAGGCTGAAGCGTGCCAGCGTTGAGTTGGGGGCGTTGGGGACCGCCATAAAGCTGAGGTGTGCTCACGTTGCGTTGAGAGCATTGGCAGCCCTCGCAAGGCTGAAGCGCGCCAGCGTTGAGTTGGGGGCGTTGGGGACCGCCATAAGGCTGAGGTGTGCGCACGTTGCGTTGAGGGCATTGGCAGCCCTCGCAAGGCTGAAGCGTGCCAGCGTTGAGTTGGGGGCGTTGGAGACCATCATTAGGTTAAGGTGTCCCAGCGTCGTGTAGGGGGTGAGGGTACAGCAGAGGGAGGGGGAGGCGGTGCGCGCACCAGGCCAGCGCTCACTAGGTTGAGCTTCCTCTCAACTGTGTACATGTCTTATGGAGCAGCCCAAGCCCATTTAGTTACTTGTAATTTTGCAAAGTCCACCAATCAAGCGCACGTCTACAATCTCTCACTCCCCAACCAAGTACTCACAATTGCGCTGAATGCTCATTTCTGCACAGCCCCTTCCACCTTCCGTCTGTGTGTGTGTGTATGTGTGTGTGTGTGTGTGTGTGCGCGTGTGTGC
>LKMJ01002421.1_pt1 | contig 17132 bp, 23 predicted proteins | sample 643391 | NCBI WGS metagenome assembly LKMJ01 (sample SAMN04112250, study PRJNA286221) | soda lake metagenome | biome: soda lake; feature: Kulunda Steppe; material: water; isolation source: sample PL-Br10 brine of Picturesque Lake | place: Russia: Kulunda steppe | collected 2010-07
GTCAGAAGAACAACAAGATACCTGACACGCAATTTGGTTTCTATCCAGGCAGAAACACTCTCCAGCCCATGTTCATCCTCAGACATTTGCTGCATGCTGCGCAAACAAAAAAAATCTCATGGCTCACCTGGGTTGCATGCAGCATTTATTGACTTCAAGCAGGCATATGACTCCATTCCTAGGTGTGCCCTTTGGGAGCACCTCCAACGCAATTGCATGCCCACCTACTTCTTGAAGATCATTCAAAATCTGTATGAGGCAGACAAGTATGTGCTGGTGGATGGAACTAAGCAAGCAAGGGTGCGGCCTACTCGTGGTGTCAAACAAGGATGCCCTCTTTCACCTTTGCTTTTCTCTCTGTACATCAATGATGTTGATTGCATAGCTCGGGACTTGCGTGGGGCGGTGACAGGAGCAGCTGATGTCCGTGTGAACACATGTTGTACGCAGATGATCTGAGCTTAACTGTAAATGAGCCGGATCAACTGCAGATGATGTTGGATAGGCTGAGCGCCTACGCTCTAAGGAAGGAACTGATTGTGAACACATCTAAATCAGAGGTGGTGCACTTTAACTCTCGGCGCACAAGGGTACCTGTGTTCACGCTAGGAGGGTCGCAGCTTACCAACAAACATTATTGGAAATACCTGGGCATGATCTTCACCAAGACACACAACATGGCTGCTGCAGCTGAGCATATGCTTACGCCTTTCATGGCCGGTTGTCGTAGAATCAGGCAGTTTGAATCGGAGCACCGTTTAACAGATAGGCCACACAGCATGCTATGGTTGGCTAATGGATATGCTCTTCCAGCAAGCATGTATGCAAGTCAAATATGGGACACTAGGTACATGAAGCAAGGAGCTGAGATGGACTGCCCTCTGCAAACAGTTCACATGTGCTTGCTATAAGGTATCTTAGGTGTGAAGCGCACCACTCCCAACTTGTCTGTGTTGCGTGAGTGTGGCCAAAAGCCCTTGCAATTCTATTGGTTCCGAGCGGCTGAGAGATTTTATAATGCTCTGCTATTTAGTAACAGTGGCACTCTTGCCAAAGTCCTCAAGGCTGATATTGCGATGAGCACTGTCAACAAGAGGTGCTGGAGTGCTGAGTTCTGGGATGCTTTACATGGTCTGGAAAGGAGCGGTGGTTTCCAACATCGCGTGAGAACATTACAAACGATCCCACAGTCAGAATTTGCTGTTGACGTGAGGAAGAGGTTGAGGAGTATCTGGAACCAGGCAGCTGTAGGAGCTAGGCAATGAAGATCAGATGGACAAGACTGCAAAATATCATAACTGGGTTGCTTTGCCTCTTAGGTCGGTGACTGTTGATGGACCGCCTTTTTCTGTATTTAGGTATTTGCATCTGGACTTGGGCAGGCAAACACAGCGCAACGTGGCACGTTTCATGTTACATTCCCATACGCTGCGTGTTAAGACAAGAAGCTGGGAACATCATAATGGTATGGTAGGATGGTACCTGTGATCAGTGTGGATTGCAGGCAATTCAAGACGAAAAACACGCTCTTTTCCTGTGTCCTTGCATGCAAATGTGTTCTTTGAGGCTTCAATTTGCAGACTTGTTTCATGATTTACCACTGGCAATCAAAATTACTGTCAATCAGACTGGAGTTTTTTATTTCTCCCAAGCTTGTTCCGAAGATGTCTTCAATTTTTTCCAGAGACAAACTAATGATTCCTATGGTTTTATCTCAGAGCGTATGGATGTTTTCTGTATGGCTGGTGTTCACCAGCAACCTGACCAGTCAAACTACCTGGCTGAAGGTCAAACTTAAACTTGTAAACTTGTGTCCCCAGAATGCCGCTTTCCTGTTCAACCTCCAAAACAACTTCGAAACAATCACCCAGACCACCAATGCACTAACAAGGAGGAGCCACGCGAGCTCCCAGAAAAGGGCGACTGCTCACACCGGTTCCCTCTATCCGCGGAGCTCCCTTGGGCTTACGCAGCTTGGCGTAGCTCACAATTGTGCTTGTACTTTTCGCTCTGTAACCGTTACAGAGCGAAAAGTAGTGACTGACGTGGGTTGGTCCGGGCAGGGGGAGGGGCCTTCGTGCTGTCACCAGTAAGAGGCGTAAGCACATGGAAGACGTCTCGTATAAAATGTAATCCAAGTTGGAACCAGGGTAGCCCTGTGCTGCTTCCACCCGAACTGTAGTTTACAACGCCCTCAGTCACACGGGCACTACCTGCTTTCCCCGCCGTTCAAGGCAGCTTTTGAAAGTTACATTCTGAACGCCGCAACATTGCTTGTAGACTCATTACGAAAGCTTTTGAAGTAGGCTCCTAAGGGGGCTGTTTTATTCATTTAGCTTGATGGTGGGGGTTTGTATGGTGCTTGCGCGTACGCCACATAAAAAAGCAACATGGAAAAGAAATGAAGGGCTGCTTGTCGCTCATAAAGAAGCCTGCGAGTTTGCTTAATGTACGCGATTTACATTTTTATGAGCAAAAATGAGGTCACATTCCAGCGCGAAGGGTGTTAAGCCTGGATGTCATTTTGGTTGCCATTCCGTCTTCCAGCTGACAGCATACAAATGGCATCTAGTCTAGAACAAGGCCACTCTGCTGAAAGGCTTGGTAGAAACCAATGCAGTGAAGTCCTGTCGGCTACAAGTGCTGGCAAAGCCAGACCTTGTTGGGCCATCCATGCTTTACTAAGGAGTAAAGCATGGATGACCAGCATGGATTTGGCTATCTAGCTATGACACAACAGGTGAGATCATCAGAAAGGGTGAAGACTTTGAGAAGAAATACCTTGCTGCTGACCGCATGCTGCGGAAAGCCAGCCAGCAGTGGCAGTTGATATGTGCCCATATCTTAATCAAGTCTATAAACTTAAGTTCCCTGAATGGCCAAATCCCAATATTAGGATAGTCGCATTAAATCAAGAAACGTCGTAAGATATCATATATGTTGTCTTCTCAAATTACTCAATATAAATATATAATGTTCGTGCAATCGTCATGATCTGACCGATCACAAATTATTGGAAAACACGTGCAATCTATGCATACGCGCCTCTTCATGCATTTAATGCATGCCTTGCCAGTAGATCAGGTTCTGCCAACTGCTAGCCTTCCAACTGGAATTACTGTCGACTGGAGTCTGTCAGAGTACTTCTGTTAAACTGGTTGGCTCTGGTCCTTTCAAAGTTCGGGACCTTCCCTCTACCACTACCTTCCCAACCAGACTGAGCAGTATGCCAAACAATGAAGAAGCTGACACAGATACATCCACAGGCAGTAGTGACAAGGATGGTGAGCACGGCCTTGCACATGGAACGCAAATGCACTTACACGCTCATGCCCCTAATGTACAAGCAAACATGGATCAATGCACACATGTACACCTTCATTTACTCACATCTATGCATTGTAAGACACACCCACACACACAAATAGACATACAAACATGCACGCACGTATGCACTCGCCCATGAATTTGCATCAATACAACACATGCTTCTAAAGAAGTACCATATCTTCTCTTGTTTGTGATATATGTTTACATAGACCGCTGTGCGTGCTGTTTGGAGTGTGTTAATGTGTGTGTGTATGTGTGTGTGTGTGTGTGTGTGTGTGTGTGTGTGTGTGTGTGTGTGTGTGTGTGTGTGTGCGTGCGCGCGCGCGCATGTGCGAATTTGATGTGCATGTATGCCCATAGACTGCAAAGCTTCCAAAAAGCACCTGCAACTTCCATGGCTGGCCATATCACTCGCATTGGAGAGTCATGGCTCTTTGGGCCAATGTGTCTCCTTTTCCTCAATTGATGTGGGGAGTGGCTTCACTGCCTACGTAGTTTTCTTTTCTTTCTTCGCATTGCTGTCATCAAAAAGTTGAGGAAGCACTTCCCTGATGGTATGCACAGGAGAAAAACTTTTGCTTATGAATCCCTGCTCCTGAAGTTACTGGTTATCTTTCTAGTCAGTAACACTCACACGTGAATGAGCTGCATAGATTGAATCGGCTCACCCACTCTCGAGGGAGCTCAAATCCCACGCCTTGACAATCCTGAGCAGCTGCGCGCTTTGGGTCTGCAAGCTTGAACATTTGCAGCATGGTGCACAGCCACAGTTGACAGCAGACAGTTTCTGCGCATATCCAGCAGGCCCTCCACTGAAGACTTTGGCCTTGGGCCGGGAGGGGAAGCCTGTCAGGGACAACAAGGTCAATGTAGGGCCCACCTTCCAGCCTGACTTCTTTGATGGCCCTGCAGCCATTTCTTATGTGCGGCCAGGTGAGGCTGACAAAGATTGCCACACGCATGCCTAACTATGGTTTAACTCACGGGCTGCTCAAGGGCTGGGTACGGAGGCCGGAGGCGCGTGTTTTGTCTTGTTGCTGCATCACCGATCATCTCCCACAGGCCACCAATGGGCTTGTTTGTAAAGTCATTCCTGTGCTCTATCCAAGAAGGGTGTGTGGTGTGAGAGGCATGGGTCCAGATGGCGTCCGGGCGTGCAGCATGGCCTTGTGCATTGTGCTGGGGGAAGTAGAGGATGCAAGGCAGTGAGTGTCATAGCATGCAGGGAATGACATGCTAGGCCTGGGATGGCAGCTTACACCCCGCACACCCACACCCACACCCACAGACACCCCCCCCACCACCACACACAAGTACATACAAATACACACAGTCACAAATACACACTCAGACACACAAATACAGGCACACAGGCACGCACGTGCCACCACCACCACCACCACCACCACCACCACCACCATCGTAACCGCTGGTAACGCTCAGAGGCATCAGCCCTTTTAATATTCCAGAACCCTTTGTGAGAACCTGCTGAAGCTCTGCCTCACACATAGTTGGACACTTATGCGCTTGAGGTGCTTTAAGCCTCGCCAGGAAGTGCTTCTGTGTGCCGTATGTGCCGCGCATGTGCCGTAAACCAGGCTTCTAAGCACTCGGTGCCTCCAATCTTTGACTTGAGCATCCATGTGCCATACGCCCACGCTCGCATGTGCCGTTGAATCCATGCTCCCGAGCACTCAGTGCCTCCAATCTTTAAAGCATTTGTGGGCTTCTGGGGTGGGACTGTGCGATTGAATGGACTTTGGCCTGGCACTGACATGGACAAGTGCCTGCTGTCAAATTGCTGTGGGGCTTCCAGGGCTGGCTTTGGCATGTGCGTGTGTGCAGATGACCGAGGGCTGGGTGGTTTGCTCACAAGGCATGTGGGCACATCAGAGAAGCAGTGGCGGTACTTCACTTCCGGTCACAGGCGCAGGTAGGCAGGGTTCCTCCTTAATTGCACTCCCCTCCCCTCCAGGCACACAGACCAGATCTGCCGAGATCCTGTTTAAGCAATGTTCACACAGACATACGTACACAGGCGTGTGCGCACATTGCACTGCAACATGTTACATGTACACATACGCCATGCACATGTGCACACGCCCTTGCTGCAGGGTCCGGCGCTCTATCTTCGGGCTGCCCCTCATCGATCCATACTCTGTGCCTGCCCGAGCTTGGATGGGCTTTATGCTGGCAGTTGACCTCATCTACACGGGTGCGACACGAGAAGCAACCCGCTTGCTGTCCAGCACTCCTCAGCGCAGCAGCTCAATGAAAGCCCTTTTGTTCAGTGCTTTGTAGCGCAGCAGCTGCCCCTTGCTGCTCAGCAGACCACACACCAGCAGCTGAGCGTGCCCCTTGCTGCTCAGCACACCACACACCAGCAGCTAAGCATGCCCCTTGCTGACCAATGTTCTTCAGCACAGCAGCCCAGAAAGCCTCTCATTGCTCGCCACGCCTCAGCGCAGCGGCCCCACGTACATCTCATGATGCCTGGCCTCACCTGCGTGCTCTGCCCCCCTTGCTACAGCGTTTGTGGTGCCTGTGTCTGTGGCGTTCTGCACTGAGAACTTTGGCGAAAGCTCAAGAGATGGCTGCTCCCAGGTGGACATCATAGGAGGTGAGCAGTGCATGCTCCTGGGTGGATGCTGTGGGAATTGAGCAGTGCACCCTCCCAGGTGGATTTCATGGAATGGTTGAGGGAAAGGTGTGCTTAAGAGCACAGCACATATCTAGTGCTGGTTGACTTACCCTTCCAACCCAGTTAAAGACCACAGGGGATGTGTGTGTGTGTTGCTTCCTGCCTTGAGTATGCAGGCAGACACATGGGCTGGCTGCCAGCACAGTGGGTCTCATCAACCTGCGTTGCTCCACGCAGGTGTCATCTATGTGGCCAACTTCCTCTTCATGTATCAGTGCGGCATTGTGGTCGTCCACAAGCATATGAAGATTGTTTTGATGGATGGCCTGGACGTGGCCCGCGCATACACACTAAGCTGGCGTGGTGTGTTGGACATTATCAGCTTCTTGCCATTTATTTATCTGGTGGGTGTGACAGTTTTTTATCTTAACCTTTCTCTTGCAGACATTCTGTCACAGACAGGCACGACAGTTTTTTTACCCCCCCCTCCCCGCTCTCCCTCTCTCCTCCTGGCATGAGGTGTTAGCTGTAACGTCCTGGCCCAGTTGCAGTGCTCGTTCATTTGCCTAAGCCTCTTTTACCTTCTTGGGTCGATCCAACACATTAAGGTGTGAAAACAGGTCCCTCTTGCGGCAATCCACCTTCACACCTGAATAAGTCAAGGAACCAAGGACACCTGGTTGCCGGCAAAAGCTGGCTGTGCTGTAAGGCATAATGTCATGAAAAAGCTGCTTTGCAGTGAAACCCTCACTTTTAAAGATTGGCCGTTAATTCCTGTCCACCATTATCCCCATCCTGCAGCTAATCATACTAGGACAGCAGCCGGAGAGGTCTGTGGCCACAAACTGGGTGCAGCTTGTCAGCCTTGTGCGGCTCTTGCGACTTCTGAGAATGCTCAGCATATCAAAGGTGTGCTAGCCAGCTCAGGACTTGGTAGATGGTAATCATGCACTGCATGGTAAACTGGAGAAGTCAGGCAATAGCAATGCATTGCCATACGCTGCCAAATGTGCATCATCTTTTTGTAGATGATGAAAAACCTGCGCGCCATCAAGAAATTCACACGCTTCACTTACTCGCAGAATTGCTTTTGTTGGAGATATTAGTGATCGTGGCTCACCTTTAAGCTGTACAAAAGCCTCCCATTTCTCCATGCCTTACCTTCACAACAATGATTGAAGGGTCGGATTCCTTTTGATCTTTTGGACAGAGGCAGGTTCGGTCTAATTAGATGTAGCTACATGCTGGAAATTCAAGTTATTGGCAGCGTGGTAAAGTAGCGCAAACCATAAGTTGAGTAACCAGCAGGAACTCATATTGTGCAGAGGAAAAAGCTCAGTACTCAGTACTTCCTTGTGTGCATTGTGTCTTTGCTGCTGCTGTCCAGATGGTGTCCATTGACTCTGCCAGTGGTCGCTACAAGCAGCTGCCTTTTGTTGGCGATTTCCTCTCAGTGCCCATCATGTACCTGATGCTTCTTGCATACATCCTAGCTGTCCTGATCAATCTTGAGGTAAGGGGGTGCCACCATTGCAACAACCATACGTGTTTCAATAGCAACTGACGATCCTGAAGCCCAGGGATACAAAGCAGTTGCTTTATACAGACTTTTTAGAGGAAATTTTGGAGTCAATCACCAGAGCCGTACTAAGCTACCGTAGGGTCAACAAGATCTACCAAAGCTGGTCATTCTACAAATAACGGGTACTTGTGCGCCCCTGGTGCACGTGCGTTTGAGTACTCCCAGCACTGTTGTTCCACCAGTAGACGCTTACCCGTAAGCATAGTTGGAAACAGCTGCTTTCTGAGGCCAATGTCCTTTTCCTATCCCTAGGGTTTGCTCCTTGTTTGCAGGCTTGCATACTCATCTTGTCTGCTTACCTACACCCTCGAGATATGGCTGTTTTTTGGTGAGTCAGATTTTTAGCGGGGGCACAAAGCAAAAATGGCTGACATGTGACCTGGACAGCACAGGCAACTGCCATGCACAAAGCTGGCTTTGTATCTAAGACATACTCCTTGTGTCCAATTTCCTGGTGACAAAGAGTATACTTGAGGGATTGGCTTCAATGTGTGCTTCTCGTCATGCCATTTAGGGATGCCATTGAGTGGGAGGATGTGTGGAGCGACTCACAAGCGTATCAGTGGTGAGTCCATTGTATGCAATGAACCTCCCAAGCATATCGTCTCAGACCTTCTGACTTGCATAGCCTTCAGAAGAGACCCAGGTGATGGTGAGCCAAGATGATGCACTGAGCCTCTTGCACTGTTCAAATGCTGCAACAAGTTATCTGATCCAGAGCTTCAGTTAGCCTGCAGGTAAGTATTAGAGGTGAATAGACTCCAGTAGGCTCATCTCCAGTAAGACTTCCCTGTTGGCTTATGAACGCTTGGCTGGGTAAAGCTGTTTGGCTCCATCTACCCATCTAGGCCAGCGCTTTCAGTGAGAGTTGAACGCTGGCTTCAAGGGCATCCAAACCCTCCCCATCATGCTTTGCCAATTTGCTGGCTTTGATTGTTGCCTTTCTCAAAATTGTCTTGAATTAGTTATCTCTATCAAGGATTTCTAACGAGAGACAGGTTTGCTTGATTAGTAGATCACACATTTGCTTATCTAAGACAAACAAACACATTTGTCATTAAAGGTGATAGCTTTCACCTATCTATCTTCCCTTATGAGGTTTGTCTGTCAATACCGTACTTGTTCTGCGTGCTTCCAACTTCTGGAGCATATTACTACTGACATGACTTTCTTTCTTTCCAAATTGTAGGTATGCATCCATGTACTGGACTATTACCACAAGCACAAGCGTGAGTGCAACATTCAACTCTGATCCCTATATCACTGTATTTCACGGACCTTGGCCTTTGTGGGTGGAAGCATTTGCTCATGAATGTGCAAGTCTAAATGACCATAGCATATTGAGCAAGTATCAGTCCTATGCTTAAGGATGCTCAAGGACTCTTGCAGCTGAAAATCTGGACACAGTTCACATTTGTATGCCTTTGCTTCTTTGCTTGCAGACTGGCTACGGCGATATGTAAGTTGCCTTTAGCCTATACCTCATGTCCAAATGCATCAATCAGATTAAAGACAACTGCCTGTAAAATTTTGCAAAATGATGAGTAAGGTCATTTTCTGATAGCTTGTGTCCTCTTAAATGACTTGTTGACGTCCGTTCTTTGGTCATGGGGTCGGCTGTCTTGCAACTCTGCTTTGCAGAACGCCCCAGAATAGAACGGAGAAGGTATGTGAGATGATCACCAAAATGGTCCTATAAAATGTTTGCCAGCATGTGGATCAGCTGTTTTGTCCACTCTTATTGCTATAACACCCCTTAACAAGACCTTACCATTCGAGGAAGAAGGAAGGACCCCACCTTTGTGCTTGACTGATGACCTTATCTGTTGGTTCTCCAGGTGCTATCGAACGTCATGATGATACTTGGCATGATATCCTTTGGCTTACTGATCGGAGCATTTGGAAACCTGCTAACAAGGGCAAGGTTGGTTTGCAATGTTTGCTTGCAGCAGTCTCCGGGCTTGCCAGATGGATAGCTTTGTGTTTACAAAGCACCCTAAACATGAAATTAGTCATCCAGGCTTACTTGGCGTGACCGTGTTCTATCTTGCATGCACGTGCAGTGCTGCTGCACACGCTGTCTACACGCACCGGAAAAAGGTGGGTCTTGGTTTGAATGTATAGGCAAATGGTAAGAGGTTTGAATTCAGAATGCTTTATAGCAGGGGTGAAAGTGCCGAGATATATCACAGCACAATTGTGACTCGAAGTCCCTTTTGGTGTTTAGGGCAAGTCCTTTTGGATGGTCTCCTGTGACTTATAAATTACTTTCTTCTGTGCACCTTCTCCAATACCGTGCTTGCCCTAAGGTCCAAGAAGTGGATGCTTGGCTCAAACAGAGAGGTCTCAGTCTTGACACCAAGCTCAAGTCCGAAATTGAGGTGAGTTGGTTGATGCCAAGGCTGGTTTGGTAGAGTGCTTACAGTGAAAGCATATTTTGATTCATAGGCAAAGGCTGACGAGCAGATCTTCCACTGTCTTACAGGTGCTCCTTTGATGTAGGCAGGGCCTAGTCTGGGCTCTTCTTGCATGCACTACTACTATGCACTTTGATGTCGACAAACCAAACCCTGCATGTAGCTCGCACCTCATGGACATTGTTTTTGGTGGCATTGTGTAGGCCTACTTCTTTGAGTATTGGTCTACGAGGCGCTTGGGCCCTGGCCCAGAAACAAATATCCTGGCAGAGCTCCCGTCCAGTCTCAGGGCCACAGTAAGGCTTGAACATATGTGCACTTCATCATTAGAGCATATGTCAGAACGCGTAAGGCAAACAGGCCGAGCATGATGCAGTGCCATGTGAGTAAGTGAATGCTTGAAATCTTGTGGGCACTTCTCTTTCTCACTATATTTTAGCATGGCCTTGTTCAATGGCTCAAAGTGGAGCCATTCCTCAGGCAAAACTTGTCCCTGGGTGATAGAGGATTGCCTTGTGCAAAGGGCAGCCATCCTCAGGCAAGGCTTTGTGTCAACTTGCTGCCCCAATGCAGGCGACAGAGCGGATTGCGTTGCCGTTCCTCAGGCGGGCACCGCCCATGGGCAGCCTGCCGTACAGGATACAGAGAGCAATTGCGCGGCTGCTAAGGCCTGTCCAATTCTTCCCAGGTGCTCTCAGTCTGCACTGCCACTTGCGTCAGCATCACCAATGGGTCTGCTAGTGCCTTGGTGCAGCCAAGATGCACCTCACGTCCCTATACGTGCGGCACAGCAGGGTCTGCAGGGTACTTGCTTGTAGCTGCATGAAGGGCTTCAAACAGTGCAGGGTCTGCGGGGTACATGCTGGTAGCTGCATGAAGGAGAAAGGTGCTTCAAACAGTGCAGAATGCACACTTTCTTGACTGTCCACTCCTTGCTTTCTCACCGGCCCCTGCCTGCCCGCTCGTTTGTGCAGGTCAAGACATTTGTGTGCAAGGGCATGAAGCAAGCCGCTTGTGGATTTGCGAGAGCGGGCTGATAGTAAGTCCAAGGAAAATTTTGACCTCCTTTTTCAAAAATGGGTTCCATGTTTGTAGCAAAAGTGCGTCCTTGTGTCTATCCATGCAATCATCTTGCTTGTGGTTGCCTGGGTGGTCTGAATATGAGTTCCAGCCAAGGTATGAGAAAAGTATGTGCTTTGCATGAGATGGTCAGAATCCTGCTTTTCCTACCAAGCCTACTTTTGTTCCAAAATGCAAACAAATTGCAGACCCCTCGGCTAAGACTTTGATAAGAATACATGTCACACTGTGTCGTCCGACTCTGTCCCCATTCCCCTTTGCATGGGCCTGGTATAAGTAAGGGCTTTTCTTGTGAAGCTTGCTCTGAACTCATTTCTTTGTTAAGTGTATGCATCTGTCCACCTGGTTTCCTACAGGTGGCCATGCAACATGGGGGGGAGCAAGTGCAGGAAGGCGACCAGGATCACCATGGCATCGGTCCTCCACCTGCTCCAGTGCGTTTAAAGCATAGCTCAAGCACTTTCTTCTGAATTTGATCTACTGTTGTAGTACTGCTGTAAATGCTTTTTTAAGTAAATGGCGTTGTACGTACTCAAAAAGTTGCCACCTTAGCATTGCCCCATTACCTACTGCTATGCATGAAAAGCTAGGTGCTTACAGGAATAGACAGACAGGCAATGGAACATGTTGCATTTTACACATTCTTCTGATGCCAAAGCTTGTGCCCTGGGCGTGTAGGCTGCACCAGGTGGCCCTCCTGCAGCAGCATTGGGCACAATACACGGAGGTGTATCTTTCTCACATGTTTTCCACCTCCCTGGCCGACATTGCCCGCCCTGCTTGCATTTTTATCTTGTTTTAAATCTGCAGGTCAGGCTGGTCCATGTACCCTGCTTGCTGGCTGAGTCTGTTATCCTTGAAGACATAGACATGTGCAAGACCCACTTGTGGACGTGGGTGAAGGCTGGAAGTTGTCTTGAAAAGAGGCTAGGTGGTTTTAATCAGCTTCAAGGGCAGTTTCGTTTTTAACCGTAGTTCTGTGCATTTTTTGCACACCAGCCATGTGCAAAGCAACATATATCCATTGGCTTTTAAACAGGTGCGGAGCAGGCATTTTCTCACATAGCTTGCAATAGCCATCTGGCCCTTGCGCGTGCTCTATTGCAGGTATCGGGCTATCGCACGTGTTCAGGCGTGGGAGCTTCACATCAGAGACCTTTGGCCGCTGCTGCGAATGTTCCCAGAGATCAAAGTGAGGTTTTTTTACTCAAATAGCAGCGAGGACTCCTACAAATTACCTTGCCTGCCTTCCCTCTTCTTCCGAGGGATGTTCCAAGTGATTTTGCAATACTTTTTATCTTGTATGCCTGGCTGCCATTGCGCTTTGTAGGTCAAAATGCTCCTGTACGTCCGAGATCGGCTTTGCAGGTAGGAGGCTGTTTGCTTGCCCAGGACATATGAACATGGCGTGTAGACCTTTTTTATTGACACCATTGCAACTTGATTTACGGCCGGACTGCGTGAAGGGCCGACTCCAAGGGTGCCGTGTGAGGCCAAGTCCATTGCATGCCTGCAGGGATTTGGCTGGCGAGGAGAGGGCTGACAATGACTTTTGTGAGGTGAGATAGAGCAGGCTGGAAGCTTTTTTTATAAAAGTGCAATCACACGCGTACATACGCTGGCTTGTGTAGTGACAGTCAGGAAACCTGCACAGGTGCCTAGATTTGATGGCTCACGTGCCAACCATACCATAACAACCACACCAGCCACACCTGCCAATTATACCAGAGGGGGTTATCTGAGGCCCAAAATGGGTATGGTTTTGGCATGCTCCCAGGGTGTGTATGGTCTCCCTGACGTGGAACTTTCAAGCTAAGTGTTAGATGGTAGCCCTGCATGCAAGCTTTTCATAGCACTTGAGCTTGAAAAGTCCACGTCAGGGTGCCCGTGCCTTATGGGCCACGGCGTGAACCCTGCTTTTCACAGCCAGATGTCCACATCAGATCAGCCACTGCATCAAGTTACATGATTTTTGGTGTTTTGGTGCTCTTGTAATGAATAAACATCATTGCAAAAAAATTGGAGTGAAAACACCGAATGGTTGGTGAGATGTCGACCTTTTCCCTAAACAATCAGCACAAGGGGTGCCAAAATGGGTCAAATCCCGACCCCCTCCAAACCTGAGTTTCAACGTTTTATATCGATAAGCAACATATAAGAAGTATATTGGTGGTGTTTTGGGGGTAAAAAGAAGTGTGGTTGGGTCGTGTTGAGGGCATTCGTGTGCTGTTTACCAAATTAGGCCAAAAACAGAGGCTGAGCACCCACCCAGGCCATCAGGGGCGTCCATTTCACCCCAAATTCTGCCAGTAGCCTAGTTATATGATTAAAATACAATTTACATAAAAAAGGAGCATGCCCGGACATTTGGTCAGGTAACCGCCCTGCAATCATACCATACCATGTCGAAGTATTTCATAGCATACCAACCAGCTAGCAGGCAAGTGCTCTTAATCCGTACAAGTCCATCCAGGTAGCTGCATCCTTGTCATTGATCCTGGCCTTTAAGCTGATTGATCTGCTAGGATCACCCCGTTCCTTTGCATTAATTGTTGCAGGCTCCAATTGCTTCTTCTGTGCTTGGCATATCATGGATTGTGCGCTTCACGCTGACCTGTTCACTTGTGCTTGTTTTCTACAAGCGCTGGCATTTGTGCAAGCCGATTTTACAAGCTCCACTCACGTACTTCACCTCCGTACTTCCTTTTGTGGCCGATATTTCACGCAGCTGTCTGAGCTGATGAAGCCTTGTCTTGATCATCCATACCTAGATTCAAGCAAGGTGCGATCACTTTCTCAATGATGCTGTGACTTACACGACAGGGTGGGTGTCCATTAAATTGGCCTAAAAACCCCTCATGCCAGGCTCAGCCTCTGTGCATATTGATGGGCAATAATTGTATCTGCAGCTTATGCTAATCAGCCCGATCTGTGCACAAATGCACACATAAGAACCCTGGTCAGTGTGGCTTCTCCATGTGCACTTATGTACGCATCTTACCATTCATTGTGATACTAAACACACGCTGACGCACTTGCTTTGCTGCATCTACACGCAGCATGGGTGCCTGCATGATGAAGATGCATCAATGGATGGTCAATGATGCATCAATGGTCGACCAATGATATATCAAACGGTCAACCAATAATGCATCAATGGTCCATCAATGGCGTGTTGATGGTCCATCAACGATGCTATTATGGTGCATCACTCGCTTTCTTCGTGCTGCAAAAAACCACCGCACAATGCCCATGTCTAAAAGCTAGCCACACCCGCACACAGGTCTTCAGTACAGGCATGCACGCTTTGGTCATGCAGTAAAGGCGTGCATGTATTTTTCATGAGTTAAGGCGTGCACGCATCGGTCGTGCAGCACTGGCGTGTGCGCATTTGTCATGCAGGTGGAGGACCTCATATCGGACCTCTTGCACGCAGACATCGAGTCAGGAGAGCTTACACATGTATTGGGCGTTCTTGCAGAGGTATGTTAGCTTCGCAAGCAGCTGATATATATATGTATAATTGAGCAGACAACAGTGTCATTGGCTTACTTGCCCATACACCTGTGTGCTGCAGCAGCTGCAGTGATTGGGCTTCTGTTACACGGGCTTATCTGGTCGCCCATAGGTTTGTTGCTGCAGGCACTTTTGCTGCATCAATCTGTGCTGCTCATTGCCTGCCGCTCTGTGATCGCGCCTGCTGGATGTGTGCCATGACCTGTCTGTGTGACTGTAAAGGCCTACCTGTGCAACCAGCATGACCTTTGGGCCGCTGCTGCGGCTGTGTTCAGCCTTTACTTTGGCTCCTGTAGGTGCCATGGATGCGCAAAGCTCACTTGAGGTGTCCACCAGGCATTGGTCGAGTCCTGTTGGTTTGTGTCCAGTCCACATTCCAAAACATCCACCCTGCATCACAGTCCACACTCCAAATGCCCATCCTAGATCGAATGATTCCTCCAGGTTTGTACAGTCCATCCATGGGTCCCAGGCACAGTGCTCGGCCCAGATGCTAGCAGGTGCGCGCCTGCAAGAGCTTGCCATCTGTGAACACACCTGCTAGAGCTCTCGCCATCAGTGAATGCCTGCCACCAGAATGCACCTGCAAGAGCTTTTGCTCATTTTCATGCTCATTCCTTCTGGCTTGCTCATGTAAGACATGCTCATTTCTTCTGGCCTGCCTCACCGCCGAGCATGGAGGTGTCAGATTCGCAGCTTGGCAGGGCTGCTGAACTAGCCTGAGATCGCCCCGGGTCTGTGCTACATGCATGAAACTACTGTAGCCAAGCATGCAGATCCTTGGACCCAAGCCATCAAGCTGGCAATGAGCCTGTTGCAACGAAGCCGCCGGACATCTTAAAATGCTGCATCACTGCACTGGGCAGACTCAGCATTGCACATGTGTCTCCTGGGCTGGTGCCAACCCACGTGCTGAGCGGGCCAGCACATGGCTGCAAGGCGCCAGGTTTGCTTTGGGTGAGGCCGGCAGCCCACTTCTGTGCCGGACCCACTTCTGTGCCGACAGCCCACTTCTGTGCCGGAATAACAGCACGTGCCGATGTCAGTGATTGGGGAATGACTGTCCTTCTTGGTTGTGTGCCTCACGTTCAGGGTGGCTAGCAGGCGTGCAGAGACGGGCGCTGATGCCGGGAAGGAGCAAGGCCAGGGGCAAGTCCTCCGTGCTTCTGCAAAGCCTCAAGACGCATCCAGGCGCCTAGAGGGTGCGGGCGCGGCATCGATGCCTGTGCCCTCTGAAAAGCACCCCAACAAGGTGGGAGCATAAGCACATGCAGCTTGCACGAGCCAGAGGAAATAGTAAGGGACCACAGCAGGACTGACGGAAATGAGTCATCCCTCCCTGCAAGTGCATAAACACCTAGAGAGACATGCTAGGCCCCGCCTGCCCTCTGCCCCACTTCTCCTGAGGCGCGGTGAGATGCCTGTCACAGGGCCTCTGGTTGGATCTGGTTGGGGGGTGAGGCTGGAGAGAGCCCCTTTTGTGAGGGAGCAGTCAAGTGTCACAGCCTCACACACAACAGGGCACCCTGCAAGCACTGGGGCACGTGTGCACTGCGTGTGCACTGTATTTATCACATCGCGCCCCTGGTGGTGTGCACTGCATATATCGCATCGCGCCCCTGCATGTATCACATCGCGCCCCGGGTGTGCATCCGCCGCAGGTGCAGGACGACAGCGCACTGGGCCGGCTGCGCCGCAGCCTCTCGCCCCTGGCAGGTCACTTTTCCATGCCCCTCCAGCGCAAACCCAACAGCTGCACCAGCTCCGACACAGCGCTGCAACCCAGCGCCCACCCAGCCCACCCCCCTGCCCCCCTCCTTAAAGAAGGCGGCAGCACTGCTGCTGTGGATGGAGGTGGCGGCACAGGTGCTGTGGACGGAGCGGGCACAGGTGCCGCAGATAAGGCGCCCCCAGCCCCAGGCCAGGCTGGGCAGCTCCCCGCAAATGAGGGCGGCAGAGTGCGCAGCGTGCGCTGGTCCCCATGCACCCCTGCAAAGGATCAGGACAGCCCACCTGGGCCCGGCCAGCCCTCTGGCGCAGCAGCCTCCCCCCACCCGGCCCTCCCAGACACCCCGTTTGTGTCCCCCGCAGCGGCGCTCGCGCTGCAGCAGCAGCTGCTCAGCCAGCCCCTGCCCCCCGAGGGCCACGACCCCGCCCTGCCCATGCCCCCTCTCCAGCCACGCTCGCCCACGCCCCAGCACCAAGCCAGCCAGGCCAGCCCTCACCTGCCCTCCCCGCAGCCCGGCGGCCTTCACGCCTGCCCTGTGTGCAAGCACACCACATGCCCCGTGTGCCGTAGCTGCCTGGGGCTGCGCCTGCCGCCTGCCCTGCCACCACCAGGGGACCCGCAAGGACTCCAACCATGCGGATGGCACGCGGAGGCCTCTGGGCCACTGCTTGCCGCCCACAGGCGCCTGCGCAGCGAAGCGCACACCCCTGATGCGGCCGCGCCTGGGCAGGTGGCATCAGCGCGTGACCCGCAGGCGCCGATGCCCGGCAGACCGTACCAGCAGGTGAGAAGCCCAGGGGCCTGCAGCCCTGCTCGTTTTACGCAACATGCTGCTCA
>LKMJ01002422.1_pt1 | contig 17129 bp, 19 predicted proteins | sample 643391 | NCBI WGS metagenome assembly LKMJ01 (sample SAMN04112250, study PRJNA286221) | soda lake metagenome | biome: soda lake; feature: Kulunda Steppe; material: water; isolation source: sample PL-Br10 brine of Picturesque Lake | place: Russia: Kulunda steppe | collected 2010-07
ACTGACTGAGCTTGAGCTGAATAGACCTTGAATTGTTCATTGCATTGCAGAGAATCTTGCAAATGATGCCCATGAACTTTTGGGGGGTTTGTGGTGCAAAAACCCTGCGGGGTTGGTGTAAATATATGTTTCCAGGGTGTGGCGTTGATGCGGGAATGCAAAACCAAAATATTTTTTGGGGGGTGCGGCATCAACCCGTGCCGGTACGGTATGTCATTAAAAGTCAGGCTGTGTGAGAAAATGCGAGGTGGGGGCGCAGCGTGTGCGCCTTTGGCCATTCTGGCACCATTTTGCACCCTTTTGGCAGGCAAATGTTGCATCCCCAAACTTGCTCCAATCCTGCCGCTTTCCAGAACTTTAGCTGCTCTTGCATGATAATTCGATGCTGCGAAGATGGATTAGGGGGAGGCAGTCAGGAAGGTGTGTTCCGTGGATGACCCTGTCGCGACCGGATAAAGGTCCAAAGGTCCAAACACAGGGAGTGCGATATCTCCGCAACACATGCATGCTTTCAAGCCAGACCAAGTCTGAGGTTTGCGGGCAATCAAATCAAATCTAGGAAATTTAAAATGGAGCCGATCGAGGGTGTGGGTGGGAAGCGGCGGGCCAAAACGTTGCATTACATCTGCCTCTTTTGAGTGCACAGCTCAACGGGAGAGCTTCCCATGCCCAAATCCTCACAGGATGTGCGGGCCAATTTTACACATCTGTAGTCATCTCAAGCTCGGAGTTTGGGGCTGGGAGTGGAAACAGCGCGCACTCTTCCAACCTTACATACCATTTTTCTGAAATTGCCTTCCACTTACCGCACCAATTTCGACCCCAAGACCACCATCAGAACCGGAAAAATATAAGCTATCCAATGGAGTGATCAGGTCAGGAAACGGTGCGGCGGATGCACAGTTATGCCTTGAGAGGCCTATTTGGCCAGGTTTGCCTAAGAAAGGGGTGACCCAGTGGTGGGGACAACCATATAATATCATGTGATCGAATGATATCATATGAGATGGGGAAAATGTCATATGATGCCTTGCACCCTAGTAATATTAGTTCTGTCTGGTGTGTCATGGCATTTGCGTGACAGCTTGCTTCATGTGTCAATTCAGAGATGGAAAATGTTGAGCTGACCATCTCTGTGGGGGGTCCATGAAGCCTTTCAGAGCGTGTGCGCCTGCTGTGCGCATGGTCGCGCAGGTGTGCAAATGGGTCAAGGCATGCAGGCATGGTGTTGAGGCCCTGGACGCGTGTGCGGCCCTTGCTGGTGCCTGTGTGTGTGTGTGTGTGTGTGTGTGTGTGTGTGTGTGTGTGTGTGTGCCTAAGTAGGCTGTGTTGTATATAATACGTATGATATATAATATTATTCCGGCATTTAGGAACCTGGATGGGCTGGTACCTGCGGGCGCGCGGTATTTGAATGGGCAGCGGGGTGGGAGGGAGGGCGGGGTTACAAGCACCCTGTGCAGGTGGTCAGGCAAGTAGGTGGCGGGACATTTTAAGGGATTTCCTGGCACACATCACAGATACCCCGAGGAATTGCAGGTGTGCATGTGCTCTAATGTGTGCTTTTGGGGCTTGGGCTCCCTGCCCATTTGGTTGGATCATGGGGGAGAAAGGTGCTGCATGGCCATGCGCTCGCACCGGGACTGCGAGCAGCCAGGCCATGCACAAGCAGCAAGGCCATGCACAAGCTGCGCATCTGGTTTGAGGCAGATCAGTACATTCATGCATGTCATGTGTGCGATGCTGGTCCATATGGTGAGGCAGCCCTCATGTAGCTACACATCTTGCTCGGGGCAGAATGAATTGGCGATCCATCAGTGGACAGGTGCCGCTCCTCTTACAAGCTTGCGCTCTGGTGGGAGTGCAGAAAGATGTGCAAAAGGGCAGGCTGCATCAGCAATCAACCAGTGCTGCTTTCTCTGCTCGGATGCTTTGCTTTAGTGCTCAACTGGCAATGGCTCCCTACTGTTATGTTACATTAGTCTTTTATATGACATAATACATAATACATAATAATGTTATGTTATTGTTGCTGTTATTATTGCGTAAAGTTGTCGCGTACTGTGTGGTCCATGGTGCCTCTGCGTGCCTGCTCGCCCTGGGAGATTTTGTGCTGTGGCTAAGTGGACACAAAGCAGCGTCACCCGCACCTGCCCACGAGCTCTGCTTGCTCCCGTACCGCTTGTCCCTGCGCAGACCACCTCCACTGCATACGATGAGATGCAAGTGCAGAACACGCGCTTGTTAGGCCAGCTCACAGAGAAGGATGAGGCCAACAACATGCTGCTTGCGGAGCGGGTGAAGGTTTGTGTCTGGGCACGTCTTTCTGGGAGGGGGGAATGCTGGGGCAGCTTGTGTGCCGCCGGAGGTGCAGGCAGCAGCATGCTGCTTGCAGAGCGCGTACAGGTTTGTGCAAGGGGTGTGATTTGGGAGGAGGCGGGAGGGATGCTGGATGGCCTTGCTTGTACAGGGCCGCATGCAGTTTGAGCTGCAGGGTATGGCAGCACCACACACATGATCACTAGCCTTGGCGCTTGGTTCGCTGGTCTAGGGGAGCAAAGGGCCATGCACGCGTGCATGCTGTGCTTGCATGCACCTCCTGAGCGGCCGGCTGCGCTTGCCGCCGACCATGGCACCTCCTGCAGGGCACCTTCTGCAGAGGGAGCGCATGCCTTGGAGAGGGAGCGCGTGCATTTCAGTTTTTCTCCGCGCATGCCTTGATGGTTTATCAACATGCTCAAGCGCCGCTGCGCGCGTGGCTGTGAGACTGTGCAAGTGTGCGCGCGTGGCCGTCACTGCAGGTGCGGCACCTGCAGGGCAGGCTGGAGGATGCGCTGCAGGAGGCGCGCGAGGACGCGCGGCGGCTCGGCCAGGAGGTGGCAGGCTTGGTGCAGGCGCGGGAGGAGGCGGATCGCGAGGCAGCGCGGCTGGCAAACGAGCTGGCGATGGTGGGTGTGCGTGTGCGTGGGTGGGGGTGTGGGTGGGTGTGGATGGAATTTAGGTGGGGACGGGCAGGTGTGTACTCGTTTAGGGAGGGTCTGGGGGGAGAGGAAAAGGCAGTTTGCATCTGGGTGTGAGAGTGGCTACCGCTGGGTGTTGTGAGGGCGGTGCGGAGGACACGGTGATGGATCATTCTGATTTTTCGGGCGATGAGGAGGGTGATGAGGAGGGCAGGGGGGCGATCCTTATTGATGGGTTGTCAATGTGGCAGGGGGCTGGGGTTTCTGTGTGTGTTTGTGGTAAGGGTGGGCAAGTGTGAGCTCAGCATGTGGCCCAGCGCATCCGCTGGGTGTGCAAAACTGGTATTTGCGCAGCAGAAGCCACTGCACCCGCTCTGCGCGCTCTGCTGCTGCCTCGGCAGCGGCAGCCGCTCATGCCGTGTCAGGAGGTGTACACACCCTCTCCGCTTCCTCTGAGCCGTGCCTGCAAGTGCACACAAGCCCACTGCGCACCCTTTCACGACCTGCGCCACCGGGCTTCACGGCCGGGCTCAGCGGCCAGGCTGAGCTGCACCTCCTCTGCCCTTGAGTCCTCATCTGTCCCGCCATTCACTGTACCCAGTGGAAGAGCAGGTCCGCGTGCATGCAGCGCTTGCAGCTGCCTGCCCCCACCCCTTAGCCTTTGCCGCACCCTGCCTTTTTATGGCACAGGTGAAGGAGCAGGTGCGCGCGCATGCAGCACGGGCTGCGGCCTTGGAGCAGGACACCAAGCGCCATGAAGAGGTAGCCGCCAGCCTGACCGTGCAGCTGCAAGCAGCGCAGGTGAGCAGCATAGGATGGTGTGGTGTTCAATGCCCCCACGCAGCCTTCTCTGCCCCCAGGACAGTGGCGCGTCAGCAACCACAGATCCCAAACTTGAGCCGCAGGCCTGACAGCGCAGCAGCAAGCAGCACTGGTGAACTTCAAGCAGTGCAGGTGCAAGCAGCTGCTAAGTGCAAATCTGGCCGCACGCATACATGGACTGGTGGCGCAGCAGCACAACTTGCTCGCTGCGCCCTTTCGTCTGCGCAAAGGCAGAGGTGGTACAGCAGCAGGACATGCGCCCCGTCGCACCCATGCGCGGCTCGCTACACATTTTTGCCTGCGCAGAAGCAGGTGGCGCAGCAGCAGGACTCGCTAGCCCAAGCGGAGGACCGCGCCTTGAAGGACCGCAGCAAGCGGCAACGTTTGGAGGAGGAGAGCAAGGTGCGAGGCAGGGGGAGGGGGGGGAGGGCAGGTGTGCAAGGGCAGGAACAGAATCACACTTATGTATGCATAAGGAGAGTAGGGTGCACAAGAGCAGGAGATGGGCAGTGTGGGCAAAGTGTGGCAGAGACTGTTTTGACGGACCAATGCACAGGCAGGTGAACGCAGGCCTCGATTTTGGCTTGGCTGTGAAAGAAAAGCTTCTGTGCTCTAATGCGCACGTGCACGCGATGCACTCGCAAGTATTGTAGGCATGCCTGCAAGCGCTGGCATCAAAAAGACAACAAGATGAACCCTCCTGCCTGCTTGCAATATATGTGTGCAATGCACGTGTGCCTGCACTTGCGTGCGTCCGCAGTCATTGGCCTCGCGCGTGGAGAAGCTGCGGCGCATTAACTCAGGGAGCGCAGCCGGCGCTGCAGGAGAGACCGTGCGTGAGCTGACGGAAGAGGTGCGTGCGTGTGCGCACAGGCGCAAGCACGCAAAAGCCGTGGCATGGAGGATGAGCATGCAGGAGGGTGGTGAATGTGAAAGACCAAGTAAGCTGTGGCATGGAGGGTGAATATGCGGGAGGGTGGTGAATGTGTTAGAGCATGCGCAGGCTGGCAGGAGAGTTTTGTGCATGTGTGTGCAAGTGCGTATGTGTGCGCGCGTGTGCGCGTGTGCACGTATGTGTGTATGTGTGTGCATGTGCATGAGCGCACAGGCACAAGCATGCACGGCACCAGTGAAGGTGTGTAAGTGAAGGATTGGGGTGCCAAGAGCTGGAACACCGGGCGTGCATCGGCCAGACGACGCGCCCTGTTGAGTGTTGAGCCTCCTGCAGAAACAATGCTGCAGTGTTCTTGTGTCTGAGGGGTCGATTGGTGTGCAGTGAGAGCTTGCTGCTGGGAGGATTGCGTCTCTAAAGGATGAAAGGCTGCTAGGGCATGTTTGGGACGCAAGCGGGAGTCTGAAATGCTACTCAGGCGCACATACTACAGGCTGCTTGACATGGGTTTTGTATGATTTGTTAGGATAAGGGATATTTGAAATCCCGGGAGGGCAGCCCTGGCGCCCTCACGTGCGGCTGCTCCACTGTGGGAGTTCGCTGAAGTGTGAGCGTTTGCTGAGCAGCTGGCTGCCACATTGTGAGCGCACCAGGCATGCGCAGCCCCACAGCCGCACCAGGCGCATCAGGCAAATCCCTGTGCGGCTGAATGAGTGCTCTATCAGTAGGAGGAGGAGGCCATGCCCCCCCCCCAAAAAAAGCTGCTGGACTGCAGTTGGTACCAGGCATGCCAGCAGAGAGCCTGCCACCACTTTGGCCCCACGCTGTCGCGCGCTTCACGGCCCGCTGCAGGTGGAGGCCATGCGCAAGCTGCTGAACTGCAACGTGTGCCACGAGCGCCAGAAGAACGTCATCATCACCAAGTGCTGCCATGTGTTCTGCGAGAAGTGCATCAGCCGCAACCTGGAGGCACGCAATCGCAAGTGCCCCGGGTGTGGAGTGGGCTTCGGCCAGGCGGACGTCAAGCGCTTCTTCTACACTTGACGCGCGTGTCTGCGTCCGAGGTCCGCACGCGTGGCACGAGCAAGCCCTGGGGGGCTGTGTGGCTGCGCGCCTGATGGCTGGGAGCAAGGCTCCTGGCCCGGTTCACAGTTGGCAACTGGGGCGTGCCGCACCTGCGCGTTGCCCTTTTTCGACACCCCTTGTTCCCCTTTTGTGCGGTGGCCAGTGGGGCGAGGGTCAATTGTGTCGGCTGTCGCTGCCGCACTTGGCCGGCGACAGAGCACCTGACTGTGACTATTGTGTGCAAAGAAGAGCATGCATCCGCTGGGTCAATTGCTGCTTCAGCATCAAGTGAAGGGGCATCTCTTAGGCAGGCTGAGCGACAATAAGATGTACAGCAGCCGCGCTGCTGCAACAGGATCAGGCAGTCGTGGGTGTGGTGCGATGACAGTAGGGTGTGTGCTGTTTGGTGAGGACAGCGCCCTGAGCACTGCTGCCATGCACAGGAGGGGCCTGTGCTCTGTGTCCAGACTGCCTCACCTCCCAGTGTGACTTATTCTGTGACTAGTTTTTGAGCTCGAATCACTATTAAGCTTTTCGGCCAGACCCTCGCAACAAATCCAGATGCAGCGCACTTCAAGTAAAGGTCCCTGGCAGGTGCACATGGGCCTATTCAAATAGATGCTTATGTTACATAGCCGTACCTGCCGAGCGAGGACAGCTTGAGACACAGATATAAGCTGCCTCACTTGCTTCCAGCCCCAAAGAATTGGAGCTGGAGTCTATGTATCCTCCTCAAGCAAGAGTCTATCTTCATGCGGACGTTGATCTTCTACAAGGTTAAAAAGTAGGGTTATCCGCCAGCCTGGTCGTTAGGCTGATTGGTTTGTCGCTGGTCATCGCCAGCCAAAAATAACATGAAAGACAGTTCTGACTAGGCAAGGCATGCAAAATATAAGGGGCCTCCACAGGAAATGACTGGCTACAAAGAGTGGGAAAGACACGAAGTATTCAGAATACTTCTTTCTGAGAAGGCACACGAACAAGTCTTGACAGTGAAAAGTACATGCTCTGCACTGCACCCTGGACAAACGACAACTGCACAAGTACAAGACAAAGCGAGCCCTCATCTGGCCCTAAATGTAGCGGACTGGAAGAAGATTGCCAACGCAGATGGGAGCTGCATCCGTCATGATCACCAGCAGAACGTTGGAGCAGACGTCTACATACCTGACACCAACTTGGTGTTGTGGTGTTGAACAGAATTCATCACGTGAATCCCAATGGCTCCAATATTACTAATACTGTCCATAGGGCTGAGCTTGCAGGCATTGCTGCAGCCGTTACTCTCGACTACTTTCTGTTAGCTACCGACAGTGAAAACTCAATGAGACAAATCAGAAAACAGATCAGGTACCCAGAATTACACACCTACCACATCCACCACAACCTCTTAGAGACTATCATCAAAGCAATCCGCAACATTGCGACACTCTCCATCGAATTCTTGAAAGTAAAAGCCCACACCGGCATTATTGGCATATAGCGCGCAGATCAGATAGCAAAACATATGGCCAAACATCCTGAAGCTGCTGACACTGGTACAAGAATGGCAGGGCATCATGATAAAGGTAACCCTTTTCACAACATCATTTGGCTTGCAACTTCCAAGGATGATCCAAACACACAATGTCTTCATGTCTTCAATAATAAGTTATTATTGACAACGGTAATCAATCCCAACCTAACCAACCCCATATGTGCCACCTCCCCAGCAAACGCGACGCGCTACAAGCACACATGCATAAGGTCCACAAACTAGGCAACGCACACACTGATACCAACTACTACACCTACTTCCAGAATTTAATTAAGAATAAGAGTGCCCTCAGCAAAATCAGTAATGCTTCAAGCAGAAAGTTTCTGGTCTTACAAGGAAAAAGAGACAGTGATTAAATACCGGTCTCCGGTTCAGGCTAGCAGTCAGTCGATTTGACTGGAGGCCTTTTCTTGGGGGCTAACTACAGGAAAAAAAACGGTCTTGCACGATCTACAACCAAAAACACGCTGTCTGTTTCAAGCAGTCCAACAGCCTTAGTTGCCCCATCTGCTCCTGCCAAGACAGTGCACTTCACACTCTCAGGGTGCCAGCATCCCATCATAAGAAACATGGTGACAAAACGCCACAATATCGCAGGCAGACTTATAACAAAAGCCATAAGTTAAGGTTCCCTAGGATCCTGTCTTGTATCCACAGATGTGGGCAGTGCTGACAAGCATTGTATGCAAAATCTTCAAATACCTGTGACAGCAGAATTCAGAGTTCCTCCGGCTTGGATTTTTGCTATAAACCACAATCAAAGAGATAGACTCACTTCTCGCCCTGACGCCATTTTAGTGACTCCAAAGAAAACATGCAATATCAATTCCCAAAACCAACAGAATCATCCCAATGATCAAGGCCTTACTTTAAGGACTCCTTACTCGGAGTGGAAGGAGGGTGGTTTTGGGTACTACCCCCTAGTAACGGGCAGGGTTCTTTAGCGGCAGCCACCGCAGCTGGAGGCAGACCCCCATCACCAGCCACAGCTTACTGGCCTAGACAGACTCGCCCCAAGAACCTCCCTTGGCAGCGTCGTACCACCCATCTCATTGAGATCAAGGACTGTGAAGACAATCGCCCTGAGCAGCAGCTCCAAGCTGCCCATGCTCAGCATGGTTACATTAGACACAGCATTGCAGGAGACAATGTTCTTCATGTCATTCTCTTAGGTGTAGGGGGTGTAATTTACATTCCTCACACTTTGGTTCCTCTGAAGAGTCTCGGCCTTGATTCACAAAGAGCCAAGAAACTTGCTCTCAAGCCCTATGCTCATTCTGTGCACTATGCTCACAAGCTTGTTCAGACCAGACGCTCACTTGAGCATTCTCCTCACCTTCAAACCAATCAGGAGAGGTCTGCTGGCTTTTCTGCCCGCAACCTCCTGATCCTCACTGACTGCTTTCTTCTTTTTTGGTGAAGGGGCTTGTCTTCCCAAGTGCCCCTTTTCCTTAATTGATGTGAGGAGCTTTTTGCTGCTTGCGTAGTTTTTATTTCTTTTCTTTCTTTAGGACATGCACCAATGAGGTTTTGCACAGCAGCAAAAGGGTTACAAGGGGTTTTACAAGGGGGTTACAAGAAAAAGGCCTTCAGTCAAGAAGTGCGACTGCTAGCCTGCTCATAAAAGACTATCAGTGCATGAAGGAAGAAATGTAGCTTTTCGTTTTCCTGGCCCAGAAAAGCAGACACTTTGTTTAAGCCTGCGGAAGAAAATAGGGAAGCATAAGTCCTTTGGAGAGAGACCACGTGTGGATGGGTGCAATGGAAAGGGACGTGTTGCTCGTCCTGTACATCATGAGAGTGCATACCGGCAGGGATTGCTTACACTTTTAAGAGCCAAATATAGACGTGTAACCTGTTAGTAAGGTCATGTTAACATACGGGACGTACGGTTAACAGCGTTCCCGTATGAACTGTTTGATGCGGAAAGTAACTGTACGGCTGTGAATGGACATAGCGCTGCATCAGCTGTAGTATTGAAATTGATATGTCTGTCACAAACCATGCCCAAATATTTGATGGAGTCTGTGAAGGGGAGCTGCGCGCCCTCATAAAAGAGAGGGGGCAGATTGTTGGTGTAAGAGCTGAAGCACATCACCTCAGACTTTTGTGTATTGACAGTGAAAGACTTTCTTCGTGCGTATGCTCGTAGTTTGTTTAACATGGTCTGCATGTGGTTATAATCTAATTAGGGTCGTTGGACATGAGGGAAAGGTCATCTGCAAACAGCATGTGGGTGACCAGACAATTTGGAATACCACTGAGCGCGCCTTTCAACCCGGCTGCAACGCTATCGATGTTGTTCAAGTAGATGGCAGAGGGGAGAGGGGATATCCTTGTTCAACATAAAAAGATGGCTGCACAGAAGCTGTCTTATCCCCATCCAAAAACATATATTCATCAGCATGATACGAGTCTTTAAAGATGGACAGGATATGGCCAGGCATCTGGCAACTGCGTAAATGGCCCCAAAGCTTGTTTCTTGGAAAAAATTGTAAGCTTGTTTGAAGTCAACAAAAGCAGCATACAACCACGATAACCCGCTTTGCATTTGCTGTGCAGCATGCTTTAGGTGTCGTAGAATGAATAGGGGTTGTAAGGTGCTTCTGCTCGGATAAAAACAGTAAAAACCGTTGCTTGTCTGGAATCTTGTTGTATTGGATGCACCAGTCCTGAATCATGGAGCGTAGCAGGTTGGCGTTAAGTCTATACAACGTGCCAATTATCACAATCATTCTGTAGCTCCCTGTCTGTGTCACTGGCCCCTTCTTGTGGATGGGAGTGAGCTTTACTTCTTTCCCAGACCTGGGGATGTTGGCTTTTGCAATGAGCAGTTTGAAGAGAGCAGCAATGTGAGGAACTAGCATGTTGACATTTTCCCAACTTCTCATGTTGTATGGGCACTGGCTTGCAAGCACATTTAATGAAGGTTGAAATTGTGTTAAACCCAGGTGATGATGTGTTAATACCAGAAATATGGTTGGTGACCATGGTGAGCAGCTCATCGTCTTCTGGTATGTTGAAAGGGTGTGGGCCTATAGGTTGTGCATTTTTGTGTCTGCGTCCCAGTTGGATCAAATTATCCATGGCTGATTCGGTGCCTGTCCATTGTCTCACATGTCTGTGCTGCTCAGTCTGAGCAGCAGGTTGGCTCAATGGCTCCCGCCTGAACGCATTGTGTAAATGGTTGCACCAAGAGCTCTCTGAGACAGGGGTCACATATTTGGCAGCTGATTTCTTGAGTAGGTTAGGTTACATAGCTGTATCCGCCGAATGAGGGCAGCTGAGCTGAAATCTAGAAGGCCTGCAACCTGGATTATTCTGAAGGAGCGCAAATATTAGAAGAAAGGTGACGTCTAAAAGGTAGAGGCCTTGGTGAAAATTTGTCAAACTAGAAGACGCTCGAAGGAAAGTTCAAGAAAAACAGGCTCCGCAAGCAAGACAAGTCTGAGGGCACGCAAAGGCTAGGTCGGGACACAAAGAGCAAGGCTAGACAATTAGTTGCCGCTCAAGCTACCACCCTGGAATAAGGGAAGATAGATGAATCAGGTGCTTGTGCCCTAGAGCTAGTAGCACAGATTAGGAGCAGCACCTGTATCAGAAAGGAAGCTCAGCCACACCCATGTGCACCTCGAGCTCCAAGCAATAAATGTGCTGGTAACCATGGCATGCTACCACCGAACCAAAAATGGGGATTAAAAAAAGGCTTTTATTCATATTCTGCTCATAGAAAGCGGTGAGTTCATGAAGGGTAAAGTGAAACTCGGTGTCGGCCTGGTTCAAAAAAGCAGGCACATCTTTTCGAGCTCCTGCACAAATTCCTGGGGGAAAAACCATGTGGGGAAGGATGCAGTTGAAAAAAACACGTTATTCAACTTGGATATCATCAGTGAGCACTGCGTGTTCATTCGGTTGGATTTGGTTGGCTGAGTACTATCACTCAGGGGTGATTGACAACACAGCTATCGATGTAGTTAGAGCGTGCACTGATAACATGATCATCCATGATGGGTGCTGTGGATATGTCTAGGAGGCTGTAATTAAATTATAATGCATGCTGCTGACTCTCAGCATGACTTTGTCTCTTTGTCTTGTAGATCTCAAGCACACACTTGAGATCAAATCGGAAAAGACACTGTACTTATACCTCTCTTTTGAACGATACCCAAGGACTATCAGTTGCTTTTTCAGGGGGATGGAAAACACATAGCATTCTATCTAGATAGATCTGCTCCTAGGGATCTGGGCATGGATCTATCTAGGGACAGATTGAGACCCCCACAGAGACAAATTGGGTTTCTCAGCATGTACTCTACTCTACCAGGTATTCTATTCTCTATTCTCATGAGTCCTACACACCAAGGTGCTAGATGCTATAGTAATGTCAAGGTTTGCTATCCTTGACGCAACTCAGGTCGATTGGCCATGGTGAATGCATGTGCCAATGCATGAGAGTACTCGCACAGCGGTTTCATTTACAATAAGTAATTTTCTTTCGTAATTTTTTGAAAGCCTCTTCTCGATCGAGCGAGCTTCACACCTGACGCAGGTGAGGTGGCGAGTAACTCTGTCGCATCAGAGGCACAAATAAAGTGATCTGTAAGTATTTTAAAGTCCCCAACATCAGTGGCGAGGAAGAGCTGGGTTGTGATGAGTCACGCCAAGATCTTACCAACAATGATGAATGGGTGATGGCTACATTGAGAAGCCCTTGACCTGCATTGAAATCTGCAGACATGGAGAGAGGTGAGCCACACCCAGACCCGAGCCACCAGCAGCTACGGGAGCGGGTTGCGCACGAGCACTTTGGCAAGTCATGGGAGGAGTGTGACACACAGGAGCGGCAATCCGTGGGCGGTCACATCGGTGGCCCAAGGGGTGAGACATTGTGGAGGAATCCTGTTACTGGCATATAAGGCATGAGTGCACTTGTGAGCAGCATTTCCGTGGCTCTATCCACGTGGATCTGAGCTGTGTGCTGTTCAAAAGAAATACCGGAGGTCGCCCATGTGCCTTCCTTCCAGGAGGTAATCGCAGAAAGAGCGACATGGAGAAAGAAGGCGAGACAGAGGAGGGCAAGATGCAAGCCTACAGCAACATGGGGAAAATGGGTGAGTGCACATCGACAATGATCTGTGCGTGTTTCAAACACTGTGTCTTTGTAATCATAGTTAAGCCTGATCATCTTGTTATATGCAATCCTTCATCCCAAGCCTTACTTTCCTTTCCAGGATGCATCATATTTTCCACATTCCAGAATTCTGAGGGCGTGCTGCCCCTCTGATCATGAATGTGGCAAGCCTGCGCTTCCAGACCATAGACATGGCAAACCTTTTCAAATTCTGCTCAGCATTTATTCTGGCTAAAGGTTCTCCCTGTACGAGACCCTTTTCGGAACGTTCATTTTTGCCCTGATGGAACTCAACGCACTCCTGCCCATGCCCATGCGCGCCAACAGGTGCAAAGAAAGGAGGATATGGGAATGAGCTTGCACATGACCCCAAGCTCAAGGAAAAGTACACAGGAGACCCTAACTATGGCGGATCCAATCTGGATTAGAACCGACAGTTTAGACACATTCAGGAACAGCAAGGCAGACACGGCAAGGAGCTCTTACGCATGAGAGGCATGAAGAAAACAATGTTGTGGCACAGGAACATGTGTATCTGACTGCAGCTGATTTGCACACATCAAGTAAATTTGCCTGACTGTACGTGAGGCACCAGGTCAGACTATGCGCTAGGATGTCCTCATTGTTGCATGAGTAAGTCTTCTGGTATAGTTTTTAATGTGCCTCAGTGCTATGTAGACTAAACAGATGTGGCAGCAAAAGTTTGTTTCAATATGAAATGGAGACATGCAAGAATACCAAAAAAGTAAAAATGCCCATGCATACATACTTGTAGCTCACTCAGCAAAGACCCCACAGCAAATTGTCTCCTGGATTTTCTCCTGCATCTGTTTTTCTGGGAAGCCCATTCTTTGCATACTTTAAGTCGTGTGCAGCAGAGCCAGAAGCATCATCTTGCTAGAAACCAGGCAGACATTTCGAATCATATTTGCCATCATGGTATGAGGCTTGCATTTGTATCAGGACTCGCTAGTTTCTTTGAGACATATGCATGGTGGTTGGGATGACTGGACAGGCTGAAAGCTGTGGGGATGGCTGAGCAAGACAAAGCAGTATCCTGGCAGATTCCAAGTTGTACCATTGCCCAGTCAATTTATGAATTATCCTACAATTCTACATTTATCAAACAGCTGTCCAGGTTGGACACCCTTGCATCTTAGTTACCTCCTTCATTTGTCGAACAGTGTGTTGCATATCCATTTACATCCTGATGGTGCTTGGACTGGCAGCTGATAAGGACAGTTTGCATCAAGCAGGCAGCAGGCTGGCTGAGACTGAGACTTCTTTACCCCCATCCTTCTGGCTGATTCATTCCCTGATCCAGTCTGACAGACAGGCTTGCTCAGTACGAGACATGCTCCTAATAGGACTCACGCTGGACTGGACTGGGTGGATGGACATGAAGCGCTACTGCACCTGTTGTCCCATGAGAATGAGCTAATACTATTAGTTATAGGGCTATCAGTGATAGGCCTCCATCATGGACTGTATCGTATCAATGTGGCTATAAGACACAACTCAGTAATAAATGCAACTTTAGATAGCTACGCTGTAAATGTTGCCGTAGATTCATGCCCTTTGGGTTTGATGCAGCACAGATCTGATCAGAAAAGTGTGAGCGCCGCTTGTTCCTTATTGAATCTGACAAGGGACAAGCAGACATATCTGTATCTTTTCTGGGACATCCTGTCTACCTTCTCCCTCTTTTTTGGGACCCAGATACTGTCATGTCACATGACTCATTTGGTAAGTTGGCAACTGTCTGCTTGACTCTTCAAATAATGCGTGTTGCATGAGCAACCCCAGCAGTTGACGCACAAGAATGAGCAATTAGCTGGAGGACTTACTTCAATAAACACTTAATGTGCCACTGTGTATTTTTCTACTTTACCACAATCTCACCTTGCCTGCCCTCACTCAGGCTGAGACAAAGACAATGTCCTCATTGCTCACCCAAGGACAAAAATGCCCTTTGGACTGAGATGGCAGATAACAGGCAGTCTCTGCTTTCTAATATGGTGTTCCCGCAAGCGAATAGAGCAATAAGTACCAAACTAAAAGAATACTGAAAAGTATCAGTGGAAAAGTATGCAGGAAAACGAACTTATCTTTAAAGATTCTCCCAGAAACCCTGATTGAAAGCGTTTTTTTGGACACAAAGGGTATGGTGTGTTTTCGCTCAGTTTCCACCTAACTTGAAAATGAAATATATGCTTTTTTTGGTAGACCAAAGTCTGTGCAATGCATGCTGAATCTTAGGTATGCCAGGTGTGGGGAACAAAATTACCAAACAGAAGACTGGGAATTCTATTGTACAATGCTACACAATTTCTGCTGCAAATTGTTTTCACAACATGTTAAGGGCATATTGAAGTCAAGGGCATAGCCCCTAATTGGATGAGCACATCACACTATGGCCAGAAGCCCCTCACTTTCATTCATCCTGGGCAGTTGCACAATGACAGGTATCGGGTGCGGCTGGGTCATGATAGGAAGACTGATGTGTGCTTGCGCTGCAGAGAGTGCCTGGGATCAGAGATTTCAATTGCTGTATCTTTGGGGGATGCCAAAGGCTTGAGGGTGGCAACATGTGCATCAAAGTTGTCAAATCAAAGCAGCTTTTCCCCTTGACATACTTCTTGCGTGATTGCAGACTGCAGAGAAAGGAGCAGAGTCACCCAGCAGAACCTTCGAATTCCTGAGCATGCTTTTTATAGGACATGACCCAGCTGGCTATTTGATGCCCGCTTATCTTTCAGAGACAGGCTAGCCTCAAGTCCCCTGATGAAATTCTGGTTTCTCCCTTTTCTACTAAAAATTCAAATCACCAACCTCTCCCCACTTGCACCAGGTGTCACGCCCAAGACAACCCAGTGGAGATGCGCGCAGCTTACAAGCTCAATGTCAGAAAGTGGGAAATACACCTCGTTGAGGTAAAGTATTGTGGAGATACACGGCCTGGACACCAATTAGAGGTCTCTAGAAAATAACACGAGATTCTTTGCTCTCAAGCTTCATGCTCATTCTGTGCACTATGCTCAAAAGCTTGTTCAGATGCTCTTGAGCATTCTCTTCACCTTCAAACCAATCAGGGGAGATCTGCTAACTTGTCTGCCCGCAAACCTCCTGATCCTCACTGACTGCTTCCTTCTTTCCTGGTGAAGGGGCTTTTCTTCCCAAGTGGCCCCTTTTCCTTAATTGATGTGAGCAGCTTTTTGCTGCTTGCGTAGTTTTTCTTTCTTCCTTTCTTGCAAGCGCTTGAAGGCTGAAAAAGTCATCCATCACACCACCTTTCTTGGTGTGGGAGGCTCTATCCATACCTCTCATACTTTAAATCATCTTAAAGAGCTCGGCCTTGATACACCAAAAGCCCATAAGACTGCTTTTATGTTATATGCCCATTCTGTCCTTTACGCCATGCAGTGCACACAAACTAACTACAACCAGACACGCTCTAAAAGAAACCAGATGCTCTCAAGGTCTTGGTCTGGAGCTGCGGCGGCTTGTCGCCCTCCAGAACCTCACGAGTCCTTTTTTCCTGGTGGAGGAGTCACGGCTCTTCCTGCCAATGTGTCTCCTTTTCCTTAATTGACGTAGAGAGTGGTTTCACATGCCTACATATTTTTTCTTTTCTTTTCTTTCCAGACTACCACAATCGACTGCACATGTAAATGTAGTATACATTGGGTTTGCTTTAAAACACAATTTTATTTGGTGATGACTGTTGCATCCAAACCAGCCTCACGCATAGCCATAACAACTCTCGCATAGCCTCACGCATAGCCATAACCTCACGCCCCTACAGCCCATGTTCATCCTCAGGCACCTGCAGCACACCGCACCATTAAGCCAAGCAGCTCTTCCAAGCTGCACACTGCTTTCATTGATTTTAAACAAGCCTACGACCTTATGCCCAGACAGGCTCTTTGGTCCCATTTCCGTCACATACGCATGCCTGCAATTCTCCTTTCTGCTATTCAGAGCCTGTATGCTGGTGACCAGTACTTCCTTCAAGACGGACATAAAGCTGCACGAATAAAGCCTACTGTGGGTGTGAAACAAGGGTGCCCTTTGTCTCCTCTACTCTTTTCGTTGTACATCATGATTTTGGTACGATTGCTGAGGGAGTGCAAGGAGCAGTTACAGGGACACAGGATGTGCGGGTCACGCACATGTTGTATGCAGATGACCTGACCCTTCTAGCTAATGCCCCTGATGCCATGCAAACCATGCTATTTGGCTTGTGGTCTATGCACGCTCCAAACACCTGACCATCAACACTGCAAAATCAGAGGTGGTCCACTTCAACTCAAAGCGCGGTGCTCAGGTGCCCACTTTTATGTTAGCCGGCTGACTCGTTTAAGTACCTTTGCATGACTTATCACCAACACTGAACATGACAGCCTCGTCTGAGCATGCGGCCATACCAATGCTTGCTGCATCTCATCGAATATGTGGGTTTGTACGGGACACTGCCCCATGTGACAAACCTTTTGCTTCCCTTTGGCTTGCTAAGGCTTATGTTGTGCCTGCTGGCATGTATGGCTGTCAGGTTTGGAGCTCAGGGTTTTTGCGCGAAGGTGATGTGTTTAGATCTACCCTCCAGACATTGCATTTGAATTTCTTAAAGGGCACCCTAGGTGTGAAGCGGTCTGCGCCTAACTGGGCTGTTTTACGTGAATGTGCACATGAACCCCTGCAATTCTATTGGTTTAGAGCTGC
>LKMJ01002423.1_pt1 | contig 17126 bp, 23 predicted proteins | sample 643391 | NCBI WGS metagenome assembly LKMJ01 (sample SAMN04112250, study PRJNA286221) | soda lake metagenome | biome: soda lake; feature: Kulunda Steppe; material: water; isolation source: sample PL-Br10 brine of Picturesque Lake | place: Russia: Kulunda steppe | collected 2010-07
TGACCTCTCCCCCCCCTCCACCCTGAAGGGACCGCCGCTGCCTTGGCTGTCCTCTCTCCTCGCGTTGCCTCGATCGTACAGCCAAGTCCCTGGCGGCCTAGTTGTGCCGTGGCTCACAGCAACCCCCCCTTGGGGGGTGTCCGGGTTGCTGCTGCCGCTGCCAGCGCTGTCCTCAACAGGCGTGGGCGAGGGTGGCGCTTGCGCCTGCTGCGCGCGCGCAAACTGCAGCAGCGTGGCGTCCCCCAGGCCCGCCACGGCACGGTGTGGCGAGGTGGCAGGGGAGTGGGCGGGCGCCATGCCTGCGGGCGGCAAAGGCACCAGATCGTGGGCACGTGTGCGTGTGTGTGTGTGTGTGTGTGCGCGCGCATACGTATTTGTGCGTGCATGCGTGTGCATATGTGCAGGTGTGTACAAAGTGGCATGACCTGCTCCAACAGTGCTTCAAAGTCCACGTGTGTGTGTGCGTGGGTATGTGTGTGTACGTGTGTGTGTGTGTATGTGCGTGCGTGCGTGCGCGTGCGCATGCGATCCCGCGCTGGACGCGCACGGCAGCACGCGCACCTGCAACCGCGGCAGCCTGCGTAACCTGCAACCGCCTGCGCCCCGGCGACAGGATCCCTGCGATCTTCTGCACGCCCCGTGTCATAGACCGCATGGTGTTGGCCAGGCGCTGCGAGTGCTGCACCACTGCCGTCCTGCCAGTAGCAGGGCCGCCCGCGCGCCCTGTGCGTTGCAGGCATGGACATACACACGCATGCACACCAGTGATGGGGTCGGTGATGCAGCCTGGTGCGCTTGCAATGCAGCCTGGTGCGCTTGTAATGCAGCCTGGTGCGCTTGTGATGCAGCCTGGTGCGCTTGTGATGCAGCCTGGTGCGCTTGTGATGCAGCCTGGTGCGCTTGTGATGCAGCCTGGTGCGCTTATGATGCAGCCTGGTGCGCTTGCGATGCAGCCTGGTGCGCTTGCGATGCAGCCTGGTGCGCTTGTAATGCAGCCTGGTGCGCTTGCAATGCAGCCTGGTGTGCTTGCAATGCAGCCTGGTGCGCTTGTGATGGAGCCTGGTGCGCTTGTAATGCAGCCTGGTGCGCTTGCGATACGCACATGCGTAGACCAGTGACAGGGCTGGTGGTGTAGCCTGATGCGCTTGGGGCATGTACACATGCACACCAGTGATGGGGCCGGTGATGCAGCCTGGTGGGCTTGGGTCATACACGCACACCGCACATGCATGCATGCACCGTGACCATCAGGCAGAGGTACAGCCTACCGCTGATGCACGCACTGCGCGCCCGCATGCATGCATGCACTGTGACCATCCGGTAGAGATGCAGCTTATCGCCGATACATGCACGTGCAAACATCACGCATGCATGCACGCACATTGACCAACCAGCAGAGATGCAGCTCGCCACTGATGCGCGCAGCCTTCACCTCAGCCCCCTCCTCACCTGTTTTGCCCTTGTCACCTCCACCGCTGCTGCTGCTACCGCTGCCGCCCCTGGGTTGAGCAGCCCTAGCGCCCCCTCTGAGCGCGCCCCTCCGAGCCCCTGCTCCCACCAACGAGCTCGGGCTGCCTTCCTGCTGCTGCTGCTGCTGCGGCTGCGGCTGTGGCTGTGGCTGCTGGAGCCACTGCGGTTGTGGGGCGTATGCCTGCTGCTGCTGCTGATGGGCGGAGGGCACGTGCGCAGGCGCCGGAGGGAGCGGAGGAGGGGGCGGCCCTGGGGCCACTCCCACCCGGAAGGGCGCGCGGTTCAGGCACTTAGCACGCGCGGCGGCTGCGTCACGAGCCATCGCCTCGCGTACCTCATGCTGCTGTTGCTGCTGCTGCTGCTGTGCCTCCAACGCCTGCGCAGCGCGCGCCGCATGGGGCGCCTGGGTGGGCTGCAGCTGGCCCGCGTGGGCTACGTATTGCTGCTGCTGCTGCTGCTGCTGCTGCTGCTGCTGCTGCTGGAGCTGGGACTGCAGCAGCAGCTGGTGCGAGACCTCGCGCTGCAGGGGCCAGGTCGCGGAGGGCAGAGCATAAGAAAGGGCTCAGGCCATGGAGGGGGCCCAGAGCGTCATACAGGGCATGAGAGAGGGCTCAGGCCATGGTGGGGTCCCAGAGCGTCATACAGGGCATGAGAGAGGGCTCAGGCCATGGTGGGGGCCCAGAGCGTCGTACAGGGCATGAGAGAGGGCTCAGGCCATAGAGGGGGCCCAGAGCGTCATACAGGGCATGAGAGAGGGCTCAGGCCATGGAGGGGGCCCAGAGCGTCATACAGGGCATGAGAGAGGGCTCAGGCCATGGAGGGGGGCCCAGAGCGCCATTGACGGAACCTGAAGGGCTACGCAAGGGGCCACGGACGGTGGCCAGGTCATAGAGGGGCGGGCATGAGGGAGGGCCCGGGTCGTGGAGAGTTCCAGAGGGGGCCCAGGTCGTGCAGGGCGGGGCGTTAGGGAAAGGGGCCAAAGTGGGCGGGCGGCCATGAGGCAGGGTAAGCATGGCAGACCAAGGCAGGGGGCGTCACAGGCGGGTGGAGCACAGGAGGCGCAGCGTTTGCCATGCATCTGATCCTCAGGCCTCGACTCAGGCCTATAGTACAGAGCGTTTTGGGGCCACCGCCAGAGAGCGCCAAGAGCGAGCATGCTAGCCACCTGACAAGCCTGAGGGCCATCCCATAGGCGGCTGCAGGGCACTTTTGCGCAGGCTGCATGGCAGGCATACAGGCCACTGCGCACAGGCCAGGCGCTGGCAGGGCACTTGTGCGCTGTTCAAGGCACAGGCGGCAAGGCACTTGCGAGAGGGCGGTGGCATGCAGGCACTGCCTGGGGGTGGCCCCACTCTGCGGCCAAGCCTAACAGAAGCAAGGCACGGGGCGAGCAGGCATATGAAACCTCCTGCGCTTGGATGCATATGTGCGGGCTACGCAGGGCGCTCCTGGAAGCTGGGCAATGCAGAGGGCGAGGGCACCTGCAGCTGAATACAAGGCTGCCACAGGCAGAGGGTGCGGCAAGGTAGGGGCAGCTGCGCAGGGTGCACCTGAGCGGGGGACATTGCTGAGGGTGGGATAACCTACAGCTGAATACAAGCCTGCCACGCCTGTAAATGGCTGGGCACGGGCGCACCCTCAACTCAATGCCAGTGTGCAATCTTATCGGCCCCCATGCATGCCCCCAAGCATGCATGCCCCCCTGCCTCCCCTGATCCTCCCACCCTTTGCCACCCCTTCGGCTCCCTAGCAAGTCAAGACTAGCAATGACCAACAACACCTTGACGGTGCACCCAACCAACCACCTGATCAAACACACACACACACACGTGCACTGGACATCCGCACGCAGGCGTGCCGCACCTGGCGCTGCTCCAGCTCTGCCTGCAGCGCCGCCCGCTGGTCAAGCAGCACCTGCTGCTCATGCTGTTGCCTGCGCTGCGCCAGCGCCTCCTTCTGCTCCCGCAGCTGCTGCTCCAGCTTGCGCACCTCCGCCTGCACCTGCGCCAGCTGCAGCGCCTGCTGCTGCTGCTGCTCCAGCTGCTGCCCCTGGCGCAGCGCATCTTGCTCCGCCAACACCGGCTGCTGCTGCTGCTGCCACTGCGCCGATTGCTCGTACCGGCGCTCCTGCTCCGCCGCCGCCGCTGCCAGCTGCTCCTGCTCCTGCAGCAGTGCGCGCTCCCGCTCCTGCCACTGCAGCCACTGCTCAGCATCTTGGGTTGGGCCCCGGGCCCCGTGGCCACCACCGCCGTCCACGGCGCTGCCACTTCCCCCCTGGCCCATCAGCGTGTGCGCATATGGGATGTACTGCGTCTGATGCGGCGGCGGAGGGCAGGCGGGCGGCTCGTCAGCTGAGGAGTGAGAGGCATGGGCGCTGGTAGCCGGCCACGGTCGGAAGTAGGAGGCATCCCCTCTCCACAGCCCGCTGTGCGGCGCGGCGGCGGCGGCGCCACCGCCGGCCTGAGGGTCGACGGAGTGGGTGGAGGTGGTGTGGGAGGCACCTTGGTAGTAGCCGGGGGCAGGGCTGGGGCCAGTGCCGGCGGCGTGCTGCTGCTGCAGCTGCTGCTGGAGCTGCAACAGTTGTGGGTGGTTTTCGGGGTGTGCCAGGCGCTGGAACTCGATCCACCCAGGGGGCGGGGAGCTGGGGCGGTCCTTGGTGGGCGAGGCCGGCGCGCTGCGGCCGCGCAGGAGCCTGCAGGATGGTGCGCACAGGGGCGTGGCCGGGCTTGTGTGTGTGTGTGTGCGTGTGTTGGGTGTGTGCAGCATGTTGTGTGTTGCGTGCGCTGCGTGCGTTGTACGCTGCATGGCGCGTGCTATACTTTGATGTGCGTGGTGTGTGAAGGCATGTGAGCCCAGGCTCAAGTGGCCATGCTTGATGAAGTATGAATGCACAGATGCGTGTGCCTATGTGAAGGTGGGGGGGCCGCACGCACCAATGCGCATCTGTGTGCTTTTGGTGCGGTCTACTTTACCACATTCTAATGTGTGTATGTGTTCCACGGGTGCGTCGGCTTCTTGCGCACACTCGCAAGCGTGGTATTATGAGACTTTGCATGCAAGGAACACCCTCGGGGCGGATTGGCAGAAAAGCCTCTGTGGCAGAGAGGCCTCTGTAGCAGGGGCGAGCGCCTCCTACTTCCCGTGTTAGCTACATTCACTTGCGCACATGCACACGTGATACATGCGCAAATTTCAAAATGTGCTTAGCTCGTGCCCTCACCCGGGCGCATGCTCAGATGTGCCCATGTTTGTGTGTGCTGTGCGTTGCGCGAATGTGTGCATGTGTGTGTACGTGTGCATGTGGGTTGCATGTTGCTGCTGCTGCTGCTGCTGCTGCCGCTGCTGTGTTGGCGATGCCCCCACCCCCCTTCAAGCACACCTGCAGCTCTTGGCGATGCCCCCACCCCCCTTTAGCACACCTGCAGCTCTTGGGCGACAGCAGGCGGCCGCTGCCCTTGCTGGGCGTCTTGCGCGCGCTGCGTGGGCTGAGGTTGCGTGGGGCCCCCCAATGCAATGGCGCCGAGCGCTCGCGCGGGGGCGACTCGTGCTCAGGGCGCACCCGCGTGTCCGCTCGCCCGGGCGGCCACCATACGGGGGGAGGACTGGCCTGTGTGCGTGCGTGTGCGTGTTTGCGTTTATGCGTGTGTGTTTTGTGTGTGCATGTGTGTTGGTGCCCAGGTAGCCACCTTATGGGGGGAGGGCTGGCTTGTGTACGTGCGTGTGTTTGAGCATGTGTGTGTGTGTGTGTGTGTGTGTGTGTGTGTTGGTGCCCGCTTGCCTGGGCGGCCACCAAGTGGGGAAGGGCTGGCCTGTGTGCATACAGGCATGTGGGTGTGCGTGCATTGCTAGCATGACACAGGCGCACTTGTGTGTGTGTGTGCGCTCAAATGTGCTCATCTTACCCTTGCATGTGCCTTGAATGGCAGCCGAGCTTAAGCAGACAGATGCATGCATGGGCTCTCACACCGAGCACACATGCGTGGATGTGTGTTTGCAATACCACACACATAAACACACATAAACAAGCACTTTGATAAGCTCATGCCCCTTACCTGTCCCTGACATTCCTGCAACATCAAGAAAACAGGCAAACACTTCCAAACTCCCTTCCTTCCCCATGTGTGCCAGGCGGCACGCTGTAGCACCCACCTGCAACATCAAGAAAACATACAAACACTTCCAAACTCCCTTCCTTCCCCATGTGTGCCAGGCGGCGCGCTGTAGCACCCACCTGTGGGCGGGGGGGCGACAGGGAGCGCGTCTCCAGCCACCCAGAGGCAATGCCTCGCCTGCGCATGGGTGCTGCAGGCCTGCCACGCGGCTTGCCAGGGGAAGCGGTCGGGGAGGGGGCGCAGGCGTAGGAGGTAGGGATGTACAGCGAGACAGGAGGGCTGCGAGCGAGCGGCACACACAGCTCGTGTGTGCTTTTGTGTGTGTGTGTGTGTGTGTGTGTGCATGTGTGTGCATGTGTGTGTGAGTGCATGTGTGCGCGCATGTGCATGCAAGTGTGTGTGCTTGTGTGTGTATGTGTGCGTGCGTGCGTGTGTGTGCTCGTGTGCGCGTAGGAGATAGGTTATGCACAGCGAAATGGAGGGGCTGCGAGCAGAGCATGCGCACGATGCATGTGCTTGTGTGTGCATGCTTGCAAGCATGCATACTCATGCATGCTCGTGAGCACGTGCGCGTGATGCATCTCAATGGTCAGAAGGGTGTGTGTAATTGTCAGAGGCTTGCATGCATGTCATCTGCATGTTGTGTGCATCACAGTGCATGTGTGGGTGTGCTACAGGGTAGGGGGGCAGGCTGGCACACGGGCATACCTGTTCTCATACCTGTGACACAAGTGATGCACGCACTCAATGTTACTTTTAGGATGGCAAGTTGGGGACAGCCCTTTTGCAGGGCAGAGCGTGGCACACGCGGCACGGGTGCACAAACGCATGCCCCCCCCACTGCACAAAGGATAGGCGACGCGTGTACCACACAAAGGATCGCCGCACAAGAAAATGCATGCAAGGCGCCCCCCTGCAGTCCAGAGGTTGCCGCACATATGCCTGGCCGCACCTCGGTGGAGGTGGGGGAGGGGGCGGGGGCTGCTGCTCTGCGTGCAGCAGTGCTTCGTCGGCCGCCGCGGTCAGCGTATACGCTACGTACAGCCGCCACGCCAGCCACGCGCGCTCCATGCGGCGCCGCTGCCCCACGCCAGCCACAAACAGCGGCAGGGATGCGCTGAGGGCAGCCACCTGCGTGTGTAACCCGTGACAGGCAACAAGGGAGCGTTGCAAGGGGAGATGCAGCCACAAGCAGGGGCAAAGGGCACAAGCTGAGGGCAGCCACCGGCGTGTGCAGCCCCCGTGCACAACCAAGATGAAGCACAGAAAGGGGGGTGACTGTTATGGGCAGCAGCAGGGATGCGCTAAGGACATGGCCGCGCACAGTTCGCGCTCTTTCCATTATGCACGGCTTGTGACACAGTTCATGCTCTTTCCTTCATGCACAGCTTGTGACACAGTTCATGCTCTTTCCTTCATGCTCTGCTTGTGACACAGTTCGTGCTCTTTCTATCATGCACTGCTTGTGACACACTTCATGCTCTTTCCTTCATGCACTGCTTGTGACACAGTTCATGCTCTCTCCTTCATGCACTGCTTGTGGCACAGTTCATGCTCTTTCCTTCATGCACAGCTTGTGACACAGTTCATGCTCTCTCCTTCATGCACTGCTTGTGGCACAGTTCATGCTCTTCCCATCATGCACTGCTTGTGGCACATTTCATGCTCTTTCCTTCATGCACTGCTTGTTGCACGGGTCACGCTCTTTTCTGCATGCACTGCTCATCGCACGGTTTGTGCTCTGTCCTTTTCATGCACTGTGCGTGGCACAGTTCATGCTCTTCCCATCATGCACTGCTTGTGGCACATTTCATGCTCTTCCCATCATGCACTGCTTGTGGCACGGGTCACGCTCTTTTCTGCATGCACTGCTCATCGCACGGTTTGTGCTCTGTCCTTTTCATGCACTGTGCGTGGCACAGTTCATGCTCTTCCCATCATGCACTGCTTGTGGCACAGTTCATGCTCTTTCCTTCATGCACTGCTTGTTGCACGGGTCACGCTCTTTTCTGCATGCACTGCTCATCGCACGATTTGTGCTCTGTCCTTTTCATGCACTGTGCGTGGCACAGTTCATGCTCTTCCCATCATGCACTGCTTGTGGCACATTTCATGCTCTTTCCTTCATGCACTGCTTGTTGCACGGGTACCCTCTTTCCTTCATGCACTGCTCATGGAACAATTCATGCTCTCTCCATTATGCACTGCTCGTGGCACTGCTTGTGGCACGATTCATGATCTTTCCTTCATGCACTGCGCGTGGCACGGTTCGTGCTCTGCCCTGTTCATGCACTGCGCGTGGCACGGTGTGAGCGCCCCTGAAAAGCACGGGAGCCAGTGCAGGCAGCATCCACGAAAGAGCGCTGGGCGCCCCTATCAATTCTTGACGAGGGTGCAGGGACGGGCTGAAGGCACGACAAGGCTCACACTTGCATCACCCACAGTTTGTCGCCATGCCTTATGCCCCCGACCCTTGGTGGCTCGACCTTGCATCAACCACGGTCAGTGATCGCACCTTGTGACCCTGGCGCTTGGTGGCCGCGTACATGCGCCAGGCGGCCAGCGCGATGCGCGCCAGCTGGAACACCGAAGGCGCAGGGGGCGGGGGCACCCAAGGGTTCAACCAGCTGAGCTTGGCGGCTGCAGGCGGAGACCCCAGGTGCGCACGTGCACGCATGCGTGGGTGCGGTTTTGGAGAGCGTGCTGTAGGGCAGAGTTGGTGAGGGGATGCAGGTGGCTGGGCGCTGGCTTGCACACAGACACACATGACTGAGGGCAGACATGGGCACGGCGGCCAACCATATTGCCTGCCGCTCATCTCAATGCTTGGTACGCAGCTGCGCACGAAGCCATCCAGCACGCTCATGAAAAGCGTTGTTTGCCGCCGTGTTTGCCGCCTTGCAGGGGGGAAGCGCACGCACAAGGACAGGCGCGCGCATGCAGCACATCCACACTTGCATACACGCGCAGCCCGCACCGCACCGCACCTGCTAGGCGTTGAGCCACTGTGTCGGCCGGCATGGCATTGTGGAAGCGGTGGGTGGCCTGCAAAGCGCCTGCCACCAGCCTCTCCAGGTTTGCGCGTGCAGCCACCTGTGCAGCACAGCACAGCACAGCACAGCACAGCGCATGCACGTCTGGTGTGCTTCGACCACAGTGTGTGATGCGCACTGTGCGTTCTGTGCGGGTCACTGTGCGTTTGTGCGAGGGGCACACGTTTTGCTCCACCAATGAACCGCGGTCACTGTGCGATCTGTGCGGGTCACAGTCACTAAAGTGGGCCTTGCACCATACTGGTGATTCTAGTTGTGTGTATGTGTAAAGGTGTATGCATGGAAGCAGGTACGCGCACAGCAGAGCGGGCAGCAGCTGTGTGCTTGGTTCGACACGCCTTGCACTTATGGTGCAGGGCGGGCACAGGCCTTTGTACTTAGTGCTGCTGAATGCTGTAAGCATACCCTGTATACTTTGGCAAATAAGCACGCAGTTTGGCCAACATAATGCTTTACGTACAGTACACGTACATTTGCTTTCAGCAACCCTATAGATTGCAAGTTGTACTCGTTAATCATACTCAAGAGTATTACACAAGTCCTCCATGGAGGAGATGACATATGATCCAAGGAGATTCATATGGGCAGCAGATGGCCAACACCGGAGGGGGCTGAGGGCTGCTTGCTGTGGCAGTGCTGCCCCTTATTATCTGCACCCTTTGCAGTGGGCAGGTGCACACGCGGCACAGGGCGCCCCAGACCGTGTTTCGCGCAGACCTCTACAGAGGCACTCACGTCCTTGCCCTGCAGCTGCACACACAGGCATTGCTGCGCCCCACACAACTTAGAAGGTGAACAGCAGCCTTCTCCAACCTCCCACCAACTGCTATCGCCCCGAGCTCAGCCGTCATGCGCTCAGCAGCGTTCCAATGGGTCCAAAACCACAGAGAGGCCCTGGCTAGGCATGCAGGGAGCGACAGCTTTCCCTACCCATCAACCGCCTACCTGCCTCCCCGCGCTCAGCCGCCAGCCCAGCAGCGTGCTGTGCGCAACCTCCGCGTCCTGTGCGTCCGCCAGCCTTGACAGCAGCTGAGGCAGCACTGCCCGTCGGTGCCTGGCGAGCCCTGCCAGACGAGCGCGCTCCGCATCCAGCTCGGTCGCCTGAGCAGTCTTGCACTCCCTCTGCACAGCGCGGCAGGCAGCGGGCAGCGCAGCGTGAGCACTGCAAGGCCAACCACAGGACGCTGCATCGCGTCCCTTGTTGCCGGGGCTGTTTTGGCTGGATGCGAGGCAGAGTTGATAGGCACTGCTTTAAGCTTTCCCAGCCCTTGGTTGCTGCCTGCCTACACATAGCACGCTCACGTGCCCGTTCGCTCGGCGGATCAGAGCACCGAGCGTCTGAGGAATTCATTGGAAGGTGAGCATTAAGCGTCCGAGTGTTCTATCAGCAGATGAGCACCGAGCGCCCGAGTATTTATTCATTGGCAGGGGCTACCCGGGCTACGGCTGGCTTTCCCAGCGCAGGCAGCTGATTAGAGCTTGGAGGTGCCCTGAGCCGCTTGCGGCCCCTCTGTGCCCTTACACAGCAGGCACACCTCCACTGTGTATGTGCAAGGGACACAGCTGTGCACAGGCACGCCCAACCGCAAGCCCAGGCGGAGCACACCCCTTTTCTGTCTCTTTCTCTCTCTCACACACACACACACATACACAAACACGAAGACACGATCTTAAAAGTGCACGCATGCACACACGGACACGCAAACACGCACTCAAAGACCCGGCCCTGCCAGCGACAGCCATTAGCCAGCATGCACCTACCTGCGCCTGCTGTGTGGCCACCCGCCACGCCAGCAGCGCCTGCAGCAGCTGCGCCTCCGCGCGCTCGCGCTCTAAGAGACCCACAAAGCCCAGCCTGCATGCGCTGTGGCGCAGCCGCTGGTTGACCTGCATGTGCACAATGCATGCAAACGAGTGGCAAGTGGCGTGTGCGCACAAACACTCGGCGGCCCGCACGCACTGTGGCGTAGCTGCAGGTGCATCTGCTTACGCGTGCGCAAGCTGCGTGCATTGCAAAGCTACATGTGTGCAAGGGTGCTGTTGTCCTTTCATGGCCCCACAGGTGACTGCGCGCGCATGTGCCGTATGCATGCCCGTGCCTGACGACCCACACACACACACACACACACACACACACGCAAGTCCTGCCAGTAAGTGAGGCAGGCAGATTGTGAGCTTGCAGGCATCCTCAGGCAGCCTCATGCAGCCTCATGCACCTGCATGCAGCCTCATGCAGCCTCGTGACTGCCAGCGCATATGCGCTTGCGTGCACAATGCCGGAAGTGCCTCACTCTAACTGCTGAGCAGGTCAAACAGTGAGGTAAGTTGGCGTGGCACGGGCACAAAGCAGTGAGCCAAGCGTGGCATGGTTGAAAAAAGTTTCTTTCCAACCAATACGCGGCCCTGCGCATGCGGAACCATCCCTAAGGCAGCAGCACAGCCTACAAGGTAAAAGCAGGGGCACGCGCCCTCCAAAATCCCCGCCCACCCCACGCACCAGCTGCGCCTGCGCCTCCGCATGCGCAGCCTCGGCGCCCTCACGCACGCGTTCGGACGCGTGCAGGGCCTCCAGCGGCACCAGCGCGCGGGGCATGCCGCGCTCGTGTGCTGGCCTGCATGCACGGCGCCACACACAGCGCTTGGTGAGTGGCGGGCGCGGCACCGGGGCGCACAATAGATGCTCCTGTGCCAATTCTTACGGGACAGGGGGCGATGAAAGCTGAGTTGTGATGGGCAGTGACTAGCAATGGATGAGAGGGGAAGCATGCCCAAAGAATGCACGTGCTGGCCTGCGTGCGCACAGCAGAGGCCCACTGTGAGGCAAAGAAGTGGCAGTGGTGGCTGGAGGCAGCCCCTGAGAACTGCCCCTTCCCCTCCTTCAGGGCCGAGCCGCCCCCCCTGAGCGTGCGCGCTGTGCGTCGTGGCAGAGCATCCCTGCGCCCTCTGCACTGTCCTAGGCCCGCTGACCTGAGTGCCACCCCCTGCACTGTCTTTGGCCCTCTGACTTGAGAGCCACCCCCTGCACTGTCCTGGGCCTTTTGACTTGAGTGCCACCCCCTGCACTGTCCTGGGCCTTTTGACTTGAGTGCCACCCCCTGCACTGTCTTGGGCCTTTTGACCTGAGTGCCACCCCCTGCACTGTCTTGGGCCCTCTGACTTGAGAGCCACCCTCTGCACTGTCTTGGGCCTTTTGACCTGAGTGCCACCCCCTGCACTGTCCTGGGCCCTCTGACCTAGGAGCCACCCCCTGCACTGTCCTGGGCCCGGAGGGGTGCACCCGACAGCACAGCTGCACCAGGCAGCGCGGCGGCACCTGACCGCACCGCAGCACACGTTCCTAAGCGTTCAGCTGTGCCCAGCTAGGGGCAGCGCGGGGCCCGGGTAAGGAAACCCACGCCAGGGTCATTCATGGAGGGCAAGCATGGTGGGCGGGGCTTGAAAGGTGCACCAGCGGGGGTGCCCCATCAAAGTACCCCGCCTGCCCCAGCCCGAGGTCCACGCACAAGCAGGGCAGCATAGCCACATCAGTTGTGGGGTGCCCCCGCAGGCAGTGCGTGCAATGCGGCGGCAGCTGGGTGCGTGCGCCCTTGCGTGCATGGGCAGGTCAGCACAGCCACGTCTGTTATGAGGCGCCCCCGCAGGCAGCGTGTGCAATGCGGCTGCGGCTGGGCGCGCGCCCCACCTCAGCACACCTCCCGCCAGCTCCATCTCGTGGATCATGCGCTCCTTTGCGCGCAGCTGGCCCCTCAGCGCCATAACCTCACCCTGCATGTGTGTATGTGTGCGTACGTGTGCGTGTGTGCATGCGTGCAGGGGCGTGTGCTTGGTGCAGCAGTTGGCCTGCACATGGGCAGATGTTGTGCTAACCAGAGAGTACTCTCAGCCGCCTGCCAGCTTGCTGGTTGCCAACTAGACAACCAGCTAAAGGGCTAATCGTGTTCCGCATGTTGCACGATGGCATGGCAGTTCGCATGTTACACGATGGCATGGCAGTCCGCATGTTGCACGATGGTATGGCAGTCCGCATGCTGCACGATGGTATGGCAGTCCGCATGTTGCACGATGGTATGGCAGTCCGCATGTTGCACGCTGGTATGGCAGTCCGCATGTTGCACGATGGTATGGCAGCGTGCATGCGTCTGCATGGTCGCCAGCCAGGCCACCTGTATGCCAACTGTTTCCCACATGGTGCATGATGGCATGGCAGCGTGCATATGCGCACTGTGACCCGTAGACACACTGTTACCCGTAGACACACTGTTACCCGTATATGCGCATATATGCGCATATGCGCACTGTTACCTGTAGACACACAAGCCAGCCCAAGGCCCCGCCTCCCCACACAAGTGCCCCCCCTCCACACCAATGGCGACAGCAGTCATCTCACAGGCATTGACCATTTTCAGTATTCATGGTGTCAACCTTGTGCAGGGGCCGTGCTGATCTTCTCGGGACCGTTCCAACTTTTGGAGTGTGGACCATTAAAAGGGTCACCACCCTCTTCACCAATGGCAACAGCACCTCTTCACCAATGGCAACAGCCCTCACCAATGGCACCCTTCACCAATGGCAACACTCTTCACCAATGGCAACACCCTTCACCAATGGCAACACCCTTCACCAATGGCACCCTTCACCAATGGCAACAGCCCTCTTCACCAATGGCAACAGCCCTCTTCACCAATGGCAGCAGCAGTCAACTTGCAGGCATTGGCACCATACCAAACCCTTGACTCAAACCGAACCCTTGAATAAGTGCGGGTCACCTGCGAGCCACCGGGTCCAGGGGGCCTTGCGCTCGCACTGCCACACCCTCAACCACATGCCTTGCCACCCTAACCCCCAAAAGTAACACGCCATGCCATGCTATCAGCTACCCCCACCTGCAAGGCCACTGGGTCCAGGGGAGCATCCTTGCCCGCCGCCAGGAAGCGCTCCAAAACCTCCGCCAGGTGCTGCACGCACGCACGCACGCACGCACGCGCACACGCACAGGTATGTGTGTCAGCAGGCAGGCCACACCCCTGGCGAGGCACTTGCACACCTGAGCATAGTTACCCACACCTGCGTATGGGGGCACCCCCATACCTCTGCCAGGTGCTGCATGCATGTGCGCACACATGCACGCACGACCACACTACACATGCACGCACTACACACGCACACATGCATACACTCCACGCACACATATGCGCGCGCGCAGTCACACACACACACACACACGCACACACATACACATACGCACACAACAAACACATGCACGCACGCACACACAGCGCGTGCACACAAACGCGCGCACCTGCATGGGCTCCTCCATAGCCTGCACCTCAGCCACCACCGCGCCCACGCTGCCTGCGAGCGCCGCGCACTCTGCACACGCGTGCGTCAAGCGCCCTCGGAAGCGGACTAGGCTCCGCTCGCGATCCCTCAGGGCCATTTCCGCATTCACCACCGCCGCCTTGAGCTTGGCATCGCCGGTGCAATCCCTGTCCGCATGTGCACACAAAGGTGTACGTCGTGTTTAGGAACTGGCGCCTCACACACACACGCGCGCGCGCGCACACACACACACACACACACACACACACACACCTGTCTGGTAGGCGCGCCGCCAGCTCCAGCAGCACATTCTGCGCCTCCCGCACCGCCAGCGCCGCGTCCGCCATGCCCGGGTCGCCTGCTGCCATGCTCCGGCCCCCCATGCTGTCGCCCACCACCTGGCTGGCCGCCAGGCTGGTGCTGGCCCTGCAAGAACAATGTCTCAAAGTGCATGGGCCATGGGTCTTGAAGCAAATGGTGAGCAAAGCCGGTGGTGCCCTGTCCATGTGAGCAAAGCTGGTCGCATGGCGAGCAAAGCCGGTCTTGAAGCATATGAGCAAAGCTGGTGGCATGGTGAGCAAAGCCGATCGCATCCCTCCACGGGACCGCCTCTGATGTGCAGCCACGTCCAGCCGAGCCTGGCAGCAAAACCACGGCCGCTGCCAAAAGCGGCGCACACCATCCCCACAACACAGGTGATGCCAAAACCATCCTTAAAGAATCGTCCCAAAAGCACGGCACACAACCCCCAATGAGAGCCACCACAGCAGTGCTATGGCAGCTGCGCTAACGCCCCGCGAGCACGACCTACATGGCGCTGCCTGCTCAACGACCAAATGTGTGGCCTATGTACTGAACACATACGCAACCGTGCTCTCTGCCATTGGTGCCGCCTGATTCGCCTGCGCCTGACGCCTTTGCAGCCAAGAGGCCCGACAGTAGGCATCCACACGCGCAGATGAAACACATGTGAAGACGCCCACATGCAAATTCATGCAGGTAGCCACGCAGCCACGGAAGCACCTGTGCAATGGCTCCTCGGCGGTTTTGAGCTCATCCCTCAGCCTCAGCCGGGTGGCTTGGTCCACGCCCTCGCCTGCGACAGTGAAAATCGGGTTCATCATTTCGCCTGCACTGCGCTGTGCATGACCGACATGTGGCATGCGTGCGGAGACACATACACACACATGCACATAGGCACGTGCCGGTGCACGTCTGCGTGCATGCGCGTGTGTTTCTGTGAATGCACGTGCAGGTGTGCACATGTGTGTGTGTGCGCGCGCGTTTGTGCCCATGCGCATGGATGCAAGCATGCATGTGGGCATGAAAGATCTTACCTTGGGCCATAAGGCGCCCCATCAGCGACGCCCAGCCCGCGAGCAGTGCGGCACCGCTGCGCAGCGCCGACTCCCCCTCCGCAATGCACTCCTCCAGACCCACTGCCTCCACCTGCACACATGGGGCATGGGCGTGCGTGGCACGTGTGAGCTTGTGAGCCGCAGCGCCGTGGGCTCGCGTGGGCGCGCATGGGTTTGAGCGGGCGCGCGTGGCCTTGGGTGGGCTCGCGTGGGCGCGCGTGGGTTTGCGCGGGCTTGCGCAGGCGCGTGTGGGCTTGCATGGGCGCGCGTTGGTTTGCATGGGCTTGCGCGGGCGCGTGTGGGCTTGCATGGGCACGCATTGGTTTGCGTTGGCTTGCGTGGGCTTGCATGGGCTTGCATGGCGCACGTGGGCTTGCACGGGCTTGCATGGCGCACGTGGGCTTGCACGGGCTTGCAAGGGCCTGTGTGGGCCTGTGAGCCGCCGCGCCACGCTACCAGTCTTGCGCATGCAACGCGCGCACAGAAGGGCACGCCCGAGGACAACTCCCATGATTACCGTGTGATGCGCGCCCTCTGCCTGTCTGCCCGGCGATGAGCCCTGCTCCCACCCTCAGCCCCACCACACGCCTGGCCAGTAAACAGGCCCTGCTCACGCCCTCAATCCCACATGCCCACCTGCCGACACGCCCAGCTCCCACCCTCAGCCCCACCACACGCCTGGCTGATCACCAAGCCCCGTGCGCACCCCCGTCCAGCCTTGATCGGTGGGCAAGCCCCATTCTACACCTCTGGTGTGGACCTGGCTGGTCGCACCTGGCTGGTCGCCAGCTGGTCGCGCGCCGCCAGCAGGCCCACAACTGCCGCCTTGCACCCTGCCTGGCCCTCGCGCAGCAGCGCCTGCGACGCCGCGGCATCCAGGGGCCGCGCGCCCAGAGCCTCGGACAACTCGTCCAGCTTCCTGTCCAAATCGCTGGCCATCACCTGCGGGGCGAAGCAGGGCAGGGGCGCGCACGCACAGGGGCACGGTGTCATGGGCTGCAAGCAGCTTCCGATCGAGGTCACGGGCTGCAGCAACTTTCACAAAACAGGGTTCACAGAGCGGGTTGAATAGAGCGGGGTGCACAGAGCGGGGTGGCAACATGAGCACCATTCAGGAAGTGTGGGAGGAAAAGAGGGCGCATGCGCACAAGGGCTGGTAGGCACATGCACAAGTGCACACACGCGCACATGCACATACACAAAAGCGCACCAGTACACACACATGTGTACATCAGCACGTGCGCTTGCACACTTCCAGGTGGGCCCTGCAGACGATGGCCAAGCAAGTGGCTTTCGCGCGCGCACACCTGCCTGAGCACAAGCCCTTGCACGCACCTGGATGTGGCGCTGCTGCGCCTCCAGGGCTGCCAGCGGCATGGCTGGGCTGGCGGCGATGCTGGCGGCTAGCGCACGCACACTGTACCCACGGTCCGCCAGCACCACGCGCACCGCTGTGGCGCACGTCTCCAGCTGCACGAGGCACGCAGCGGATGTAATTGGCCCGTGGATGTGGGTGCGCTGTCCAGTGTGCGGAGCCACGACTTCAACCCGTGCGGCAAAAGGGTGAGGCTGCTCCTTCTCAGGGAGGGTACAGGGCATGGGCACCAAAGGGGCTGAACTAAGTGCTGGGGGTGACATGGTCCACGGCCCGACTAGCATAGGCTCGGTGGGGCCGATGCGCATTCCTATGGCTGAAGGGTGGGGCAAAAGGTGGGGCTGATGCGCATTCCTTTGGCTGGAGGGTGGTGCAAAAGGTGGGGCTGATGCGCATTCCTATGGCTGAAGGGTGGGGCAAAAGGTGGGGCTGATGCGCA
>LKMJ01002424.1_pt1 | contig 17119 bp, 22 predicted proteins | sample 643391 | NCBI WGS metagenome assembly LKMJ01 (sample SAMN04112250, study PRJNA286221) | soda lake metagenome | biome: soda lake; feature: Kulunda Steppe; material: water; isolation source: sample PL-Br10 brine of Picturesque Lake | place: Russia: Kulunda steppe | collected 2010-07
CCCCCCCCCCACCCCCACCCCCATGCACGCACGCACACAAGCACGTGCACACTCGCATGCACGCAAGCGCACACACACACACGCACGCGCGCACACACACACACACGCACGCACGCACGCATGCACGCACGCAAACCTGCGCACACACCTGCACACACACCCACATCGCTGCTTCCAATTTTTTGCTTCAGCACAGCTTTTTTGTAATTTTTTATATTGCTTTCAGGACATGTTAGAATTGGATCGATACAGAGAAGACTAGCATGTCAGGTAGGTTACAGGCGTGTGCAGGATCAATTTGATTTGTTAAGACCAGAAGGTCGGTTGAGTTGGTTGAGTATTTCAGACCTTGATGGCATATAGCTCTAGCTAAATTAGGAATACATCACCGAAACAGACTCGCAGTATTACTGTGATTGCCAAGGGCGGCCTTGAAGGATGTGCCTTTGGGAGTAGACCTCCCTCAGGGGGCAAGGCTTGCCCTTGAGGGGCAACAGGCATGGGAGAGCCTTCAGTCCATCTATCAGTCCAGTCCAGTATAAATAAGACAACGAATTTATCAGAAGTCCGTATGAGTAGTCTCATTCAATGCAAATTGCAGGCAATCTTTTTATCGCTTGCCAGTACTTACTTACTTATACACCTTACGAAAATTTGTCCCTGCCGTCATGGTGCACAAATAGCAAAAACACTACTAATTATATATATTATAATTTACTGCCTTCACAGTACGTAGAGGCTGTAAAACACACAACACCAATACTATAATGTGCAGTACACGCACTGTTTGCCCCAATTATAGCCCTGCGTTACATTGCCTACTAGGTAATGTAGTAGACTTGAGGTGCATATACCTCGAAGATGCAATCTTTAGCAGGTTGGATAGGGAGTTTGCCTTTTCCCTGCTGTAAAGACCACTGGCAGTGGTCCAGCTTTAAGGGCTGCAAAGGCTTCTGTCTTTTGGCAGGTGTTCTCCTCGGGTAGTGTAATCAGCGTTTTAGCACAATGACCTGCAGTCCGCTGAGCAACCATCCTACCACAGACCAAAGTGGCCAATTGTGGGGCCTGTGGCAATGTATTTGTTACGTCAAAAAGGTCTGCCAGTGTCCGGTGGATGAGGGCTACACTTAAGTTGTGGACCCTTGCATACCTCATGCACCGAATAATCGCATGCTGCATGTGTCTTTAGTGATCGGATTTATTAACAAAAGTCCCTGATGGTTGCTGACGAGGGCAGCTTATCTGAAACCTGTCAGGCCTGCAACTTAAGCTCTAATTGGATTAAATTTGAGCCTATCATGTCCATCAAGCAAGGTATAGGATGAGAAACGAAGAACCTAACCTGGAAGCCGCTGTTGAAAATCCTAAAGCTAAGGGTCCTAGCATAAGAAAATGACACTGCTGCTTGCCGTTAGTCACACACACACACACGCGCCGTGTCAAACATACAGAAATAGCATTCTTGCCACAGTTACTTGCCAAGTGTCATACTACTCGCTACTCGCGCAATGTGCATTTTGGGACACACATGATGATTAGGTGCATCTTGCACATGCTCATGAGCAGAGCATGTGCAGAACATAGAAGTATAACACTGCCACTCTGGGAGATTCTTGGTCTTGTTTGCAATACCTCGCAATGCTAATTGAAAGTGTTAATTCCAAGGCTATCAAGATTACTCGCCATGAGTCAATTCCGCTCCTACTTATGTATAAACGCTCGCACTAGCAGCCGCAACACTCATGCCAGCAGTCACCATGCACAAGGATGCATGCATTGTGCCCGTCAATCGGCAATCAAACACATGAGCTGCAGACTGGCAAGTTGGCATGGAAGTGCTGACACGCGCAGGCGTGCAAGTTCGCGGCATCCATCAACTGGTGGCCGACGCTCCTTTGCAGCTTGCGACGTGGACCCGGCAAGAAATCGATGAGGCGCAGTCTTGGCACCACATCATGCTCAAGCACTTGGGGCACCACCTGCTTAGCATAAGGAGGGGAGGTTGCCATGAGAACAGGCAGCACTGCTTAGCATAAGGAGGGGAGGTTGCCGTGAGAACAGGCAGCACTGCTTAGCATAAGGAGGGGAGGTTGCCATGAGAACAGGCAGCACTGCTTAGCATAAGGAGGGGAGGTTGCCATGAGAACAGGCAGCACTGCTTAGCACTAGGAGGGGAGGTTGCCGTGAGAACAGGCAGCACTGCTTAGCCTTTGGGAGGGGAGGTTGCTGTGAGAACAGGCAGCATTGCGATGCTTGAGTTTGAATTGGGCATGAGTCCCCTTGTTGCCTGCAGGCCCCACACATGATCCCTGCCATACAGTTGGGACCTTCCAAAGCCTGTGTGTCCTAGGATGACAAGAGGGCATTTCGTCGCAGTGCATTACTTGTGTCTGTGCAGTGTACGACTCATGTCTGTGCACGCATAACCAATGCACAGGGCAGCACAGCAACACACCACTCACACCACTCACATGGGCACACCAAAATCCCTGGTGCAGCGAGCCTGGCATCTGGACTTACACAGTAGCACAGCAATCATTGTTCTGGTGCACAATTTTTGCTACGCGTTGCTGTACTCACGTGAGTCGGTGTTGAGGATCGCGGCCCTTGCAATCTATGTTGCAGCATGGCAAGAGCTCGACCTGTGTGTTTTTCTGACAAGCACACATGACGGTGAGCGCTGCGGGGATGCAGGTGTGCTGCGCCTTCATCAGCACAGACATGCGCTTAGCTTTTGCTGCAGAGGCTGGCAAGGTCTCTGGAGCTGTTGAGCTGGGCGCATCTGGCAATGCACCTGCAAGAGGCACATGCCGTGCACACAAGAAACCTGGCTCAGGAGCAAACAGGTCACAGATAGCAGGCAGCAATAATTGCTGCACAAAATGGGCCTTGGCGCAGGCTACACGCATGGAGCCTCTTCACAGGCAAGCACAGTATTGGAGCGCTGGAAGGGGTGAGCGCCTACACGCATGCACAAATCAAGCCTCCTGTGGCCCCCAGTAAAGCTAGAGTTTGAGCATGCACAGCAAGTCAGCCGTTAGATGTGCAGGGCAGAAAGCAGGCTGGTAACGCAAGAGCTTGGATCAAGCATAGTGCAGGTTAGTCTCCTAGTGCACTGACCTTGCTCCGTGCCGTTGCTCATCCCTGAAGGCGTGTTTTTTTTAACATGTATGTACCAGTCCAGAAGGCGTCTTGGAGATTTGGGCACGTACGGCATCTCCCTCATTGCAGAGACTGTGTGTGGGTATAGGAGGGTCAGCCTGTATTGGCACACTTCAACACTGGAAGTGACAGAGTTGCACGTACTGGTGAACTTTCTAATTAGAAGCGCGTGTATTATGATAACTATTACGTAGCATATCAATGACCACCTTGCAATAGCGAGATACAATGTGTTAAAGGACACAATCTGCGCTCAAGCGAGAAAGGCAGAGGGTCCATAAATGTCCAGTGCAAAAAAATGATCTACTTGCCTTTGCATGGCTTTGCATGGTCCTTGCACAACAGTGATGATCACAATGCGGTCCTTATTCAAGAGAGCCTATATTCCAGCATGGCCTTGCATCTTGCATAGTGCATCAAGTTGGTAGGGAAGGGAAGGCCATCCGATTGCTTGCTTCCACACTCAAGCAAGCATGTTCCATGTTCATTTTCAATTCTCTTGCCTGTCCCACGTCTCAAATTGTACTGAGAACCCGTGCCACAATCCATGTACATTTGAGGCCTTCACAAGGTCTTTTTGAGGTCGAGCTTTCACACACGCCCACGAACTTGAAGCTGGAGATCTTGACATGCACCCTGCCCTATCTACGTAAACAGCTTGGGCTGTAAGTAAGTCCGGCACAAACATCTGGTGGGTTGAAAGAAGCTCCTTCTTCTGACACGTCTCTTGAAATCAAGCAGGTGCGCTAATGTATACAAATGTCTGAAACAAGAACTTTTTCAGTTGATAAAATGCTGATGAACAGGCCAGTTGACCCGGCTTTTTGCAGTACTAGTATCAGTTGCTGTTTGCTTCCAATGGTGCAGCCATCTTGAGGGTGAACAACAGCAAGATTTGAGCAGGAGCATTGTGGGATGCACTTTGCATCCCACAATGCGTCTGGAAAGTGCATGCCGCTTCCCATTGGTGCTCAATCGCCCTGCCCAAGAGCAGGTAAAAGCAGCTTGTCATGTTGAGACTACCTCCTTGAGTGATCTCATGCCTGGCAGCCTGCTGCTCTCCTGGTTGCTGTGTGGTCAGTATTTACTTGTACGTAAGTTCTTATTTCCTTGAGTGAAGGGCATTTGCTTGAAAAAATAAGATAGAGCATCTGCTATCTGCAAGGTTTGGAAAAATAAGTTGTGTGCTAGTGCCCACCTGGATCGCCCATGGTTTCATTCATGCATTCAACGTAATCGTCAAACTCCTTAGCCATCATCATTGCAATTCCTTGTCGAAGCCGGATGTCTATGCAGCCCATGGATATTCTGGGGTCGAAGGCCAGTCATGGGGAGAGGGGGTATTAGGCATAACAAGCAATAATATCTTCAGTTCACCAACACTCTAAGCTGTTAGCAAGCAAGCTGTAGCCAATGTTCAAGTACAAGCAAGGCGCTTGCATTACTGATGGATTGTAGATCCACATGCACTGGGTATGTCCTGGAAATGTGGGCACTACCCAAAGGATTGTTCAACACACACATGCCATCGATGGCTTAGCCAGGGTTATGATTTATGGATCCCGGCATGGACTTCAAAACAAAGATCTAGAACTGTAATAGGAGACTTATCCCCAATGGAAGGCAAAATTTCAATTCCCACCAATTACCTAGTGAATGCACATCCTGCAAGGTAGGGCAGCATACCATCTCGCAGCCACAAAACATCATCGAGCTCCTGCAAATCAGACAAGATAGAAAATGAGGTGCATTCAACATGTGATAGGCACAAGCACATGCACAATTGCATGCTTCATGGTTGGATTGAAACAATTCATCAAATTTGCAACGGTGTAGCTCTGAAAAGCATGTTGCATTTCTACCCAGTGGACGATTTCTACCCAATGGACAATTTCTCAGGCACAAGCACCAAAGATATGTGAGCGCCTGAGCATGTCGTAAGCTGAAGTGAGTATAAAATGCTTCAAGATGTCATGACAAGGACGCAAGACATCCTCCAGAAACCTGGTGGCCCCAATATGATACAGACCTCTGGAGTCCATGCGCAGCCACTTGCCTTTTGGCGTTGCGCCTTCAGACTTGGTGGCGCAAACGCTATGGCAGAGACGCACGGGAAGAGCACACCAACCACGCCTATTGCAGCATGTGCAGCATAAAAGTATTCCGCCAACATCTGCTGGGCTGCGTGCTCCTCCTCCAGCTGCAGGCGCTGCCCTTCTGCAAAGCTCAGCTTCCTGTGCTTGCTATTGAGTCGTTGTGGCAGCGCAGGCGCGGCTGGTCCAGGCTTTGTTGCTTGGATGAAGTCCAACACAAAAGTGAGCGCCTCATCTACATGTGGTGGGTCTCCCTGTGCCGCCATGACAAGGGCAGGATTGTGCCGCAATGACAAGGGCAGAATTGTGCCGCCATGACAAGGGCAGAGTTGTCCCTGTGCCGCCATGACAAGGGCAGGATTTTCCCCTGTGCCGCCATGACAAGGGCAGGATTGTCCTGTCTGGTTGTAGGCGGAGACGCTGGGTGCCACAGGGGCAAGCAGCATATGGCAAGCTATGCCTGTCATGTATGTGTGCCACAGGGGCAAGCAGCATGGCAAGCTATGCCTGTCATGTATGGGTGCCACAGGGGCAAGCAGCATGGCAAGCTATGCCTGTCATGTATGTGTGCCACAGGGGCAAGCAGCATGGCAAGCTATGCCTGTCATGTATGTGTGCCACAGGGGCAAGCAGCATATGGCAAGCGATGCCTGTCATGTATGCATGGGTGCCACAGGGGCAAGCAGCATGGCAAGCGATGCCTGTCATGTATGCATGGGCCAGTCAGGCAAGCGCGCAGTGTGCCCTGTTGTGCACGCAGAGGGGCAGGCGCCTCAACGCGAGCTCATGCGTCATCGATCCCACAATGGCTGGGAGCAGGTAATGCACAGCACCGCCCAACAGGACAGGGGTTGCCTGGAACAGAGCCACACACAAACATTCACACGGAGCTCCCTGTTGCATCCATGGGCAGCGAACAACATCACAGAAGCCGCGCCTGCCCGTCTATGCCACGGCACAACATGCCGCCCCCAGGTCTGCCCCATGTTGCATACACGGGGAGCACGGCATGCGCGGCACACACAGCCCGCATGGATGCCGGGCTGAGCTGCCGCTGTTGGCTTGAATGTGTGGGCACATGATGCAGGACGACCTTGCGTGGGCACATGATGCAGGACAACCTTGCGTGGGCAGTCAGGAAGCCCACCTCATCCAGCATTGACGACCACACGCTCCAAAACAGCTTGGTAAAGTCGGTCAGCATGTGCGTGGCCAGTTCCAGCCGAGGCCGCAAGCGCTTGGACAGGGGCGGGGCATCCGCACGCAGCAGGGGCAAGGCGCAGGCGCGCAGGGCATTCAGGGCAAGCCGCAGGGGGTCACTGTGGTAAGAGGACGAGTACATGGCAAGGGAGTACTCCGCCACAATCATTGTGCCATTGGTTGTGGGCTGCTTCTTGCTGGCAGTTGCTTCCAAGATCGACAGCTGGTCCGCAGTCCTTGTAACAGTTGGCCTGGAGACAGTCTTGCACAGGATCTGCATGCAGTCAGCAGGCAGGCGTGGGGCAGGAGACATTTTTTGAATCCAATGTCCAACCGTCTGCAGCCAAGCTTCCAGAAGGGCGCCCAACATTTGCACTTGCAGGACATAAAGTTTATGTCCAAACCTGCAGGTGCAATTGCATGCATGCAACGGGCGGTAAATGCTCATGGCCGAGCTAGCGCGTCAAATGTGCCCATGATGATGATGATGATGATGATGATGATGATGATGATGGGTGTGCAATCGCCAGCATTCTGTGACAAGAGGGTGGTTTTCTGTGACAAGAGGACTTGCAAACCCCGTTTTTTATTGCAAACAAAATACAGGGGCCCACACATCGCAGCACAGCGCAGTCTGGGCCAGTGCTGACACTTGGCTGGGCCACAGTGCTGACACTTGGCTGAGCAACAGTGCTGACACTTGGCTGAGCCAGTGCTGACACTTGGCTGGGCCAGTGCTGACACTTGGCTGAGCCAGTGCTGACACTTGGCTGGGCCAGTGCTGACTCTTGGCTGAGCCACAGTGCTGACACTTGGCTGGGCCAGCGCTGACACTTGGCTGGGCCACAGTGCTGACACTTGGCTGGGCCAGTGCTGACACTTGGCTGAGTAACAGTGCTGGCACTTGGCTGGGCCAGTGCTGACACTAGTATGGACACATTTGCCCACCTAGGCATGCGCTTTCGTGCAGGTGCCATTGATGAAGTCGACTTCAGCTGGTTCCTGAGTAACAGGCATGGATGGTATCCCAGCCAAACCGCCAGCAAGCCCGCACGTCGGGCCACCCCGGACACAAGGGAAGACGCGTCTTAGAACTGTCCAGCACCAAATTGTATGGCATGCCATGATGGTTGTTTCCATGTGACGTTAATTTCAACCTGACACCATCACCATCACATACACCTAAAACAGCCAGCAAACCCGACCGTCCCAAGCTGGTCAAAGCACAAGCCGCCTCACCCCATTTGCTCATCTCATTTTGCCTGCATCGCCAGCCCTCATGTCATGCTTGCTGCCAGTGCTGCCAAGCTTGACCACACCATGGTTCCCACAGGGGGGATGTTGCAAGGCCATTTGGAGGGGGGTGTGGAATTGCCAGACTTTTTCTGGAACCCTTGCCTCTTATGCCTTTCAAGGCAAACCTGCGCTTCTCCAAATCAGTCAAGCCTAGAGAAGAGGTTGGCAAGAAGTCTTGTGGCTCAAGGGCAGGAGGATAAGGAGCTTGCAGAAGCTGTGCATTTTGCAAGCAAGGGAGGCTCAGGGAGCCACAGCAAGCAGCTAGTCCAGGCCTTAAACTTCGAGTTAATGGGTCCAGTTCTCAACCCTCAGAGCTGATGTTGCCCAAGGCAATTAGCCTGAAGACACTTCTTCCCAACATTAACACATTTTCACCCCCTCATCTTTGAATTGTGTCTGCATTGATGGCAACGCTCTAATAACTTAGAAATGACACAATCCAGTGCTCTGTGTGGTTTGCAATGTTCATACCATCCTTTATTTATACTAAACATCAACCCCACATTATGTGGCTGTTGCCTGTGAGTGCCAGGATGCAACATAGTGCAACATAGTGTGAGTGCCGAGATGCAACATAGTGCAACATAGCGTGAGTGCCAGGATGCAACATAGTGCAACTTAGTGTGAGTGCCAGGATGCAACATAGTGCAACATAGTGTGAGTGCCAGGATGCAACATAGTGCAACATAGTGTGAGTGCCAGGATGCAACATAGTGCAACATAGTGTGAGTGCCAGGATGCAACATAGTGCAACATAGTGTGAGTGCCGGGATGCAACATAGTGCAACATAGCATCTTTGCTGTTCAACGACACGCCCAGCACCCTGGCGCCCACAGGCAAACACGCCAGAATATGCACCAGAAATGCCGGACAGTAGTGGCAACCCCTGGTGGCCCACCCTGCCACTGGTGGCACACCTTTTGTCACCGGAACAGGAGAACTCAAAACTGCACAGCTTGCACCAGCACAGGCTTTCACAGCATAGCACGCCTGCAGCAGCTAACGCCATGAAGCACACCTGCAGCGGCTTGCATGGCAAGGCACGCCTGTGAAGGCTTAAATTGCGGATCATGCCTGCAGCACTGCTGTTCAGCTCGCCCTTGCCCTACAGCCAGCCCCCGCGTGGCCATGCGCTTGCTCACCTGCAGCACAGCCTGCAGCGCCTGCAGCGCAAGGTCGCTCGGCAGCTCTGCCCAGAACCCAGAGCACGTGTCCAAAACCACAAACAAGCGGCTCATCGACTCCAGAGTCATGACACTGCGCATTCAGCATTCAGCAAGGAGGGCCAGCTGCGCATGGGATCCTGGGGTAGCACTGTGCAGCCAGCAGATCAGCTCGCAGCCTGTGGTGTCCTGGGGGAGCACTGTGCACTCAGCAGATCAGCTAACATCCTGTGGCCTCCATAGATTTACTCGCCCTTTTGGCTGGGGGACTTGTCCCAGCGCTAAGGGTGGGAGCCCAATCACAGCTGCTACCAGCTAACTCCCTGCAGCACCCTTGCCAATGCAATTGATGCATCAGCTTGATGTCTGCCACGCTCGGGATCAAGGTGTGTTTTGTTTACAGCGCACTAAACAGGAACAGCAATCAACCCAGGGGATCTAGGTTTGTTCTGATGCCACACAGAAAGTGCAGGGTTGCCCCGCAATTTTTTGGGGGGGTAAACTGGTTGGGGGCAGTTGGGTGATGAGCACTGACGTCTCTTTTAGGATTCCAAGTGAAGCCTACCTAATACACTTGCCCCTGCTACACGTGCCAATACTGTACTTACAATAAGTGCACTCATAACAACATTACCCACACCAGCTATGCACCCACACCAGCTATGCGTGCACCTAGTGCGCATGAAGAGCTGCTCCGCTCGCACCTGCTGAGATCAATGGCATTCATGATGGCTGAGACAAGCACAAAGCTGGCATCAATCTGGTGTATATCTAATGATGTTTGAGGCCTTGTAGCACTTGGACATGTCAACAGGGTAGCCACTCTGGTATACAAGGCCTTCTTGCTGCTGCTGGTGCTATAGCTTCTGCTAGTGCTGCTGCCGCTGGCCTGATGATATTGGTCTGGGGAGACAGACGTCTGGGGAGGCATCCCCTTGATGGCAGAGTGCTGTGGGCCTGCTGACTGAGCAGCTGAGGCTGCAGCTGCAGTAGCTGCGGAGCCAGATGCTGCTGCCGCTGCTGTTGAGGTTCCTGCCTTTGGAGCTGCTGCTGCTGCGGCGGCTGCGGCTGTCTGAGCAGGTTCCTCTCCATGAGGCAAGGCAAGAAGTTGCGTGGTGCAGTGGTTGAGCTGGGCTCGGACTCCGTTCTCAAAGGCATGCAGGTGAGAAATATGCTTGGGAAGTGCAAGCATGTCCTTTGACTTGCAGAGATTGGTTGTCTCTTCCTCGTCACCTGCACAAGGCAGGAATTAGTTGCCAATAAGAGCAAGGCCACTTGCATACGATCAGAGCATGCGCTGTCAACTGCTACAGCTATGCAGTCATTTTGAGGTTGGCTCGGGGCTGCAATCATCTTAAACCCTAGAAATTATAGAGGGATGTGGCTGGTCAGTTGGACAATCTAAATCGCCCTTGACTTGGCTGACTTTGTACAGAACTAGCCAGGCAGGTCTTACCAGGGCCCCAGGGTCCAAGACTCAAGCATATAGGCTTCTTCCCTAGATCCCTCATGTCCTCAAGTGGCTAATTTTTCATCACACCTGCTGCTGTGTAAGAGAGCTACACTTCCAAGCCCCTCCAAGACTCCCCCCTCGCACAGAGTCCTGGCACTCACCTAAAAGAGAAAGCGCGGCGACCACTGCTGCTGCAGTACATGGAGGGAGCTGCACCCAAAGATCATAAAAAGCGCAGAAGCAGGTCATGGTACAAATCCTTACTGCCCCTCCACAAACAATGCAGCCCTCCTCAGCACCCAATGGACAGCTTGATACAAACAATGCAGCCCTTCTCAGCACCCAATGGACAGAGGTTGATGTCACTGGCCAGTTGGGCCCCGTCAGCATGGGCACAGGAGGACATACAAGCATTGCAGAGATGGGCAGCTGAGAACATACATTTCTCAGCAGTGGTCAACGTGCCATTTGGGGGTGGACTGCCAGAAGATGATTAGACAGGTGCGTTGAAACACAGGCCCACAAGCATGTGCTAAATTAACACATCAGCAGCACAAGGAAGTGTTCTGTGTGTGTGTTCCTTGTGTGTTCCGTGTGTGTTCTGTGTGTGTCCCGTGTGTGTTCTATGCGTGAGCCCTGTGAAAAATTGCAGGGCTTTGTGCTGCATGAACTCTCTGAGGCAATTCACGCATGCGTTATGTATTCATGTTCAGGCATAGATAACCACAAGCGATCGGTCACACCACGCAAAGACCCACCCTATGATTGGCGGCTGGCATCGACAGTGTGTGCTCCATGGTCAACAGTGCCGCCTCTTGCAAGCTGCTGATCTTTTTAGGTGTGGGGACTTTATGCTTGCGCCTGTCATGCACAGGCACAAATTCATGGACACATTGGAATGCACACGCCTGTGCGCGCACACAGGCATGTGCCTGTGTTTGTGCCAGGGTTTAATTTGCAGCTTTAGCTTGGCCCTGCACCCTTATACTTCCCAAGCCGGAGATACCCCTGCCTTTGCCTGCAAGCTCTCATCAGCAAGGCAACCCCAAACCTGTCCCTGCAAGGTGTTGCAGGTGCAAGGAAGCATCAGGAACGTGCCACACGCATGGGCGGATTATGGAGAGCTGCTGCTGCTTTCAATGCTGCTGTCTACTGCAAGCATAAGGTGTTGAAAAAGAATCTGTCAAGATTATTCAAGGCTCACTGCCTGAACTAAGCCAAGCACATGTGTGGAATCAAGCACAGCATTTCCACACTGACCTTGATATAAAGACGTATGCGGCCCAGGTGGCTGCGTCAAGCACCTTCCTCCTGAGAAATTACATTGCAGCAACAGCACAGGGAGTGAGCAACACAGGCTTTTAGACGTAAGGCAAACAGAGGGGCCATGATGCGCACAGACAAAGCGCCAGGCTAACATTGGATGCAGCAGCAAGCAGGAGCGCTCCGCCAACTTCCAGCAGCAGCCTCGGCTAGTGTGGGCAGGGGAGAGATTGTGAGCGCGATGGTCCTCACTTGATGGGGCATTGGAAGCCCACAAGGCTTTTTATTTTTCCTACATGAATCATTAGCTTTCTTTGAGCTGGCAAGCAGTCACACATCTTTACTGAAGGCCTTATCCTTGTAATCCTTGAAGCTCACAAGCTAACAGATGTACAAGCTTTCAAACAGGAAGGATGCTGTTGCTAGCAGCATGCCTCGGCTGCCTGTGCCAGGTGGAGCGCAGAGGACGTGCACACGTGCCTACCATTCCTGGAGCATCAGGGCAGCATTTGGTTGAGGTGGGCCATCACTATCCTCCTTACTGCTGCCTGCCCTTGACTGCTTCTTTGGCCTCCTCTTGCTCGTTCTCTCGTTCGAGGTGGTGTTTCCCAGCTGCTTGGCATGCTGCTCCTCCTCCAAGGCCATCACACGCATTAGGGCCAGCTCCCAAACAGTCGCCAAGTGGCCTGCCAAAAGGGAGCTGACGTGCCAGGACTGGGTCTGAAAGCTGCAGCCTGCACAAGCCAAATGTGGAGGCAGGAAAACGTGACTGGTGCGCGCCCAAGCCAGACGTGCGAGCAGCGGCAGCATGCACTGCCCAGAGGCGTCAGTAGGTAGAAAGGGTGGGGGTGCAGCATTCTGACACACAAGGAGGAGGCCTGCCAGGAGGGATCTGGGCATCGCCTTCCGGTCTTGTTGGACACAACAGGAGCCCTGTGTGAGGTAAGTTGGTTGGGCAGGTAGTTAGATAAATGGACGCAAAGCCCAACCGCCCAACCAACCCAATAGCCAGCCCAGCAAGGCCACAGTGCTATTCCAAAAGGCATGTAGTCAATGTCTTGGTTGGTCGGGGAGTTCCCATCAATCAGATCGATACCAACGTTGGCCTATGCACTGAATTGTGCATGGGTATTGAACAGCCCATCCACAGGTTGCAGAACTTACCATCCCAGTGAGTGGCGAAGTAAAGCAGCTGGGCATGCAATGCGCCTGGGAGCTCAATATCCCTGATGCCCAAGCCCTTGCAGAGGAAGAGCCCAGAGCTGACGTCCGACTTGAACAGAGAGCCTGCGTGTTCACACAGAGGACCAAGCAGACAGGTCAGGTCCCAGAGGGACACCAGTGTCCCCCTGTGTGATGTCAGACGCGCCACCTCAGCCTGATATACGGCAAGTAGCGACCCTTTGAGGCAGCGCTATCACTCCCAGGCTTTTCCCACACTGCCATCCTAACTCCCAGGCATATTTTGGATGTACACACAGTTGACTGTGGATGTACACGCAGTCGACTGAGGATGTACGCGCAGTTGATTGTGCACAGTGTGTACACAATATTGGCGGTGCACAGTGCTGATGTACACACAGTTGACTGTGGATGTACACGCAGTTACCTGTGCACAGTGCTGATGTACACAAGTTGACTGCGCAGTGTGTACACACTGTTGACGGAGCACAGTGTTGATGTACACGCAGTTGACTGTAGATGCACACACAGTTGACTGTGCACAGTGTTCATGTACACGCAGCTGACTGTAGATGCACACACAGTTGACTGTGCACAGTGTTGATGTACACAGTTGACTGTGCATAGTGCTGATGTACACACAGTTGACTGCGGATGCTCCCGTGCGAAGACACAGGTGTATGCTTTGCACGTCGGCAACATCTGTTGCATGTCGGCTTTGCACGTCGGCAACATCTGTTGCATGGCTCCACCAAGCAGGCATGCGCTGCTTGCAGAGAAGCTTGCCGCCCTAGAGGACGTGCGTGGCCATTGCAGGCCCTAGGACGTGCGTGGCCATTGCAGTATACAGCGCTGCTGAGGGTAGTGAACTCGTTTGCAAAGCAGTGCATGCAATGGTATGGCAAGGAGCTCCAACACAGAGGGCGTTCCACCTGAACCAGAGCAACTAATTAGCAAAGGTACACATCAATCCAACTTTTCAGACTGAGGCACATACCTTCTGAAATTCGTGCACCCCGTCTTAGTACTGGGGAGACCACGTTTGTAAGGAACATGCAGGTCATAGTCACAGACAAGTCTGGGTCGTAAGGAGGGAAGCCCACAGGCCTGTGCTGGAGCAACTGGAAGGCCATCAAGCAGAGGTACCAATCACGCTCCTGCACACCACGCAATGCACAGCTTATGATCGGCACTGTGTTGCACACTATGCTGCAGATGCGTGTGTGTGTGTGTGCGCGCGTACGTGCTTGCGTGCAAGCATGCATGCCAGGCATGTGTGGATGGTTTGGCTGTGTGCATGCAGAAGGCCTTAACTCATGTGGGACTTATTTGAACCTGCACATCAGCAACAGGCAGATCCTGAGATCCATAACGATACAGAAAGTGGCATCCAGCAAGCCTGGTCTTTCTTATTGCAGAAAAAATGATAAAAAAAGGCACAACAGCCGGGGAGATGTGAATCAGCCACTATAGGAGAGGGGGGTTTGTCACATTGAGGCGCAAAACCCATAACGTCGTTTAACAGGCTCGTGTGTCAGGGCAGGATTGTGCGTACTGATCATGATCAAAATGATGGACAAATGCTCGTGTGCCTGTGTGTCCTCTGTGCAGGCAGCAGGTGTTGCCTTCACGCTCAGACGTTCAAACCAAGAGCAACGGCTCACTTGGTCTCCCAGCTGATTCGCAGCAGCCTGGACGGTGATGCCCGAGCGCCTGCTGGGTACAAAATGTAAATGTAAACGAACTTGAACTAGGTTTCATTTGTGGATTCATCAAGAGCCGCAAGCAGGGCTTTAGATAGCTCTCCTAAACGGCATACACATGTTGTGTGTGCTCAAGCTGCTCTCAAACAGCAGTGCAGACAATGAGGCGTCACAGTTTCTAGCGCATCTAGCCCCCAGCCTTACCTGTCGTCACGAGAACCATTCAGCGAGTTATACACGTGTTGATAGCGCGCCTCCAGGGCCCCAAAAAGTCCCAAGAGCAATATTTGAAGCTCCTGTTGTGAGCTTTTGCTGCTCAGTACAGCAGGACATGGGTAATGCGGAAATCTTGCTTCAAAGTAATGCTCAAGGTGGTCACGTGCGCGTGTGAGATTGCCTCTGCATTGTTGCAAGCGTGCCACAAAGTTTTGTGCATGTCTGGCCGCCTCATCTGGGGATACTTCCCCCATCAGTGGCCTGTACACATAAGCACTCTACGTACGCCGTGCCTTCTACTAAATGTTGTAAAGTGAATTGAGTAATTTAGTAAATAATCATTATTTTGAGATGTTAGTGCTAACGATTCATCGGGTTAACCAATGGAATGATGCAAAAAGCTAAGATAGGTCCTGGTAAAGACTGAGAGCCGTCAAGGCAATTGGAAATATGCTATCTTGCAAGGTAAGCAGTGATGCAATAACCTAATCCCCCATGCCTCACCTGCCACATCAGCGCATGATTGGCCTAACCAACATCCTATGAGGCAGAGCTATCTTGTTCCTCTGTCTGCTTACACGAGATACTGTGAAATCCTGAGGCTGCCGCAATTCACGGGTATTGATTGCATCAACTGCGCCTGTAGGGCTGTGCCTTCACAAACCGCCTGCCATGCAAGGAGCAGGCTGTCAGGCCCGGGACGTCTGCCCTCTCAGGCCTGCGCTTACCCTTCCTCCATCAGCATCGCCCTCTGTGCAAACCGTCATCTGCCGCCGAACAACAAGCTGCCCCAACTTCAATCGCGCCGGTGTTCCTCCAAGATGCCAAGACACAGGGGTTCCTTGAGGCGGCCAAGCAGCTGGGGATAAAGAACAAGCTGCGGCCAGCCGAATTTGCCGGGCTCCGGGGCATGTGTCTGCCTTTGGACACACTGGACAAGTCGGCAGAGGGGCAGGTGGGCGGATCAGCTCGCAGCAGCTTGCACCTCAACGCAATGGAGCTCCAAAGAAAAAGCAGTTCAAAATCCACACGGCCTTAGACAGAGGCAAGGGTTGCGACTCAGCACGTACTGCAAGAGCTACAGCTAGATACTGGTGGGCTGTAAGCGCTCCTGGTGTTGTGCTGGTGCCTTCTTGGCAGTCCTGATGCACTGTCAGTGCACTCAAGCCTGTGTTTGGCTGCTTCTGCAGCCCGCGGGCCCACTCCATGCATGATCGGCTCCTGAGCCACAGGTGCGCAGGGGCGATGGTTGACCGCACTCCGCATACGCGAGGCAAGCGTCAGCTCGTGATGAGGTCAGGTGCGCATGCATGGCGCCAGGGCGCCCAGCGCGCACAAGGGGGGGCCCACCCCCTAGATGCTGGCCCATGACCACGTCCGCCGTCCTGTCGGCCAGCCCCTAAGCTAAGGCTGCTGACCCATGAAAGCCCAGCTGCCGTACGCCCCTGCGTGCGTGCCTCCCGCAGGTGCTGGTGTCCGTGCCGCGCCGCTCCTCGATCACCCTGGCCCCAAAGCAGCGCTGCCCCTTCCCGGACTGGGTCAAGCCAGGTCTGGCGCGCAGCGCCGCTGCCTTGCTCTTATGCTTACCTGCTCGCACGCGTGCGCGCGTGTGCGTGTGCGTGTGTGTGCGTGCGTGTGCGTGGGTGTGTGGGTGCGTGTGCATGTGCGTGTTTGTGAGCTGGCACTTGAGCGTGTTGCCGTGCGCGTGGCTCTGTGCTCAGCCATGTGCTCATATGAGAGCGCGTACGTGTGTGTATATGTGGGCGCACACGCGTGTGCGTGTGCATGTATGTGCGTGCATGCTGCGCGTGTCACAGCCTGATCGAGGTGTATGCATGCCTAGCACGCGGAGTGCTGCCTGTCTGCTCCTTATGTCTAGCATCAACCAGCTCCTCTCATGCCACACCCATACTTTGCGTGCAGAGTACTGGCAGTCCGCACCCTGGTTTGTGAAGCTGGGGCTGCTCCTCCTCCACGAGCGCAACTTGGGGGAGGGCTCTCGCCTTGCGGCGTACATCCCCCAGCTGCCCAAGACCTTTGACAGCCCTGTGCTGTGGAAGGCGCCCCAGCTGCAACAGCTGCAGTGCCCCACCATGATACGCCAGGTCAGGCGTGCGTGCCATGCCATGATGCACCATCTTGTGCCAGGCCAGGCGCGCGTGCCATGCCATGATGCACCATCTTGTGCCAGGCCAGGCGCACGTGCCATGCCATGATGCACCATCTTGCGCCAGGTCAGGCGCATGCCTGGCTGCAGTGCCCACCATGCCTTGCCCTTCATGAGGCACACTTGCTGATCCACAGACAGACGGGGTGCAAGCCAATGATACGGGTCAAGACGAGTGAGATGAAGGCACACACACATGCACGCATGCCCCCCCCCCCCC
>LKMJ01002428.1_pt1 | contig 17112 bp, 20 predicted proteins | sample 643391 | NCBI WGS metagenome assembly LKMJ01 (sample SAMN04112250, study PRJNA286221) | soda lake metagenome | biome: soda lake; feature: Kulunda Steppe; material: water; isolation source: sample PL-Br10 brine of Picturesque Lake | place: Russia: Kulunda steppe | collected 2010-07
GTGTGTGTGTGTGTGTGTGTGTGTGTGTGTGTGTGTGTGTGTGTGTGTGTGTGTGTGTGTGTGTGAGGGAGTTGTCGTATGGCATGGCATGTACAAAAGTATAATGCTCGGGGCTTTCCAAACTTGCAGCTGCATATGATACGCGCTATTTCCAAGTTAGCTCTTGGGAAACTCATTTGTTCACCTCAAGAGCATAAGAGTTGTGCATCAGCTTGAATCTTTGTTCCAATGGAAGTGCTGCAAGGACAGTGCGTCAGCAGCCGCGACCTTTGGCCGTCGTACTTTCACCATATTCTCTTGCGCACTGCGCTGATTCTTTTGTCATGCAACTAAATGAATTGTTTTATTCGGAACAAATTGCTCTAGTGGTTATGCAGCTGCTTGAGCAGAAAAGAGGATGATGGACAAATCCTGATGTCAAGTACATGACCGCACAATCATGATGCACACTGTAAAGGTTGTTTTATGAGGCCATGCCTTAATTCCTGGTGTCACCTACTACTAGAGTAGCCTTCGCAAGGGGGAGAGGCGTACATGGGGTGCAGCACCGTACAGTCCTTCACCATGTGCAAGGTAGGCTAGATTTCACAGGTTTGTTCCAAGGCTGTATCTGCCGAACGAGGGCAGCTCAGCCGACTGAAGCCTCCACGGGGGCTCGAACCCCGAACCTACAGGTCAATGGACACTCGACTTCCCATTGCAGGTGCCCTGCCGCCTGCTGGAGTGTCGGGAGCAAACCTAAGATTGCACAGTGGTATCAGCTGAACGAGGGCAGCTTAGCTGAAGCCTATTAGGTCTGCAACCTGAGTCAAAATTTAGGAACTCCTTGAGTGTATGACAGACCCCTTGTAGCCTAGCACAGAGGCAAAGGTGCCAAGAGCAAGAGAGTTTTTAGTGACTCAAATTAGACAAATTTACCAGTTAGCAAATCTACGAGTTAGGGTTTACTGCCAGCCTGGTCTCTACAACTCCTAATTAGGATTGGTTTGTAGTGGGTCATCATGCGGTCAGATCAAAACCAGGTTTGCATGCTACAGCTACGCTATGGTCTTGCGGACATTAGCCTTGGGCCATGTTACAGACTCCACCCAATTTCATTTTTATGACTCCCATATGCAGTATAACAAGGGTTACAAGAAAAAGGCCTTTAGTTAAGAAGTGCGACAAGAAGTGCGACAGCTAGCCTGCTCATAAAAATCTATCAGTGTGTCATGACGATTCTTAGTCAGTGATGAATCATAGTCAAACTGAAGTTGGTTAGTCAGTTGCTTGTATTTCTGGCTGAGCAACAACTGAGGTACTCAGTTTTAGTAATCCATCTCTCCCGCTATTGTCTGGACAAGACTAAGAGGACTACCATTAGAAAGATGCAGATGCTTCCTCTTCCTTGTGTACACAGATAAGAGCAATCTCACAAAGCTCTTCACAAAGTTGTATGGCATGCCATGACGCTTGTTTCTATGTGACGTTGATTTCACCTGACAAGTGCATGAAGGAAGATTTAGGCCTGCGGAAGAAAATAGGGAAGCTGTCACGCCGAGAGACTGCTGCATCCGAAGTAGACTCGTGGCATGGCCATAACAGTCGCTGTCGGCAGCCAGTCCATACACCTTCATTGCTCAAATACAGCTATAGCTGAACTGACGACAGAAAAAGAAAAGGAAAGGAAAGACTATTCTAACAAGGTAAACCCTGTTTGCGTGAATTAAGGAAGAAGTTTACATCTGGTGCAAGCACCAGGCAAACCTCCACCATCAAACGGGGAAGAAGGTCATTAGTGGGGGTCGGGAGGGTTCTGAAAAGAGCCATATGTTCTTTCCTTGGTGTTTTTCAACCTCCTACTTGTATTTACGATCTTTGTTGCGTATTGAATAGAATGAGTGTTTAGATCGAGAGCAAGTTTTCTTACTCTACACCGGTCTAGGCCAAGCTTACTGAGGGGTAGTTCAGTATGACATTTATAGATGGTTCCCATCTATACAACAGGATCAAATACTCCTCCAACTGACTCAACTGACCTCTGGCTCACAATGCAGCATAAATCTGGCACTGCATAAATCTGGCGCGACAAAGCATAAGTCCTTCAAAGAGAGACCACGTGTGGATGGGTGCAATGGAAAAGGACGTGTTGCTCATCCTGTACATCATGACCATCACACAAGTCACAAGTAGGGGAGGTATTGTGAGTCCAGGTCACCGTTTCAATTTGTAGAGTGTGGGCACAAAGTCTGAAGTGAGCCACGCTGCGAAAAACGTTGCGAGGAAGATCAAGAAGCACGTATTTAGGAAGAGTGTATAGCGAATATGTGACCAGGGCCCTCCTGGTAGGGATGGCGCACCAATGATGGTAAGTGGAGCGTTTGCTGTTGCGCTCTCGTGGATGTTTATCAGAATAAGGTGTCCAATAATCCAAGTGCCTCTCCCTGAGGTCCACAACAAAACGACCAAGATCAATGGGTTCACACTTCAGCAGCCTTTCCATGAACAAGTAGGATTGTGTGAGACCATCCATAGCAGACAGGATGTGGCATGACCAACAATCATCACACCATGAGCTCAGTTGCATGTCAGCATGTAAGTTTTTTCTCGCAGTGGAGCTATTGCTTTGGGTTAAAGTATTGTATAGCCGCACTGTCGCCCAGAACCAGTTGAACTGTAGAGGCTCTAGACCACACTCACAGTACAAAAGCAACGCCCCTTATTTTGCTTGGAAGCGCGCACCTTTTTTTAGCAACTTTTAGAAAGTGCCTCTCACAAGGAAAAAGTTAAACTACAATGGGTTTAGACCTTCAGCCAGATGGGTTGACTGCTGGGCTTGCTGGACATTGTTAGCCAGACAAAAATGGACATAGCCTCAGAAAGAAAAAGGAATGACACAAGGAAAAAGGGACAGTGATCAAATACCGGTCTGGCATGATCTACAACCAAAAACATGCTGTCTGTTTCAAGCAGTCCAACAGTCTTAGTTGCCCCATCTGCTCCTGCCAAGACAGTGCACTCCACATCCTCTCAGGGTGCCAGCATCCCATCATAAGAACCATGTTGACCGAACGCCACAATATTGCAGGTAGACTTATAACAAAAGCCATAAGTAAAGGTTCTCTAGGCTCCTGTCTTGTATCCACAGATGTGGGCAGTGCTGACAAGCATCATATACAAAATTTTCGAATTCTTGTGACAGCAGAATCCAGAGTTCTTCCGGCTTGGATTTTTGCTATAAACCACAATCAAAGGGACAGACTCACTTCTTGCCCTGACACCATTTTAGTGACTCCAAAGAAAACACGCAAGATCAGTTCCAAAAATCAACAGACCCATCCCAATGATCAGGGCCTTACTTTAAGGACTGGAAGCAGGGTGGTTTTGGGTAGGGGGCAGGGTTCTTTAGCGGCAGCCACCGCAGCTGGAGGCAGACCCCTAACACCAGCCATAGCTGACCAGTCCAGACAGACTCGCCCCAAGAACCTCCCTTGGCAGCGCCATACCTCCCATCTCATTGAGATCAAGTACTTTGAAGACACTCACCCTGAGCAGCAGCTCCAAGCTGCCCATGCTCAGCACGGTCGCCTTAGACGCAGCACTGCAGGAGACCATGTTCTTCATGTCATTCTCTTAGGTGTAGGGGATGTTATTTATATTCCTCACACTTTGGTTCTTTTGAAGAGTCTCAGCCTTGATTTGCAAAGAGTCAAAAGACTTGCTCTCAAGCTCCATGCTCATTCTGTGCACTATGCTCATAAGCTTGTACAGACCAGACGTTCTCTTGAGCATTCTCCTCACCTTCAAATTTATCAGGAGAGGTCTGCTGGCTTGTCTGCCCGCAACCCTCCTGATCCTCACTGATCAGTCATGACTGCTTTCTTCTTTTCTGGTGAAGGGGCTTTTCTTCCCAAGTGGCCCCTTTTCCATAATTGATGTGAGCAGCTGTTTTGCTGCTTGCAAGCAATTGCATAGTTTTTCCTTTTCTTTTTCTTTTTCAAGCTTGCCCGTCTTGAAAAACATGCACGTACTCTGGTTGCATTGTGTATGTTATACAGAATGGGCACCAACAGCATTGAGGGTACCGGGACTTACATCGTAAGTCTGGGCCAGCATGTAGGATTGCGTACTCCTGTCTTGACAGCTGCAGCTGCAGCTGCATTCATGTTATGGCCATGCCACGAGTCTGGTGTGAAGCAGTCTCTCAGTGTGACAACTTTCATGAGACATGGATGCCCCTCTGCTGTATGTTTCCCCTCTGCTGCATATGCCATATAGCTGTGGACTCGCGGCACTCGTAGCATAGGACAGAGACAGACGCTCAAGCAGCACTGCCTTTCGCAAAAGGGACATAAATCGCATGAGCAGCTCACTTTGTTATTTTTCTCCATAGAGATCGCCAGACGCATAGATTAATTGCTCCTGATAAAGAGGATGTGCGCTTGGAATTGAAAGCCCATAGGCCTAGGCGTGACCTTGAGGCCCTGGAGGCCCTGATCCAATGAATAAAACTTTTAGAATGATATTTACAGTGTGTTTACAACGGTTTGTTTGCAGTTATTCAGTTGCACCTAATAATGTAATACCTTGTTGAGTCTGGAAGTAACCTTGTAATAATGACCCCCATGGAGAGTCCACTACAGGTCCTTGGGGAATAAGGCACGGCAGTGCAATGGGCCAAGTGTGTAGTCCAGTGTGATAAGAACACGTTCCTGAGAAACTGAGATTCAGCCGCTGAAAAGAGAAAGAGAGAGAGAGTCAAGCAGGGCCACAATTCCGTGATCGCCCTATCTGCAAGCCCGCCGTGCTTGGGCATTGTGTACACTGCCTGCTGTCCGCAGCCGGCCCACACAACACGCCCTCATGTAATGGTTATATCTAGTGGCTATTCTGCATGCAGCAGACTCTCAGCCTGACATAACGTGCACTTACCCTGTTCCCAGCACAGAACTGATTTCAATAATATCCTCTAACTACTGATGTGAGACAGTTCTTAATGGTGTAAAGCCTTTGAAGCTTGGCAGCTCTTGACTCAGAGAGCTGCCAAGCTTGCTGTACAGGTTCAGACTCACTCAGTCCAGTGCGCTCATGAAGTATAAAGACGTGCTCTTGAGAAAAGTTATGCCAACTCTTATCATCAAGGCCCAGAGTGGGGCGCTGCTAGCCATTCTCCTAGATCCCATTGACTTCTTTCTTTTCTTTCCTCTGGTGGTGTTACATTGTCCCCCGGCCCTACATGGCCCCTTTCCCTTGATTGGTGTATGGAGTGTTCTCATTGCATACATTCCAAACCAGTGAATTTGGAAGTCCACAACTTTCGCCCACGACAGTCCACTTTTTTAAATCTATTAGCATGTTAGCAATACACCTTTTTTATACAAGCACCTTGTGGCACCCTTATCTCTCTTCAGAAATCAATGCCAAAAGAGCTTTTGGCTTAGCTCCCAATGTCAATTTAGGTCAGGGGCCACTTGAGCTTGCAAAGTTGATAGCAAAATTGTTTACTATCAGGATATGCTTTTCGCCCTAGGGTTGGCTGAAAACTTGAGGAGCAGATATTTTTGATCAGTGGGCGCATGTGCATGACAATTCAGCCACGTATATTAAGCAGGTGCTGCAATACCTGGCGTCATGCTGCACTACCTTCAGCTCATGCTCAGCCAACAAAGTTAGTTTGTATTGTGGTTCTCGCTCTACATTGCATGCAAGTGGGGCAGAATGAAGCATTTGTTGATCCTATCCAATGCAACTGGCGATATTTCAAACAGATAAACAAACAGGGGATAGATTGTATTGGCTCTGCAAGCCAGCTGCAAAGATAAGAGCAGACACATTTTCAATGAGCATCCATCCATCCCTTGTCAAGGGACGCCAATGAGGTATTGCTCTCTGGCAGGAGATGGATTTAAACCCTCAGCCTAGCTCTTTCTTCTATGAAGTTGAGCAGGTCCCTGCCTGCGAAGGTTGTGAAGTAGAAAAATCAATGTGCTGGTGCACAATGCCTGACGCTGCGGCCCCAACCAAAAGATATTTTGCCGTCATGCACAGCACACACAGCACAACAGCCAACAAGATGGCAGTCTCAGGAGCACGCATCTTGCAAGCTATGCTGCTAAGCAAACCCAAGCTGATCTAGCGGGTGATAGAAAAGAGTCTAGGCTACAGACCTGCGTCAGGTGCAAGAAAGGAGAGCAGGGGATTGACTGGGCTGCTCATGGTTGGATGGGTGACAGTCCTGGCACCTGGCACGTTCTTGCTGTCCATAGTTGCCAGTGTGGTGAACCAGGAACAGGTGGCAACGATGCCAGCTATCTGTGGGGAGGCAAGGATTCACTCTTGAAAAAATCTTGCTACAAATCATCATCAAGACCAGGAATGGGGTACTGCTAGTCATCCCCATGATTCCCACTGACTTCTCTTGTTTTCTTTGGCGGTGGAAGAGTCATACAGTGCTCAGTCCCTAAGTGACTCTTTTCCTTAATTGATGTTGGGAGTGCTTTACTGCCTATGTAGTTTTTGTTTTCTTTTCTTTTTTTCTTTTCTTTGCACAGAGGAGTGAAAAGTGGCATGGATCTTTGCCCAGATCCCGAGCTGCTAGTCTCTCAAGAAGACCAGTAATCCAACAAACGCTGAAGGCATATATTCTCAGGGTTTGGTTGCAATGCAAGTGTGGATGCACTGATCACAGCCAACCTTACCTCCAAAGCATCCGTACTGCCTGCCCACAACCGGAATTCCACCTGCAAGTACACCAAGCCCAAGTGAGCATAGTCTCCTTGTGTGACAAACGGCAGGCCCTCGTGCTCAATTAGACTATTGGACTCACGGTGCCGTATTTTTGTAATGACCGCAGGTTTAGCTTGTACCTCCGCCCTTCTTCTCGCACATTGATCCCTGCAATTGCATACATTTGCAATCCAAGTAAAGAGACAACTACAGAGCTGCCTTCCTCGCTTTAAGCTACCTGCAGCTGATCTTGCAAATCTGAGTCAAATTTTTGAGACAATGCAACTTTGGACCAGCCAAACATCACCCCTCCCCCATAATTGATTCCCAGCTCCCCACTGTATCGTTTCAAAGTACCATGCAGGACGCACCTGGATTGAACATGCTAATAAGCTCTGCCTGAGAAGATGTGCCCTGCACCGGCAGTCGAGCCACCCAGACAAAAAGCTGTGTGCCCATACATCGTACATTAATGGAGCAGGAACATTACGGCACTGCTTCATCCAGGGGACACAGAGTGCGTGTCATTGCAATTTGCTGCAACGGCATGTGATTCTCTTTACAAGCAGCGTCTCTCACCTTAATTGCTTGAGCTGCTTGAGCTGTGCTGGAGAAGAGCTGCAAACAAAGGAGGCAGTGTTGCAGGGAAATGGGTACATGATGTGCAGGAGAAGGAGGAGCATGTGCTTTGGCCAGGGTGCTGGTGGAGGGGTTTCATGGTTCCTTGATCCTAAGTGGCCCTTCTTCCTAACTTGATGTAGGAAGTGTTTACACTGCCTGCGTAGTTTTCTTTTTCTTCCTACTCTTTTTGTGTTCTGTCTCTTCCTTATCTTCTTCTCTATCCTTTTCTTTTGTTGGCCAGGTCAGGCTAGGTGGATATCTTACTTGCTTGTTGCTCCGTGCGTACTTGGTGTCATGGCGGTAGGCTGGGCACAGAGCAGTGAAGGAGTCCTCCATGATGATGAAGTTTGAGCAAAGACTCTGCAGCTGCTGCAGCTGCCATGCACCTCCGTTTTGCCCAACCTGGGTGTGGGCAGAAGTGGCAAACGGGCGCAGTGCACTTGAGCTTGCCAGATAGCATTTTTTCTTGCATACAATTTGCATGATGTTAACATGATGTCAGTGCATGTCAGAATTGCATGCTCCCAAAGGGCACTCACATGGACATGGAGAGCCGTGGAGTGGTTAAGGGTTGCTGGGAGTCCATTCAATACCCTGCATGCTCTCTCGATGCTTTGGAAGCCTGAAGCGCCTGCGCACTGCATCCATGAATTGCCATCATAAACTTTGCCAGCAAAGGAGCATTACTGCATGGGCAAGCAGTTCTGCGCTGGCTGTGGACGCTTTGATCAGGTGCTTGCCTGACAGGACTGGGGAGTTGAGCTCCAGGCCCGATGTGCCATACCCAGCTTGGATGCTGCGATCATTTTTCACCCTGAGGTTGATGCAGTTTAAGGGTGCGTGTTAAGACTTTGCTATACGGACAGATCTGGAATGAGCTGCTGCATGTGATGACAATCATGTGCCGGACTTTCCCATGATCCCACCCATGCCCTCAGCTCTTGCCAAGCTCCTCTACTGGTTGGACTGAGTGTCTTGGCCTGTGCATTCCTCCAAACACTGCCTGCACTTGCAGACAGAGCCTATTGGCACTTGACAGGGTGGGACGGCCAGAGGCAGCTGACTAGGCGCACAAGGCTCGCTTGCTGTATAAATCGCTTACCTCCAATTTGTTCCTCTCACCAGAGCCTCAACATCAGCACGCACGTAGGAGGAGGGATGCAGGAACTCGATCTCTACGCCGTAGGACAGATCTTGGCGTGTGGGCATCACAAATTTGCTGCAGCAAGATGTGAAGTACAGGCATGGCATCTATGGCTCCCGTGCATACAATTCAATTCCATAGAATACCACGATTTAAAAATTTGATTTGTTTGTGAAAAAGTGGCCGGCAATCTGCAGGCCAGACAGCATGAAGAAGCCTACATGCTCGAGCTGCCGCCTGTGAGCACGTAAGTGCGTGCTTTGTACACTCTTCGGGGCGTCCTGAGATTGCTTGCACCAAGCCCCCAAAGGTGGTTATCGGCTGGCCGCAGCTGCAAGGAAAGCACAGGTATTAGCACACTCGTAGGTAGGGACGAATCCAGAAAGAAGGTATCATGACGCTACTCCAGAAGGTCTCTCTTGACCATTTAAGATCTTAAATGCATATAAATGACAGCAGGTGTCCTTTGGTGCCTGTTGGCTGCTGCTTACCTCACCTTGTGAGTCCTATGAGGAAGCATGGGTGATGAATATGTTTTTTTAGGATGTCGATGATATCGATGATATGGGGGAGCGATTACATTTTTGAGAGGAGATCTTCGGGGAGCTGCAGACATTTGCCGCACGTTCGACTTTTCACACTTATATCTTACAAACAATAATTTTAAAGATGCGCATCGTCCAGGTTCGTACGGCTCCTCGCTCGTCGCTTCTCGCCCACAGGCACAAGCCTGCGTGCCAGCAGGCGCTCAACAATTCTCAATCATACCAAAGAGATCTTAATTTATTCTCTAATCACTTGAGTGTACGCAATCCTGCCAGCGAGCATGCACCCAGTGATCTAGATGAGCCCAATGAACAACAGTGCACCACCTCCTTCCATGCTGCAAAGCCGCCTTTGCCAGTCAAACCAGGCCTGGATAAGGATTCAGTCCTCAGACGGGCCCTCGGCTACCCATATGCTAGGTGAGAGAGCTGCCATTGGATAAATAGCCCCGACATACGGAAAGCAATTTATGCAGCATGGACAGTGGCCTTGAAGGAGGGTCAGAGCTGCAAGCAAGTCAGGGACCCAAACAGGACAAATTCCAGGAAAAGTTCAGACCTGTAGGCAGACATCCAATTGATGCCTTGTTGGACATTACTGCAGGGTGGTTGGTAGTAGGTGCCCACCCCACCTGCTGGCAAGGCCATTACTTGTTTGGATGTAACCTGTGTGCATGCCAGCTGTTACATCAAGCTTGCTGGGGCACCATGCCCAACATCTTGCAGGCCTAGCTCATCATTCCTTTTCTGCGAACAAGATGTCTGGCTTTTCAGCAACGACTCCTGGCAGCAGGTTGCTCTGCTCGAGAGATTGCAGATCCAGCACCTGGAAAAGGGCCACACGCGCAGGTCCGAACCTTGGTATTGGTGGTGCTGGATCTGTTGCCTGAATGCAAGCTCGAGCTCCCGTGACTCTTTTGCTCAACCCATGGCATACTAGCTGGTCATTGTCTTTTAACCAGCAACTTTCAGGTGCTCTGCCCTGTGATAGCAATGTTGCCTCTCCAGGAACCCCTGGGATACCAAAAGGGTTTCGCTTCATGTCATGGACTCTCAAAGATTCCTTATTTTGGCAGCTGCTGCTGCCAGGTCCTACTCAAACCTCCACCAGCCTGACCTTGCAGCTTCTCTGAGACCCTGGGAAGGTTTTCGCGGAGCTGGGCCCTATCCAGACGCAGCTTACAGGAGCTGTGCGCAGCACGCATTCCTGTCCTTGCTATAGGCAGCAATGCGTCACCTGAGCAGCTGAAGCGCAAGTTCAGAAAAGGCGGCATCACAGAAACATTCATACCGGTGCGTTGATTTTAGGCTGGATGTCTGCCTGGCTTCTACGGGACGCAGCTACAGCTTCAGTGTCTGATTGTGTTTGCGAGCTGAAACTTCCGTGCTGGAGGCTGGAATCTGCTTGCTAGTATGGACGGTCTTCGTTGCAACCCACTGTTGGGGTGCTTAACATGGGGCTGTCCACAAAGTTATGAGCAACCTTTCCTCCAAGAAGAGAAAAGAAGAGAGCACGTGTAAGCACCTTGAGCCCCTTTGGCCGTCATCCATGAGTCATCAAATGCTTTCCAGATCCTTTACCCAAAAGTCACCAGTGCCAGCTGGCATGCATTCATGCAGTTTCAAAGTGGTGGACAGTCATCCCTCCCCAATCCATGGTCAAAGATTGAAGAACAACGTGTGAATTGCACACCTGCTGCAGGTTGTGGAGGCAGTCCTTGAAGACTTTGATGTCGTCTTCTCCCCAAGTATCACGGCCTATGGGGCTTGCCCAGCCACTTTGGCAGAATCCCCTGGCACACATGTGGCTGTGCACGTTAACTGGCTTACACCCAAGCAGCTCGACGTAAGTGGCAAGTATAAAAGATGGAGACACGCGCGCATGCAGAGGCACAAGCCATCCATTAGGATCATGCATGCACAGATCACAGGGAGGGCTATTTTGGAACACAAGAGTGCGCTTCAAATTAATGATTTTCGTCCCATGTGAGATGCAAAAGCATTGCATCATTGCAATTTTCATGAAAGGGGGTTCCGGCAGCTATCAGGACATGAATGCATAGGAAACAATATGCATGGCGCGCATGTTCTTCACTGCTGTGTGCAGGTCATGCACAAAACAGAAGGCGCATACAACATGTGTGAACTGAGTGGAATCCGTCTACTTCTGGGCAGGTGTGTGTGGAAATACCTTACGAGCAATCCATTTCACGCCTCAAGCATGAAATACTGGGCTTGGAGTCACTAATCTGATAAGCTTCATGGAAATCTCTCGGAGGTTTGTCCAAGCCAAGCCAGTCATGCATGCTGTATCAGATTGGACTACATTCCTCTGCAGGTCTTTTTTTCAGAGGTCCGGGCATGCTCCTCTTTTGATGCAAGTAGTGTAATAACATCGTATAAATAGGCTGCTGGTAAAATTTTGGGTGAAAAGATGACCCTTGTGGCCTGGGTGGTTGCTGAGCCTCTATTTTTGGCCTATTTTGGCAAAGATAGCGCATGTGTGCCCTCGCCACGATCCTATCAGAGCTCCTTTTACCCCCATAACCCCACCTGTATACTTCTATTACGTTTCCAATTGACGTTGGATGTTGAATACCAGGTTTAGAGGGGTCGCTTTTTGACCCATTTTGGCACCCATTTGCTGGATTTTTTCTGATCCAAAATGCACATCTCACCAACCACTGGGTCTTGTCACTCCAATTCTTCTGTTATTATGCTTGTTTATTACTTGAGCACCAAAACACTAAAAATCATGGAATTTGGTGCAGAGGTTGATCTGGTGTGGATATTTGGCTGTGAAAAGAAGGGTTCACGCCTCTGTCCATTAGACACGATCTCCGTCACGGGGACCTTTTGAGCTCAGGTGCTGTGGACAGCTTGTAAGCAGGGCTACCATCTTACACTAAGCTGGAAAGGTACCCGACTCGGAGACCATGCCCTGGGAGCGTGCCAAAACCAAACTCATTCTGGGCCTCAGTCACCCCCCTCTGGAATTTTTTAACTGTTGATAACAAATTTTCCGACCAGTGCTGCCTTTTTTTCCTCTCACATGTTCCAGGTCTCTAAAGGAGCACGAGGCTGAGATGAGAGAAGGAAATGGTATGTACTATATCTATCGAGGATCTGGAGATAGCTTGATAATTTGAGTAAAACGGGCAAGCAAAACCGAAACCTGACTTGTGCCTGGTTGAGGAAATGAGCCAGGCGTTCAAGTTGGAGCGATCCAACCCTTAATGATAAGCATTGATAAGCCCATGTATATTCTATTAGCTGCATAAGGAAAACGGCATGCCCAGGTCTATTTGTTTGTTTGTTTTGCGTAGGAATGCCCCTGTGGACACAGCAATGCATCAAGCCAGATGTCCTGCATGGAAATGCTGATGCAGGATACCAAAGCGAGCAGGAATGGGGCAAGCACAGGCTTCTTGACACCGTCTACGCATATTGCCATAAGGGCGGATGCCTTACTGTTGGCAGCAATCCGAGTAGGTAGCATCTATATGGCAATTTTTGAGTGCCTGTGTGTATTATCATAACAAGTTTCGAGTATTTTTAAGATGGTGAACGGATTATTGCCCCATGCAAAGGTTGGTTCAAGGCGCAAAAGAATAATGTTTCTCAAGCCATGCAAGAGTTTCAACTTGTGCAGCTTCATGGGCCGCCGGACCAAGCACATATTTGTGCAGGCTTACATTGCAGCGCATTGTCACTCATGCTCTCAAATGATGACCTGTAATGCAATCAGTGGATGATTTAGCATCCTTCTCCAAAGGGCCTGCCAATTTCAAGCTGGATTTAGCTGCATCCATCTGCATGGAGGAGCACTTGCAGGAAGTATTGTTCTGCTGTCAGCATCTCCATGCATGCCAGACATCCCCTTACAAATCCAGTTGCAGTCATGCTTTACTCAGCTAGATTGAGCTGAGATGGTGCCTCGGACATCCACCAAACTGCTGCACCTGTTCACAGTAGGTACACCAGTGGCCATCACAGGTACACCAGTGGCCACAGGTACACCAGTGGCCACAGGTACACCAGTGTTCACAGGTACACCAGTGTTCACAGGTACACCAGTGGCCATCACAGGTACACCAGTGGCCATCACAGGTACACCAGTGGCCATCAAGCCACTACCACCTGTTCACAGGTACACCACCTGTTCACAGGTACACCAGTGTTCACAGGTACACCAGTGTTCACAGGTACTCCACCTGTTCTCAGGAACATCTGTGTTCACAGGTACACCAGTGTTCTCAGGTACACCACCTGTTCACAGGTACACCAGTGGCCATCAAAGAGATTGAAGCTAGAGGCAGACGCTTCCCAGCCGCAACCCAGCTCCAGATCCTAGGCCACCTGCTTGCCCTGCACCAGCAGCAGCAGCAGCAGCAGCAGCAGCAGCAGCAGCAGCAGCAGGAGCAGCAAGAGCAGACACAGCAGACCCCATATAGTCGTACTGCGCTCTCCCTGCACCAGGACAAGCAGCACCAAGGCCCGGCAAAAACAGCAACCCCCCTTGCCGCCCTCCCTTTCCTCTCAGTTGTTGCCATGATGTCGCTTTTGCCGCCTGCGCAGTATGGGGCACGCGCACTGCTGAAAAGTGCACGAGACCAACTCCTGCAAAGCCGCGTGCCCATTGCCTGCCAGGTAGGTTTCCAGGAGACTGCATCCATCAGTGTGATTGAGCTCCTCTCATGGATCTTGACATCACAGGGATATCTGGTCAGGGCGGTTGAGCAAATTGTGTCCACGCATCTGGATCTCTGGGCAGCAGGAGGACTGCATGCCAAAGCATTCAGCGCCTCCCAGGCAGGCTTCCTCCAGGGGCCAAGCAGTATTGAGCAGGGGAAAGGATGCTTGCATGTGGCATCAACGATACCCAGTTAATGGCCACTCAGTGTTTGGCCACCCAATTATGTGGCGTCAATGATACCCAGTTGATTACTCTGGCATCAATGATACCCATGATGATACCCATATGATACCCAGTTGATTAATGTGGCATCAATGATACCCAGTTGATGGCCACTCAATTGTTGGCCACCCAATTGATTGTAACTCTTCTATTTTGGTCCCATAGCCGATGCACTCATTTAATGGCCACTCAGTCTTCGATCTCTCAGTCAATGGCCACTCATGTCAACGGCCAGCCACACTAAGAAGCCTGTAGCTTGCTGAGCGCCTGGTGGCAGACACCAATTTGATGCCTTGTGGGACATTATGGAGGCCTTTCGTTGAGTAAACGACGTGGTTGGTGGTTGGTGTCCCATCCGCCTGCATTTGGTGGCAATGGCCTGAGGTCCGCTGCTCCCCCAGCAGCCACGCGCGCAGATCAGTGGTGTCTACTGGCTGCACTTTGCAGGCTGATGCCCCTCCTGCAGCTGCACGCCAGCCCAAAGACTTGTGCGCCCTGCTGCTTGCGGCGGCAGCAGCTGGGACCCTACTGTCCATGATGACTGCCACACTGCTGACTGTTAAGACTGTCCAGGCAGCTGGAGAGGCGGCAGCCGCAGCGCCCTACCTCCCCTTGCCTGCCAAGCTTGGCCTCATGGCTTTGGGGGGGGTCATGGTGGCCCTTGCCCACGGCCTCCCACCCCTACCTCCTGGACATCTGCCTGTTATGCCCCTCACAACCAGCCCATCCCTCTCTGCTGCACAGCCCAGCGCTGCCGCCAGCAGCTGGCCTTGTACAGTGGAGCAGGGCGCAGCAGCATTGCCGCCCCTTGATGTAACCATGCAGGCTTGGTTGGACCTCCCTGCCAGCGGCGTATCCCAAAACGTCGCTGCCACAGCTGCCGCAGCAGCAGCAGCAGCAGCAGCATCTCGGCAGCACCCTGGGCCGCCCCCACCATTGCAGGCACAGCAGCCCCAGCCCTCGCCACTGCTGCAGCCTCCTGTCCGCAACGGAGCCAGGTCCCGAGCAGCTGCAGCATGGCCTGCTGTGAATGACAGGAGGCCCGAGTCAGTGGCAGAGCCACTGCCGCAGCCACCTGTCAGTGGCGGAGCCAGGTCCCAAGCAGCTGCAGCATTGCAGCAGTCACCCCCCGCTGCCCAGCCCTCTGTCCAGGTAGACAGCTTACCAGCAGCAGCAACAGCAGCAGCAGCAGCAGAAATAGAAGAAGAAGAAGAAGGAGGAGAAGAAGAAGAAGAAGAAGAAGAAGACATAGCAGCAGAAATAGCAGCAGCAGTAGCAGCAGCAGCAGAAGCAGCAGAAGCAGCAGAAGAGGAGAAAGAAGCAGCAGCAGCAGCAACAGCCGCAGCGACCCTGCTTTCCGCGTGCTCCCCAGAGGATGTACACGCCTGGGTGCTTGGCCTGATACCCGACCGCATGCTGCGGCAAGGTTTGGGCCAGAGCCTCCAGCACCAAGCGTCCATGCCCTTGGCGTCCAGCCGCGTGCGCGTCATGTTCCGCAAGGCGCCTGGCGATTTTCACAAGGGGGAAACGCTGCTGGGGCTCAGGAGGCCGTGGTTAGACCGCAGGATACCCGCCTTGTCGTCCTCGCAAATCACCCGGCCCCCAGCCCCAAGGCGGCCCCAGCAGCAGCAGTCACCCGGGGCTGGCCAGCAAGCCCAGCTGCTGGCAACGCACAAGTGTCAAGATGCTTCACACCTTGCAGGCACAGGTGCGCCCAGCCACTTGTGCATTGCAAGCCCAGCCGCTGGCAGCGCACAAGCATCAAGATGCTCCACACTTTGCAGGCACAGGTGAGCCAAAGCGGCGGCAGCAGCAGCAGCAGCAGAATGTCGCAGCACGAGTGCTTCAGCAGCCACGTGGTACACCATCACCCCTTTGGCAGCATCTATGGCAAAGTCCTTCAGAACCGCAGCAGCAGCAGCAGCGCAACACCACGCAACATGAGCCTCAGCAGCCACAGCAACCACTTCAACAGCAGTGTACAGTGCGCCGTGAGCTGAAGGGGCTCTTGCCGCCGCAAGTGCAGCTGCAGCAGCACCAACAGGCTGGTCAGGCCATTGTGGTGCCGGATATTTGCAGCAGCAGCAGCAGCAGCAGCAGAAACAGCAACAGCACTGGGGACAGAAAGTGCAGCAGCACCACCAGCAGCACCAGCTGCAGTGGCAGGGCAGATGAGGCTGCTGCGGATCGGGGCCCCGCTGAAACAAGCTGTAGCAGCCCTCAGATCAAGGATTATGGGTGCAAGGGCAGGCCTGTTGATGCAGTCTGGGAGACCCCTTCAGCTAGAAGCACTTGGCAAGGAGAGGAGCAGCTGGAAGGCAACACCACTAGCAGCAAGGTTGGGGTTAGTGAGGGCAGGCTGTGTGGCAGCGGCAAGGGAGGTCAACCTGCCCGCATCAGCAATGCAGCTGATGAAAGGCCAGCACTCCAAGAGAAACCAGCACAGAAGCAGGTGCACGCAAATGGAGGAGGCATGCCAAGCACAGGTAGCAGAGATGAGGAAAAGAAAAGATATTACGCTAAGGAAGTAGTGAGAAAGTACATGATCAAGTACGGCATAGACAAGTAGCCATCAAATCACATACACATGCCCCAGCTTGGAGCTTGACACATATCACAGTGACCTATGTCTTCTACTCTGTTGCAAGCCAGTCCTCCTACAACGGGTAGTACCCATTTCTCCGGGCAAACTTTCTGCACTCAAGCCTAAAGGAGTCTTATGCTAGCTATGAGTCTTGATATATCTCAATTTTGGACTCAGGTACAAACCAGAACCCTGCTTATGCGCATGCTTCTTCTTATCATATTACTGGGTGAAACCACTGGGAGCTAGCGCCTCCTATGAGACTAACCTCCAAGTCCTTACGCATGCACACCATGTGCAGTGACTGCAGGCACCCCAGCAATGTGCGCGTAAAAGGACTCAAAGATATTATCAGGTTTTATCTGAGCCAAAATTTTAAAATTCTCTGTATGACTTATTATCTGATTGGACATTCTAAATTTGGTAAAATTAGATGCTGTGGCCAAAACTTGCACTTATTAAAAGAAATTCCCAGGCTTTCATGAAAGGATATCATTGCATGGTGACCTTTGAAAATAGCTGCAGTAAGAAGTTCTTAGCATCTGCACTTTGACCGTGTGACCAATCTCTGCAGTAGTATGTCCTCATTCATGTA
>LKMJ01002429.1_pt1 | contig 17106 bp, 18 predicted proteins | sample 643391 | NCBI WGS metagenome assembly LKMJ01 (sample SAMN04112250, study PRJNA286221) | soda lake metagenome | biome: soda lake; feature: Kulunda Steppe; material: water; isolation source: sample PL-Br10 brine of Picturesque Lake | place: Russia: Kulunda steppe | collected 2010-07
TAATGATTCCTATCGTTTTATTTCAAAGCTTATGGATGTTTATATGATGGCTGGTGTTCACCAGCAACCTGATCAGTCAAACTACCTGGCTGAAGGTCAAACTTAAACTTGTAAACTTGTAAACTTCCTCAACGGCACAACAGACTTAGCTATTTCATCTCAGACAATATGGATAACTTTTTGGCTGGCGATGATTCGCCACAAACTCATCAGCCTGACAGCCAGGCTGGTGGTTATTCCTGACTTGTAAACTTGCAATCTCTTCTTTTCTCCAGGCCGCAGTATCTTTGTCAATGGGGGTCCCTTGATGCTCAGTATCATTGATACTCCACAGTCTATCTGCAAGGCTGACTACCAAGGATTTTGTACCTCACTGCACAACAGTTGTCCTCCAATATCTAAAACCATTTCAGATAGCCACGGCGGGCAGCCTCCTGAGCTAAGCCAGGATCTTGGTTGAGTAAGTCAACCATCCCCTTGTACCGAGCAAGTGCCTTTTTTATGACTCCCACCTGCATGCGTCAGTTCACCAGACAGAGGTGAGAGCGCAATCCCCGTTCGAGGCACCATCATGCAGGGTGCAATTCATAATGCGGTAACAGCTAACCATGGGAGAAATAGACACTTTGATTGCAAACCGACACGAGATTTTCCGGCCGGTGCTTTGCACATGTCAACATTGCATTTTGCCTTGAGCCTGAGCCAGATAGATGGCTGTTGGCGCGGGCTGCTTGAAGTTAGAAAGGTGAGCTATAAATGCAAATCCCTGCAAAGGCAAAAGGAGCTCCAAGCAACACAAAGGCTCCCACGGCATGGAAGCATCGGTCCGGACACTTTCCTCTGATTCGTGCTTCTGCAGCACAGCAGCTAAGCTAGGTCCTGGGTCATGGCTCTGACGCAAGGATTCCAGCCACTCCGCTGAAAGGGCCTGCAGCGCGACCAATCACAAAAAGAACAAATCACTGGACCATGGAAATCAGCCTGCCTGTCATGAGCGTTATACAAAGCCAGGACAAGACCATGGATGATTGCCCCCAAGCAGACTTAGGAAGAGCATAAGCCACAGCATGCCTTCAATCACTGGAATAGGACAGTGACTCTTCAGGCTGCAGGCCTTTGCCTCATGGGTCTTTGCCTAGGATCCTCCCTGTATTCCATATCAGCACCTTTGGACCACAAGCACCTTAGCATCACTCACGACCTCAGTACCTTTGGACCACACACAACCTCAGCACCATTGGACCGCACACAACCTTAGCTGCAACGGCCTGTAGCGCTGCTTGGCGGTGCCGTGACCTAATGAGGATCCTTTTGTTAGTTGGTCAAAGACAGTTGGAAATTGCCCCTTCACACAGTTGTTATCAGCCAAGAGAGTTCGGCCTGATTGTGGTGCTCACCAGCTTTGTGGCATGCGTACGGACAGGCGGGCTCAGCAAAAACTCAATTGCTGATGCAGGGTCTTGCTCCACCTGCAGCAGGGGCAAAGACAGAAGCAACGCGCACACCTGTGTCCGAACTACAAAGGAAAGGGCCAAAGAAAGCATTGCAGGTTTCATGAGGCAATTCGCGTCAAGGTGAGGTCCAGACAGAGTGGACCTGAAGAGGGAGGAAGAGGCCCCAAAGAGGCCCCAAAGAGGCTCTGTGGGCTCTTGTTTGTCCAATTCTCAACCCTCTACACCCGTCCCTATACACAGCTGACTTAACGTTACTGATGGTGGACACTAATTCCACGCTTGCCCTGCCATGCAAACAGTGGCAAGAAACGTACGGTTGGTGTGGGCTGCAAGGACGACAGGGGCTGCTGGACTTGTTTGCCTGGGCCCCGCCCTCGGCTAGCGCGAAGGGACTGGCTCATCCAAATCGTGAAGCAGCAGCGTCCATGACCTTCTCCTGCAGGCAGTTTGAGCACTTGCATCTGCTACAAATTTTGGTGCCAGCTGCATGCACTGTTACTCCATTGGCTCATTTACCCCTGCCCCAATCCAAGTGGTGCAGGACATCGGCAGCGACAGTACATGCTGCATCAGCTCTTGTAGCGGCAACAGTACATGCTGTATGAGTACTTGTAGCGGCGACAGTACATGCTGCATCAGCTCTTGAAGCAGCAACAGTACTTGCTGCATCAGCTCTTGTAGCAGCAGCAGCAGCAGCAGCAGCAGCAACAGCAGCCTGGGCAGCCTCAATGTGCGCATGCCCTGGGAATGCATGCAAAGCAATGGGAAGTTCCAATTAAGTCCGTTACTGGGGCTTCACTGCAAGCGAGGTGCAAGGAAACGATTGTCATCAAGACGAGGTGAATGCGCTGGTAGACAAACTGCACTACACGGGCTGTTCCGCGCAGATGTACAGCAAGTTGCCGGAAAAAGTAGCACTTGGCTGAAGTCTGAGAGCCATAAAAGCACCACTGCTATAAGCTCATACAGTACACTAATCATTGATGGCTTTGAACACATCAATGATCAGCATACCTTGATCCTGACCATGGTAAGGTGTGACGCGGTGGACCATCCGCTGGGAGGGGAAGAGGACAAGGCGCCCATGCAGAGGCTCAATTTGCACAGGGGGCAAGGGCCAAGGGAAGAGCTGCAGCACTCCGCCACGGCTAGGTTCCCAACCAGGGTTTAGGTAGAAAATTGCGGTCACCAGCCGATTATCTACGCTCGGGTCAGAATCAACGTGCATGGGAAAACATCCTCCAGCACCTTCATTGTACTGCAGCTTGATTGCCTGGCAAGCGACAAGCAAAAAGATAGAATGGGAGGGCTGGGAAATGCATGGAACACAATGGAACTAACTGTTGGCTGGGCTGGATGTCCAATGCGCAGGTGACTTAGAATACAGAATCCTGCTAACGAAGAGGGCAACATGTGTGTCAACTCGGATACATTGAATGGAAGGTAACTCAGTTTAAGTTGACCAACCCTGTCTGCCTCTACTTCCACAGCTATCAAACAATTTGTCAGTTTAGGCAGATTGTGCCATCATTGCACATTATAATCAAATTGCATCGCAACACATAGCTTGCTCCATGTAATTCGGACAGTTGGAAAGGTAGCCCAGATGCACATGCTCAGCAAGCATGACTGGTCATGCTATAGGCTTCCATGGCCAGTCATTGCCTCAACATTATGGAGATTACCTGCTTGCAAAGCTTTCTAACAAGAAGCACGCACCTGAGAGTCAAGTTTAATCTCAGGCATGAACAGAGATAGCATAGTTGCCAATGACTTGTCCTGCAGGTGGGAAATGGTCCTCCAGGTGGAAAAGAGGAGAGAAACAAGCCCCTACAGCAAAGTTTAACCAAACGCATAAGGAAGGTGTTTTCTGTCACCTGTGCTAGGCTGGCGCACAATGGTGCATTTCTCTGTGTCTCAGCTGCACTGTGCCCCACAGAGAGCTCTGCCTCGAAAACATGCGCCTTGTCGAGCGTGAGGTGCTGCTCACCCTTGACCAGATGAGTCGAATTTTTGTGCATGAGACCACTCTGCAGGCAAGTTCAAGATCCTCATTCACGTTTTAAGCCAGGTTTCTAAGGGACTGAGCTTTCTAACACACTTCCATCACCATCGCCTACTTTGTAAAGGCGAACAAGTTCCTCTCTGTAAGCATCTGCTAAGTGTACAAGTCCGTCAACAACTGCAAATCCCTGTGTAGATAGGGGAGAATTAGTTTTGTGGGAAATGCAAGGGAATACAAGTTGCGTGAGAATGCCAGGAGCGCAAGGATGGAGACATTACATTAGATCACAAGATCACTCAGGAAACCAGAACTTTTGTACCTGTGACTTCAAGGAGGAACAAACAGCTGGTGTAATGGCCTTTTGCACAGCCGCGGAGTAGGGTGTTTGAGAGGAGAATGCGCGTACAAAACCTGGTGACAGCATCGTATAACATAACCGTTTGAATTTAAAATTTAATGTATATAACCCGCTTTAATTTTGATGCACCCGTCTCCTCCAGGTATGCTTGCTTCCTGTCAAAATTCTTCATTAAACCACAAAAGGATTTAATTCGCCAAATTTACTGCTTCCATTTCAACCTGCTTGAAATTGCTCAATTAAGCGAGGGGGGGGGACCCCTGGGTAATGCGTCATTTACGCCCCTGCCATCAAATTATAGACTATGTAAGTGGGATGGTGAGGACCTAACAAGATACATGCACATCGCATGCGTGATTGATAATTATGTTATGATTGAGTTTAGCGTTCTAGTTAATTGATTCAAGCCCAGTGCCAGCTTGTTGAATTTCACACTGAACCAGACCGTTTAGAGGGCCCTCCCCGGGGTAGCCAGGAATGATGTTGACAGGCCAACATCACTCCAACGAGGAATGCATGCAACCCAAATGCATTGACTTTGTGGCATTGCTGAGTTAGTATGTGTTTGAGTCTAAATCTGTAGATCTGCAGTACTGTAGACTAGTGCTTTGCGGTTGCTTATCTTTCATGCATTTTAAAGTGTCGAACAAAGTTAGCATCCCAGAAAGGAGGGTGGATAGCTTAGATTGGTTAGTTTGCTGTCTAATTAGCAGAGTGAAAGTAATAATTCTGGTATTCAAAATCAACGCAGATTGAGACATTCTCATAGTGTCCCAAAATAACTAATTGGAAAAGAATGAAGGCATAGCCTTCAAGGTCCTTAAGAGGGTATGCACTGTGCATGGAAATGGCTTTTAGTTTGCCCCACTTATGTGGTCCAGGACAGTGCAGTAAAAAATACCAGGTAGCGACATTTTTTACAACGGTCCAGCAGTGTTTTTAGTATATTCAAGACTTTGCTTTACTCTGAAGTGATTTTTAAAAAAGAAAGGTGGCCTGGTGCCATCAGTGATGGAGAAGCTTCAAACTGATCAAATCTAAATTTTCCGGGGGCAATCAGGAAATTCACCAGGGTGTGCTTTGGGTTTAGATAAGCCAGCACTTTGGGCCTCCAATTCACTTTTCACACTTATTTAAGCCTTTCAGGTTTATGGCCCTCCAGTGCACAAATTGAGGCGTCTTTCCCCATCTTCGAAGGTGGCTTGAACAAAAAGTAATTTAGAAGACAACACATTTACGTTGAAAAGGCCAGCGGGAACATGTTTTGGCATGAATTGAAAGAGATGTTTACTGCTGGTGCAAGCGTTCTATGCAAGCGTCAGGCAATTCCCTTCACCTGGTGCATTAATGACTATGGAACAGCTTTGCACCATTGCAGCACCTTGATCAGCCTGTGGGGGGCCCGCCTAAGTCTCCTGTTACAGCACCCCCCAAATCAGGTAAGTACCATCCTGTGAATCACTGGCCAGCACGGCACTTTAAGGTGCACGCCGTGCATGCTGTGATTGCACACACGCCTGTGCATACTCACACAGCTTGCTTGCCAAGCTAGACCCCATGTCCATACATGTAATCAAGCAGGCATAAGTGCGTAGCAAGGGGCGTGCGTGGGCGTGGTGAGTGGAGCGCGGATGGTGCACACCAGCACTGAGCGTGCTTGCACACCTCCCTTCCCTCGCACAACGAGCCCCACGAGCGTGCATATGCGCGGCACTTAAGAGCTCTGTAATGTTGCCCTGCTACTGGAGCGCACACAATGAGCGGGGAAAGTGACCCATTCATACCCTCGCTGCACCGTGCGTGCATCACTGTACAGCAATGTCGCCATTCTGACCTTGGTGCAGCACATCCCCTTCACATGCGTGCATTTTGCCCTGCCACGACCATGCGCACACAGTGTGCACACCCAAATGGGTGGGTGCATAGCGCAGGTGAGTGCATGGTGTATGCTGGCTTTGTTCTGCTTTTGCTTCGGCAGGTTGCCCGGGGCCTGCAAGTTGCCTGAGGCCTGCTGGTCCACCCACCCACCCAACCCAGACTTGCCCCAATGAGGTGTCAGCACTGTCCGTACTGTCCCAGAGGGCATGAGTTTGATGTCCAGATCATGTAGTAGCACATGTTATGGGGGAGGCATGTGTTGGGTGGAAGCATTAGGCAATCCTCTGCCACCTGAGCTGCAATACAAACAAGATAAATACTCAAACTACCTGTTGGTCTCAATGCAGCACGTGTGCAGCACATACCTAAAACTGCGCTTGCCTGGTGTGATATTATTTACGCTTCTTGTGGGTACAGCTAGCTCTGCCTCTATGTTCAGGTTGGCCCTGAGACTGATAAAGGCAATCAACAGAGCAGCGCTTACTGCTAGAGGTGTATATGGATGCGCACGTTGCCAGACATATCACAGATAACAAAGCAGCTCTTGTACCCAAAAGAGCACAGTTAACGTGCCCATGCACACCTCCCGGAACCGTGTGTATCATGAATCAAACATTTTGAAACGCTAACACATCTTTGTAAAAAAAGCATGGCATATTGGGGACAAATGCGTTGATGCTCTAGCCAAAAACGGGCAACCCTTCACGATGATGCCCATGACAAGATGCTGTTTCTGCCCTGATCAGATGGTATTTGCACTCTCGCATGACTGGCTTGCTACTGAAGAACTGACATCCTGTACCTCTCCAAAATATGTAAGCCTGAAGACTGCGTGCATCGGCAACACTGGAATCAGAATACTACAAGGGTTGGACAAAACTGTTAAGGCGAGAAAGTTTAGCCTGGCAAATGCAACAACAAATAACGCCCTTTAGGTCTGCCCTTCAACTTGAAGTACAATTATCCTTCCAGCAAAGATGTGACTTGCTGAAGTGTAGGCTGTTACACAAACAAATGCATGTCATATGTGTAGCACACCTACACATTCCATGTTTATCCCATGTCACAGATTGGGTAACCAGATACATATGCTCTCTGGTTGTCAACATGACACAATGTGTGACAGGTCAATATGCACACACCTGACTGACTGTTCAACAATAATAAGCTTTTGTTTCTCTAGATGAGTAACTTGTTTTTATGAGCAAGCTAGCAGGCGCTTTCCTCAAAAAGCCTTTTCCTTGTAATCTTTGTTTAACACACACTCTTGCTGCAGTGTGCAACACAATTATGCGCCTTTTTTCCTTTTAATTCTTTTTAAGTAGCAGCAAGTCATTGGTGCTACAACAAGGGATAATTGAATTTTCCAACAGTGCCTTCTACATACAGCCTTTGTCCAGGGTCCCTGTAGGCGCAGTCTTTCGTTTTCTTTCCTTTCTTTCCTTTTCCTTCCTTTATTTTTTCGTGGCTAACCTGGACTTTCTAACAGATGTCAAAGAGATACTTAAGAACAAACAAAGTTTACAAGATCGACCAAAAAGGCTTTCAGTAAAGTACATTGCGACTGCTAGCCCGCTCATTGAAAGTTAATAGAGGAAAAAAGGCGTGTTATTCTGGCTCAAAGGAGATAGAGATGTGCTTTTCAGCGGAGAGCGTGAGGATGGATGCAGTGAAAAAAATGTTGATTATCTTGGATACCAGACTATCTCTGGTATGAATACTGAACGCCGCAACATTGCTAGTAGACTTATCATGAAAGCTATTAAAGCAGGCTCCCTAGGGGGATGTTTTGTCCAAACGGATATTGACAGCAAAGACTGCCTAGCACAATAAAACTTACATTTCCCTGAAGGATCAACAAATAGAACCCCCCCTTTATGGCTTTTCCCTAGCCGCTTCCTTACAAAATTACTAAGCAAAGAGTCGCTGCAAGAAGCTATACCAGAAACAGAAATACCTACCCAAAGGAAAAATGCACCAGATGCCCATTCTCAATATGCATTAAGAAGTAGGTATTTCACCATTTCTTCTCCTGAGTTTGACACCGTATTTCCTTCCCTCATCAAATTTGCTTTCAGATGAGTGCCTAAACATAACAGTAGGGAGCGGGAGAATATCAATGTTCTCGCCCCTCATATCGCTGCAATGTTCAAGCTGTTCATTATGACCCAGGTCTTGGAAAAATGTCGGAAAGAAGTTGACCCCAATTTACAAAAAGGGCGCAGTGAAAGATCCAGGGAATTACAGGATGCAGTGGGTGGCACTGTTTACAGATTGTACGCCAACCTGCTGCGCTCCTTGATCCAAGATGTAGTCAACACACAAAATCCTGGACACAGAATTTGGCCTCTATCCTGGCTGTAGTTCACTGCAACCCCTCTTCATCCTGTGGCAATTGCGGTATGCAGCTCAAAATGTGCAGCTGGGATCATCATGCTTGTTCACTGCTTTCATTGACTTCAAGCAAGCATATGATTCCATTCCAAGGAGCAAGCTGTGGGAACATTTACAATGCTGCCAGATGCCACACCAAATTTTTGCCATCTTAAAAGATTTATACCATGAATACACGCTCCTGGATGGCGATTAGAGAGCGAGTGTGCAGCCAGCTTTTGGGGTCACGCAAGGGTGCCCTTTCACTTCCCTGCTCTTTCCAAACTACCTAAACGAGATCAACTGTCTGGCTGTAGGAGTGCAGGGTGCACTTACCGGTATCCCAACTTCATGGTCACACGCTTATTGTTTGCTGTTGACCTCTCTCTCATGTCAATTATCATATCAATGTGCAGACCATGCTAAATAAGTTGAGAACTTACGCTGCAAGAAAGTCACTGAGCATCAACACACTATAATCTAAGGTAATTTGCTTCAACTCCAGGTTTGACAATTCTGCTGCCAAATTACTTTGATGGCACCCAGCTCCCCTACACAGATTCATTATCATATCTGAGCACGGTGTGTGACAAAGCTTACAACTTGAATGTTGCAGCTGATGCAGCTTTGAGACCATTCACAGCTGGCTCTCTCCGAGCCAAAAAGTTTGTTCAGGAAAACAACCTTGCCAACGGACTGCATGCCCAGATTTGACTCTTCAAAACGTACACAATCCCAGCTGGCATGCATGCAAGTCAAATCTGGGCTACCCCCTACTGACAACAAGGCATAGAGATGGACAATCCCATCTAGAAGTGGTTGCTGGCAGTGCAGAAGAGAACACTGGGGGTTGGAGACGCTACTTTGAAGTAGGAATTCCTCATGGTGTACCATGCGAGAATATGGTCTGGATCCACTACATTTCAATTGGCTCCAAACAGCAATGCGCTTCACTACTTTGAACAAGATATTGCAGGCTGACGTGCAGCTGAGCACGAGGTCTGATGATTGTTGGTCCTCTCACAATCTGTCAGTCATGGAGGGTTTGGCACACTCTCACATCTTCAAACATCATCTGCTAAATTGTGAGACCATTGACCTTATAAGTCTAGTGGTGGATCCCAGGAACAGGCATCAGCATTAAATGGAGCCCTTCTACAGTATCCACCCACGAGAGCTCAATACTTAACAATTGATCTACCACCAATTAAGCGCTCCACGTACGGGCAGGGCCTTGGTGAAGCGGTCTCCTTACTCTCTTCCCAAATACATGTTCTTTGATCTCCCCCATGATATCATTTGCAGCGTGGCTTGATTTAGACTCTGTGTTCACACTCTTCGCTACGAGACAGGTCTTCCCCAAGTTGCAACCATTGTGAAGCAAATGGTGCTAGAAAAAGAATAGAAAAGACTACGCCAACAGGGTAACCCTGTTTGCGTGAATCAAGGAAGAAGTTTACATCTGATGCAAGCACCAAGCAAACCTCCACCTTCAAACTAGGAGGAGGTCATTAGTGGGGGTTAGGAGGGTTCTGAAAAGAGCCATATATTCTTTCCGTAGTATTTTTCAACTTCTTACTTGTATTTGTGATTTTTCGTTGCATATTGAATAGAATGAGTGTTTAGATCAAGAGTAAGCTCTCTTACTCTAAGCCCGTCTAGGCCAAGCTTCTCGAGGGGTTGCCACGACAAATTGTGGTCAGTGATGAATCGTAGTCAGAGTGCCTGAGTTATTTGTAGGGGGTTATGTTAGAGGCCTTTTCCTAGTTTCTCTCTATATTTAATCCCCCTTATGTCCATGGATTTATCCTTTCATGTGGCTGAGCAAGAGCACCTCTTCGTTTCTCCATGCAACACGAACCTGGTGACCTGGTCTGAGACGGCAGAAGGGGTGCGGCAACTGAGGGGCATGGATGGGTGGCAGCAGTATCATGCAGTACCCTAGCGCCCTGGCGAAGTGAAAAAAAGAAAGAAAGAAATATTACGCCAACAAGGTAACCCCTATTTGCGTGAATTAAGGAAGAAGTTTACATCTGGTGCAAGCACCAGGCAAACCTCCACCATCAAACTAGGAAGAAGGTCATTAGTGGGGGTCAGGAGGGTTCTGAGAAGAGCCATATGTTGTTTCCTTGATGTTCTTCAACATCCTACTTGTATTTATGATCTTTGTTGCGTATTAAATAGAATGAGTGTTTAGATCAAGAGTAAGATTTCTTACTCTACACCGGTCTAGGCCAAGCTTACTGAGGGGTAGTTCAGTATAACATTTATAGATGGTTCCAAAGAAGAGCCATATGTTCTTTCCTTGATGTTCTTCAACCTCCTACATGTATTTATGATCTTTGTTCCATATTGAATAGCATGAGTGTTTATATCAAGAGTAAGTTTTCATACTCTCCACCGATAAGGCCAAGCTTACTGAGGGGTAGTTCAGTACGTCATTTATTGATGGTCCCCATCACTCCAATCAGGATGGTATGTAGGCTTACTTTGTGGCATTGCTGTGGAAGGGCGTGTTTTAATCTAATATGCTGTTCAGTTGCTCTTGCTAATTGTTGCACTGGTCGTGTGTCATCGCAATACTTGTTTTCAACGAGGTGCACATCGCAGCGCGAAGGGTGTAAAGTCTGGGTGTCGTTCTGGTGGCCATTCTGTCTTCAAGCTGGTAGTATACTAAATAGCATCTGGTCTAGATTTAGATCAAAACAAATCAATTCAATCTGCAGAAAGATTTGGAAAAAGCCATTGGGGTAATGTCCTGTTGGCTGCATATGTCGACAAAGCTAGACTTCGTTGAGCCATCGAATATCTGTGAAAATGATGTTTCCTCTAAAATGACCTTTGCTCAAGGTTTTGATGATGAGCCTGAAGCAATGTTATGTGTTTCTGTCACCGTTTTGAATTGAAGCATACAAACAGAAAGTATTTGGATTTGGCTGTCTGGCTGATGACACAACGGACAAGATGAGTTGGTGGCTCTGCCATAGAGATGGGCCATTCTCTGGGTGTTAAGAGTACCCGTTCACAATTTCACGACATTCCTTTTCTGCCAGAAATCACAGTGTGATACATTTATTCTTGTATTGTTATAAAAAGGATCGCTTGTTGTGAGGTTCATAGAGGTGAGCAGTCTCTTCCAATAATTGCAGAAATTACCCATTGTAATTACCTGATTTGGTTATAACCTGAGTTGGAGTTAGCATCTCCAAGTCTGTGATGTTTGCTCTTGAGTTTTTTTAGTATGTCCTTGTTTTGCAAGGCTGATTCTAGTGGTAGTGTGAGTAGTCTCATCGTTCTCTTCTGCGAGCCAGTATGTATGTGAGAAAGGATCGCTGCCAGGTGATGGTGGTGGGAATGCTCCGTCATGCACACAGTCATGGAAAGCAGCATGTTTTGCTATAGCGTCGGCAAATTCATTTCCAATTACACCAATGTGGGCTTTAAGTTTGTAAAAGTGTATGGGAGTGTACACTCCCATGGCTGATTCGTTAACCATGCAGAGATTCGTTCCAAGAGTTTTACGTGTGTGTGCTTCCTGTGTAATCCAGGGAAAAAGAGCTGTTTCCGTATCTGAGATAGATTGGAAAATGAAACTATATAGGATGAGCAACATGCCATCTTTCATTGTACAAACCCCCAGGTGGTCTCTGCAGGAAATATGCCCACCTGTTCTCTCAAACAGGATCTCTGTATGTGTCCACTTTTTAAAATCAAAACTGCAATACACTTCCATTTTGTCACGCCAGATTATTGCACTGTCAGATTTATGCTGCATTGTGATCTGGAGGTTGCTTGAGTCGGTTGGCAGTGTATTTGATCCTGTTGTCAGTTCAGCTATAGCTGTACTTGAGCACGTCAACGGCGAACTTGCAGTGCCAACTTGTTTGCTCCTAGCGACCTTGTAAGGTGTATGTCAGGAAGTAGACCCATCTAGCCCTTGGGGGGCAACAGGCATGGCAGCGCCATCCAGTCCAATCCAGGCCGACTAGAGTCCAAATCCAGTGTGAGTGCGTCCAACAGCAGCTACATGCAGCGCTGACCTTGCCTGTCCGCAAGCTGAACAGAGAGAGTGTAGGGGAGGATAAAGTATCAGAGACTCCGCAGTCTCACCACAAGGATACTGTTATCAGCTTGGTGTACGCTAGCTGTCCGCAGCCAGTCCACACACCATCATAAGATAAATGTTATGGCCATGCCGCGAGTCTGGTTTGGATGCAGCAGTCCCTCAGTGTGACAATTCTTCCTGTACGAGTTACTTGCATTCTTTGAGCAGGCTGGCAGTCACACCATGCAAGAAGTGACTTCTTGACCGAAGGCCTCACCTTGTATTTTCATGATGTTTAATAAATCCTATTGGTTGCCCACACAATGGCACCCTTCCTTTTATAGACCAGGTTGAAAGCCTGAAACTTGTAAACTTGAAAGCCTGATAGGCTTCAGCTATGCTGCCCTCACTTGGCAGGTACAGCTTTGTAACTTAACCTGATCAGCTCCAGCTAAGCTGCTCTCGCTCAGCAGGTTCACATGTTTCACAATAATGATATCATTTCTCTGTGGGAGGCATTAACGGCATTACAACTGCAGACCTCTGGAAGCCTGTGGGCTTAGCCAAACGGGACCGGATCGCGTCCTCAAGATTGGGCAGAGACAGTTGTGTCTGTGCCACGCCAGCACATCTAATAGGCTCTATGGACAGGCTCTCTCTCATTCACATGTCTTGCAGCAACGCCTGCTGATCCTAGTTTGCCCGCACTGCTGCTTAGACATGTTCAGCTCTGCATCAAAAATGACTCAGGTGCTAGCCCCTGACGGACACCCAAACACATTACGAGCGAGGCTTCTCCTTCTTCCCCTTGAACAGGGCCAGCAAGGAAACACCAGACACCTTCACGACCTGTGAATATAAAAGCAGGTAGCAAGAGCTGGTTTGGAGTCTGTTCAAGGGAAATGTACACAACGCCCTCAAAACTAGAGGTTTGGCAAAAGTAGACTTCAAGGAGACGAAAAGCAATTTTTGTGGCTGTCGACTTTAGATGAAGGTTTCTGCCAAAAAAACCATGGGAGCTCAGATGCAAAAGAAATAATGGAAGCACAGAAGCCAGAGGGAGTATCCATGCTCCATGCAAACCAGCGTGAGCTGTATAACCCACCATATGGAATCTGCCTACATGAGGGGCATGCGTGACACGCATTCATATATAAAAGAGTTAAGCATGCATGCTGAACAAAAGATGCCTAAGGTGCCACTATTCAAATGTCATTGCAAGGTAACACTTCCGCTGAGCTGCCCACGACGCTTCCAGGGCGTTCAGCATCCTGCCATGGTACCGAGCGAAAGCGAGCCTTTGCATGCTGGATCTCAGCATGGCAACATCATCGTCATCACTTAAGGAGCCGCAAGAGGGCACCAGCCACCTCCAAACTCGGACAGAACTGGGAAAGAGCAGGCCAGGCAAATCAAACCGCACACCACCTTACCTTGAAACGCACACCAGGGATATCTCCCACAGCATGGCCACGGCGACCGAAACCAGCAATCAGCACCTCATCCTGCAAACATGGGTCCAAGCACACGTGCAACTGAAGCGCAGGGAGTGCGGCAGCAGGGGCGCAAGATTTCACTGCTTTAAAACTAAAACCTGGCTCCTATGCCAGGGCCGCTAGTGCCATCGCCTTGCCAAGTATAGCTTGATGTGCTCATGTGATGTCCCCCAGTCTCATGCATGCACCTGCCCTCTTCCTCCAGCCTCCAGCCTGATGTCAAGGACTAAACCATTCTGCTGCTACGTCACTCTACCTACGTTCTCCTCCACGAAGTTCAAGCAGCCATCCATGGGCACGAAGGCAGCGATCTTCTTGCCGTTCTTGATGAGCTGCACACGGGCGCACTTGCGGATAGCGGAGTTGGGCTGCTTGGCCTCAATGCCGCTGCAAGCATCAAAGGAGGGTTGGTTGGCGCGTCACTCTACTGAGCCAGGTTGCAAGCTTCATCCTGCGTCGATTAGTGCAATTTTACAAGCCAAGTAGGACCTCTGGCGCGGCCAGCACTCACATCTTCTCCAGCACGATGCCCTTGGAGTGGGAAGCGCCGGCAAAGGGCTTCTTCCACTCGCTACCCAAGTGGCTCTTGTTGTAGTCCTTATCAGCCCATCTGCAATGGAATTGTGTAAAGGGGGGGGCAAGGGGGGTTGGGCAGGAGGCAGCCAGCCCCGAGGGGTGCATGGGCCAACCCACCCCAGCAGAGGTGGTGGTCTGGTCGATGCGTGCTTTGCATGAAGGAGTTTGACTCGCTGTGCCAAGAGCAGCTGTTAGTCCGAGCCCCGACCGAGGCTGTCTGTTGGGCACAGGGATCCCGTAGCTTGCTGCTCCTCCAAGAGCCCCAACACTCACTTCTCCTCACGGCGGTGGTTTCGCAGCTTACGCCCGGCTCCCAATCCACGGGTCTTACTGCACATACATAAGAGCGTGAGACGGAGGGTGGGTGAGCGCGAATCAAAGGAGCAGGCGTCGGCCACGGCAGACGGCAACGCGAAAACACTTACCCCATGATTTATTGCCTACAGTTACTTAGGCAATTAAAATAAGAAGAGGGTTGTGCAAGTGAAGCCTGCAGCAAATGCACCTTAATCACCTGAAATGCAAAGTCCCAGCACTGTGAACAAGGCTGCCATGTTAAGACAATCTCAACGTACGCAAAGTAGTCCATGGGCACTAACGATGGAGGAATACAGAGGGTTGGGCTGGCACTTTGTACGCGCCCATTCTTTCTTCTTACACAACAGAGCCACTTTTTTAAAACCTAAGTGCCGTGTACGTAAGATACAGAGTACATCCTACCCAGGACGAGACAAAGCAAGGTATGGCCAATTGATGGATTCCAGCTCCCTGCACAGGTTGACATTGCTCTTTAGTCCCATCTGGTCGGGACGAGCTTCTTGCCAAGACATGGGTAACCTGGAGGTGTGCTTAAGACATGTTTTGTATTGCTGCCCCTTTGGCTTGTGCAAGTACCCGAAGTACAGAGATGAGCAGACAAGACTTGCCACTCCTTGGAAAAGACCAAGGAGTGGCACAAACTATGTTGATGCACAAACTATGTTCATGCAGACACTGAGAAAAGCAAAGCTACTGCTTAACTACCCACTTAGCAGAAACTTGACCACACTGAAGAGCACCAAATCCAAAACAATACTTAGTGCTTTCCAAGCCCCTGGTAGTGAAAGATGGGCACTGCCAACTACAAAGAAGGCAAAAGCCATTAGGATAAAAGGCGCATCAACTACCTGGATGCTGCTTCGAAGATGCCAGTTGTGGGCTGTGATTCACAAACAAAATCAGAAGAGCAGTTCGACCCCACAAGACATGTATCAGTTTAGTGCCTGTCACAGGATATACCACTGGCAGTGCCTCTTTGATCTGGAGTGCTATACTGATGCCCAACAACAAGATGTCATAGACGATGATGGTTGGACCAGTCCTGCTTGTGAACATCTAATCCCTGCCCAAACAATGGAGAGTGCAAAAAACATCAGAGCTAGAGTTCATTTGGAGCCAATATGGGAGCCTAAAGAACTATTAAATGCAAGGGAGAGCCTCAAGGAAAATGTCTTGGAGTGTGAGTTCCAAATGTAAGCACCAAAGGATACCTGCTACAGTAACCGAACACGCCAAGGCTTGACCTTCATCTAATCCTTCTTGCACCTGACAATCTTCACAAAAGCATGTGATCAGACAGAAGTGCTGGCTTTGATATGCTTACCCCTTATCCTGGACACGACATCCAAACAACAGGGAAATTGTAACGAAACCAGGCTATCCTTGATTACCACATCACCTCCAACTACCCAACCAACCATAAGGCTCAGGCTTGGGCTGGACTGGGAACTGGCCAGTTCATTAACCAGGATCGTTTCCCAGCCAGCCCATCCAGATACCCTCATTGATGACAGAAATGCAAAGTCTGAATCAGGAAAGTTAGCTCAACTGCTCAAATCAAACCAGCAAGTTGCTTTACAAAACACCATAAGCCCAACAAGCCATGCCATACTCCCACATGTCTCAGGTGCTGAACGGGCTTGTCTCTACACCCCTGACGGAAAATGTGCAGGGATGTTTAGCCTGAATACAGGGCCGGTTCCTCACAAAAAAAAAGGCATCATAAAGGTATTAAAAAAACAAGTCAAAAAGTAAAAGACTCACACATGCAAGCCTAACCTGACCATGTACTCAAAGGCCTATGAACATGGGCTAGGGTGACTAAGGACAGATCAGAATCAGATGCAAGCAACGACTCTTTTTTTACTAGGTATGCAGCAAAGGGAAAATAGGCATGGTTTTGGATCCCACTTAAATCCTTCTGCAACAAAGCTCACAGGCTTTTTGGTATGCCACACTCTCTTCGACGCTGGTGTCATGCTCAACTTGGTACACCATGCAATCCACCCATCTTACCACTCATGATGGCACTGCTACCTCAATGCTCCTCCCAAACTAGAAGGGACGTAGTATAAATGCTTCTTTGTTAGCTTTGAGAGAACATCCAAAGCAATGTACTATTTTAGGCACCGTTCCTCAGGCCTCAGTGATCAATCACCGACAAGGATATTGGATAATACGCCATAGTTCACCCTTCCGTTTTCTTATTTGGAAACAACGCACATTCCAGCTCCTCAATGGGTCCTAGAAATGATAGGTTTATAGAATAAAGAGTGCCGTCAAGGGGGAATAGCCTAAATAATGCCATAGGGCACTATCTGAGGCCCAAAATGGGCCTGGTTTTGGTTTGATCCCAGGGTATGGGCCCCGTGATGGGCACTTTCCAAGCTTGGTGTTAGATAGTAGCCTTGGTTTCAAGCAAATCACAGAACCTGAGCTAAAAACTGCCCGTCACGGGGCCCATGCCTAGTCAGCTGCGGCGTGAACCCTACTTTTCACAGCCAGATGTCCACACCAGATCACCCACTGCACCAAATCACATGATTTTTGGTGTTTTGGTGCTCTTGTAATAAATGAACATCATTGCAAAAGAGTTGGATTGA
>LKMJ01002430.1_pt1 | contig 17100 bp, 14 predicted proteins | sample 643391 | NCBI WGS metagenome assembly LKMJ01 (sample SAMN04112250, study PRJNA286221) | soda lake metagenome | biome: soda lake; feature: Kulunda Steppe; material: water; isolation source: sample PL-Br10 brine of Picturesque Lake | place: Russia: Kulunda steppe | collected 2010-07
CGGGCATCGTCCCGTAGTTCTCCGCTGTCAGGTCGGCCTCGGCCGCCTTCTCGAAGAGGTCGTCGTCTTCCAGTGACCAGTCCTTGTCTTCCACGACCTCGTAGTTGAGGAACTCGACGGTGGCACCCCCCGACTTCGGTTTCACGGAGACGACCGGAACTGGCGAGAACCGAACCATGCGTTCGGTGACGCTCCCGAGCAGGTAGCGCCTGAGCCCGCTGTGGCCGTGCGTCCCCATCACGACGACGTCGATCCCCGCCTCCGCCGTGTAGCCGGCGATCGCCTCGTGTGGCCGACCGCTTCGCGTAGCCGTGACGACTTCCACGCCGGCGGCTTCGCCCCGATCGCGCACGTCGTCGGTCGGTGACGGCTCCTCCTCGCGCCCGCCCGAAGTAACGTGAAGCGCGTGGAGCGTCCCGCCGGCTTCTGTCACGAGGTCAATCGCGTGCTCTGTAGCGGCCTCGGACGACTCACTCCCGTCGGTTGGAACGAGGACGTTATTGATTTCGAAGTCGGTCACGGTATCCTCGTGAACGGTCACGACAGGGATCGGAGCCTCCTGGAGAGTCTGTTCGGCCACGCTACCGAGCAGAAATCGACTAACCCCCGTCCGGCCGTGCGTCCCCATCACGACGACGTTGACGCCGTGCTCCTCGATATAGTCGATGATCACACGGTGGATCGCCGCTTCCTCGTCGTCGATGATCTCGGTCTGCGGGGTGAGCCCGGCCTCTATCGCGGCCTCCTTGATAACTCTCACGGCGCGTTCGGCCCGCTCTTCGTCGCCAGACTCCCGAACGGAGACGACGGTCAGATCGGCACCGAATAGTCTGGCCATTCGGATGGCAACAGTTCCTGCTCGCGCCGCTACTTCGCTCCCGTCCGTTGGAACGAGAATCTCGTTGTACATACACGGAACTACTGTCTCTATCCCATATCAAACCCGCCCGTATTCCCAGCCGAAAGAGAGCCATCTCCGCGTCTTTCCCGTCAGCGTTGAGGCGGTACGCCGCTTCTCGGACCGGCAACGTCGGATTCCGGTTCGAAAGGGACGCGATTTCGTCGCAGCAGGACGTGAACTCGGGTGAGGCAGGACGCGCTGTCGTCCCCGTCCGGGACGCACATCGATGACGTCCGGAGCAAACGTCCCCTGGTTTCAGACATAGACCGGGTATCCGATTCGTCCAGTTCATCACGTAACCACTTCGCTGGGACAACCTCATCGCATGGATTCGGTTAACAAGTAGGTTTTTAGAGAGGAGCAGCGAACGTCGGTGTGAAAAGGGCATGACTATAGATACGAACAACGAATTCACTCACCATCTGGCGGTGGGTATCGGTAGCGTCGTCTTCGCCGCGTTGCTGTGGGTGGCTGGGTATCACGAGCAGCGGGTCGTGGGAGCAGTTCCGTGGCTCCTCCTGGTGCTGGTGCTGGTCGTCGGGCCGACAGTGAGGCTTTGGCCCGGAATCAGGCGCCGGTTCCCGGGGAATTTTCCGGTGAACTGGCGGTCGGAACTGGGGATCTGGTTCGCTATCTGGAGTGTGATTCACCTGCTGTTTGTGTTTCAAGCGAGAGACTGGGACGTCGTCGGCTACCTTGCCGACATGAGCCCGTGGGCGTTCGGCTCGCTTGTGGCCGTGATCATCGCGGTCGCGCTCGCGATCACCTCGAACAACCGGGCCTACGATTACATGGGCGGGAAGGCGTGGAAGTGGCACCAGACCGTCGGGACGTACGCCATCTTTTGGCTCCTCGCGGTCCACATCTACGACAGAGCCTACCACCGGCCCGGGTTCCCATCCGACGACCCGATTCACTGGCTATACCTACTCACGCTCGTTCTTGTCGTCGTGCTCCAGATTGCCGCGTTCACCAAGGTCGTCTCCCAGTACCGGAAGACGGGTGAGTATCCCCCCGGGCTGAACTGATCGGCTCAACAACGTGATTGCAGAACAGACTGTTGAGCAAACCGCCACTGAGATCGTCATACTGGTGCAAGGCGAATCCACTGCCATTAGGCGAATGAAAGCCGACACGGTAGGCAACAAGCGCCTGTTCATTCAGCGCACGGCAGAATCTAGCTGTTGATCTCAGAGTCGATGGAAACCAAGAACGGAATCCGATCGTCTGGGTGAAAACCCGGAGTTCAGCCGATGATCCACCCCGCTATCACGACGTACCCGCCGACGAGTACCAGCACGGTGGGGACGAGCCAGCGATCCAACCAGTCAGGAATCCCGTCAGTGGTGATGCGTGATACGATAACGAACGCGGCGAGAAACACGACTCCGGCACCGATCAGGTAGACGATGATGATGAGTATCAGTTCGGATGATGAGAGATCAACGAAAAACGGGACGAAGACCGCGATGTTTTCGCCGCTGAGACCGAGTCCTGCGACGGTCACGATGCCGATACGGCTGAGGGAGTTCGGCACGGTCGGTAACTCCTCGACCGTCGTTTCCGGCGGCTGGCGGAGGAGCCCCCACAGCCCCAGACTGAGGGGGACAATACCCAGCAAGAACGTCCACTCCTGTAGGAGTTCGGCGGCGAGAATTGCGCCGAAAACCGCTACGACCAGTCCGACACAGAAGCCGACGTAGTGCCCGACGAGCACCTCCCAGAGCCGGTAATCGTTGTCCGCGCAAAATGCACCGAGGACGAGTAGCGTGTCGAGGTGGGTTACGGCGAACAACCACACACCCACGAGCAGAATTGTTTCCACGGAACACCAAACCCATCACATCGAGACCGTATAGTGGTTTCTCCCGCGAACCTTATCCCCTGAGTCGGTCACGTAGTTGCTTACACGAATCGAGTAGTTAATAAGCGTGTGCTGGGCTCACCCTATAGGTCTTGTACGGCCATTGCAAATTTTCTGCATCACGTCATGTAGAGGGGGATGAGAATCGATGCTAATCCCTATTACGTCGCGGTACGCGACGACGTCGTCCATGTACGTGTCGGCGCGCTCGGCGCATCGCTCGCCGGTGCTGCACTCACTTACGGCTCTGCAGTCGCTGTGTTCCTCCTCCTGGCGACGTTCGCGAGCTGTGCGCTGGCGCTCGCGATATCGCTGGTCGTCCGTGACCGGTAGTCTGGAAAGCCGACTTTCGCGGTCTGGTAAGTCCATATCCGATTTATCGACAAAAACACCGTGCCACTCAACAGTTTACTTTATGCACTAATTCACTCAAATTTCCAAACCCGTTCGCTTTGTATATCAAAGTAGATTCGGACTACCGCCTCGTTCGCCCAAGCGCGGGACCGGATTTGAACCACGTCCGAGAACCTACGCCTTCGGCGCAGAACCTCGGTCTACCACAAATCCGCTCCTGCTCCTTCACAGCAAACGGCTCGCTCCGCTCGCAGTTTTTGTTCAGTGTGCGGGACCGGATTTGAACCGAGTGGAGACGGTTGTGCTCACTCACTTCGTTCGCTGCGCGCACTGCGACTCCCCGGGTTCAAATCCTTGTGCGCATACATGCCTCTCACATACGTTCAAGGCAGTATGCGCGGGACCGGATTTGAACCGGCGGACCCCTACGGGACAGCGTCCTAAGCGCTGCACCTTTGGCCTGGCTCGGTTACCCGCGCGCACTCTTGCATTCCCCCACGACCACTAAGAACGCTTCGCTCTGGACCAGCGTTTATTACCTCCGGTTGCATAGGTACCCCGTGTACCGCGCGAGCGACGAACGCGAGAACAATGACTGGCTTGCCCAGCTCGAACTGGCAGCGGACCGCCTCGAACTCGGCACTAACGCTCGGTCGCGCGCTCGCGACATCTTCCTCTCGACTGTCCCTGAAAACGACCGCTCCAAACGAACGGCGCTTGCCTCCTCTCTCTACGTCGGTGCGCTCGTCGCAGGCGAGGAGAAATCACAGCAATCAGTTGCAGATGCGGTCGGCGTCTCCCGTCTTTCCGTCCAGCAAAACTGGAAAGACCAGCTCGAAGCCGCAGGTCTGGAACCGCCGGGCTGGTAAAAAAGTCGCCTCTGGCACAGTCGGAACAGCCAGTACGTCGCTCGACAATCCAGAGTTACTGAAGGACCAGAAGTACTATTTTTCGTCGCTCTCGCCGTCCTCGTCGGAGTCCAGCTCCTCGAACTCCTCTGAGCTGTCGACGATGTGCTCTCCCCCTCTGTCATCGACGATCGACTCGTCGTCATCCTCCTCGCTTTCACTCCTGTCCTCAGTGACGGTGATCGTCACTGGCTCAGAGTCGTCTTCACCGGAGTCGGAGCGGTCCATCAATTTGTCCAGGTTAAACACCGCGTTCAGATGGGTCTGAATATCGTCGACGACCTCGCTCACGAGGTCACTCGGCGGAATGGCGCTGTATTCGTAGGGGTTGTTTCCGGCACCCGCATTCTGCCGTTTGTCCCGATTGACAATGTCGTCATCGTGTAGCGATGCCAGTGCTTCCCTGACCGTGCTTGGGTACAGCCCGGTGCTCTCGGCAATTTCGTCGCTCGTCTGCTCGGGATGCTTTCGCAGATTGATGTAAATACGTGCTCGCGTCTCGGTCTCCAGCATCCAGGCAAGCAAGTCGATGAGCCCCTCGTCGAACTGGTCGATGGCTTTGTCGGCCCCCTCGCCGAGTCGCTCGCGTACATCGCTGCTCCCAAGTTCGTCATCTTCCAAATCGGGACTCACTGCCTCCGTGTCGAGTTCTTCGTCCGAATCGGCAGGCTGCTCGCCTCGCTCTCGTTCAGGTGTATCATCTGCAGACATGCGTTGCTTCTAGAAGGACGGAAGTGGCTAGATAAGTTAAACCCTTGGCTCGGTGTACTACTCGAAATCGTTCAGAGAGCGTTGTTCTGGCTGGGTGTTCCGCTGGGGCCGGACTGGACTCTCACCGCTGCTCGACTCGTCAATCCACTCTGCGAGCTGAGGTTGTGTTTCCCCAGTGAACGAGAGGTTCGCCACCCTGACGCCCAGCTTTCGAATCGGCACTCCCTCGAACTCCTCGAACAGTTCCGTGGCGACGCGCTCGACAAGTTTCTCGTCCGCCACCGGCCCAGGAAGACTCTGTGCCCGAGTCTGTACGTCGAACGGCGGCGTGACAACCTTGATACTGATAGTCTGGTAAAGCACGTCTCGCCGGTCGGCCCGCTGTGCAACAGCAGTCGCCAGCGTCTGCAGTCGGTCATGCTGGCGCTCGACATCAGTCGTCGCATCTCCGAACGCGGACTCTCGCGAAAAACTCTTCGGCTTCCCGCGTGGCTCGACCGCGCGTTCGTCTTCACCGCGAGCGAACCGGTAGATTCGTCGTCCCCGCTCGCCGAACCACTCTTCCAGCATTGCCGGGTCGGCTTTCGCGAGGTCCCCGGCCGTCTCGATACCCTCCTCGCGTAACTGGTCGGCCGTCACTGGACCGACTCCGTGAACTGACTCGATGTCGAGCGGAGCGAAGAAGTCGGCAACCTCCCCGGGCCGAACGACCACCAGTCCGTCTGGTTTGTCGTGGTCGCTTGCAACTTTCGCCGCGCTCATCGTCGGCGCGACGCCGATACTCGCTGTGACCCCAACTGATTCGGAGATTTCAGCTTTTAGCGCTCGGGCAAACGCTTCGATATCATCCCAATCGACCTGTTCTGTCACATCGAGATACGCTTCGTCGATGCTCACCTCGCGGACGACCGTGGCTCGCTCGTCGAGAATCGCTTTGACGTCAGCAGCAACCGACTCATAGAACTCCATGTCGACAGGTCGGTAGAAGGCGGCGTCAGAGACATCCAGGTCTTCGCGCTTCGCAGCCTCCCGCTTTCGTGGAAGTCGCTCGAGCGCTTCTGTGATTGCCTGGGCGCTCTCAACACCATGTGCTCGCGCTTCGTAACTCGCTGTTGCGACAGCGCCCGAATCCGACCCCGGCTCGTACCCCATCCCGACGACGACAGGCTGGCCATGGAGTGCTGGCTCGCGCAATCGTTCACAGGCGGCGTAAAAACAGTCGATGTCGACGTGACAGACAATCTGGTCGACGACATCCGTACCCGGCAACCGCGACGGACGGCCCATACTCACTCCTTTTTCCGCACCCAGGTAAATATCTCTGTCCTCTCCCAGAAAGACGCCAGGAAATCGGCCTGTCCCGTTGATGGCGTGTGAACTGAGCTACAGTGCCAATTCAGTTATTCTGCGGTGGCAGACATCACTCCAGCGGCGTGAGCGTCGCAGTGAAGTGTCGGAGCTCTGCTCGCTCGGGCTCGGATGCTATCTCGTAGCCTGGCACCTGTTCTGCGTTTTCGATGACTGACTCGAACGTCTCTGCGATGTGTTCGAGGTGTTCGCGGTGGTACCGTCTTCGCGGAACTGCGAGTCGGATCAGTTCAGGTCTGTCGGTGTTGGGGAACGCGAAACTGCCGAGGTCGACTGCCCGGACACCCCCTTCCAGGTAGGCCTCACAGACGAGTGCCTGTCCCGGGTACTCCTCGTGTGAGAGGTGTGCCAGCGCCTTGCTGGCGTCCAGGTAGACAGCGTGTCCGCCGGTCGGTCGATACACCGTAACGCCGCGTTCGTCGAGCAGTTCAGCCAGCTCCTGGACCTGTCCGATGCGCGCGTCGAGATACGCCAGGTCAGTAGCCTCACGGAGGCCGACGGCCATCGCTGCCATGTCCCGACCGGACATCCCGCCGTAGGTGTAGAATCCCTCGTAGAGAATCGCACGCTGTTTGACCTCCTCGAACAGCGTCTCCTCGTGTGAATCGAGCGCTACGAATCCGCCCATATTCACCAGCCCGTCTTTCTTCCCGCTCACCACGATTGCGTCCGCGTAGGAGAGCTGTTCGCGGACGATGGTCTCGATATCGTCGTTCTCGAACTCCGCCTCGCGCTGGGCGACGAACCACGCGTTCTCGGCGAACCGGCAGGCGTCGATGATCAGACGAGCGTCGATGTCGTCGGCGAGTTCTCTGGCTCGTCGGACGTTCTCGACTGACACCGGCTGCCCGGCCGCCGAGTTGTTCGTTATCGTCATGATAACTGCCGGAACTCGCTCGGTTCCAACCGATTCAGCCCGGTCTCGTGCAACCTCCACGTCGAGGTTGCCGTCAAAGTCGCCGGCTGACTCGAACTCCCACGCCCCCGCGACTGGACAGTCGACCGGGTCGCCACCAGCTTCCGCCACGTGTGCACGGGTCGTATCGAAGTGAGTGTTCGAGATGACTACGTCCCCTTCCTCGATGAGCGCGCCGTAGAGGAGATGTTCCGCACCCCGGCCCTGGTGTGCGGGGACAAGGTGTTCAAAGCCAAGAACTGACTCGACGGCATCGGACAGCTGCTCGAAACTCCCGCTTCCGGCGTAGGACTCGTCGGCACCCATCACCGCGGCCCACTGGTCGGTGCTCATCGTCCCCGTTCCGCTGTCGGTCAGCAGGTCGATGTACACGTCCGACGCCGACAGTCCGAAGATGTTGTACCCGGCCTCTTGCAAGGCCTGCTCTCGTCGCTCGCGACTCGGAAGGTCCGCTCTGGAAACCATCGCAGATTCGTACATACCAGCGTCTTCAGTCCCGCCCCTCGTGACTCTTTCCCGATAGCTCTGTCCACTGTCGACACAGGATGGTCCGAGCCGTCCGATTTCGTCCGTCAGTGGGCAAAAATGAGTGCTGCTACGCGAAGGCGATTGGTGTTCCGCTTGTATCGTCTTCGCGAACCTTCTCCAGCGCGTCGTGGAAGTCCTCCACTCTGACCTGGGTCCGGGAGTCGCGGATGGCGAACATCCCGGCCTCTGTCGCGAGCGAGGAGAGCTCTGCACCAGTGAAACCGTCAGTTTCGTTCGCTATCGCTGCAAGGTCGACGTCGCTGTCGAGGTTCATCTCTTCGGTGTGGATTTCGAGAATCTTCTTCCGGCCGTCCCAGTCCGGCTCCGGAACTTCGATAAGGCGGTCGAAGCGACCGGGGCGGAGGATGGCGCGGTCGAGCATGTCGAAACGGTTCGTCGCGGCAATGATGCGGATGTTGCCCCGCTCTTCGAACCCGTCCATCTCTGAGAGCAACTGCATCATCGTCCGCTGGACCTCAGCGTCGCCCGAAGTCTTTGACTCCGTTCGCTTCGAGGCAATCGAGTCGATTTCGTCGATGAAGATGACGGATGGTTCGTGCTCGCGGGCGAGTTCGAACAGGTCACGCACCAGTCGAGCGCCCTCGCCGATGAACTTCTGGACGAGCTCCGACCCGGCCATCCTGATGAACGTTGCGTCCGTCTCGTGGGCAACAGCCTTCGCCAGCATCGTCTTCCCCGTACCGGGCGGGCCGTGCAGGAGCACTCCGGAAGGAGGTTCGATTCCAACCTTCTCGAACTGTTCGGGGTCACTCAGTGGATCTTCGACGGTCTCGACAACCTCCCGGATTTGCTCTCCGAGGCCGCCGATGTCTTCGTATGTAACGTCGGGGCTCCGGTTGATCTGCATCGCTTGCGCTCTCGCGTCGGTCTCCGGGTCGAGAATCTGCTGGATGCCAAAGGAGTCGTCGATAGCCACTCGGTCGCCCGCTTCGAGCTCGTCGTCTATCGACTGTGAATTATCCGTGAGCACTTCCTGGTTGTTGCCGTGCTGTTTGATGACGATGCCATCGTCTAGCACCTCCTCAGCAGTAGCCACGTACAGTGAAGAAGATTTCAGCGTCCGGTTCTCTCGCTCCAGCGAGTCGACCTTTCCCGTTAACGCTTTTCTCCGCTCGTGAGCGACGTCTAACTGTTGTTCGAGCTTTCGGTTCACCTGCACGACCTCTGCGTAGTGTGCCTGGAGCGCCTGGAGCCGTTCCTCGGGAGACATATCCGGGTCCAAATCGAGGCGCGGGCGCTCTGGGAGCGATGGACTTCGAGACATCTGGTTGGGGTAATTTTGGTTGTGGCAGAATAAAGGTTTTCGGGAGTCCCACGTTGTAACTGACCCTTATACCCGTTCGTCTCCTGTAAGCTATTTTCTACCGGTCAGAGCAGCGCTTCTAGCTCGTCGAGAGTCTCATCGTAGACCTCAATAGCGTCTTCGATTGGCGTTGGTTCAGTGAGGTCGACACCAGCCTCTCTCAGAACTTCGAGGGGGTAGCCGTGAGAGCCAGTTCGGAGCAGTTCGCGGTACCGTTCTGCCGCTGGCTCTCCCTCCTCACGGATGGATTTGACCAGCGAGACGGCAGCGGAGATGCCCGTCGAGTACTGGAAGACGTAGAACGCGCGGTAGAAATGTGGGATGCGCATCCACTCGCGGGCGATTCTGTCGTCGAGCGCTGCCGGCTCGTAGTACTCTCCTTTAATCTCCGCGAAGAGGTCGTCGAGTGCGTCCGGCGTTAGCGCCTCACCATCCTGTGAACGCTGGTGTGCGCGTTGTTCGAACTCTGCGAACATCGTCTGCCGGAACAGCACCGACCGGAACCGTTCGAGGTACTCGTTGAGCACGTGCTTGCGGAGGTGGTCGTCTTCGACGGTTTCGAGCATGTGATGGGTCAACAGCGTCTCGTTGACTGTCGACGCGATTTCGGCGATAAACAGCGAGTAACTCGCGTAGACGTACGGCTGACTGTCGGAGGCGAGTTCAGAGTGCATCGAATGTCCGAGTTCGTGTGCAAGCGTGTACATCGAATCAACGTCGTCCTGGTAGTTCATCAGGATGTACGGCTGGGAGTCGTACGTGCCGCTGCTGTAAGCACCCGAGCGCTTGCCTTCGGTCTCGTAGACATCGACCCACCGCGAGTCCAGCCCCTCAGCCAGACGTGACTGATAGGACTCACCCAGTGGCTCGACGGCGTCGACGACGTATTCACAGGCGTCTTCATAGGGGAGTTCGGGCCCCTCGTCCTCGACCATCGGGACGTAGAGGTCCCACATCTGGAGGTCGTCGGCACCGATGACCTCTCGCTTGAGGTCTGCGTGGCGGTGGAGCGTGTCGAGATTGTCACGGACAGTGTCGACCAGCGTATCGTACACTGCTGGCGGGATGTTCGGGCCGTCAAGCGCCGCTTCTCTGGCAGTCTCGTAGTTCCGTGCTGCGGCGAGTTTCTCGTTTTTCTTGACGCTGTTTCGGTAAGCCGCTCCAACCGCGTTCCGGACTGTCTCCCACTCGTCAAAGTACGCCTCATAGACGCGCTGTCGGAACTCCCTGTCGGGGTCTTTCAGCAGCGACGTGAAGTTGCTGAGTGTTATCTGTGTCTCCTCGCCGTCTGGGTCCTCGACGGAAGGGAACGTCATGTCCGCATTCGAGAGCATGTTGTAGATTTCGCCCGGCGCACCGGTCACCTCGCCGAGTTCTGACAACAGTGCCTCGACCTCCTCCGAACGCGTGTGTGGCTTTTGTCGGAGGACGTCGTCGAGATAGTGCTCGTAGGTCTCCAGATCCGGCTCCTGCTCGAAGAACGCTTCTGTGGTCTCGCGGTCGAGCTGCTGGAGTTCGGGTTCGAGAAAGCTGGTCGCTGTGCTAGCGTCCGTGTAGAGTGATTTCGCCCGCGTCAGCATCGCTTGCGTCTCACTCACTTGTTTGTTCTCGTCGCTTCGCAGGTGCGCGTACGTGTAAATATTATCCACCTGACGCATAATCTCCTGGTGACGGTCGAAAAATCGTGCGAGCGTCGTGGCGTCATCCGTCAGTTGGCCCTCGAATTCGCTGAGTTCGGACAGCCTCTCTGCGACTGCGTCGTAGGCCTGTTCCCACTCCTCGTCACTTTCGAACAGCGAACCTAGCTCCCATCGATACGTTTCGTCAATTTCGCTTCGCTCGGGGACGGAGCTCATCTCCCGACCGTTTGACCGTGTCAATTGTAAGGGTTCCTTTGTCCGGTCAGCATTTCGAGGAATCTATGATGTGTTTGATGATACCTCGAGTGAACTGTTCTCCGCGCTCCTGTAACGGATGGATTCGATTCCTCGAACACTGGCCGCAGTTCGGCAGCGCACACATATATTACGGGGTCTGAGTTTCCTTGTCGTGGTCGGCTGGGAACACGCAAGTTATGTGGGTTCCAGCCCAAACTTTCTCGCATGGACACCGAGTCGGTTGAGCAGAATCTCCTCTCGATACTTTCTGAGGACCCCAAAGCCTCGATTGGAGAGATAGCGGAGCGCGCTGACGTTTCCCGTCCGACAGCCCAGAAGTACATCCAGAAACTCGAAGATGATGGGGCAATCGTCGGCTACTCCGTGGAGCTGAATCCAAAGAAGCTCGACCACCAGAGCATCGCTCTCGTCGGCATCGACGTCAAGAGCGAACAGTACGTCGAAGTAACGAACGCTTTGGGTGACATTGACGGACTCGTCTCACTCTATACGGCTACTGGCGATCATATGCTTATGGCACGAATTCAGGCCAACAGTAGCGCCCAAATCAACGAGATAATCGGCGACGAAATCCTCTCACTTGACGGTGTTACTGCGGCTTGCCCGACTGTTTTACACGAACGAATCGAGTAACCGTGCCGAGATTTGTCGACCTGGAATGAATCGATAGCTTCTGGTCGATATCACGGTCACTTCCCCTTTCATGTTCACTGCCACTCTCACTCTGTCACTTCTCCTCTCTGTGCCCACGTGCGCGAGCAGAAGCGGTTTGGATTCGGGCCGAGAACGCTCCCAAATATACTGTGAACCGCAAACAGTCTTCTTTCTCGAACACCGTACCTTCGAGCGGAAATTATAGAAAGGTTTAAATAGTTACTCAACTTACTTGTAGTTAGTATGAATCTGAAAGAAACGTTGAGAGAGCAGGATTTCGAGAGCCGTCGGTTCGAATACGACGACCGGACGGAGTACGTGGTGGACTTCGGGGCTGGCGTCGAGGCGACAGTAGATGTCGTCGACGAGACGGCGATAGTTATTGCTGACGGCACCCAGTACGATCTCGATATTCCAGCTGACGCGCAAGCGTTTATGAGCAATGGCGTCCTCACTATCGAGGTGGAAGAATGAAGCTCATCGTCAAACCGCTCAAGCAGAAAGACGCAGGTCGTGGGCTCGCTGCAGTGGATAGACAGGCGATGGAAGAGATCGGCCTTGAGAACGGAGATTACATCCTCATCGAAGGCGAGGCCGGTCGAACGGTCGCTCGCGTCTGGCCCGGGTATCCCGAAGATAGCGGGCGCGGTGTCATCCGTATCGACGGGCGTCTCCGCCAGGAGACCGGCGCTGGCATCGACGACGGCGTAAACGTGGAAAAGGCCGACGTTCAGCCAGCAAAGAGCTTGACCGTCGCGCTCCCACAGAACCTCCGAGTTCGCGGGAACGTCGCCCCGATGATCCAGCAGAATCTGAGCGGACAGGCCGTCACGCAAGGCCAGACCGTTCAGGTATCGTTCGGTCTCGGGCCGCTCTCGTCGATGTCCGGCCAGAAGATTCCCCTCCGAATTGCGAGCACCGACCCGGAAGGAACGGTCGTCGTGACGGACTCGACTGACATCTCCATCAGCGAGCAGCCGGCCGAACAGATTGCTGGCGAACAGCAAGAAGAGGCGTCGGCACCCAGCGTCACATACGAGGACATTGGTGGGCTCGACGACGAGCTAGAGCAGGTCCGGGAGATGATTGAGCTGCCGATGCGCCACCCCGAGCTGTTCCAGCAACTCGGCATCGAGCCGCCAAAAGGTGTTCTCCTGCACGGCCCGCCCGGCACCGGGAAGACGCTGATGGCACAGGCAGTCGCCAACGAAATCGACGCCTACTTCACCGACATCTCCGGTCCGGAGATCATGTCGAAGTACTACGGCGAGAGCGAGGAGAAGCTCCGCGAGGTGTTCGAGGAGGCAACCGAGAACGACCCCGCGGTCATCTTCATCGACGAACTGGACTCCATCGCGCCCAAACGCGGTGAGACCTCCGGCGATGTCGAACGCCGCGTCGTCGCCCAGCTCCTCTCGCTGATGGACGGGCTGGAAGACCGCGGAGAGGTCATCGTCATTGGCGCGACCAACCGCGTTGATGCACTCGACCCGGCACTCCGTCGTGGTGGCCGCTTCGACCGCGAAATCGAGGTCGGCGTCCCGGACAGGGACGGCCGCATGGAGATTCTGCAGGTCCACACCCGCGGCATGCCACTTTCGGACGACATCGACCTGGAAACGTACGCTGAGAACACCCACGGCTTCGTCGGTGCCGACATCGAGCAACTCGCCAAGGAGTCGGCGATGAACGCGCTGCGCCGCGTGCGGCCGGAGCTCGACCTCGAAGAGGACGAAATCGACGCCGAGACGCTCGAACGCCTCCGCGTCACGCAGGGCGACTTCAAGCAGGCGATGAAGGGCATCACACCCTCGGCCATGCGGGAAGTGTTCGTCGAAATTCCCGACGTCACCTGGGAGCAGGTCGGCGGACTCGAGGACACGAAAGAGCGCCTCCGCGAGACCATCCAGTGGCCGCTGGAGTACCCCGAGGTGTTCAAGCAGATGGACATGGAGGCCGCGAAGGGTGTCCTGATGTACGGCCCACCGGGGACCGGCAAGACGCTGCTGGCGAAAGCCATCGCCAACGAATCCAAGAGCAACTTCATCTCCATCAAGGGTCCCGAACTCCTCAACAAGTACGTCGGGGAGAGCGAGAAGGGTGTCCGCGAGGTGTTCGAGAAGGCACGGTCGAACGCACCCACGGTGGTGTTCTTCGACGAAATCGACTCGATTGCCACTGAGCGCGGACAGAACACGGGTGACTCCGGCGTGGGCGAGCGCGTCGTCTCACAGCTCCTGACGGAACTCGACGGCCTCGAAGAGCTCGAAGACGTTGTCGTTATCGCGACGACGAACCGCCCGGACCTCATCGACACGGCACTCCTGCGCCCCGGTCGCCTGGACCGCCACGTCCACGTCCCGGTGCCAGACGAGGAGGCTCGCCGTGCAATCTTCCAGGTCCACACTCGTCGCAAACCGCTGGCCGACGACGTCGACCTCGACAGCCTCGCTGCGAGAACCGAGGGGTACGTCGGTGCGGACATCGAAGCCGTCTGCCGCGAAGCCTCGATGGCTGCCTCACGGGAGTTCATCAACAGCGTCTCCCCCGAGGAGGTCACCGACAGCGTGGGTAACGTCCGCGTGACGATGGACCACTTCGAACACGCGCTCTCAGAGGTCAACCCCAGCGTTACGGAGGAGACGCGCGAGCGCTACGACGAAATCGAAGAGCAGTTCGACACCCAGGAACCGGCCGCCGATAGCAACGAAGTCGGGCGGACGTTCCACTAAAACTAACCCTTCCTTTTCTCCTCGCTGACGCAGACTCTCTCGCCGTCCGAAAGGTACTATTTTGTCCCCGCTGGTGCATCTCCCGTCCGTGCAGGTGTTGCACTACCTGGAACTGGCCGACCCCCTCACGAGGAGTGGCATCGGGACCTCGGTCAGACACCAGCGTAACGCGCTCCATAGCGCAGGCATCGACGTCGTCACGTCACCCTGGCAGTCTGACCGAACCGACAGCCTGCTCGGCGGTGTCGTCGGTGCAGTGAGTGGCGAGGCCATCGAGTCGGCTGACATCGTCCACTGCAACATGATTGGTCCCGGAAGCCTCGCTGTCGCATGCCATGCCCAACGAACCGACACGCCGTTAGTCCTGCATGCTCACGTCACAGGTGAGGATTTCGCCGACAGCTTCCGTGGTTCAACCCAACTGGTCGGCCCACTGAAATCCTATCTTCGGCGCTTTTATTCAGTGGCAGACCTCGTTTGCTGTCCGAGCTCCTACGCCCGTGACGTGCTCGAGCCCTATTCAATCGATTCGCCCATCCAGCCAATCTCGAACGGTGTCGATATCGAGCGACTGACTGGTCACGACCAGCTGCGGTCGAGATACCGTGAGCAGTTCGACCTCACCGGTCCCGTCGTGGCCACCGTTGGCAACGTCTTCGAACGGAAGGGCCTCTCGACGTTCTGTCGATTGGCGCAGCGAACGCCTTACGATTTTGCATGGTTCGGTCCCTACGAGCAGGGGGTCCTTGCGTCGAAAACCGTCAGGAAGTGGACCAGGGACCCACCGGAGAACGTCACGTTCACCGGCTGGGTCAACGACATCCGCGGTGCGTACGGTGCCGGCGACATCTTCCTGTTTCCGACACACGAGGAGAATCAGGGAATCGCCGTCCTGGAGGCGATGGCCTGTGGCAAACCGGTCGTCCTGCGCCGTCTCCCGGTGTTCGAGGAGTTCTACACCCACGGGGTGGACTGTCTCATGTGCGAGACGTTCTCGGAGTTCCGCGAAGCGATTGACCGGCTCGCGGCCGACCCAGAACTGCGCCGCGAGCTTGGGGAGAACGCCCGGACGACGGCTCGGGAGCACGATCTCTCCCGTCTCGCGGACGAACTGGTCGCCTGTTACGAGCACGTGACGGAAAGGCCGCCTGTTACGAGCACGTGACCCACTGGTGGTGCTCAGGGTCGCTTCTCCGCCACGAAGACAGTCCGGTAGTCGTCAGGACCGTAGCCGTCGACAGCCTCGACAGCGAAACCCAGTCCCGAGAGCGCCGCCGCAACCGTCAGGTCGTCGAACGGCGTCATCTCTCGACTGTCGATGAAGAACTCTCCGTCGGGTGTGAACACCACTGAATCCCAGCTGAGACGCCCGTTCGAGGTGGGGTTCATCTGGACGATACGGGCGTACTGTCCCTCGTCGGTTGTGCCGATATCGAGTGCAGGATGGTTACCCTCTCGTGGAAGCGGGGAGTTGTCGAACACGAGGACGCCACCCTCGGCGAGGTGGTCATCGAACGCTTCGAGGGAGGGTGCCAACTCCTCTGGCGGCAAGTGATTGATGACACCTCTCAATGCGACGATTGCGTCGAACTCTCCGTCAATGTTGAGCGTCGGGAGTGAACCCCGTCGGAGCTCCGCAGTCGTCTTCTCGCGGGCCAGGGAGAGCATCCCATCGCTGGGATCGACCGCCGTCACTTCGAATCCCGATTCGACGAATCGACGGGTGTGCTCGCCGGTCCCGCAGCCGACTTCGAGGAGATGCCGTCCGTTCTGCCCCCGATTTTCTAGCACCTCGGAGACGAATGAAACGTCCCTGTCGTAATCCCACCCCGACTGGATGGCGTCGTAGAGTTTCGGGTACTCGGCGTAGAGTCGCTCGACCATCGTATTCGCGGGTGACACGTCGTATCTCCAAGTAGCTTCTCCCGAAAATGTACTGGTCGTGTCTCTCAGGGGAAGTCACCACCATTTTACCGCTCCTGTTCGAACGCGGCTACGATGGACCGTCCCCGGGTCGCTGCGTTCACCGACACCTATCTCCCGACAGTCAACGGTGTGACCTACACCGTCGACACGTGGCGAACCCGCTGGGAGCAGGACGGGGGTCGGATGGACGTTATCTACCCCCAGAGCGGACACTCACCAGCGCGCGGAGAACACCCCGTCAGCAGCGTCCCACTCCCCTTTTACGAGGGGTTCCGCGTCGGAACTCCACAAGTTCCCGACGAAATCGGCGACATCGACCTCGTCCACGCGCATACGCCGTTCAGCCTCGGGCTCGCTGGGCGGCGGCTCGCCCGCTCGCGGGACGTTCCGCTGGTGGCGTCCTATCACACGCCGACGGCAGAGTACGCCGGATACATCTCCGGTGTCTCGCCCGTCGAGCGCCTCGTCCGCGATACAGCGAGTGGCTATGAGCGGTGGTATCTCCGACAGGCCGATCTGGTCGTCGTCCCCTCGGAGACGACCGCGATCCAGGTCGACGCCACGCTCGACGGAGACACACCAGTTCGCGTGGTTTCCAACGGTGTCGACACGTCCCGCTTCCGACCCACCCCCACGACCGAGTTCGAGCAGCGATACGACATACCGTCCGACAGACGGCTCGTCGGCTACACCGGAAGGCACGGTTACGAAAAGGAGCTCGACCGGCTCGTAGACGCCGTGGAACCGCTCGACGACGTGCTCCTTCTCTTTGGCGGAGATGGTCCGGCACGTGGGGAACTCGAACAGCGCGTCCGAGAGCGCGGTGTCAACGCCCGCTTTCTCGGCTTTCTCGACCGCGACGACCTTCCGGCGTTCTACTCGCTGCTCGACGTTTTCGCGTTCCCGAGCCCCGTCGAAACCGAAGGGCTGGTCGGGCTCGAAGCGATTGCCTGTGGAACGCCTGTTGCGGGCGTCGACGCCGGAGGGCTCAGCGACCGAATCGAGACGGGTGTGAC
>LKMJ01002432.1_pt1 | contig 17086 bp, 16 predicted proteins | sample 643391 | NCBI WGS metagenome assembly LKMJ01 (sample SAMN04112250, study PRJNA286221) | soda lake metagenome | biome: soda lake; feature: Kulunda Steppe; material: water; isolation source: sample PL-Br10 brine of Picturesque Lake | place: Russia: Kulunda steppe | collected 2010-07
AGCTGCATGAATAACCCAGTCAGCATCGAGGTCGTAGGCGTCAGTGACGGCAACCTCACCGAGGTCAACCGGTCCCTTATGCAATGCATCCTGACCGAGCTGCTTGCCGCCTGCCCGACGTAACGCACCGGCGACGCCTGACCCCATCCGTAGACTCGTCCCTGCAGCGTTGACAAGTACATCGGCAGATTGCTCGGCGATATCCCCCTGTATAACAGTGAATTGCATATGTGAACCTACTGAAGAATTAATTGTAAAAGTATGCGTTGGAACGTCGGCGATGCGGTACCTCATCCGCGGCCGAAACGCAATTGTCCTCCCGTCGTGAAGCAGTGGTATGCGCATCGCCGTGCCGAATAAAGGTCGATTACACGACCCGACTATCGAGTTGCTCGAACGCGCCGGACTCCACCTCATCGACGGAGCCGACCGCAAGCTGTACGCGGATACAGTTGACCCCGACGTAACCGTCCTGTTCGCTCGGGCGAACGATATCCCCGAATACATTGCGGACGGTGCAGCAGACCTCGGCATCACCGGATACGACCAGGTACAGGAATCAACAGTCGACCTCGTTGAACTACTCGACCTCGGCTATGGTGCCTGTGATATCGTCCTCGCTGCACCCGAGGAAAGCGGCATCACTGCTGTCTCGGAGTTCGCCGGCGGAACAATTGCAACGGAATTCCCCAACATTACGCGAGCGTTTTTCGACGAGAAGGGAATCGACGTCGATATTGTGGAGGTGTCGGGCGCGACAGAGTTGACGCCACACGTCGATATCGCCGACGGTATCGTCGATATCACCTCGACCGGCACGACGCTCAGAATGAACCGGCTTGCGGTAGTCGATACCGTACTCTCATCCTCAGTGCGGTTGTTCGCAAGCAAGGACGTTGTCGGTGACCAGAAGGTAGAGCAGGTATCGACAGCACTCGAATCGGTCATCGCAGCCGATGGAAAACGGTACATAATGTTGAACGCTCCCGAGGACCAACTTGACGCCGTCAAGGAGGTGCTTCCGGGAATGGGCGGGCCGACAGTCATGGATATCGCCGGTACTGACCAGGTTGCGGTTCACGCAGTGGTCGATGAATCGAAGGTGTTCGAGACAATCAACGCACTGAAAGAAGTCGGTGCGAGCGACCTTCTCGTGACCGAAATTGAGCGATTAATCGAGTAATTGTAAAAAAGAAACTATCGTTGGTGGTCTCGAACCAACGCCGTAATCGTCCGGCAGGCCTCCTCAGCCCGACCCGCTGAATCGGAGCCACCCGTAATCTGTCCGGCGAGCGATCGAATGTCTATTTTGCGTTCGGAGATATCGACTGTCTCCGTTGTGCCGGTCGGAAGTTGGACTGGAACAGCAGCGGTAATCGAGCAGGCAGCGTGTGCGGCTTTTTTCGCCTGGTCCCGACTCCCACCGCCAAGGCTGGCTCCAACACGGGCGGCAACCCCTGTAAGTGGCGCGATTACAGCGGATGAGGCAGAAATATCAGACGCCATGGTTCGTTCATAACAGGCAGTTGACGCACGTGAAATCCAGCCGAGTGTCGATTCGGCAAGGGCAGGGTCCTCGACGGCAGCCATCAATCGGGAGAAGGCACAGGATTGCAAAAAGTCACCGTCAAGAATTGCTGCGGTCGTATCGGTTTCGTACAACGACCCTGCTGCTGGCGAAACCAGCGGCTCCTCGGCACGAGGGATAGCATGGATATACTGGTGTAAGACTGCATATTCGATGCCGATAGCGGCATCGACTGCTCGCCAGTGCTCGACATCATCTGGGGTATAGTCGGTGAGAGAAAGCAATAATCGGCCGGGAAACAGCGTTGGGGTATCGGCTGTGACAAGCGTTGTGAGTCGGTCAGCGGTCGCAATATCCTCGCTGAGTGCCTCTCTGATGACGTCAGTGAACTGGCTGGGGCCAAGAAGTTGTGATGACATGCTCTATCAGTATTTTCCTGACTAAACATTCAGTCAGGACCGTTGAAAAGCTTTGGTCATGTCTCTGTTGTGACTGTCACTGCAGCGTGAAGTTGTGACGATAACTCTCAAGCATGAAAAATGTCGCACGAATTTATATTCGTGCGCAGGGTACGACTCAGTAATGAAACTGGGGGCTGGTGACCATGGGGTTGCTGACGGGAGACGAAATAATCAGCCAGCACCAGCAAGTACGGGAGCAATTAGGTGGCCAACGGCGCGCAAACTGATGGTGTTCTGTTTTTCGCTCGGGATTCTCTGCGCCCTGTTGTTAGTCGGTGGAGCAATGGGGCCCACAGTCTCCGATACGGCTGCTGGTGCATCGGCAGAGAATACAAGTAACGAGACCGCAAACGTCTCGGCTCCGGTGCTCGAAGATGCGGAGCGAGTCACCGATACCAAAATCGCTGTGACGATTGAGACGGAAGCCGGCCTCGATTCTGAGACAGTGATTCCCTCGGAATTCTTCCTCAGCGCAGGAACCCTTACGGAAGCAACATTGACAAACACGTCTCAGGAAGATGAGAACGCGACTATCGAGCTGGAACTGGTCGACCCAGTTGCCGAGGATGAAGTCGTAATCGGTGTTTCGAGTTCAACACAACTCGCTGATACCGCGGGCAATACGCTGAACACGAGCGAGCAAAGTTCGGTAACTGCAACCGGGATGGATGCCGTTCCACCGGAGCTGTTGAGCGTCGATATCCCATCAATTTCGACAAACCAAACAACGCTTGGCTATCAGTTTGACCAGTCAGTCGCCGAGCTATCGGTCACCATCGACGGCCCAGCCGAGAAACAACTCACCCGTGAGGATTTCGAGGAGCGACCAAACAGGGAGTACACGAGCGACCTGTCACTCGAAGCAGAAGGCGAGTATACAGTAACCATCCATAACGCAACCGACGAGGCCGGAAACAGGGCTGAATTCGATACCGAGTCCTCGCTCGAAATTAATACGAGCGTCCCAGCAGCGATTGCAGCTGTGAACCGGAGCGCTTCCGCGGGAACAACCGTCGTATTTGATGGCAATCACTCCGACTCAACGGCCGAATCCTTCGGCTGGTCTTTCGGTGACGGCGAGACAGCAACAGGCGAGCAGGTCGAGCATACGTTCCATCCGGGCGTGTACGCGGTGACGCTCGAAACGACTGATGCAGCTGGGAACGTGGGGACCGATGAACGCATCATCAAGGTCTCAACTGACGAGCAGTCTCCCCGTGTCGGTTCCCAGCACTGGCCGGATGAACCCGAGGTCTCCGTCGAGCGATTAAGTAGCGCATTCGGTGCTGACACCCTCGTCGAGGTGAGCGGTCTCTCCGCTGGGGAAGCAGTCACTGCGGGTGAGGGAGACAAACCACTAACAGAAACTGAGGAGACAACGGTTGAATCCGTGACCCTCACGCCGACAACCGACACGAGTATCGGACTCGGGCTGACAGGCATCGAAGCCGACGACCCGGTTGCCGCTGACTTTGCGGAGGAAACGGAGATGAAAGCACTCGGTGGGTTCAGCGCGAGTCCAACTGTCGGTGCGGACATACTCGATGAGACAGAGATGACGATAGCCGTCACCGAATCAGCCATCGACGCGGCCGATGCAACCATCGATGACGTGGCGCTGTATCACGGTAACGGCGTCTGGGAAGAGCGGGAGACGGCTGTTCGAGATGAAGGAGACGGTATCTACGAACTCGCCGTGACGACTGATACGTTCTCCCCGTTTGTGCTTGGTGTGCCTGATGAAACGGAAGATGAGGAGAAATCAGAAGAGCAACCGAACAACGAAACTGACGACGAGAGCGAAGAAGAAGGTGACGGAGACGCCGATGAGAATGGAAGCGACGAGGATGAGGCCGAAGACGGTGAAGAAGACAGCGAAGAAGACGAAAGCGAGGAGGAGGAGAGTGACGAGGAAGAGACGAACAACGAGTCAGACGATGGCTCGGAACCTGAGTCAAACGAGACGGATGAGAACAACGAAACCGAAGACCCGGATGATGAGCCTCCAGAGCCGGCTGAAGGAGAGGATGAAGAGGAAGAAAATGGAGCCTTCCTCGGAATCCTCCCGCACTGGCTCGTAATCAGTCTCATTCTCTTCATCGCACTACCGCTCTTTACCGCATACACCGGGCTCAAAGCGATTGCTTTCTATCTCGGCTACTGAGCTCGCAACAAAAATACTCCGTTGTTAACACGTATACGAAAGCAAGACTCCATCGTCAACCTGCTCGACTGATTCGAGCGTGAGTTCCGAAAACTCCTCGACAAATCCGTCGCCGTCAGCCAGCGTCGGTGCGTTTCGACCGCCGATAACGAGCGAGCCAACGAATACCGAGAGTTGGTCGACGAGTCCGGCTTCGAACAGCGAGGCGATAATCTCGCCGCCGCCTTCCACCATCAACGTCTCGATGCCATGAGATTCAAGTTCGGAAAGAGCCGCTTCGAGGTCGACACGGTCCTCGCCAGCCTGAATAACGGTTGCACCGGCCTCGCGCATCTGCGTGACGAAATCAGCCGGAGCCACTTTGGAGACGAGTAAATATGTCTCGGCCGCATCATCGAGAACGCGAGCATCCGGAGAGGTACGAATTCGGGAGTCAGCAACGACGCGGGCCGGGTTGGCAGGCTGTCCTGCATCGGTTCGTTCCTGTTTGCGTCCTGCATCGTCGACCGTTAGCGACGGGTCATCAGCTAACACTGTTCCGACTCCGACCATAACCGCATCGCTCTCCGCTCGAAGCGCATCAACACGGTCGAAATCAGCTGGACCGCTGATGGCAATCTGTCGGCGCTCGCGAGAGGACAGTTTGCCATCGACGCTCATCGCCGCGTTGACTACGACCTCCATGGATGTTACCAGAACTTGACGCCCAGGTCGTGCATCCCGTCGTTGTTCGCTGCCAGGTTGATGAGCAACGGAGTAACCGCTTCGACCTCCGGAGCGTTTCCAAGTCCGCCGACATCAAGCGCTCTGAGCCCGTCGATATCGTCGGTGAGCGAACAGACCGTCTCCTTTGCGGATTCGTCATCCCCGACGACGAGGACGTCCCAATCGAGGTCCGCATCCAGATTGGAGAGGCGGCCAGCAGCGAGATTGTGGAACGCGCCGACGACAGGGACGTCATCCGGCGCGGTGTTGGCTGCAAGCTGTGTCACGCTGCCGACACCAGGTGGGTTATACCGCAACCCGTCATCGTCGCGTTTCATGCCGACTGCCGGTGAGACGAGAATGGTTCCACCGAGTTGTGATTCGACGGCATTGATAGTATCTGCAAGGTAGTACGCCGGAACAGCCAAAATAGCAACGTTTGCCGTGGCCGCCACTTCGCTATTTTCACCGCTTGCAATAGTAACGTCTACGCCATCCTCCGCGAGAGTCTGTTCGTACTCAGTTGCGGCTTCCGTTGCTTTCGCTTCGTCTCGCGAACCAATAACGACCTCGTGGTCGGTATCGCGTGCCAGTCGAAGCGCAAGTCCTTCGCCGATATCTCCAGTTCCGCCGAGAAGTGCAATCTGCATGTATGGTTGTTAGCCGACCGGTGAATAAGCGTTATCGTTGTGAACTGAAAGAAGACCAGTGTGAACAGTCAGAACCACCACATGATTTTTTATCAGCCCCCGGGCAGTGTTGAACTGTGAACAACACCATTCACGTGCTAGTCGTCGATGACAGCGAATTTTTCGGGACGCTCGTCGCCGGGGAGTTATCACGACAGTACGGGATGGAAACGACGCGGACAACCAGTGCTAAAGACGCACTCGAACTACTCGATTCGACGCAGTTTGACTGTATCGTCAGTGATTACGATATGCCAGGAATGGATGGCATCGAGCTGTTCGAGGCCGTTCGTGACCGTGGCTCTGATATCTCGTTTTTCCTGCTCACGGCTGCCGGAAGCGAAGAAGTCGCAAGCAACGCGATTACCGCTGGTGTTACCGATTACTTTCAGAAAACAAACGACGAGGACCAGTTTGACATCCTCGGCCGACGCATCGAAGCGGTCGTTTCCAGACGGCGGGCACAACGTGATATCGAACGACAGCGGGAGCTCAACGAGACGTTCTGGGATATCACACAGGCGTTGATGCACGCACCGACCGTCACGGACATACTTGACCGGGTGGTAACCGAACTCTCCTCGCTCGAACGGGTTCATCACTGCTGGATACGACCCAACCAGCGAGTGAGCGTCGCAACGCTGGTTCAGGCGAACGAGACAGGGGACCGTTCCAGAGAGGTCTACGAGCCAGCAATCGAATCGGCCTGTGACGGGAATTGGCCGGGTGAAACCGCTGCGGAGACACGAGAGCGGTGTGTGAAAACGCTCGATACGGAAGCGAGCGGGCAGCTTTCGATAATTGGGGTTCCACTCCTCTATCGGGGGGAGCGGTACGGTGCGCTGTCGCTTGTTACGCCTGCGGATACATTCTCCGACGGGGAGCTAGAATCTCTAGAGCACCTCGGAACGACGGTCGGTCATGCGCTCGCTGCAGTGGCGCTACAGCGCGAGATTACCCGGTTCAGGGAGGCAGTTGAACAGGCAGACCCGGCTATTTTGCTGACAGATACAGACGGGACAATCGAGTATGCAAACACGGCTTTCACCGAGATAACGGGCTATTCGCTAGAGGAGGTACTCGGTTCAGACCTCTCCCTGCTCGCAACCGAGCGCTGGGACGAATCGTACTACGAAAGGCTTTGGGAGCGTGCGGCCGCCGGTGAGCAGATACGCGACGAAGTCGTCCAGCGGAGAAAAGATGGGATTCAGTTCCACGCCAACCTCTCGGTTGCGCCGCTCGAAGCCGACACACCGGAAGCAGAGGGGTATGTCGTTATCGAGTCGGACATCACCGAATTGAAATCCCGCGAGCAGCGGCTGCAGGTTCTCAACCGCGTTATCAGACACAACCTCCGAAACGATCTGAACGCAGCGACCGGCTATCTCTCGCTCGTCCAGGATGCCGCTGAGAGTGAAACCGTCGAAGCGTATGCCAAGCGAGCACAGCGGACAGTTGATAAGCTGTTGACCGTCGGCGAAAAAGCACAGTTTGCGAACAAGGTAGTCAACGCCAGCGACCGGGAAGAGGCAATAGCTGTCCCCGTTGCCGAAACCATCGAAGCAGCAATCAAGACGATGCGCAACCGCCACCCAGAAGCAACCTTCGAGACGGAGCTACAGGACGGCCTTACGATTCAGGGAGCGTATTTCCATCCAGCAGTCGCCGAGCTACTGTCAAACGCTGTAGAACATAACGACGCAGAGCAGCCATATGTCCACGTGAGGGCAACGACCGATGAGAGTCATGCGGAGACTATTGACATCGTGATTGCGGACAACGGACCCGGAATCCCAGCGCTCGAACAACAGACGCTCAGTACAGGTCGGGAAACCCCGTTAGAACATGGGAGTTCGCTCGGTCTCTGGCTCGTCAAATGGATTGTCACCCATGCGGGCGGGGAACTCCAGTTCGGTGAATCCGAGTTCGGCGGAAGCCGCGTCACTATTTCCTGGCCGCTTGCCAGCGCCGAAAATGAGACAGCGGTCGAACAGTAGTCAGTTGTTTCGTGCGGACAGCAAACAGTCGGTTCGTACGGACAGGAATCAGTATTTCCGTAGTGATTCTTCGAGATCGATGGCGTCGTAAAACTCCTGGTCGATTCGGTTGCGCTCGGCGAGCCACCGGTCGAAATCCGCACGCGAGGCAGGATAGTTCTCGTAATGTTTCTCGTACTCATCGACGTAGTGTTTGGTCTGTCGGACGCCCTGGAAGGATTCGTAGAGTTTGCTCAGTGGGACGTCTAACTCGTCGAACGTCCCGGCTCGATAATGGGAGACCAGATTTCGCAGCGTTCCGAACCCGACTGAAGCGACTGCCGGTAAACCGTTGACCTTTCGCTCGGTTCCGACAATCTCTTTCATCTCCTGTTCCGGGAGCAAGGCGGCGATAGCGCGCAGGACCGACATCCCATCGGAACTCGCGGCAATATTATAGGCATCGCGCGAAGCGAGTTTCGCTCCCTCTCCGTGTTCGACGTAGAAGTAGTAGTTGTGCTGCCAGAGCCCTTCTTCGGAGACGTCACCGGCTTTGACCGCATCGGCAGCAGCTTTGCCACCGGAATAGCCAGTGATTGCCGCACCACGGATTCCCTTGCCCGAAATAGGGTGTGTCGTTGCTGCGGCACCGCCCACTGCGAGGTAGCCTGGTGCCACCATCGAATCGAGCGGGCGGCGAAGGGCAATCGACGAGCCGAGTTTGTTTTGCTGACCGAACCGCTCGGCGACGGTCGCGTTCTCGAACGCCGGTTCCTGTTCCATGTCGCGTTTGATGCGGTCAGCGAGCGGAATCGGCTCTTTGCTCATCTGGAAGCCAAGCCCGACGTTAATCTCCGTCGGAGTACGCGGGAAATACCAGATGTAGCCCATCTCTTCGAGTGGTTTGCCGACGATGGCGTTGGCAAACTCGACTGGCTCTTCGGTCTCGATTATCTCGCGGTAGGCCGAGCCGAAATGCGTATAGTGTGGTTTTTCAAAACTCGTCTCGCCATCAAGTGCATCGAAATCGACTAGGTCCTGCAGGAGCGATTGCGCACCGGCGGCGTCGATAACCACATCCGCTTCGTAACGGACTGGTTCCCCGTCGCGAATCGCTTCGACCCCCTCGACCTGGCCGTTCTGGATGACGTCATTGACGACCGTATCATAGTGCTGGTCGACGCCACAGTCGGCCGTCTCTTCAAGCAAACGCTGACCGAACTCGTAGCGGTCGATGACGTTGCTGTGCTCGGTATACGGGAGGACCTTTCGGACGCCGAGGTCTTCGTCCCAGTACTCAATCTGGTCGATGCTCTCATCGACGAGTACTGCCGGGTCGTCCGCAATGGCATCCATATCGATGGGGCCGGGGTACTTTTTTGGGTCACGCGGCGCTTTGATAGCGTCCCCACAGGCGATATATCCCCCTTTCTCGGCCGGTTTCCGTTCGAGTTGTACGACATCGACGCCTTCGGAAGCAGCTGTTGCCGCCGCGAAGCAGCCTCCAATACCGCCGCCGACAACGATGACGTCGTACGTTTCCGTCGCGGTCATAACTCGGGTATCACTACCCTATCGGAAGGAAACGAATGTAATTCTTTGGTGTTTGCTTGGCTCCCCATGGGAAGATATGGCAACTGAGTGCCAAACGGTTGTCGACATGCTATTTATCCGCCTCTTCATCCGTGCTCACATGCTCACTTCAGTCCGTGACGCTGGTCCAGTCGTTCTCATCCCCGCTGCGTGGATTGCTGCCGGTGCGGCATTGTTCGAACACCTGACCATGGACGGACTGTTGATTGCCCATCTGGTGATGGCCGGGTTCATTTCTTTTTTCGCGGTCACCGGCTGGAACAGAATGGCTGAGGGTGCGTTGCGAGCCTGGCGGACGGTACTCGTTGCCGGGTTGTTTGTCACGCTCGCGGGTATTGGTGGCTTTCTGATTCCGGCCTACGAGACACCGCTTCTGACGACGAGTCTCGTTGGATGGATGCTCCTCCCTGCTGCTGGGTTGCTTTACACCAGTCTGCAGATACCGGAAGCAAAGGTTGTCTACATCGGTGGCGGGATGCTCTCGATTGCAGGCGCGGGGCTCTATCTCCTCTCCCTTCTGGTTACGAGCGACCTCCTTGTTGTCCTTGCGCTCGGAGCAGTGTGTCTCGGGCAGACTGCAGGAATCGTCGATGCAGCACGACGAGACAGATAGCCCACTCATTCAAATAGGGTAGCGAACAGAACGGCCCTGTGGCCTTCGATACCCCGCTCGATGCATGGTATGTCTGGGTCGGTCTCGTCCTCATCAGTGGCGTCATGCTCGGCATCGTCTTCGAACTTCCGACGGAACAGCCACCGGATGCCGGAGAACTCGTGGATACAGCCGAGTTCGTAGCCGCGGCCGGTGACGGAGCCACAGCAACTGTCGAACCGACGGCCGAAGCTATTCGAACTGACGGCACGACAGTCGAACTCAAAGGCGACGGGGACGTTTCTCGGGAGACCATGTCGACGGGAATCATCGTTCCGATAAAAGCTGCAGAAACCGACAGAAAGCACAGCGGACTAAAGCAGCTACTCGAAGAGCCAACAGCGGTACCGAAAGACAAGCAGTCAGTGCTGAAATCGCACATAAACACGCTCGCAGAAAGCCCGAATACGCTGAGTGAAGAGTGGTTATCGGTCGATGACCGGGTGACGCTCCGAGGGGTGACAGTTAACGAAAGCTCTGTCATTCTGCTCGGTAATTAAGAGACCCAAGAGTCTGTATAAAAGCCTAAGACCGAGCGCTCGCTGTGCTCAATCGATGCGTCTTGAGGAGTACTGGGGTATCGGTCCCAAAACGAGCGAGTTACTAACCGAGGAGTTGGGCGTCGAAACTGCACGTGAGGCCATCGAATCATCTGATATCGGCACGCTCGTCGATGCCGGCCTGCCGCGCGGTCGAGCGACCCGCATCCTACGATACGCCCACGGCGGCGAGGCGATGGACCTGCTGGCAACCCCAGATGCACGCGATGTCTACAAGGAACTACTCTCGATTATCGGCGAGTATGCGGTGACCGAAACGACTGGTGACCGACTCCGCATTCTCACACCCCTTGCGACCCGCGAGGCGATGACAGCAAGGCAGGCGGAAGTGACCGAGGCTCGAACCCAGTGGGAGTCACTCAGCGAGGATGAACAGGCCATCGTACTGGCCGCCTTCTCGACCTACGAGGAGATTGCTGAAAACAGACACGCCGCGGTCGTCGCTGCCCTGGAACTCAAACGCGCCAGTCTCGATACTGACCTCTTTGCTGGACTCTCGGACGTTTCCGAAGAGACACTGGAGGATGCGAGAGCGGCACTTGCTGGGCTCTCCGGTGGAGGTGAGACCATCGGTAAGGGTGCAGACGAGCGACTTGATACGTTGCGCGACCAGCTCGGCGCAGTTGAGGATATGGCAGCAGCACCGGAGACCGTCGTCGAAGAGATTCGCTCCGGTGCTCGCGGGGCAACTGACTTGCAGGAACTGCTCGTCCGGGAGATTACCAACGAAACAGGGATTGAGACAGCGGCGGTCCGAGAAGTGATGCCCGACAGCGCTGCGGATGCACAGGGATTCGTTACCGAAACGCTTCGTGCGCTTGTCGAGAGCCGTCGCGAGGCGGTCGCCGAACGGGAAGCGACAGTGACCGATGAACTCGAAACTGTGCTTGCGGAGACTGAAGCAGCCGTCGAAACCGTCGTAGACGAACTCAACTCGCGTGCCTTTCTCATCTCGCTGGCCCGGTTTGCAAGCGAGTTCGACCTCGTCGCCCCAACCTACGCAGATGGCCACGTGATTGCTGTCGAGCAGGCAACGAACCTCCTCCTCGAAGTCGGACAGACGACAGTACAGCCAATCACCTATGCAGTCGGCGACCACAACCTGTCGCTCGCTGAAGCGAACGCGCCGCCCCGAGACCACAGGGTTGCCGTTCTCACCGGGGCAAACAGCGGCGGAAAGACGACGCTTCTCGAAACGCTCTGTCAGGTCCAGTTACTGGCACAGATGGGACTGCCAGTTCCCGCCGAGCAGGCTGAAGTTGGGACTGTCGATGCAATCGTGTTCCACCGACGGCATGCCAGTTTCAACGCAGGCGTTCTGGAGTCGACCCTTCGGTCTGTGGTGCCACCCGTGACGGATACCGGGAAGACGCTGATGCTCGTCGACGAGTTCGAGGCGATTACCGAACCCGGAAGCGCCGCAAATCTGTTGCACGGGCTGGTGAACCTCACCGTCGAGCGGGATGCGCTGGGTGTGTTCGTCACCCACCTTGCCGATGACCTCGAACCGCTTCCGGAGCGGGCACGGACTGACGGTATTTTCGCAGAAGGACTCACGCCATCGCTGGAACTTGAAGTGGATTATCAGCCCCGGTTCGAAACCGTTGGCCGGTCGACGCCGGAGTTCATCGTTTCGCGGCTGGTCGCAAACGCCACTGACAGGAGCGAACGAGCAGGCTACGAAGTTCTTGCGGAAGCGGTCGGCGAGCGGGCGGTCCAGCGGACGCTTGCGGATGCCCGATGGACCGAGTAACAGCGTTTCGGATTATTCCACATACTGCGACAAGGCATCAAAACCACAGGAGACAGGCGAAGGTGTCACTATATGCTGTTTTTGCTATCTACGTTACACGGAAAGCTGATTTCGGAACGATAGTCGCTCGATATATTAGAGCAGTTGGAAAGCAGCGGTGAGGACCAGGAGCGTGATACCCAATCCAATGAGCGGGAGAGGGTACACTACCGCCAGAAACGGGATATAAAAGAGTGCAAACAGGGCCATATATGAACTCAATGGTGTATCTATTAGTCGTCGATCGTGTACGATTGTATGTTGTTTTGTCATGGGGTCGAGTAGCTTCTATTTCACTGTTTACTGCGCAGACGTAAAAAGTTTCATATTTCAAATAGTTTTTGAGATGTGTTACCAATGAGCAGGTTGGAAAACCAACTTTTAACCCCTGAAAAACCATGCAACGATTACCATGCTATATATTCTCTAATAATCAGATTTGTTATGATTACCGGAAAGATAGAGAACTTACCAGGTATTAACGTTTGTGAGAACAGGGGGGAATTGCACTTAGATTTCCGCGATTTTTTATGGTCGAAATAACGTCTCAAAACGGCTATTCCCACCGGGAAGAGAATGGTCTCGCAGGAAAATGTGATTGTGGCGATGGGGTGATGCGAAGTAAACTCCGGCAGCGTCGTCGCCAGGGGAGTTATTTCCAAGAGGAAACCAGCAAAACAAATCTGCGATGCGCACCGGAAACGGCAGACTCCGTTCCTCAACAAAAAGGATGTTACTCGCCCTGGGCGATTTTTTCGCGTGCCCCAGCGACGACTAACGGCAGGGTGATTGTCGCATCAGCATACACCGAGACGTTCTCCGCATCAGGTTCGAGTTTGCCCCATGACCGGGCCTCATCGAGTGTTGCACCGGAAAGTCCACCGGTCGATGGCGGGTCCATGGTTAACTGGACGCCGTAATCGTATGCACCGGGGACAACAAGCATCGTTTGCAGAACGTAATTTTTCGGGACGCCGCCGCCGACAACCATCGCGCCCGCGCTCTCGCTTTCGTATGCGAGGTCATTCAGCCCCTGCATATCCGACAGGGCATCGAGCGAAAAGTCGGAAATCTGGTTGTAGAGCCAGGCCTGCAATCCGAGGACAGAATCCTGTATCGCAGGACAATATATTGGGACGTCATGTTCGTACGCCGCTGCCGCAATGCCTGCATCCTCGTCGACATCCTCCCGTTCGTTTCGTTCACTGTTGGCTCGACCCAGTTCCTCGGTAAACCGCTGAATGCTTACGGTGCCTTCCTCCTCCAGCGGTGGGAAGACCTCGCTACGGAGATGCGATTCGAATAGCGCAAAATGTTCCTGCGGAAGGTAGACGTTGAAAATCCGGTCGACGCCCTCCTCGCGGAGCGTTTCGTCGTGCTCTCGCGGCGTCATTTCTTCGGCGTGTTCGCGGCCGTGATGGTGTTTGCCGCCGATAGCTTCGATGGTGTCGTGCGTGAGGTTCGCACCGGTCGTCACGAGCACATCGATGTGGCCATCTCGGATGAGGTCAGTCACAATGTCCCGCATCCCGGCAGGAACCATCGCGCCAGCCAGTCCAAAAAAGTTGGTGACGTCATCGTCACCGAGCATTTTCGCGTACACGTCGGCGGCTTTATGGAGATTCTGTGCGCCGACGCCGCCATCTCCGTAAGCATCTAACAGGTCGCCGACAGTCATCTCAGCGGAAACGGAGACGTGACCAATCGGGTCGTGGTCAAACTCAACACGCTCTGGTTCCTCGTGCTCGTCAGTCATTACGTGAGACTCGACGGGCGTATGGTTTCAATCCCGCGATTGGACGGACGCCGGGAGAGTGATGCGTTCACCCCGCATTAGTCGCGTGGCATGACTCGGTCCGGCCGAATCCGAAGCAAGACACGCTCGCTCTGGATTTCGGTGGTGTACTCCCGACCAAAGTATCGCTGTGAGAGAAGGTCGATATGTTCACGGGCACCGTCGGTCGTTATCTCCTCGACTTCGCCGGTGACCGAGAGATAGCGATACGGGTCCTCCGGGTCAAGCATACTGATAGCAATCGTCGGGTTACGCTCAACGTTTTTTGTCTTCTGTCGGTGACGCTCAGTGTTGACGAGAATCTGGTCCGTCTCCTCGTCGTAATCAATCCACGTCGGCGTTACCTGTGGAGTACCGTCTGGAAACAGTGTTACCACGTGTGCAAACGTTTTCTGCTTGAAAAGCTCCAGATACGAATCAGGGATTGTGGCCATACGTTGATTCTCTCGCCCCATCGGCTTACCTGTACTGCTCTCGAATCATTCACAGCCTTCAGACGAACCCGCCACCCTGTCGACCAGAGCCACCGGACCCGCCGAACGTTCCAGTTGGGGAACGTCCAGATTGTTGCTCTTCGCCAAGGTTGTCGAAGTTACGTCCCTCAAATTCACTCGGACGCTTGCCCTCACGAGCGTAGACGTACAGCGCTGTTTTGACGATACCCTGAACCGTCTGACTCAAAAGAACCCCTGCAATCACAAACGGGATGGCGATGATGATTGCACCAGCAATATTCTCCGTTGCAGAGTAAAACAGGAATCCGAGTCCGACACCGACCAGTGCAATCACTGTCTCGATAGCGCGAACGGCACCGAATCCGATTGCCGTCTCTCCCCACTGTCCTTTGAAGATGCTGCCACTGCGAGTGAACATATCCTTGAGCGTCGAGTCGCGGTCAAGGACCGCGGTTGGGATGACGAAAAACGTGACAATCGCCCACGTAAATCCGATGACGGTGCCGAGAATCCGACCAACTGTGGAGTTGTTGCTCTCGATGGCGTTGAGGATAAGCCCAACTGTCGCGGTAATCACAGCCCAGGCGAAGAGTTTGCCTTTGACCGCCCACGCCGCTTGCATCCCGCGTTTCAGGTTTGGTTCGTATCCATCAAACACCTGCCGCGATTCATAGACCAGTGCAGCGGTGAAAAACACCGTAATGAACGTCGTCAGAAAATACCCCAGAAAGAGCAAGACGACGGCGGGAACAAGGCTCCCTGTCAGCTCGACAACCCCAAAGATGGACCCAAACCAGAGGACCAAAAATGCCAGTGCACTGATGCCGCTCAAAACAGGAAAGAGCAGTAGTTTCGGATGGTTTTTCAGAACAATAAGGCTGTCTCGCAACAGTCCAAGCCCCCGTTTCGCGCGTTCGAAGATACCCATACAGGCTGATTGCGCGTCAGCGTGTATAAGCGCATGGACGTGTTTCCGTGGGAGAAACAACGAGTGGCAGAATGTGTAGACTTACTCCCCGATAGCCTCTGCAGCGGCTTCGACACGCTCCGCGCCTGCTGTGGCGGTAAAATTCACTGAGACCGATTCCTGGGATTCAGCCTCCATTTCGAGTTCTATCGCTGCCGAATCGATAACACGGTCTTCGCCAACGAGCGTTTCGACGGAGACTTCGACCGGCCCGGAGCCGACCCCAACGTTGTGGACGAGGACACTTACGTCAACCTCGTCTTGAGGAAAGACTTCCTCTATGGGTGGGTCAGCGTCCGCTCTGACCACCCGTGGCTCCGGTTGTGGGTCCTCCTCACCCAACGAAAGGGGACCTCCAAGACAGCCAGAAAGACCAGTAGTGAGTGCAACGGCGGCGAGCGAGGCAGATTTCGTGACGGCCCGCCGAGTTGTCTGCGGAGTATCGCCCATCTATAGCTGCGGTATGGACTCAGCAGGTAAGAAGACGCGGATACGTTTTCAGGACCATCTACCGACCACCAAAAAAGGAATGTCGTTGCGGCAACCAGCAGCCGACGAGAACATTAGCCGAAAGCAGTCGGGTGCTGACTTTCAATTAGCTCTCGTCGCTGTAGTTTTCCTCGTAATAATCGCGGGCAAAGAGCGCCGCGGCGACACCAACTGCCAGTGCAATGGCGACCGTCAGGCCGACACCGATACCCGAGGCAACGCCGTCAACGATGATGTAGACAATCTGGAGGTCGAATCCAATCATCTCCAGCCCGATGATGAACACCACCACATACAGGAGCGCACCAACAAAACCGGTTATCCAGTGCCCGTAGGGACTCTCGGTCGCCAGTTCCGAGTTGCGCGCATGGGCAATGGCGTAATCAGCGAAAATGATGCCGAGGATGATGATAGCCACACCGGCGAGGAACTGTGGAGCGTACTCGAGAAGACGCTCCATCCAGAGGCTCGTCTCTTCGAGTCCCATCCTGACGACTGCCAGATAGAAAGCAAACAGGAGGATGTAGTATTTGACGACGACACCAGTTGCTCGTGAGAGCGGTCGAAGTTGTGGCTGCCGTGGCGGGGCCTGTGGCGGCTGCCCCTCTTGTTGTTGTGCCGGTGGCTGGCTCTGTGGCTGTTGAGCCGGTGGCTGCCCCTCAAGCAGGTCACCGACCTGTGAGTCCTGTACCTGACTGTCGACCTGCAACCGCTCGACCAGTCGCGCAGCGAACGGCCCGAGTCGATTCGCGATGACGTAGCCAATGCCGAGGATTATAAGTCCGGCAATCAGCTCTGGTAAAAACTCGATGGCTTCCGCGATTGCGCCTTCGACCGTTTCCTCTAAATGGTCTGCCAGTAGGGGAATGTTACCTCCGTACGAGACCGATGCAAGCATGTATTTGGTAAGCATACACGTCCTAACGCTCGGGGACTCTTATTAAGTGTTACCAATCAATCAAAAAGGAAGATGAATATGCCGACAGCCACTAGCAGAGTGTTGCTCGGGACTGGGAATAAGCGACAGACATAGGTATATCTGGTCTAACCTTTGCCTATGAGTACTGGCGTAGTCGTGTTGAACTTTGGTGAGCCGGCGAAACCGGAGCGTGAACGTGTGCTGGATTATCTCGAACGGATATTCTTCGCGAACGCCGACCTTGAGGAAGCAGATACCGAGGAGGAAGCCAGAGACAGGGCTCGGCAACTGGCAAAGCGACGGCTTCCGGGGTTGATGGAAGAATACGAGGAAATCGGTGG
>LKMJ01002433.1_pt1 | contig 17080 bp, 14 predicted proteins | sample 643391 | NCBI WGS metagenome assembly LKMJ01 (sample SAMN04112250, study PRJNA286221) | soda lake metagenome | biome: soda lake; feature: Kulunda Steppe; material: water; isolation source: sample PL-Br10 brine of Picturesque Lake | place: Russia: Kulunda steppe | collected 2010-07
CAGACCCCCGGCCGGAAGAGAGCCACACTGATGGGCGGCGCCCCTGGTGGCGGACCCCATTGCGGTGTGTGTGAGGGGCAGCTGGCTCTGGCCACCCAATGGGAAGCGGCGGCGGGCTTGGGAGGAGGACAAATGATACTCTGTCTAAAGTAGCACGCATTCTCTTCATGTTGGTCATGGCGTATTTGTTCAATGGGTACAATAAGTTGATTTACTGCCCTGTCATCAATAGATTTTGCTTATGAAAATCTCTGCCTGCGAGGAAAAGATTGTTTCATTCCATGTCGCTTGAGGAACATGATTTATGTGGCCAATGCTGTGTTGCAAAATGTAAATTTTTTCCATATGTTCACATCTGCTTTCCAAGACTTTTGCTTACCAAGACTTTTTTTGGCGGGCTTACCTTGCCTTCAGAAATTGCTTTATCACTGATCTTTTGTCACAACATAAATGCTCGAGCAGGCGGCGGGGCACCTGAGATGGAAAGTCGATTATCCACCCTCGCAACCTGTGGGTTCGGGGTTCGAACCTCACTGGAGGCCACATCCGGCTAAGCTGCCCTCGTTCGGCGGATACAGCCTTGAAACCTTGAAACCTTGTCACAACATAAATGCGCAGCTCCCAAATGAGCACCAAGCTGGTGTCATGGCTTGGTACATCGGTAGCTGTGCCCTACCCTGGCCTAGAACTCTCTAACAGTGCAACCTTTACGTGCAGCTCTGAGCTGATGAGTCAGCAATAGCACATGTTTGACTGATGGCCTAACCTGCAGACCCTGCAAACCTGTGCTCTACCTAGGCCCAGCTCTCCGCATAATTACAGACAGGAATATGGATAGGCAGAGTGGGCCAGATGGGCGCGCACTGATGCCAAAAAAATGGATGGATGTAAACGACACTTAAACCCATTGGCCTCAACTGGTCTAAAAGTATGTCCCCAATTTTTGGGGACACAATTTGCAAGCTGGTTCCTGACAGAGCAAAACCCAAGGGGCGTCTATTCAGAAGAACTTGCATCTAAATACTTATCCAGGCCAAGGTCGCAGGGCCTGTACTGAGCTGTCCTCATGTGGCAAGTTCAGCTGTTTGGCCCCTACCTCTAATGCAATGAGCACAAGAGTGGCATACATCAAGGCACTAGTGCACTGAGCACAGAGCGGCACACATCAAGGCACGCTGGCAATCAGCATATAGCCACAGCTGCGCACGTGCACACCAAGCGCCTCACATGGCGTGCTTACATCCGTCAAGGCGCAACACGCATGCCCAGGCCCAAGCAGAGGGTCAGGGTAATCACTGGAGGCCACGGGCTGAGTGCATGAGGCCAAGGCGCCAGCACACCCAGGACTAGAGGATCACTGACATGCCCCTCCTCGCAGCCAGAGACGCCGCATGCGCAGGCATGATGCGCCTTGACCTCACTAAATACCCCTTATTAAGGCTCCTCATCAAAATTATCTGGCACATCACCGGTGGCTTGAGCAGCATGTAAGCTGCGGGATTGCCGTGGCTTAGCCTGTGCGGGTCCGCGGAGCCCTCTCTCCCATGCAAGGGCTGCACTCCACAGGTACTCATGGCTGCACAGCTCAAGGGGAACAAACTGTGTCCGCACACATTCCCTCACTTGGGTTGGGCTCACTGCTCCAATCCTTGCTTGGGGGCCCACTGCGCCACGCCCCGCACTCGTGGGGCCACCATGCACGCCCCGCACTCGTGGGGCCACCATGCACGCCCCACACTCGTGGGGCCACTGCACTGCGCCAGGCTTTTGGCAGTGGGGCCCTGCGTGCCCCGTGCTGTGGCCACAGGGAAGCTCCGGCAGCTGCAGGCACACCCGGAAGCATGCAGCGCTGCAGGGACGAGTTGCTGTCAGCCTCAGCAGGAGTGCGCCCTCAGGCCTGTGTGGCCAGGTGCGCGCGCAGCCCAGCACAAAGGCTCGTCACGCACACCCGCCAGGCCAACCACGCCAGGGATCCCCAGCGCCATGCCTTGCCAAGCACATTCTAGGCACACCATGGCACCAAGCAGGCGCACTCAGGCACCAAAGCACACCCGAGGCACACTCAGGCACACAAAAGCACACCTGAGGCACACTCAGGCACACAAAAGCACACCTGAGGCACACTCAGGCACATTTTAGCCTAGAGTCTAGGTACACTTGAAGCACTGTGCACACCCTGTACACGCGCCTCCTCCTCACGGCACCGGGCACTTGGACGCCCAGCCCCCAAGCACACTCCGGCACCAAAAGCGCACCTAAAGCACGCTCAGGCACCAAAAGCGCACCTGAGGCACACTCATGTTGCACAGTGCCTGAAGCGCCATGCCGACTTGAACACATGGCGCTTGCCTTGCGTGCATGCTGGCACGCACACACAGGCACACACAGGCACAAACACACACACGCACATGCACACACACACAAACACAAACACAGGCACAGGCACCCTTCTAAGTCATGCTGACAAGGACACCCAGCACTCGCCGCCTCATGCTGCCACATCGCCCTCACTGCTGCGGGGGTGCCTGCTTGGGCTGCTGCCGCGGCGCTGCCTGCTCCTCATCTTCCGCCCTGCCAGCAGAGGCCTCCTCTGCCTGAGGGAGGCGCACAGAGGCAGCGCGACCTTTCCCCTTCCCCTTACCAAAGGGGGGCGTGCAGCCTAACCTGCTACAGGGCTCTCACTGCTGTGAGGTGCCTGCCTGAGCCGCTGCCTGCGCCGCCCCTTTTGCCTCTGCCGGGGCCTGCGCTGCCGCCGCCGCCTCCGCTGCAGCCTCCTCCTTTGCAGCCTTGCTCAGCTTCTCTACCCACGCCTTCTTGCGCTCCTCCACCTTCTCAGCCTCCGCCCGCATGGCGTCAAACAGGGATGGAGCGTTGGCGTCGCCTGCGCGGGCAACGCCGGTCCACGTACGCACACAAACCCTTATGCTGGAGCACAAGCCCTGTTATCCTTATAACCCCATACACCTCCATGCGTGCGCACCTCCCCTTTCCCTGCCCACCCTGCCAATTCTTGCATCGTCCTTCTCAACCGCCCTGCGTACGCAATCCTCCTACCCCAATTTACTTCATCCGTACCCAATTTTTCATCCCCACAACCCACCCTTTCATCCCGAGGGTGTTTCACTGTCTACTTGGCTTATCTTCTGGTTTTCCTTCCAACCTTTTCTCCCCAATTGCATACCCCTTACCTGCCCTCAATCCCAGCACCAACTTCCCAATCCTGTGCTTACCATCCCCTCCGCCTAGTATGCCGATCAACACATACCCGCCTAGTATGCCAATCAACACATACCCGCCTAGTATGCCAATCAACACATACCCGCCTAGTATGCCAATCAACGCATACCCCGGACCGCTGCCCCTCCTTGTTCGTTCGGACTGCCCTCAACACCGCCTGCTCTGCCTAACCAAGGTGCGCCTCCATGCCACGTCCAGCATGGCAGGGGCAAAGGCAATCAAAACACTCACTTGGGAGCGTCAGGTCCTCATGCGCCACTCACTTGGGCAATCGAAACACTCACTTGGGAGCGTCAGGTCCTCATGCGCCACTCACTTGGGCAATCGAAACACTCACTTGGGAGCGTGAGGTCCTCATGCGCCACGCCTGGGCACAGCGTGTCACGCAGCGCGCCCTGCTCCTCAGCACTCAGCCGCGTGCCTGGGGCCAGGTACTTCATCTGTGCAAGGGGTGAGACAAGCGCGTGTGTGCTCCGTGTTCCATGCCCATGCACACGTAGATCAGCATAGCATGCCACGACATTGATCATAGCAGTAACACAGCGCCCACGTCAGCATCACATGCCAAGATATCAGTGCCTCCATCAGTATGAATGCCATGCTGTCAGTCAAACAGGCGTCAATGCCTGTGTCAATACCATTTCAATGGTTCAATACCATGAATGGTGAGCAAGCAGGCAGCAAGTCCGGAGCCGCCGCCTCCACACCGCTCTGGCAGATGGCAGCCGGACTGCACCTGCCGCCTCCCCTGCGCTGCATGGAGGTCCACAAAGTTGCAGAAACTCACCAGTGTCGTATGCTGCCCCTGCATGACTGGACATGCTTGCGCGTACCTGCTCACTCCCCCCCTCTCCTTCACACCACACACCTGTCTCTGCATGGTCTCTTGGTCCATGCTGGATGGAATGACCTGTGGGCATATATAGGGCAGGGACAAGGTTCTCAGAAGTGCCCCTCGGCAAATCTTGGCAGGGTGCACATGCATGCAGCATGCTGCTGTGGCCCTGTGCAAGCAGCGCTGCAAGTTTACATATGGGTTTGTGCGTGCACATCTTCGTGAATCTGCATGCAGAACGGCAAAATTGCATGCCTCTGCGTGTGTGCACCTATGCATCACTACACATAAGACCACCAGAAAGCTACTGTTCAAGTTTACATGTGCTCTTGCATGTGCACCCACGCGTGTATCTGTACACAAGACCATCAGCAAGCGCCTGCACAAACTCACATGCACAGCAAGGGAGATGCGCTTGCAAGAGGCACTTACAGCATTGTAGTGTCGGCGCATGCACATAAGCGCAAAATAATGACACAGCGCAGAATAAAACCATAAACATGAGCAGGCCATAGCAAACAGGCACCCTGGGGCTTGGAAAGCACAATGTGTGCTGAGCAAGTCCCATACAGCACGAACCCCCTCTTCCAAGGGGGACCAGCACTCAGATAAATGACTGTAACCGCAGGACCCATCATAGCTTATGGTCCACAAGCGCTGGAGCCACGAAAGCTTACGATATTTAGGCGCTGGAGCCAGGATAGCCTATGATTCACGAGCACTGGAGCTTTTAACACCTTTTGACCTTAACAAAGGGCAGCATCAGAGCTGCAGGTGCGACCCCACACATGCCCCAGATGTGCAGCACATTTCCGTGGGCCACTCGCTCCCACTGGCGCCATCACAACTGTGGCAACCGAGCCAGACTGGCTGCAAACGCCCTGCATGCGCGGGCTGAACCTATGCCCGTGTGGACCACCAGCGTGTACAGCCTGCACGTACTGCCTGTGTGTAGCCCTGGTGTGTAACACCCGTGTATATACCGCATGCGTGTACTGCCTATGTGTACCCCTGGTGTGTACCACCCGTGTATATACCGCATGCGTGTACTGCCTGTGTGTACCCCTGGTGTGTACCAACCGTGTATATACCGCATGCGTGTACTGCCTATGTGTGTGTGTATGTGTGTGCGTGTGTACCACCCGTATACATGCCGCCTGCGTGTATTGCCTGTGTGTGTGTGTGTACCTCGAGCAAGTTGTTGATGGAGCTCCCGTCTTGGGTTGTGAGGTGGTCGGCAGAGTAGGTCCAGTTGCCGTCCACGATCAGCTTGTACTGGTAGGTGCCTGGGTACATCTGCCTGTGTTGTAGTTGGGCGCAGGAGCCAGCATGAGCGGAGGGTGCAGCTCAAGAGAGGCGCATGAGGCAAGCCATAAGGGCGGCCTAGGTGCAGGCGGGCAGGCGTAGTGGGCCCGCACGGGGAGAGGGTGCAGCTCATGAGAGGCGCACGAGGCAAGCCAAAAAGGCGGCCTTTTGGCAGCACCTCCCTTGCACAGCACCTCCCATGCACAGCACTGCCCTTGCACAGCACCTCCCATGCACAGCACCTCCCTTGCACAGCACTGCCCTTGCACAGCACTGCCCTTGCACAGCACCTCCCTTGCACAGCACCTCCCTTGCACAGCACCTCCCTTGCACAGCACTGCCCTTGCACAGCACTGCCCTTGCACAGCACCTCCCTTGCACAGCACTGCCCTTGCACAGCACTGCCCTAGACGCCACCAGCCTCAGGCAGCGCTGCCAGAGTGCAGGGCGCGTCGATCAGGACCAGGCTATGCTCGAAAAGAGCGAGGCAGCCACCTGATCAGTGTGAACAGGCTATGCTTGATTACAGCAAGACAACAGGGAGCGTGGATCTGGGCCAGGCTATGCTCAATTAGAGCGAGGCAGCGGCCTGGCCAAGCTTTTTGCTCACGAGGATGCCTTTTTGCTCACAAGGATGCCTTTGCTTTTTGCTCACGAGGATGCCTTTGTGACAACACTGGATCCTGAACCTTGATCAACAACACGGAGCCATTAATCAACAATACGGAGCCATTAATCAAGGACACTGAACCTCAATCAACAATATGGAACCTCAATTAACAATATGGAACCTCAATCAACAAAATGGAACCTTGATCAACAACATGGAACAATTCATCGATCCTCAAGCTGGAGCTGCAAGTGCACTGCATTACACCCTTCCACTCCTCTGCAGAGGCCTGCCCACAAGAGGCACCCAACTAAGCAACAGGCTGTTGCATCAGGCTCTCATCATACATGACACACTTGAACACACAGGCACGTGTTTGCACAAAGTAACGTGCTTATTCTTGCTCATATGACGTCAACGCAGGACAAAAGGATGATATGATAAAAGGGGACGTCACATTGCTAGGTTGGGTATGCTTACACTGCACTTACCTGCGCAAGATAAAACAGTGCAGCTTGGGGTCCATTTCCATGTCAATGGGTGCATGCCACCCTACATCAAGCCCTGCCACCTACATATAATCGAGTGTATAAAAACAAGTGCACACAGTTGAGTCCATTTCCATCTCAACAGGCGCATGGCGCCCTACATAAAGCCCTGCCGGCTGCGCACAATCAAACGCTTTCACTTGCATGTGCTTGAGCGCCTGCAAGGGTTCATGGTGATCGTATGAGAAAGTGTGTGCATGCACTAATGTGTGTGCACATGCATCATCTGTGTGGGCGTGTTTGTGCACAAAACTTACGCTGCGTCCGTTTGGAATGCTTGTGTGCGCACATGCTCGAGAGTACATCATGACCAAACATGTCCAGGCAATTGTGTGAGAGTCCAATGCGCAAAGGCTCAAATCCATGCGCATGACCTCAAATCCATGTGCATGACCTGCGCATCAATGCGCATGACCTGCGCATCCACGCGCATGACCTCAAACATGCAAGGTTTGGTTGCATGCAGGCGTGCAATGCACGGCTGTGCTGCGCATGTGGTGACAGTCAGGAATTATACAGGGGGCAAGGCTGTGTGACGCATGCAGGCGTGCAATGCATGGCTGTGCTGCGTTTATGGTGACAGTTAAAGAGTTTTACAGAGGGCAAGGCTGTGCTGCGCATGACAGCACAGGGAGTGAAATACTGAGGGTGAGGCTGTGATGCTGTAGAGAATATGGGGAGGGCGAGGCTGTGTGATGCTGTAGAGGATAATGGGGAGGGCGAGGCTGTGTGGTGCTGTAGAGAATAATGGGGAGGGCGAGGCTGTGTAATGCTGTAGAGTAACATAGGAGGGCAAGGCTGTATGAAACATGGCGGCACAGGGATGTGGCTCACAACCGTGCATGCTGCCGCTAAGATCAGGAACATTTTAGGTGCAAGCATGTTACAGCATCATGGGCTGACCGACACACCATGAATGAACTGAACAGCAAGGAAGGGTTGGCTGTAGCTGTTAGCAGCTGTACTGCTTAGGACGCACGCCAGTTATGTTGTGCTCGTGCAAGCCGCCTTTGGCATAGCAGCAGATCCCTGCAACAACCAGCTGCCTGCCAAGCTCTGGATCCTTTTGGCGCCATTCCTTCTCATCGTATACTTGCGGCAATGCCATGCCAGGTCCACAAATGTGCCACCTATCCCCATAAGAATGTGCCCTTCCGTGCAGGCTTCAGTACTGTCTCACAAAGCCAGTTCAATGCCCAGATCCATCACAGCCTGCTTACCCCGCACACACACTCACAGCACGCGTACCAGCACAGGCACACTCGGCAAGTGCATGCACCTGAATACGCTTCGCAGTGCCGTAGCGCCAAATGGTGATGGTAATCTCCACAGGCTCATTGCCCAACAGCAGGTCAGCAGTAGCTGAGCGGATGGCCTCCACCTACAGCACCACATGCAGCATGGTCAAACAATAGGTCGGCAGAGGCTGAGCGGCGGGCCTCCACTTTCAGCACTCCACGCGCAACAGGGCATTGGCTGAAGGAGGGCGCAGATTTCAGCAGGGCAGCAGCTGCAAAGTATCACCCCTTGGCCTGCCTTGCTGCAACGTATCACCCTTGGCCTGCCTTGCTGCAAAGTATCGCCCTTGGCCTGCCTTGCTGCAAAGTATCGCCCATTGGCCTGCCTTGCTGCAAAGTATCACCCTTTTGGCCTGCCTTGCTGCAAAGTATCACCCTTGGCCTGCCTTGCTGCAAAGTATCGCCCTTGGCCTGTCTTGCTGCGCGCCACCTAAACGACAGCTCTTGAACATGCAGCCTCGCTGCGCGCCACCTAAACGACAGCTCTTGACCATGCAGCCTTGCTGCGCGCTACCTGAATGACAGCGCGCAACCTGACTGACAGCCTTGCTGCGCGCCACCTGAACGACAGCTCTTGACCATACAGCCTGTTGCAGCCTGTTGCAACCTGAATGCAGCCTGGGTGCAGCCTGTTGCAGCCTGGGTAGGCCAAGCTTTCAAGGCATCCCTTTTCCTCACGCACCTTTGGCCCACACCGCCTCAGGGATGTCAGCAACTGGAAGCCCTCGTCCAGTGGGATCCCTCGGATCCAGTTCATGTATGCCAGAGCCGTGGCAGGCGCGCGCCCCATGCCTGCGCATGAATGCGCAAGCAGTTTACAGACGGGGCTGCCAGCGGGAGGAAGGCTGTGCTTTTAAAGCCTCTCTCTGCGCATTTGGGGTCTGATTGGAGGCGGGGCTTTCAAAGTCGCCCTGCATCTGGGGCCACATGCGCAGAAACTGGAGTGCATCCATTGACTTGGCCAAGTGTGGGCTGCGCGTTAGGGGCCACGCACTAGGGAAGTAGTGAAATGCATCCATCAAACCTGGCTGAGGGTTCAGGGGGTGCTGGCTGGGGGCAACAGGGGCAGTGGTGTTGAGAAGAGGGCAGGGCATCCGTACAGAGTGGGCGCGCATTTAAAGGTTAAAGGGGCAAAGGAGGGCTGGGAGGGTTAGTGGAATAGAAATTGGAAAGCACATACAACAAGCTCTAAGTATGCCTCATGAAAGCGCACGTATCCCTTAGCCTATCATCCTGCGAAGTGGTGCAACAGCACACAGCCTGCAATAGTGCGCATCCACACCTGTGTTGCGGCATATGCCACAAACTATGCTTCATCACCAGCAGTGTGGACAGCAGAGCCCAGAGCATTGGCGTGTTCTCAGCACCACACAAATCGTGTATTTTGCAGCACCTGCACATGCTTCCCGACCTTGCAACACAGGGCGCGCACAGATGCATAGAAGCACTCTCAACATCCCCGCCTATAAACAGATGCATAGAAGCACTCTCAACATCCCCGCCTATAAACAGGTGCATGTGCACTTGTGCATGCTTGCTCACCTGCCGTGCAGTGGATATAGATGACGCCGGTCCGAGGGTTGTGCTCGCTGGCCAGCCGGGTCACAGCCTGGGGCAGCTTGCGCCGTAGGTCGTACCTGTGCCCATGCAAACGTGTGTGCGCATAAACCGGTGGTTGGGGGATGTTTGGATGTCGCGTGCACCTATGTGCATGAGGATTGGGAGGCACACGCATGTGTGTGCATCAAAACATGTGCATGGGCGCCTGCAAGCATGTGTGATACACTGTATCACGAGATGGTCTCGTTTACTGGGAGACTGAGGCCACGTTAACCTGCAATATGTGTCTTAGGTGTACGCTTCTCTTGCAGCTTATTACCCCTGGCGCTCAGGTGTAAAGACCTCTGAAGCACCCTCACAATTGACACCTGCCCCAGAGCACCCTTGCAGTAATGACTGCATGCTCACACACACACGTACACACATATACACACGTACATACATACACACACATTAACACACACTCTTACGGGTCAAAGTCGTGGATGGGGAAGCGCACATGCTTGATGTCTCCGCGCTGTTTGCAGCGATCCAAGATGGGTTGCAGGTCGAGGTTAAAGTATGCCATGTCAGTGTCCTCCTGCACGTGCATGGCAGGGGCAAAGACCTGCTTACTCTCACCATCACAAGCAGCAGCACCTGATCAGCTTGGATGAGTACCTGGCCAATTCGCGTGCGGGGCTGGCCACCCTACCTCTCTGGCCAACCAAAAACTTTGCTTACACCAACAATGCTTTCCCTTTGCTGGGGCCTGCATGTCCACACAGGCAGGTCTATTGCCCTTAAAATGGCATGCTACACTGTCCACATCATGCGCGACAGCCCTACTAAGTTGCAGGGGGCGGGGCTTTTGACCAGGCTAGGCCCAGTCTACTCAAGTAAAGCAATCCCACACCTGTTGTAACCATGTCACATGGCACAGTAATGCCTGTGCTCACATCCATCTGGCTGATTCCAGTCTTCCCTAGCAAAACACGTACCAACTCTTTTCTGGATTCAAATACAAGGTGGCTTGCACAGATGAGCCAGGTGCAGTGTGACTACAGGAAGGCCAACGGAAAGAGCCACAAAATATTTCGTGCCCACCTTAATGCACACCGGTACTGCACACAAAAGGACAGAGAGCTCAAGAGTCACCCACCTGGATACAGAAGATGGTAGTCACACCCTGCATGCGGCATGTCCACCACAAACAGGGAAGCTCATCTCATGAGCTTGAGATGATGAGATCGATTGGCCAACATGCCGGCTGCTCATGGCACAACCAATAGCCACAATGCAGTGAGGCATGTTCAAAGCCGTGCGTGCTCATGAAGCCGCACAAGTCCAGTGTACGATCAAGTGGGCAGCTGACTTTACTTACTGCCCACGTGCCCAGAAAGTTTGTCTCTGTTCTCCCAAAGAAATGAACTCGACAGACTTGCCGTTTGGGCTGTAGAATATGTGCTTATATGCCCACCACCTGCTTAACTCTATTAAATCACAAGGGTCCCTATGCTTACTTGAGAATCACCCCATGCAGGCAGAGCAACTCCCAATCCAAGGTTCCTTTCCTACACTTGAGCAATAATTCATAACTACAAACATCGTGTTTCGTACCTCTTGCTCGGCCAGACGGTCCACATCTGCAGCAGTCTGCATGTGTGCGCATGTGTATTTGTGTGTCAAGGCATGTTTTTGTGTCAAGCGTGATAGCTTACTGCACACTCAATGAACGAGGAAGCTTTGCCTTCCTTAAACTAAGATGCTGATCGCACACGAGGCAAGGTGCAACTGGTAGAAGTCTAATCTAGGCTGAATGCAGTTGGTAAGGGATTCAGGCATTGCAAATAAATAGATGCCGCCTCAGTGACTCTTCTAATATCCCTGGACCCCTTCACCAATTGCACCTGGACTTTGCCACTGAGGCACTTACGAAATTTGCCATGGTACTTAGACACACGAGCGCGCGCGCGCACACACACACACACACACACACACACACACACATCCAGGCGCTGCTAAGCATCATGATGCTTAGCGGAATTCCCAGTACGCACCTGCAGGCAGCTGCCCACAATCAAATCCGGCATGATCCTGCATGGGAGGACGCAAGAGTGTGAGCGAGCGCCCCAGCCCTCGCACAATTAACAGCCACCCATACTCCCCATGGCCCCATACTGACATCACATGGGCTTCACATGCATCGACTGCAGTGCAGCCCATGGGCGCAAGGCCCGCACAGCCCAGCCTGCACACTCGCCAAGCCTGAGGCTGCTGCGTCGGGGTTAAGGCATTAGATGCATGGTCGACCCCACGCACCTGTTGAAGTCCAGGCCCAGCTCATGGCGGTACGATAGGCTGGTGCCCATCCGCCTGTTCATCATCTCGCTATACTCATCCGACTTGGCAGTGTCCTCCACAGCAGAGGCCAGCTGTTCATTGGCCGGCTGCGTGCCCGGCTCTGCCGCTGCTGAGGAGGCGGCCCCTGCCCCTGTCTCAGGCTGAGCCTTGAGTGGCTCTACCTTGGACAGCGTGGCAGGGGCTTGCGGGGCTGCAGTGGGTTCGCTGCCGCCTGTGCGCGGATTAGAGGAGAGCTTAAGGGTACGGAAGGTTGGGGATCCTCAAGCGCAGTTTTGACAAGGGGCCAAGGGGTGAAGGGAAAGATCGTGAACCGGGTGCCTGCTAAAAAGCCTGGGCTCGGTAATCCTTCTAGCACGTGAGTGCCCATGGCTTTTTCACACACTAGGCCCATCTGGCAGGAGCAAGCAAACAATAGGAAAGCGACATGAAAATATGCTGCAGCACACATTTAAATGCATGATGGTACATGGTCGCATACTAGTCCAGTAATTTCGGATCAATAGCATCTGTCCTTGTCCCCAGTTGATGCCCTGTCTGAAGCTGCGCTGTGGCATTGCTTCATGCAGAGTGCAAACCTTATCTTGACAAAAGAATGCTTCCGCCATCTCCATAGAACTTGCGGCATTCTCTTTTGTGCAGAGTCACCCTGAGTGAACTCCCTCAGCTCTCTCAGCAGCTTAGACATACCTGAGGCCATACGGACCACAAGAGAACATGTTGACGTTCTGACAAAGCCCTGTCTTTGCTTGAGTGGCTTCGCCACCGAGATGCTCCGACAATGTCGGAGAGGGCTTGCAGAGGGCACCAGGTGGCACTGGACATGAACTTGGCGGATCATGATTTTAAATTTTTAGAAGATATAATAACATATGTTACGCGTAATGCAATACAAACCAATTCCAGGTAAGAACGAGTCACATTATTTGAGTATTTATATGTACTACCCAAATGGATACCACATGCATCACATAGGTGCATCTTGATGTTGCTTTGCTTAATCGGCATGTTGCCATCATATCATATCGATAAATTTGTGAGACATTCTTACATGAGCAACTTAACTACAACCTATGTTGTTTGTACGTATACGTAGAGCGTTGGCTCTTATGCGAATCTTGAGGGCGGCATCCTGCGCTTGATACGGCGTCAAGCAATTAAAATGATTGCAACGCTGAGAGCATGTTCCCTGATTATTCTTTATTTGCTTGTATTCGTTGCAAGCTCTGTCTGTATGGATTCCGACCAGCTATACTCCAGGGACCTTCATCGTAAGACTTTTGCAAGCAAAATGCGCATGCTCTTCGCAATCATGAGATCTTGATGATAGCACCCACAGATCTGTGCAGCATGCTGTCAGCGTCAGGTTAATCTAACAATGTTGTTAGCCAGGAAGCCTGGCCCAGGGTCTACCATGGTTGCGTAACCATGTAAGTAACCATGTGTGCGTGTATGTAAAACCCTCTCCTTGCAGTTTGATTGCCAGGCAAGCTACTTTTCAGCAGGAGGAGAGAGCTTCAAGGCACGGCAGGGACAGGCCCGTCCCTAGGAAGAAAGCACTCGCAAGCAAATCAACTGAAGTATGACCCGCAGACCCGGGTACGGTTCACTAGTGTAGTACTATTGCATATGTTGCAATGTGCTTCAGTCTCGTGCAAGCTTGAACTATGTGTTTGAATTCAAATGCAGCCTAAAAGGCTAGGCTGATTTCCTCCAAAGGGCTGTGATCACCACAAATGGTCAACTGAAAAGAACAGAGAAAGACTTGTGTTAGAGACTGGCTTGCTTTTGTGTGTCTGAGTGAGCTTAACTGCAGCTTAACAGCTGTTCCTGGTATGCAAATCTAACTTAAAGGTTGCGCTTATGTTCTACTACTTCATTACCACATTAGATACATTTTTGCTATTTTCATAGGCTAGCTAGCTGGCCTTGTATGTAAGCACGCTGACGTGTGTCTAGATCTGGACTTTTACGTGTGCATCCCATTCACACCCCAAGTATATGGGGGTTGGCCCTGCTTTTATGGCTGCAGGTGGGCCTGCCCACGCCTTGCCGAAGGTCACAAGGTCATCTTGGTTGCAACAATGAGCGCAAGACACTCAACTTTTTAAACATCTTCACACATGTGGGTATTTAGAGAAACAAGCATTGCTGAAGAATCAGCACAGCGTACTTACTTTGTCTTCTTCAGTTGGACTTGGATCTAACTCTAGGATCTAGAAATCAAGTCCAACTGGTGAAGTAAGGATGGGGGGAAATTCTCCTGGCATATGCATATTTATAATATTAAAGATTTAGGGAAAGTTGAAAGGGAGCGGAGAGAAAGATTGGAGATCTTTATAAACATACAAATGAGGGTCAGGAGCTAGCTGTCCGGCCAAGTTTATAGACCAAATGCTCTTATCGGTGTTCAAGGTTGATCAAGGATGCATTCCTTTTGTATGTGAGCGTCGTAGGATTTGGAGGGGGCTCCGTGGGGCACTTCTGGTGCTGATAGGATACAGCAATTCTTTCTCACGGGAAACAGCATCCCTGGGAGGAAATATTCTAAAGACGCCTGCCCCTCTCAACGTTGAGCCAGATCTACCATTTTTTTTGTACTAGCTCCTATATTACTATTGTGACCTGCATTGGCGTTATAAGGCGCGCTGCAAGAGGGACACCATCTTCCAAAAGGGCACACAATATATTTCTATAAGTTAAGCACAGCGGGATAATCCAAGTCTTGCACACATGCTCCTCAAAGTATGTTTCACGCCGTTGCCAAGTTAGGCTCCACCCTCACAATATGATGTGTGCAACAGGTGATGTGTACTATCTTTTTAACAGTACCTACAACCAGCATTACACCTAGCATTTTCCAGTTGGTGCAAGCAATTTATGTCCTCACTCCTTGGTACCAAAAAAGAAATGAGACGTATTGTTTTCTCATGCCGCAGTCACAGTATTAGATGTGGGCTTGCCTCTTTTGCACTCACAGGGAAGAGACAGTCGTACACAAAAGCAAGGAAGTCACAGTAAGAGCAGATACCAGGGCAGCAACAAGAACAGCACAGAGGACGTGGACGAAAAAGTACATAAGCTGATTGAACGCCACATTAGTGCCTGGCATAACTAGGATTCACGGCCAACATTTTGTGATAAAGGACTTGTTTCCTTTGTCACCACCACCATTTAGACACATATCATCCTGATGTATTTTTGCTTGCTTGCAGCACAAGCATAACCCTATGCATTTTTTGTATTTTTGTCTGACACAGTAGACTGTGCTAAGCCTCCAAGCTGTTTGTGATGCTAATTATGTTTGCATTATCCAGATTATGAGAGGAAACTAGAAAAGTTGCCCCTTCACAAAAATTTGCTGTGCTTTGGCTTCCTATGCTTGCGTCTTGTCTTACTTGTTCTTTCATGCATCTGCCTTCTAGTAAGTGTACGTTCTCTAGAGATTGCTTCGTTTCTCATCACATACACAACTGTACATAGCTTGTGGATAAGGCCTAATTTGGCAAGCGGCAGGATTGAATTTGACCAATTTGAATAGCCCCTTGTCTAGACTTGGAGTATCATCGTGGGGATGATCCTGTTATGCTTGATATTACAGTATGAGAAACTTTTGCTTTGTTGAAAAGGAAGCCGAGAACACATGATCATTTTGTGCTATTGGTAGTGTTGATTTGGAGCCATGTAGGTAGAAGGTCTTACATGTACCACTTGATTGACTGTGTGCCCCTGCTTGGGCTGCTTTACAGCACAAGTGCTTGAGCTCGTGGCTTTCTCAGCTTGCTTCGAGGCCACATGTGCACCCTTGTGGATATTGTTTATTTAAGCTAGTTACTAGTAGTATATAAGTTATCTTGATGGTTGATGTATGTGAATCCAGTTTGCTTCTCTTCACCTTAAACTTGTCCTGCATTTGTGTTGGGTCTCAAGCTAAAATGCCTGTTGACATTCAACAGCCAAGCCTCAGCTCTAGCGGCCTTGCTCTGCAGAGAATGCTGCACCAAACTTATGCTGCATTTGCATGCACAGTCGGTTGTGGTAATTGACTGGATATTTCTGGCTTGTTTTGCTTGCATAACTTAATCGCTTTGCACCTCAGAAGTAGCTTGTCTCCTTTCTACCTTGTAACAATTACTGTTTGAGGGGGCGGCTATGGAGCAAAAAAATAGTGTGACTGGTGGGTGTCTGGCGGATGTGTGGAGGTGACCAGCTTTGCCTGCACTTGGCATTGCCAGGCTTCCTACCCACCCATTTTAACATCCTGCTGCCATGACGCTGCTTTGTCTGCAGTGCATTCTCAGCATGACAACAATGATTTTCCTGGAAGGAGAATAGCTTATAAATTGCAATGCCGTGCAAGATGTTGGTGTTTCTGTCCCACTGGAGATTTCAGGTAGGAGGAAGATTAAGGTCAGGGTAAGGATGCCCTGAGGCATGCTAGGTGCCTCAGAGCCTGCTGTTCAGTGAGACAGGGATTTGATCCACTGCGCCTCTGATCAGCAGCTCCTGCGGGATAAAGGTTGCTCAATCAAGGCCAAATTGCTTATATACTCAGTAGCTAGCCATTCAATGTTTTGTGTTTTTAGGTACGAATATGTAAAAAAGGCACTTTCAAAGCACCTTATCCTCCTTGTCCTCATGACTGCACTGCTGCTGAGCACTCAACTGTTTATAACCTTGATGATGGCACTGTTGTTGAGTATCTTACATAATCCTGGTGATGGCACTGCTGCTGAGCACTAGACTATACACAACCCTGATGTAGAGATTTTCCTGACGATGACACTGTTGCTGAGTAGTTTACACAATCCTGATGGTGATATCATAGCAACGATTGCTGCTGAGTACTTTACTGCACACTAAGAACTATCGCCACAGAGAAAACACCACCCACAGCTCAAGAAATGATACTGGAAGACACGGGCCTACAATGATGGCAGTTCCTTCACCACCTTAGCCCCAAATGGCAAAAGCCGGTACTAGCATACCTACCACAAACTTGCACAATCTAGAGGTGTGGGGCTAGTGAGCAGCGTCAGTAGGCCCGGGTACACAAATGCGCCCGTTGCAACAGATGCATGGTCAAAGGTAATGCCTATGCCCTTAAATAGATCTACTTGCAGCTTCTCTACCAACCAAGAGGAGCAACAAAGGCATGCTGGTGCACACATTGAAGGGGCGTTGTTCTATCAAAGGATAAGAAATCTGATACACAAGACTCACTCTGTAAAGCAACAGCCTGTCCACAACGGCTGATTATCAGTGTGATGCCATCATCAGTGATGCCATTGTGAAGGATAAATCCTTCACAATACAGCATATGGTAAACTGAAAACTGACAACCCCC
>LKMJ01002434.1_pt1 | contig 17080 bp, 24 predicted proteins | sample 643391 | NCBI WGS metagenome assembly LKMJ01 (sample SAMN04112250, study PRJNA286221) | soda lake metagenome | biome: soda lake; feature: Kulunda Steppe; material: water; isolation source: sample PL-Br10 brine of Picturesque Lake | place: Russia: Kulunda steppe | collected 2010-07
TTAGAATCTGGTCCACCCGTCATTACTTACCTATGTGGTGGAACGGCTTCTCCTCACATTATAATTAGTTCTATCAAGTTTAATAAAATTATCAGGTATTTCAGCAATTATTCAAATGTACTTTCTAAAAATCAGAAAACACTTGAGCTTTACTAAAGAATTTATCGATTATGATGGAGTCAGAAAAATTTGAAGATTTCGAGAAAAGGGTAGGTAAACTTGATGAAGAAGTAGATGAAGAAGGAGTCCAAGATTTGATTGAACTATACCGGCAAGGACTTGCAACAATGTCTTCAAATCATTTAGAGGCCTCATTGCTTTGTTTTTGTTCGGTAATAGAAGGCGTTATTTCCCTGAGAAGAGAAGGAGACTTCGATGATTTTTACAAGTGGCTGAAGAAAAAAGACCGAATTGAAGAACTCATAGCTTCCAATGAAGATGAGTTAAAATCTAATATGGACGATTTATATCGTGCTTATAAAGCAGATTTTGGAGCAAGGAGGAATTTCGCACAAACTATTTCTGATGCCTACAGAGAAAAAGGGAAAATTCCTGCTTTCATGAGTTTTGAATCTTTTGAACATAACGGCGTGACGACAACTACCAATAAGCTCCGTAATTTTGAAAATAAGGAGGAAGCCTATGAGGAGTTAGAGAAAATAAGTAAGGAAATTTATGATTCTTATAGAAGTGACCTTTTACATCGTGGTGAGCGATTATCTCCGTTAACAGACATTAAAACAAGAATTGGTAGCGGAAGCTACAGTGCAAAAAATATATCTCTACAGGATATTGCTGACTTAGCATTAACCGTCTTAGAAAGCGAAATAAGCTAACAGAACTAAAAAAGTGGTAGAAATTAAATATGAGAACTAATGTAGGTTCAATTTTGATTTAATTTTTTGTGATAAATTTTTATTTTGAAAGGAACTCTGCGGCTAAAAATCCCTTAACTATCTCAAAGCTTGCCCTAGCATTTTTAGAGATTATAGTCTAATAGAAGAATATGAGTTTAGAAAATAATGAAAAACCTATTATGGTTGCAGAAGGACGTACAGGACAAGTGGAACTCTACAAGGATAGAGTTATAATCACTAGAAAAGGTATATTGGCTAAATTGAATCACTGGAATAAAGGGTCAAAAGAAATATCTTTAGAACAAATTGCTTCAATACAGCTCAAGGAATCCGGTCTACTTACTGCAGGATATATAAGATTCGGTCAAAGCGGCTATATGGAAAGCAAAGGAGGAGTTTTCTCCGCAGCGAAAGATGAGAACTCAGTAACATTCAATAAAGACCAAGATTTCAAAGCACTGAAGAATAAAATTAACAAATTAAGAAAAAAGAAAGAAAAAGATAAAAGTAAAAATAATGAAAGTGCCCTCGAAAAACTAAAACAAAAACTAGTGCAAAATGAAATAAGCGAAGAAGAGTTCAAAAGAAAAAAGAAATTACTAGAAGAATAAAACCAAACTAAAATCGTAAAATTCGTCTTTTTCGACACAATTATCTTATTTGCCCGATAATTGTGCGTTGTTTTTTTTTAGCAGCCAGCTTACATGTTCTCCTCAGCCAGTCTACCTTCAGTAGTTGGAAAATCAGTGTATATTGAATTGCCAGTACTTGTCGTTAGAATAAAACCTTTATAACTTTTCCTAAATAGGTGGTTTTATGGAGATTACAGTTGGTAAATTAGCTGGCTGGGCTTTTGGAGTCCTCTTTATTCTTGCAGGACTTGGTTTAATGATGGAAAGCCTACTAGCTGGCGGAATCCTGTTTTTAACAGGATTATTCTTAGTACCAAATGTACGAGAAGAAATTAACGAGAGATTCGACATACAATTCTCCAGATGGATGGTAGTGCTGATAGCAGTCATAGGTTTAGGCCTATCAATGGCTATGACTCCTGTAGATGATTTAGAAACTCAAGAAGACAATGGAGACGAACCAGAAACACCTGAACAGGAGAATGGAGACTCTGAACAAGAGACTACTGAAGATGAATCTGAAGAAACCGTAGAAGAGACTGAAGACCAATCAGAGACTCATCAACTTGGAGAAGAATTCCAAGTAGGAGAAATATCATATGAAACAAGCAATTACAGAACCAGAGATGTAATAGGAGACCAGTTCCTACAGGAGGAAGCATCAGGAGAGTTCGTTCTAGTAGATATGGAAATTACCAATAACGCTGATGAACCTACTTGGTTCACAGATAGCCACATGGTACTGGTTGATGAACAAGATAGAGAGTACAGTATCGACTCTAGCTCAGTAGTGGCTCTAGAGGATAGCTTCACATTTGAAGAGCTTCAACCTGGACTTACCGAATCAGGAACTTTACTTTACGATGTTCCTGAAGACCAAGAAGAAAGAAGACTAGAAATCAGTCCAGCAGACATCTTTTCACTGGATGAACCACATTATGTCGAATTAGAATGAAATCCGCCCTTTTCCTTTCATTTTTTCTTTATACTTGAAATGAAGAAAAATTCATGATTCTTGTTTTAGCTCCTCCATTCTTTTTCTTGCCAGGTTTCTGAAGTCGTCTTTTGGTAGGTCCATTTCTTCTGCTAAGTCGAGCATTGTGTTCTTCATTGCTTCTGCTTCTTGTATTTCTTCGTTACTTGCATAATTATGGGCTTTTAGTTCTTCATCGAGCTCTTTTTGGCAATTTTTACAGTAGCTCCATAGTGGACTAACCCAGGAATCGCATATAGGGCAGTTGTAGGGTTTTAGGCTGTTGTCATCGAATCTTCTTTCGTCATCTGATAGTTCTTCTCCAAATTCTTGTCTTAGGCCTGATAGTAGGCTTTCTTGCATTAGTGAGATGTAGTGTTTTGGTGCATCCGAGTTTTTGCTCCATCCCATGAATCCTCTGAGGAAGTCTTCATTCTTGTCTTTGGCAGCCCAATATAACGCTCTTCCAGCTCTGAACATCTTGTGAGGGTTTTTGTGCAGTCTTTTAGGCACATCTGCTTGTGCTATTAGTCTTTTAGCATTTTTCTGGCTGCTGAGTCATCTAAAGGCCTTCTTTCTTTATCTGCTTGGGTATGTTTACCCTCCCAATTACAGTTTTTGCATTCGTATTTTCTCTGATTATAGTTTCTGGACCTATTTTTAGCATTGAGTTTGGAGTTGCATTTAGGGCAAATATTGGATGGGTTTAGTTGTCTGAAAACATGTTTTTCTAAGTTTTTCTCACTTTGTTCCCAGAGTTGTTCCATTAATGGTTTGGATGTTCTGACAGGTATCTCACGCTCGCCTGTCTTGCCCCGAAGTGTTACCCACATTTCGTCTCCTTTGAACCTGATGTCTCTCCACTTGATGCCTTCTGGGTATTTGTGAGTCTCTCTTGTGTAAAGTAGCTCTCCTATCCTTGCTCCTGTTGCCCAACCAAACATTATCAAGGTCTTATCTCTAAGATTGTTAGATTGGCTTGCTATCTCTCTTATTTGGCTGGGATTAGGAATTTTTTCTGGTTCTACTTTTACTTCTATATTTGCAGGGTTATCGAAGTCTTCAAACCAATCTTTGTGGTCTAAGAAGTCTGTGTAGAAGTTGCTTAGAGTCTTGTACAGAGAATCTTTTGAGTATTCGCTGTAGAGGCCTCCATCTTCTCTTCTTATTTCATCGTGGTTGATAGCTCCTATTAGATTCTCTATATCTCTTTTCTCTGGGTTATCTAAGGGAAAGTCTATCTTCTCAGCTAACCTGTTGAATCTTGAAGCTATATCGTGAAGATGTGTTTTCCCAACGTTTGCTTTTTTGTATCTGAAATAGTCGTTGAGAACTTCTTTGTTATGCTCAGAAAGTTTAGGGTTTTGGAACAGTTTTTGATTCGTCTGTTTTAGGGCTTGAAAGGTCATATTTTTCGGCTTCTCCATAAAGTTTGTTGGTCGAGAAGCCGCCCTTTAAGGTGTTTGTTAAAAACCTGACACGGGTTACTATGGTCCACCCGGGATTCGAACCCGGGACCGCCGCCTAACTTAAGGCAACACACAAGTCTCTTCGTTTGAGACAAGCAGTTTTTTGTGTGAGGTCCGTATAAGGACGGTGCTCTAACCCCTGAGCTAGTGGACCAAGTCAGTGTTTTTGTGTTTTTTGGGCAGTCGACCCTGTTTTTTATTATGGAAGGGTTTTCATTCTGCCTTTGTAATCTTGTTTTGAGGGTGTAATCTAAAAAAGGCTTTCTTCCTTTTGGCAGTGTGTTCTTGTTTTTCTTTGTGTTAGGTTAATAAATCTTCTAGGATTATGTTTGTTTTATAGAAAGCTATGTATTTTTTCTAGGTGATCTTTAAAATTATGCAGATGACGAACCAGAAAGCACAGTACGATCGTGGGATAACCATTTTCTCTCCTGACGGCAGATTGTTCCAAGTAGAGTATGCGAAGGAAGCTGTTAAGAAGGGAGCTACAGCTGTAGGCTTAGTTTATGAGGATGGTGTTGTCCTTGCGGCGACAAGAAGCAATCAAGAATTAAAAGTTAGAAACCCTGAGAAAGTCTTCCAAGTTGATGAACATCTGGGGATAGTGACCTCTGGATTAGTAGCTGATGGTAGAACTCTTGTTGATGAGACAAGACAGGAAGCTCAGAAATACTTAATGACTTATGATGAGGAGATTCCAACCTCTGTGTTAGCTAAGTTTGTAGCAGATCGTTGTCAGCAGTTCACTCAGTATGGTGGAGTGCGTCCTTACGGTGTTTCAACGATTAGTGGAGGAGTGAAAGATGGTAATCCTAAAGTCTATCAAACAGATCCTTCAGGTACTTTAAGTCAATGGAATGCAGTATCGATTGGAAGAGATGGAGTAGACGTAACTGAATTCCTTGAAGATGAATGGGAAGAAGATCTGGATGAGGATTCAGCTATAGACCTGGCTGTCAATGCTTTGAAGGAAGTTAATGAAGATATAGAGTCTAGTAATATTGAGCTCGCAACTGTCGATACTGAGGATAGTTATCAGAGAGTTGAACCTGACGAATTGGAAGATAGAGGACTAGGAGCTTAAAAAAAGAATCAGGTGGAGACACCGGTCTCTTTATTCTATTTTTCTTTACAGTTATTAGATACGTAATTTGAGTAACTGTTAATAAATTCTGTTGATAAAGACTTTTTTGTTATGGGACAGTTTGGTAACATGGGTGGCGGAGATCGCGGCTCTGGTGAAGCTGAAGGTGTTGATACATCTGACGCGATTAAGATACAGTACCGTGGTGATAAAGTTTTTGAAATACTTGTTGAACCTGATCCTGCTAAAGAGGCAAAATTAGAGGGTGAAGATTATGATATGCCTAGACTGCTTTTTGTGCAGGAGGTTTTCAGAGATATTAATAAAGGTAAGAAGGCTTCACCTTCTGAGTTGGAGGAAGAGTTCGGTACTAAGCAGTTGATGGAGGCTGCTAAACAAATTTTTGATAAAGGTGACATGCAGTTAACCACTGATCAAAAGGCTGAGATAAGAGAGGAGAAGAGGAAACAGTTAATAAGTATGGTTGCACGGAGAGCTCAGAATCCGAAAACAGGTAATCCTCACCCGCCGCAACGTGTAGAGAATGCTTTGGAAGAAGCAGGTTTCCATATAGATGCTGATGACGGTGTTGAGGAGAAGTTTGATGAGGCTGTAGAAAAGTTGAGACCTATAATACCTGTCTCGCTGGATGAGAAAACTGTCGGTATCAGAATACCTGTTGATCAAGCGGGAAAGGCTTATGACAGGATTCAAAGGTCGGCTGATGTGAAGGATGAACAGTGGGGTAACGAGTATTTTATGGCACGTATTACTTTACCGGCAGGTGCTCTTTCCGAGTTGATGGACGAGCTGCAGGAAATGACTTCAGGTAAGACTGAGATGGAGGAGGTCTGACAAAGCCGGTCTTTCCCGAGAGAACAATAGATAAAAAGTTTTTGCTATGAAATAGTAGTCATGGGTTATGGTTATTCTACCGAATTCAAGGAAAAAGTATCCACCAAGAAAGACTACATCCTCGGAACAGGAGAACAACCATACCTAAGCTCACTAATATGTCCTGCAGAATCAGGAGACTTCAAAGTCCTGGCAGACACCAACATAAATAATCCAGAAACAGAAATAAGCAATACCACCAACAGCCTCAGACTAGAAGCCGTCATATTTGAGTCAGAGCAACCATCAGAACTATACCCCGAGTTCAAAGATTCAGTAGGATGGGTTTACAGAATACAAGATTTCAGCAAAACTTACCAGTTCAGATTGGAAACAGTTGGAAGCGCAATAAACACAGAAACAATGGAAGAAGATGAACTAACCCTAGAACAAGAGTTCAATATCACTCCTCTAGACAAACTAGAATAAAGGACAACAAACTAAACCCTTTTTTCAAATAGTATTTAAGAGTTCTCACCTACTTTTTAAATATAAAAGCAGTTTTTCCAGCTTTTTCATGAAGATAGAATAAGACTAACTAAAAACAGAATTTAAAGGTGTAAAAATTTATATGTCAAGAGTTAAAGAAGATAAAGATCTTGTTACACCCGGAGAAACAGTATTCGAAGGTAAAGAAATCTACCCGAACTCCGGTGTATACGAAGAAAACAACAAAATCATTTCCAAATACTTAGGAGTAGTAGAATACAGCAAAAACTCTGTAAGAGTCGTACCGATGAAAGGACGTTACGTCCCCGAAGAAGGAGACCTCGTAATTGCAGAAATATCAAGCGTAGGATACTCAAACTGGAGAGCCGAAATGGATTCCGCATACGAAGGAATGCTCAAAATAGACGTCGCAGTAGACGAATACATAGACCTAGACGAAGACGACTTAACAGACTACTTCGACATAGGAGACGCAATAGTAGTAGAAGTATCAAGCGTAACAGAAGGAATGGACGTTAACCTATCAATGGAAGACAAGAGATGCAGAAAACTAAAAGGAGGAAGAATAATAAGCATCCACCCAAGCAAAGTCCCAAGAGTAATCGGCAAAAAAGGAACAATGATAAAACAAATCAAAAAGAAAACCGGATCCAAAATCATAGTAGGACAAAACGGACAAGTATGGATCAAAGGCAAAAAAGCCAACCTAGCAGCAAAAGCCGTCAAAAAAGTAGAAAGAGAAGCGCACATAGACGGACTAACAGACAAAATCGGCGAATGGCTAGAAGAAAAAACACAAGGTGAAAAATAATGGCAGAAAAAGAAGTACAATTCTTCGATAAAGACGGAAAAAGAGTAGACGGAAGAAAACCAGAAGACCTAAGAGAAACCAAAATGGAAGTAGGAGTACTAGAAGAAGCAGACGGGTCAGCAATGGTAGAAACAGGTAATACAAGAGTAATAGCATCAGTATTCGGACCACAAAAACTACATCCAAGACACCTACAAGAAAGCGATCGAGCAGTAATCAAAATGCGTTATAACATGGCGCCATTCAGTGTAGACGATAGAATGCGTCCAGGACCAAACCGAAGAGCAAAAGAAATCGGGCTAGTAGCCAAAAAAGCATTGGAACCAGTAGTAGAACTGGAAAACTTTCCGAAAGCAGGTATAGACATATCAATGGAAGTGGTAGAGTCAGATGGAGGAACACGTGTAACAGGAATCAACGCAGCAGCATTAGCACTAGCAGACGCAGGAATCCCTATGAAAGGAATGATATCTGCAACAGCCGCAGGAGTGGTAGAAGATACTCCTGTACTAGATGTAAACGGGATAGAAGATAAACAAGGAAATGCAGACATACCAATCGCAACAATCAACGGAGGAGAAGAAATAACACTTCTACAAATGGATGGAGACATCGACCAAGAAATGCTTGATGAATGCCTAGAAATAGCACGCAAAGGATGCAAAAAACTCCATGAACAACAAAAGAAAGCACTCGTAGAAAAATACGAGTCAATCAGAGGTGAATACTAAAATGAAACTTAACACAGACACAATCAAAAAAACGGTTAGAGACGAAGAAAGACTGGACGACAGAGAACTAGACGAATACAGAGAAATAAACGTAGAAGCAGATTACATACCAACAACAGCAGAAGGAAGTGCAAAAGTCTCAATAGGAGATACACAAGTAATCGTGGGATTAAAAGTAGGTGTGGAAGAACCATTCCCAGACAGACCAAAACAAGGAAACATAGTGACAAACGCAGAACTAGCACCAATGGCAGACCGAGAATACGAATCCGGACCACCACAAGAAGCAGGAGTAGAACTAGCAAGAGTAGTAGACAGAGGTATAAGAGAAAGTGAAGCAGTAGACCTTGAAGAACTATGTATAGAACCAGGAGAAAAAGTAATAACCTTATTCCTAGACATACACGTACTAAACGATGATGGAAACCTTATAGATGCATCAAGCCTAGGAGCAATGACAGCAATAAAAACAGGTTACATACCAGTATACGACAAAGAAACAGGAAAACTTCAGAGAGACGAAAAAGACAGAGATATACCTTTAGAGGAAAACCCTGTGACAGTAACAGCAAGTAAAATTAACGGTAAAACAGTATGGGATCCAACCAGTCAAGAAGAAGATGCAAGAGAATCAAGACTAACAGTATCCCTAAACGAACACGGAAACGTGGTCGCAATGCAAAAAGGAGGGACAGAACCACTAACACATAGAGAAATAATGGATATAGTGGACTCATCAGAGAACAAAACCCAAGAACTAAGAGAAATCCTAGGAAAATCAGCGGAGGAATAAAAAACTTACCTCCCATTTTAAATTTCAATAAAAGGTGAAAAAAACAAAAAATGGTAAACAAAAATAAATCCTCCAAAAGATTCGGAGCACGATACGGAAGAAAAATCAGAAAAAACGTGGACGAAGCAGAAGCCAAACAAAAAGGATACAAGAAAATAGCCCCAGGAATATGGGAAGATAAAGAAACAGGAGAAAAAGTCGCAGGAGGAGCATACAAACCAGACACAGGAGCAGAAGACGTCCTCAAAAAAGCGCTTCAAGTAGAAACAGAAGAACTAGAAGCAGCAAAAGAAAAAATAGAGGATGAGTAAAAATATGGCAGGATACAAATGCGTAAACTGTGAATCAGAAGTAGAACTAGACCCTGTATCAGAGAAAATAATATGCCCCGAATGCAGCCACAGAGTACTACTCAAAAGAAGACCAGAAGACCCAAACACTGTAGAAGCCAAGTAGGATAAAGTGAATGAAATCCTGCGTACAGATAGAATCAGATAAACCTAAGCAAACCAAAAAAATACTAGAAAAAAGTCTGGAATCTGATTCAAAGGTAAGATACAGTATTAAAACAGGGAAAGATAACATAGAGATAAAAGTAAATGCAGAAGGTATAGGAGTGCTAAGAGGGTGTACAGACACCGTATTCAGACTTACAACATTAACAAATAGAATAACAAATAGGTGAAAAATTTTTTATGTCAGAAAACAACGCACAGAAGATCATGATGGAAATGCAGCAAAACCAGCAAAAACTGCAGCAAGTAATGCAGCAAAAAGAGCAGACAGAGTCAGAGTTCCAAGAGTCTAAAAGAGCTTTGAAAGAACTAGAGAAAAAAGACTCTGGAGAAGTATACAGACAAGTAGGTAACATACTTGTAGCCAAAGACCGTGAGAAACTGAAAGAGGAGCTTGAAGAGAAAACAGAAGATCTAGAAGTAAGAAAAAAGAGTCTTGAGAAGAAAGAAGAGAAACTTCAGGAAAAAATGCAGAAATCCCAAGAACAAATCCGGGGAAGTCTAGGGCAATAGGAGTTCTAGGAACCAGATTTCTAAAAAGAGGTGGATAACATATTATGCAACAAGAAGTATCAACAGTCACGGACCGGATGAACAAGATGGCAGAAGATAGTTCTTTACCTTCAAATGTTTCAGAGTTACTGAAGGAAGTAGTTGAAACGCTTGAAAACGAGGATGAAGAACTTTCAGTTAGAGTTAATACTGCTGCGTCAATACTTGACCGTATAAGTAATGATCCTAACATAAAGCAACATACAAGGACAGAAATCTGGAACTTGGCATCAAAGGTAGAAAACTTGGAATAAAAAAGTATAAAAAACTCCATCGAGGACTTTTAACTAAGAGGTAACTAAAAACATGGACTTAGGATTCCTTAAATCTAGCGGAGACAAGACAGAAGATATAATAGAAGAAGATTTTGTTGAACTCGACGCTGAAATGACAGAGAAAAACGATAAAGTAGTAATAAGAGCAGTAACGCTCAAAGAGTTTAAAGACACCGAACGTGTCCAACAACACTTGAGAGACAACAATATAGTGTGGGTGAACATAGGTCCGCTGAAGAACAAAGACATGACTGACCTTAAAAGATCTGTAAAACGTTTGAAGAAAACGGTTAAGGCTGTAGATGGAGACATGGCTGGAGTAGATGAAGAATGGATAGTGACTTGCCCAAGTTATGCTACGATTGAGAGAAGCGGGGACAAGGTAGAATAGTATAATTCTTTGTTTTCCTGGTCTATTATTCTAAAAATTTCTTTTTTCTTATAATCCTTAATGTCTTTCTATTCCCAGATCGTCTTTTATATCTTCTAAAGTTTGTTCTATACTGTCTATCCTGCTTTCAAGATCTCCCGTACCGAATTCTATGAATTTCTTTACACATTCTTTGCAGTATATTTTATCATTGAATTCTATTGCGTTTGATGGCAGGGTTCCAGGGTCTTTTCCCCCAAAGTCCATTATTTTTCCGCATTCAACACATTTCTTTTCGTAGACCATAGTTTTTCTTTGGTGTTTCTATATCTTATTAGTTTAGTCTTATCACATCCAGGTTTTGAGGTGCTGATGTGTCTATTCTAAGTGCTTTGTGAAGTGTTGATGCTAGTTGGAAGCATTTCTTTTCTTCTCCGTGGTTTGTAAGCACTTTGTTAGGTGAGGATCTAAGGTTTTTGCAGAAGTTGACTATTTGTTGTTTGTCGCTGTGTGCAGAGAACCCTGAGGCTGTTGCGATTTCCATGTTGACTTCTACTTTTTCTCCGTTGACTTCTATGTGGTCTGCACCGTTCTGTATTCTTCTACCTAGTGTTCCTTCTGCTTGATATCCTACGAATATCATACAGTTTTTCTCGTCTGATGCCAGTTTTTGTAGGTAGCTCATTACTGGTCCTCCTGTAACCATTCCTGATGTAGTAATTATTACTGCTGGTCCTCCTTCTATTGCTTCTTTTCTTTCGTTGTGGCTTCCTACGGGTTTGACTTGTTCCTTGGTGAATGGCGAGTCTTCTTCTCTCAAGATTTTTCTCTGTACTTTTTTGGATAGGAATTCTGGGTACGCTGTGTGTAGTGCGTTGGCGTCGTTTATCATCCCGTCTAGGTAGACGTTGTATTTGAAGTAGTTTCTGTCTAGCTCATCTGCTAGCATTCCTAGTACTTCTTGACTTCTTCCTACTGCGAATGCTGGCACTATGACTTTTCCTCCTTTGTTGAGTGTTTGTTTCATTTTGGAGAGGAATTTTTTCTGTGCTTGTTCCCGTGGCTGTTGTTTGTCGTTTCTTCCTCCGTAGGTTGATTCTGTTATCATTGTTTCTACTCTTTGGAAGTTGGTGTCTGCTGGTCGAAGCATTTCGCTTTTGTCGTAGTTGTAGTCTCCCGTGTATAGTATGTTGTGTAGCCCCTCTCCTACGTGAAGGTGTACAAGTGAGCTTCCTATTATGTGACCTGCATTCTTCAGTGTTAGTCTCATGTCAGGTGTTATGTCGGTTACTTCTCCGTAGTCTGGTGTTATTGTTCTTTTGACTGCTTTTTTGATTGCTGACGAGTCATAGGGTGCTCTGTTGTTTTCGGAGTGAGCTATTTTGATGTAGTCCAGAGTGTTCATGATCATCATGTCTCTGGTTGGTTTTGTGCAGTATAGTGGTCCGTCGTAACCCATTTTGTATAGATATGGTATCATGCTGCAGTGGTCTGCGTGTGCGTGGCTTAGTATGACTGCGTCTAGGTCTTGAAGGTTTAGTTCTGGTGCGTCTAGGTAGGGGTAGTTTTCTTGGCTTCCTGGTTCTGCACTGGGGTCGATTCCTGCATCCATCAGTACTTTGGATTCTTCTGTTTGTACTAGGAAGCTGCTTCTTCCTACTTGTCGGCATCCTCCGAGTCCTCCTATCCTTATCCATTCGTCTCCTACGCTTTTGTCCATTCTTATTTTTTCTCCTACTTCATGTAGGAATTTTTTCCGGAATTCTGGGTCTTCTACAGTTAGTTCTCTGGCACGGTTGACAATTTTTGATTCTATTGCCGGTACTCTTTCTACTTGTGGGCTCCAAAGTGATGCTTTTCTTATTTTTTGAAGTCCTGAACCTTTTTTACCTATTATTTCTCCCGGTTTTTCTGCTCTTATTATTACTTTACCCAGACTTGGCTGGAATATTAAATCTTCTAGACCTGCTTTTTCTGGTATAGCTTTTTTTATACGTTTTTCTGCCACTTCTGGATCTTTAAAAAGTTTTGAAGAAGGTCTTATATCTACTCTTTTCTTTATTTTTGAAACTATTTTTTTCACAGCATCAGAACTATTCAAAAAAAACTCTTCGCTGTTCGTATATATTACAATATCTGATGCTTCATATTTTAGTTCTGAAACTTCTGCGTTTGCTGGTAAATGTTTTTTTACGTCTTTTAATTCTTCCATAGTTTGATCAATCCTTGTTCCTATATTGTTTGTTGAAAAACCTGTTTTTTCCTATTTGAAAAATGCTTTCCCTCTCCTTACCTATGTTTTGCCCAAATCAACGTTTTTGTTATCTTATGACTTAGTCTTAGAAGAAGGTAAGGGGCTTTTATAGAGAAGAACTGAGGGAAAAAATTCTTCTCCAAACTATTTTTTAGACTAACTTAGATTCTACTTCTTTTTCCTCTAAGATATTGAATCCTTCTTCTGTTATTTCTGCAACCATTATACCGTTTCCTGACGCTGTATCTCTTTCCATTGCTGCTTCTACTGCTCTAACCGCAAGTTTCTTTCCATTATCGTGGCTTATTTCGTCCTCGTAACCATCTTCTAGGACTCCGTATGCCATCTGGCTTCCTGATCCTGTTGCAGTGAATTTTTCGTGGATCATTAATCCTCCTGCAGGGTCAAGATCGTATAATACTCCACCATCTTCGTTTATTCCTCCTAGTACAAACTGGTTGAAGAACGGCATCATTTTATGGTTGTGTAGTATGTTTGATAGTAGTGTTCCTGCGCCTTTAACGGTTAGTTCTTTTGTTTCTAACTGGTGAAGTCTTAACTGGCTTCTCATTATCCTTACTATTTTCTGTGCGTCTCCCACGCTTCCTGCTATTGTAAGACCTATTTTGTTGTCCAGTTTGTATACTTTTTTGGCGTATTTTGAGGCTGTTAGTCTCCCCATTGAAGCTCTTCTGTCAGCCGCCAGTATTACTCCTTTATCTGTTGTTAATCCTATTGTTGTTGTCCCTGTTTTAAATCCTTCAACTTTGTTCTCTTCTAATTTTTGATTCTGCATTAAGATTAAACCACCTTAGAAACTTTTCTTGGATAGTGAAAAACTCCTCCTCCAACCACTTAATCTTCAAGGGTTTTAATGAAGAGTGATTCTCTGTAAGGAAAACTTGTTGGTTGAGATTTAAATAGGTGTTCCAAAACAGCAAGAAGTTGAGAGACTAGCGAAACAAGATCATTAATTCTTCAACCGGTAGGTTTTGTAAAGATTCACTGGTAAAAACCTTATACGTAAAGGAAAAATTAAAATGAATTTTAGAGAACTACGAATCTCCCGTCCCATAGTGGAGAAACTGGAAGAACAAGATATTACAGAACCCACAGAAGTACAAGAAAAAGCTATACCCAAAATTTTCGAGGGAAAAGACGTCCTAGTAGAATCAGAAACAGGTTCGGGTAAAACCTACGGCTTCTCCATACCTATAGTCGAAGAAATTAAAGGAAACCAAACACAAGCAATCATATTATCACCCACAAGAGAACTTGCAAAACAGATAAAACGTGAAATAGAAAAAATAGCGACAGAAAACACTGAAACAGTAACAATCTACGGAGGCGTAAGCTACAAACCGCAGATACAAGGAGCCAAAAAAGCCAATATAATAATAGGAACACCGGGCAGAGTACTAGACTTGCTTAACAAAGGCAAAATAGATTTGAAAGACTTAGAGTACTTTGTATTAGATGAAGCAGACCGTATGATGGACATGGGATTCCAGGACGAACTTGAATCAATAATAGAATACTGTCCTAAAAAACGTCAAAACCTTCTCTTTGGAGCAACAATACCCCGAGACCTGAAAAAGCTCTGCGAAAAATACAGTATAGAACCTGAAATAATCCGTATCAAGAGAAAAAGACATACAAGAAATCTCGACGAAAAATACTTAGATGTTGACGGCAATAAAAAACTTTCAGCACTTTACAGTCTGCTAAAAGATAGAGAAAGAGATCTTTCAATAGTATTCTGTAGAACTAAAAACACCACAAGATGGGTGGCAGAAAAACTCCGTAAGAACAATATAAGCGCCCAAGAACTGAACGGAGACATGAGTCAACACAAAAGAGAGGAGATGATGAAGAAGTTCAAGAAAGGGAATGTCAAAGTAATTGTTGCCACAGACGTGGCTGCCAGAGGAATACACGTCGACAACGTAACACACGTATTCAACTACGACGTGCCTGACACACCCGACACCTACACACACAGAATAGGAAGAGCAGGAAGACAAGGAGAAGAAGGTGAAGCAGTCACCTTACTCGAAAACAAACAACACCAACAGTTCCGAAGAATAAAAAAGAAACACAAAGGAAAAATTTCAAGAATGGAAGACAAACCAAAAATGCGTAAAATTAAAATGTAAAGAAATCTTCCTAACCCTCTCTTAAAACCTGGAAAAAGAGGTAATAACTCTTAGGTAACCAAGTTTTTGATATAAAAACGTGGGAAATAGTTCTACATCATGATTAACAGAATAATTATACTAGCTTCAATTTTAATCATCAAATCCTCAAACGTACTAGCATACCACACCAGCCAACATTCAGGAGGAGCATCACTACCAACTTACGAAACCTCATTTGAAAATACTCTATACCTATTGATACCTTTCTTCATATTCACATTATTCCTCAACCAATTAATGCAGACTTATTTAGAAAGAAGATACCAAAATGAAACATTCAAAGAAGCAGAAGACTACCTACAGTACACATTAGCAGGATCAGTCTTCATAGTGTTCCTGACATTATTCACCAGTCTATTCCACAGACTGCCACAAATCTCGACAAGCACTTACGCAGCACTAATGACCGGGCTCCTAGTAGTAACACTACTCCTCAAGGAAAAAGAAAGAATAATGGAGAAAATCCAGTAAGAAACCTCTACCCCTCACCCTTCTTTTATTACTTACCTCAGGGTTAGACCAAGAGTTTTGAAAACCACTTTATTATACAGATTCTTATGAAAGAAAAAATCGCAGTCATCGGATGCGGAATAGCAGGTCTTGAAACAGCTTTGAGAACAGAAAGAAAAGGATTTGAAGTAGACGTGATTGAACCTAAAGAATCAATGATATTCTACCCAACAGCCCACAAGCTTCTAGAAGGATATAATGCAGAAAAATTCTCCATAGACTACAGAAAAAAATTCAAAGAACGGAACATCAACCATATCCAAGAAAAAGCAGAAGAAGTTAACTTCAACACACAAGAAGTCTTCACTGAAAACAAACAAGTCAAATACGACTATCTTGTTATCGCAGCCGGTTCAGAAACCAAATTTCACGGAGTACCCGGAAATGAAAGATCGGAAACAATGCGGTTCAAGGAAGAACCTGAGAAAATCCACAGAAAGTTATCTAACAGTGAAGCAGAATCTGTAGTAGTTGTTGGAGGCGGTGCAACAGGAGTTGAAGCCACAGCATCCCTGCTTGAACTAAGAAAGCAAAAAGGTTTCAGAATCTCTCTAATACACAGCTCAGAAAGATTACTGCCATACAACAGTCAAAAACTAGCCTCAAGCGTAGAATCTTCACTAAAAAAGAAAGACGTAGACTTGAGATTAGGGGAAAGAGCAGAACAGATAAATGAAACAAACGTAAAACTAAGCAGCGGAGAAGAAGTTGAAGCCGATCTAGTACTATGGGCGGGAGGAGTTAAACCTAACAAACTTGTGGAAGATCTGGATCTTGATAGTAATCAAAGAGGTATAAGCGTTAATGAGAAAATGCAGACCTCAGAGCACAATGTTTTTGCAGTAGGAGATATATCAGACTATGAAGGCAAATGTAACCGGGCTCTTTACAGTCTTTTTGAGGCTAAAACAGTAGCAGGAAACATCTATAGAAAATCCAATAATAAGGAATTGTCAGACCTTGAAATTAAATGGGATCCGGAGATAATATATCTCGGTAAGAGAGATTCTGCTCTGGAGGTTTCAGGCTTCTGCATCAGAGGCATCATACCTTCTTTATTAAGATCCGTGGGTGTTGAGAAGAGATACTTATTGACACGCAGATACCTACTTTGAACAAACCTTATCACTTACCTCAAGGATAGTACCTTGCTTAAAAAGGATAACAAGGTAAATTCTTCAATAGATATGACAAGTTTTGGTACTGATAAGTTTGTAAGCAGTACCCTTGCAGGAGTCCTGGGAACCGTTGCATTTGGAGCACTATTCCATGCAATCGGAGAAACAGGACTAATGACAGAAATGATCCCTGCACTCTACGGACTAGGACCTTCTCTAACAGTAGGATGGATAATCCACTTACTTCACGGAGCAGTTCTAGGCGTAATTTTTGCAGCAGCAGTTTCTTACAGCCCTTACAGCAACTATCTTGAGGATACAACAAAATCAGTAGGGCTAGGACTTGGATACGGAGTAATTACAACAGTGCTGCTTGCAGCAGTCCTAATGCCGGTTTGGCTAGGAGCAGTAGGTGTAGAAGCACCTTCACCACCAAACTTTGACCCAATGGGACTAATAGGGCACCTAATCTATGGAGCCGTACTTGGAGCCGCATACCCGGCAATCAAGGAACAGCTTCAATAGAATATAACCAAACCCATCTTTTCACTTATTTTTCCCCCTCGCTTTCCAGAAATCCCAATATAATAATAA
>LKMJ01002435.1_pt1 | contig 17080 bp, 12 predicted proteins | sample 643391 | NCBI WGS metagenome assembly LKMJ01 (sample SAMN04112250, study PRJNA286221) | soda lake metagenome | biome: soda lake; feature: Kulunda Steppe; material: water; isolation source: sample PL-Br10 brine of Picturesque Lake | place: Russia: Kulunda steppe | collected 2010-07
AAGCCCGCTGCCGGGAGAGGCCAGGGAAGCGCCGCAGGGTGTGAGGGAGGGGGGCGGGAAGAAAGCAAGGCAGACAGCGCATGGGGGTGTGGAAGGGCTGGGGGTTGCACGAACCCAGAGAGAGGCCCTCGAGACAGAGCGGCACAAAGCGGAGGAGCTGATGGCAATGGGCTTCGCTCGGCCACAGGTGGGCGGTGTGTGTGTGTGAGTGAATTTGAGTGCGTGCGTGTGTGGGCGCGGATGCAAAAGCAAATCAGTGCACATGTAATGACCATGAGCTTGCTCAGCTATGGGTTTGGTTTGTTTGTTTTCTGTATTCAAGGCAGTTTGTGTGTGCGCATGCGCTCCTGTTTGCATGCACGACAACCGTTATCTTTGCTAGGCCGTGGATGTGTGCATGTTTGTGCGTACACATAAGTGGGACTGTGAGCTTGGGTCGTTTAGTAAACATTGGTACACTGGACATGGGCAAGTGTGTGTCCATGTGCAAATTTTTGTGTGCATGCCTGTGGATGTGTGTGTGGATGCAACACATGTGCACGCATATCTGTGTGCGAGCGCATACATGTCCATCCCTTGTTTGTGTGCTCGCATGCATGCTTACACAAAGGTGTCTGATCAAGGTCGGCTGCGTACAGACGCCTGCTTTGTTTTCACGGGCTGGTCTGTGGCGCCCTGGCTTGCCTGCTGAGCAAATGCAGCGCCTGAGCATGCTCCGCCTGCCCACCAGCCACGCTCTGCCTGCCACACAGGTGGACCGTGTGCTGCGCCTGGCAAAGGGCGACCTGGGAAAAGCCGTGGAGCTGTGCCTGGAGGGCATGTGAGCCCCGTGAGCCAAGCGAGCACACACAGTACTGTAACTACTTATTTACTCTTGTAACAAGCACATAACAAGCTGATCTTCCCTGACTTTTGCCTGGGAAGGAAGCATGCTCGCTCGCTTGCTTGTCTGACATCAGCCTGGGCAAAGCCAGTGGAGGCAGAGCGTCTTGCGCCAGTCAAGTGGAGCTGTGCAGGCTGTGGCAAGGAGTGAGCTTTGCATGCTGGCCATGAGTGAGCTTTGCAGGCTGGCCGTAAGTGAATTTTGCCCCATGTCATTGGCCAGAGCCTGCTTCCAGGGGATTACAAGTTGCTAATCAGGAAGGGCAACGAAGAGATGTGCTGTGTGTTGCTGGTGCCTATGACTAGACTAGGTAGGTGTTGCCAAATAACATAGCCTCACCTCCTCTGGTCATGCTGGCGGACCCTTTTCCTTCAATGATGCAGGGAGTATTGTCACTGCCTACGTAGTCTTTGCTCATTCTGCTTATTTTTGGATGAGAGCAGCTTGGGCTGCACAGGTTCTCCTGTTGCAAGTGCTGTAGGTGGGTGCATGCCTGCAACCCCCCTTTTGACTTCTGTGTGTGTGCCACCATTTCTCAACATTTACTTTATACTCTTAGGCTTTTGATGAAAGAGTCAACAATCGAGCTTATGTTCTCTCATTTCATTGCATGATGGTATGGCTCAGTACTTCATAGTATGAAGTTCATACGGACTGGTCATACGTCTTCCAGAGAAGGTGCGTGGTTGGACTACTGTCCATCCAAATGTAAACCTGAATAAGGAAAGGAAAACTACGTAGGTAGTGGGGAAAGCACTCCCTACATCAATTCAGGAAGAAGAGTCACCTAGAGCCTAAGCACTGTATGACTCCTCCACCAGCAAGGAAAACAAAAGAAGTCAATGGGGATCACGGGGATGACTGGCACCTACCTGGAGTTATGACGGCAAAGATCAGGAGTTGGCGCAATTGAGGAAAGATCTTCTCAGGAGACACCTTGATGCCCCGCCAGTGCAACTCACCTCGACGCACCCTGCCTGCAGCATATGGAAAGCCTCACTGCCAGAAGGCATAGCTGTACCTGCCGAATGAGGGCAGCTTCAAGCAAAGTTAGCTGAAACCTAGAAGACCTGCAACCTGGACCTAAACTAAAGAGGCCCAAATATGAAGGAGAAAGAGGTCTCACTAGAATGCTCACTACCCTGGAGGAAAGTACTAAGGATAGGCTACATAGCTGTACCTGCCGGCATCTGAGCTGAAGTCAATCAGGCCTGCAATCAAAATCAACTCATAAGGCAAGCAAGGAGGTGTTGTGAATCCCTAGGCACAGCAATCCAGGCAATCATGCACCAACAAGGTCAGTTCTTTAGTATCTGCTTGGCTAGCCAAGTCTCTAAGCCTGTTTGAGCCGCTAAGGAGGGTGCAGACAAGGTGATGGTGCTTGAAGCACAACTCTGCCAAGTCAGCACTCGGGCAATCTATCTTCACGTCTTGCACACAGTGCCAGTTGCATTTAGTGCAGATTATAAACTCGAAAGGTAATCTGTCTTGTTGTTGCCGGAGCAGCTTGATAGTCAGGATGTGACCGCAGCATGTATTAAGGGAGGGGTACGTGTCCGGTGCTAGCACCTGGCAGGCCCCCACCATGAGAAGAGGACAAGCTCAACTAGATGGGTATCAGGGGGATACCAAGTAGGTGTCCCGCCATCTCTGTGTGGATTTGGCTGGTGTGATTGAGGTTTTCTTTTGGTGTTGGTTGCAAACTGAATAGAATTCTGCTGCAGGTCTTATGTCATTTTGGTGACTCCGTCATGATGAAGCCTCAGCTGACTTTGCGGCAGCTCAGTATGGCTTTTGTAAATGATACCCATGACCCCCTTAAAAGGCAGTATGCAAATAGAAATGATTACAGACCTGGATCTCCAGCATGCCATGCTCTAAAGCTTTTTATGTTGTGCAAATGCTCTCTGAGATTGTGCTTGCACAGTTTTTCTTTCTTTATTTTTCGTTCTTTCTTGTGGTTATGGTCTCTTAGCAAATGGGAAAAAGCGCATAGTGGAGGAAAAGCCTTACCGCTGGAACGTGCTTGCTACCAGTTGGTAAGATAAGTTATGGGCCATAAGTTATAACATCAGGTCTGAACATCACATGCAAGGTATGTGCCTGGAGATTTTGCAGGAGCCAGCAAGGATGTCTTCTGCTTGACAATTGAGGAAATGCTACAGGATTTCGTTCAACCGACCTGGGTTCGTCCTTCTCAATTGTAACTTCAAGTTGGTGGCCTTCAGGTTTACCTCTTTTTATGGCTTCTATGATCATTCAAAATGCAATGTTGTGTCTGTAAACATACTTTTCATGGTCAGGTGTCAACCAAATAGTGAGAAGTCTGGTCATCAGTCGATGGGGATGACTGACTAAAAGGTCCGGGAGCCATCCTGAATCTATGACCCAACTTCTGATGGAAATGTGTGCCCGTTCATGTTGGGAAAGAGAGGAAAATACAATTATGCAGGCAGCAAAATATTCCCTGCCTCAATTAAGGAAAAGCAGACACATTGTTTTAAAGTGGCGTGCTCCACCAGGGTAAAATGGAAACTAGTAACATTCATTTTTTTGTGCCAGTGAAGTCCCAAATGGATTTCTATCTTAAGCAATGTCTAAGATTGCTTAGGGAAGTACAGCTCATATTTCATGATGGTACGCATGCTTGTACTTGGCATAAAGCGGCCATAAAGAGCTATTCATTTGTCCATGGTTATGAACGAAAGCCATCGACTATTATTCACCCTCCATGTGTAAAGCCTGGGTGTGTAAGCCAAATTGTTATGTCTTCAATGTCATGAGTGAGCATCTTATGCTCTGGCATGTGCTTCCCAGCGATTTGCCTGTGGAGCTGATGCTGTCTCAGCTGCAGGTGTGAGCAAAATGATGCCAGCCATACAGATGCTAGGAGCTGGTGAATAGCCAGCTGTCAGAAATGCTATGCTATTTTGAACGCCTGTTGACCTATCCACATTTGAACTTTGCTGATCATTCCTAATGGGTTTGCAGACTTCCAAAGCCTTTGCTTCTTGCTTCAGCATGCGCGCCTTGACGCCATTTTTGCCTTGTAGATGCTACCTTAAGTACCATCCTGTCACTGCCTTGAGGAGCTGAGTAGTGCACTAAATTGGCAAAGCAGCAGCGGCGACCAAGGCAGCCATGATGCAGTCATTCTGGACTCCTACATCTCAATCTGTGTTTCCTCCTCCTATGTTGACCCTGTAGGGCTTGCCCTTAGCGCCCTGCAAGCCTGCGCCACTATCCTGCTTGCCAACACAGCGCCCTTATCCAAGCGCTTGCCAACTTGGCCTGAAGAGACTGAAGAGACTACGCACATGCTGTGCCTGTTTACACAGCTGTTTGCAAAAGTCTAATCATGCCGAGGGGTGCAGGTAAGATTCTCCTACCATTCGTCTGATGTGGCCTATTAGTGCTGATGTACTTGCTGTGGCAGCCCAATATCTTCCTCAGAATAGCCATTGCCCCAAGCTCAAAGGATAAAGTCCACACTCACTCTGGACCCTGCAAACAGTGTTACTGCACAATTTATCAGGGTTCAAGAATGTTATCCAGAATACATTTATCTGTGTCTAGGGAACTACAGCTCTTCCATCTTGATCTAAGAGGGAGACAAATGTGCACACGCATCTGGCCTAAAAGTGAACTGCAGCTGCTTCACTTACCTGCATCTTTATGTCAACTAATCATTTCTTGACAGGGCCGCCAAGCTCCTGAAGCACTTGCAATTTTGTTGTGCTTAGTCCATGAGACGGCACCAAAGCCTGGCTTGGTAGGACAGGAGCAGCATGCCCCCAAGGGCCAGTGTGAGCGGGAACGACAAAAGCATTGGCCAGGAAGCCACCTGCAGCCATCTCTAGAGAGATATGCCCAGTACGCATCTGCAGCTTCAACAGCTTTGACCAGACTGGCTGTGCTGTACCCCTGCGTTTTTTTTGCTGTGTGTCTCTTAACTCAAGTTGAGACCCATACGAAGGTCAGTTCTTTGGTAGCTTGCATGATCTTATGGGAGGCAATCGCTGGGAAAAGTACCAATATATGGTGGTTCAAACTAGTCAGTAAAATGAGTAGTTTAGAGTACGCACAGCTTTCATATCAGTCCTTTTCAGCATAATTTCTAAAAGTTAATGTTGTTGAAGGCGACCAGGGGAGACTCAGCAGCTGTACAAGAGGCACAAGCTGGCATAGCTTTCAAAGCCTCTCTCGAGCATGCCATGATATTGATCACCAGAGATCAATGCAGCTACTTAAGTAGAAAAAGGCTGCATGCAAATGACATTACTGTGCATTTGACGAAATCTAGTGTGCTGTGGCTTTGATGCGCTGACTGTGGCTGCATTGTTCCTTCCGAAATGCATGAAAGCACACAACCACCTAACATGTGCCTTACTTTTTGCTATGTCCAGAAGCTGAAAGACCTTGCTGGCAGCATTTCTGGTGGCCCTGCTATCCTGGACCTTCCCTGCTTTGCATGGCACAGGTGCCCTCAGAGTGCCCAAAGCAACGCTCATTAGGCAGGCTATCCTATTGTGTTGCACATTATTGACATGCACTTCTGACAGCTTTGTGCACGTGCTCTAGCCTAAATTTCAGGTTGCAGAGGGATGAAGTGCGTCCCAATCTGCTCCATCTTATACACAGATGGCTCCCCCTCACGACGTGAATTATGCGCACACGTGTATGTTGGAAATGCAAAATATTTCTTGACTGGATTTTTAGGCAAGTGGAGTCTCTACCTTGTGCGATCTTACAAGTGTCAATTCTGACTTAACAATTCAGTTGCACTGGTTACCAGGTAGCCGCTGCCTCAACTTTATGGGGTTAGATCAGCCATTCCTGCATCAAAGGCCCTATCCTGAAACTGCTATGATTGCTGTGACTTGCCTCCACACACCAGCTTGACTGTGGAGGAGGTCTTGGACAAGGGGCTTCAGAAGCTGGTAGGCACTTTCCTGGATATTGTCATGGACGCACCAGACGAAGTCCCACAACTAGCTCATGTTTGCCTGCTCTCATGCTCAATCTTGTTTAATCTCTGGGCTGCAAATGTCATGGGTACTATGTCCTGCAAGGTTGGCGACTAGGACCTGGAGGGGAAGCACTCAAATAACTGCCCTTCAGCAGAAATGCCAGACATGTGCATTAAGTTACTCCCGGCTGAGCAGAAGCGCTTCCTACATTTGACAATGAGAAATCTCGGCCAAGTGTTGAAAAAGACAAAAGTGGAGCTCACTGCTTGCTGCAACACGTCCTGCACCGGCTTCTACTCTGACCAAGAACTTCAGTAAGTGCCTGTGTTGCAATATTTGTGTGCCTATTGAGGCATTTGAGGTGCGGCGCACTGAAGGCTTTCTGAGCGTCCTTTTAGTGCATCTCCTGCCTTCCTTGCTTGATGCTTCCTACCTGCACCAGCGCATACAAGCAAGGCAACGAAATCCTGAGGAGAGCTGTAATCTGCCATTTCAAAAAGCTATGCACCTTGTGAACCAGTCTACCTCATGCAAGTGTTCCTGGCAACTAACGACAGTGCACCTGTGGTTGCATTTGAGGTGTGCTTACTAATTAGTAATTCTGAACATCAGCAAACTCCTCTTTCTCTTCACTTATGCAGGTGGTGCCCTTCCTGCTATGGATTTTGGTATTACCCAATTAGCACAGCTCTGAATCATGCCAGATCCACATGATTGAGTGCTGCCTTAGTCATTGCATGAGGCGCTGACTCAGGGAAAAAAGCCATTCACGTGTGGCTAATCAATGCATCCGAGCACGCAATGACTGAACTTAATGGGCTTGTTTGTAGAAGCAGCAGTGCTGCTTAGAATGATACTACCCTCTGACAGTATGGTAAGAGGGCCATGTGTTTGTATGTACAAACCAAGGCATTTGTTTTGGACTCTAATGTGCATGATGTTGAAGTTTGGGACCTAGCTAGTCTTCAAGCTTAAAGCTGACATGCACCAAAAGGGTAAACCAGGCCGTGCTAGCACTGATAACAATACTATTAGACAATACTATATAGTATACACTAAACATGATGGAATAGGCTGCTAAATACAAGTGGCACTGGGCCAGCTATGCTATCTGGTAAACAGACTCACGACTCTTCGAGGCAATGTGTTTCCTTTTCCTCAAGTGATGTAGAGAGTGCTTTCACTGCTTGCACAGCTTTAATTTCTTTTTCAAGTCAGGCATGCCCTGTCAACACCTTTGCCGAGCTTCGGCCATTGTTAGCCTCCACAGTTTTCTTTTGGGAGTGGGAAGTAGAGCCTCTTAAAAAATCTTAGTCCAGATCCTCAGGAGGCCCCCAAGCTTGCTGTGAAGCTTCATGCTCTGTCACGCCAAATCACTGTCATTGGTGAATTACCATCTCAGATACACAAGCCACATTTAAAGGGGGATTTAAAAGAGAGCTAAATTAGGAAAACACCTCAAACATAACCCCCACCAACTAACTCAAGCACTCTGACTACGATTCATCGCTGACTACAATTCGTCGTGACAGCTCATTCGGTTCAATGCTTATAAACTCGTTATGCGCTCGTAAAAAAACTTTTGCTGCAAATCATCATCAAGACCAGGAATGGTGTACTGCTAGTCATCCTCCTGATCCCCTCTGACTTCTTTTGTTTTCTTTATCTTTAGCGGTGGAGTCATGCGGTGGTTAGGCCCTAGGTAACTCTTTTTTCCTTAATTGATGTAGGGAGTGCTTCACTGCTAACTGGGTATTCTTTTCTTTTTCAGCCGCTGCCCACCTAATTGGCCCACCTAACCGACGGCCCACTGGGTGGCACCTAATCGACGGACTACTCTCACTGCTTTGTTTACATGCAAAATCTGCTTAGCTCCCTTCACTCAACAGATCCAGCCATGCAGCCTTATACTTTTTGGAGGTACAGCCTTATATTTTTTTAGGGAAAAGTGCGCTGTTCCCGTTTATTCCACACAGCCCTGTAGTCACACTTCTTTGATTGCCTAAAACCTGTGAGCTGCCTTCAAACATCTTCAGGTTTTCAGCCTTGTTTTTCACCAAACCATCTGGCTTCCAGACACTACCTTACTCCTAATTTGAGCGCTTTAGTTTTCGGTTTAGGGTTGCAGGCCTTTTAGGCTTCGGCTAAGCTGCCCTCGTTCGGCGGATACAGCTATGTGACCTAACCTAACCTAAAACCTGTGAAACCTGTAAACCATACATGCAAAATTTGGAAAGAGTGTGTGGTCATTCTTTTTAGATCCGGATGCATGCTAAGCCGCCCTCGTTCTGCCGGCACAGCTCTGTAATCCTTACTAAGGGTGGTAGCTCAATGCACCGGTGCATTTCCTTCTCCGTTGGTACTACCTAGTAGGCTAGTAGCCCTTGTTAGCCCTCACTACTTAATCCAGCGGATCACTGACAGGGCATCTGTAAGTCCTTAATATCTAATTCAGTATCCCATAGAGGATGCACGCGCGCAGCAAGGGTGTGTGCGACCCATGCAATTAATGTCGCCTACAGCAAAGAGAATTAAGCTGATGGAGCATGATGAGAAAGCAAGAAGAGAAAAGAAAAATACGCAAGCAGCAAAAAGCTAAGCATACAAGCTCCTTAAATCACGAAATAGAAGCTGGGTAAGCATGTGCAAACTAATTGTACAACTGCTGATACTGAAACATGTCACACAGAAGCAAGCTATCCCAGCTGGCAGTTCCTTAGTCAGGCGTATGCTTTCAAATGCATCTGAGCTCACAAATCCGCATGCAGCACTGCTCACAACCCTCATTCTACCGGTACCATAACACTAGATGGGAAGAGGCATGGGAATTTGAATGATATCATGCAGGCTTTCAAGAGCATGGCCTCAAGCTCATCAATCAAGGGACGTTCTGGACAATGCCAGCAGGGATGATCCCGACGACACAAGGGGCAATGCTCAACACCTCTTCCTCCCATCCCATGGTCTGGGGCCTTGGGATATCATCCAGGCCGCCTTGCCTAGGCACACAGAGGAGAAAAAGGGGAAACCCTGGCGGCATCGTCCTGTGCTCGAGGCATGACAGGGCCCTCAGCATACCCCCCGCATCACCCGACCTAGCTGGCATCACCAAAAAAGGCCTGGGGCGCAAGCTGCCTCAAACGTACCCACACCCCGCAGCCAGGGGAGAGACGCCCCATCAGTTGCCGACCATGCTCTCTGAATTCTACACAAAATTGTCTCCAGACCACTCGTTAGTTGCCGACCATACCCTCCGATTTCTCCACAAACTTGTCTCCAGGCCACTCGTCAGTTGCCCACCATGCTCTCCGAGTTCTCCACAAACTTGTCTCCAGACCACTCACTGTCATTGGACAGCCCCACTTTGGCTTTCTTGGCTGCAAGAGCCTCACGCTGCACTCATGGCGATGCGAAACGTGTGAGCAAAAAACGCGTGAGCACAAATTGGGTGAGCACTCCAGCGCGAGGGTAAGGGCGGTTGTGGCAGCTGGAGGCGTCCATGCACCCGAAACCAACAGCTGCACCATGTGCACACGCACAGCACACACATTTGCTCACGCAAGCGCAGGTATGACAGACAGACGTGCATTCATGCACTCAGGGCTGCGCATGTGAGGCATGTGGCCCTGTGCTACAAAGGGCATTAAACCCAACCGAGGGTGACCACTTATTGCACCCATCCGCTACAAGGTGATTGCCACTTTGCTGAGGCATGGTCACAGAAACACCTCATGCACAACTTTGTTCTCCACACAACGCACCTGCCGCGCAACAAGGTCCGAGTGTGTTGTGAAGTAAGGCAGGGAAGCCCCTCTGAACTCATCGATGCTGCTGAAGTTGTGCTTCTTCATGAAGCTCTGCGCATGCAGGCACAACAGGGATATCCTGAGCAATTTTACGCGTGTGAGGCGCAGCTCTACCTGCACTGCCAGCTGCATGATCACCATGCAGCACCGCAAACTCTTGCGTCCCTTCCCACCAGCTTGTGCATCAAACAGGGCATAATGTGTATAATGCGCCTAGTATGCCACGACAAGGGCACGCACTTGCCTGTCACCGATGCAAACCATTTGTCTCCTTCTCTCGATCACACAGGCACACTCCACAACATATCACACTGCTGTGCACGCACATGTGTAAACTCTACACCTGCTTACGTGCCCTAGCCCACAACCAAACCCACACAACCACACTTGTGCACCTGTAGGCCTCCGCACAGGTTCTTGATGACAGGGTAACCATGGATCATCACGCCTGTGCATACCTGCAGACGGCGCAGTGTGCTCATGTGTGTGTTCAATTGTTCAGGCTCAGGAAGGGTGTACCATAGGAGTATGTTCATGTGTGCTCATGTGAGTGTGCCCATGTGCACAGACTCAGGAAGGGTGTACCATGTGAGTGTGCTCATGTGAGTGCGCTCAATTGCAGACTCAGGAAGGGTGTACCATAGGAGAGCAGAGGGCCAAGAGCAGGAAGGGTGTACCATAGGAGAGCAGGGCCAAGAGCAGGAAGGGTGTACCATAGGAGAGCAGGGCCAAGAGCAGGAAGGGTGTACCATAGGAGAGCAGGGCCAAGAGTTGCACGCGGAGCGCCGCAAAATGAGGTCAGAAGCAGCATGCAGCTGTGCAGAAGCCTGACACGCCCACAGCAGCCCTTCAAAAGCTGCGCAGGCTGCGACACACCAAACTACGTCACAAAACGGGCGCGCATCAGTGCCAGCGCTCAGACAGCGCATGCAGCATGCGACGACATATCAAACAAAGGAATCAGAGAAATAATATAGGATGGGCATGCAGGCGCCCATGACCCACTCTTGCGCGTTGCGTAGCAAATGATGCAAGGCCGGCAGCATTCCTGCACGCCCACACGGGGGCGGAGCAACCGCACATGGCCACGCCTGCACACAAGCACATGCCCAAAAGCACACACACACGCACGGCCGGCCGGCCAGGCAAACGACCTGGCTGCCGATGGTGCGAACACCGGGCAACAGGGTAAGCCTCCTTGCTGCACAGCAGCAGCACCCCTCCTGCTGCAGCACTCTTGCCCACTGCAGCCCCTCCACCTGCACAGTGTCTGAGCCCAGCAGGATGAACTCGGCCGCATCAGATCCGGTGTCGATGCCCCCGATACCGCTGAGGCTCAGCCCCTTGCGGGCGTAGTCGGTCTGGATGGTGCGCGCGATGTTCATCACCTTGCCCAGCGCGATGGGCTTCACGGACTGCGTGCACGTGTCGCACATGTCTTGTCGGAAGCAGCCCCATGAGGCCATGGCGCGGCAGCCGGGCCGCAGGCAGCGTGGCTCCTGCAGCCTCATGTGAGCATGGTTAAGCAGCCGGGCTGCAGGCAGCGTGGCTCCTGCAGCCTCATGTGAGCATGGTTAAGCAGCTGGGCAGCATGCAATCTAGCTCCTGCAGCAGGTCTGCAAGACAGCGTACGCACTGGATGCGCCAATCAGTACAGCATTGGAATGCACAGCGATTGAAAAATCTTCCTGCATGTTTTTCGAAGATCTGCACACATTTGAAGCGCGCATCCACGCACATGTGCACACCCAGTGATGTTTGTCCATACCAACCCACTCATTACAAGGGGTGAGTGTGTATGTGTGTGTGTGTGTGTGTGTGTGTGTGTGTGTGTTTGTGTGCGCGCGCGTGGGTGCGCGTGTGCAGTGCACAAGAAGAGCGCCGTTTGCAAGTAGCGCGCACCTCCTTCCAAGTGCATGGCGTGTGCACCTCAAACAGTGTGTCGCCCCCTAACAGAGGTACACAGAGTGCACATTTCATGAAAGCCATCCCCACACTGAACATATGCCCGCCCGTGTGCCTGACACTGTACAGCATCCCACACACAGCAGGCACAGGTGCCCAGCAGGTGTACAAGCGCCTGCGTGCATGGGGGCGCTCTTTGTCGACCCTTCTGATGCGCAGCAAGAGCACAGCCCCGTGCATCGCCTTGTGAATTAGCCAGCCTTCCACGGCTGAGTGCGCCCTGCGTGCACCTCAAACAAGTATGCACCCTGTCAGACAGCAAGAGCGACGCATGCACACCTTGTACGAGTAGCCGCCCAAAGTGGTGTAGCCCTCCACGGTTGGCTCAGGCCGCAGGGTGTCCAGATTCACGCCCATGACAGACTGCGCGCGCGCGCGATGCAAACTGTGCACACTGATGCACACAAACATATGTTGCATGCGCAAGCACACCCACACACCACAAACACTGCTGAACGCACGAGACAGGCTCCCTGGCGGAGCCTGCCCCCAGGGCGTTGCGATCCTCTACCGCAACCAAGGGTGCCAGTGCTTGAGCAACCAAGGGTGCCAGTGCTTGAGCAACCAAGGGTGCCAGTGCTTGAGCAACCAAGGGTGCCAGTGCATGAGGCTCTGGCCCAGCGAGTGTCACCCCCCCGCCCAGCCTGCCCAGCGCGCATGTACGCGCGCGGCGAGGCACGCACCCTGAACAGCAGGCGCACGCACCATCCACAAGTCTGCGAGGGCCGCTGCTTTAGCCCACATGCATGTGCACACAGGCATGCATGTGCTAGCCCCCTCACCTGGATAGTGTTGATGGCCGCCACTCCCTCGCACCCCGCGTCCAGGGCGGAACGCGCAGGCACAGTGATGTCGGTGACGTTGGGCGACAGCTTGGCCCACACGGGGCGGGTGGCGGCGGCGTTGATCCAGCCGCACACCTCGTGCAGGATCTCTGGGTCCTGGCCCATGGCCATGCCCATCTGGGGAGGCATGAAGCGTGGCAGCAGTGTGTCCGTGGACATTGAGCGCGAGTACGCGTGTGTGTGAGTGTGTGTGCGCGTGTGTGTGAGTGCGCGTGTGCGCGCACGTGTGTGCATGCGCGCGCGCATGTACCAGGACATGCGTGCCCGCGCGAGTGTGTCGGGCTTGATGTTGTGCAGGCAGCCTACTGTTGCCTCCAAAGGACCACACACAAGGACCTGCCCAATCCCAAGCATTGCTGCTGCGCCCTCTGTGCCTGCCTGCCCTGCAGGGAGGAGCGTTACGCAGCACGCCCACGCAAGGATCCACACAGGCGCCGTTGCTGCTGCACAAGAATTAACAGGGCACACCCGGGCAGTGCATGCTCATTTACGTTCACCAGACACCAAGCATGACCCACGTGCGGCTGTTGCTGCTGCTGCTGCTACTGCTGCACAGCACACGCGCCACCCTAAAGGGAAACACAGGCGCGCTTGCAGCTGGGCTGCTCACGCCTTTGCAGAATGAAGGCATGTTCACCGCGCCTGCACATGCACACCACAGGCACAGGGTGCACGCAAGCATCGGCAGGTGCACAACCATTCCATCTGTACACACCTTTCGCTCTGGGAGGCCATGCGGACATGAAAAGTTGACCTCAAAGGCATCCACCCCCACTTCCTCACACCTGCACGCACACACCCAACCAGCGCAATGAGAGACCCGGAGTCTGCAGCATATCACACCTGGGGCCACAGGTGTGAATGAGCGGGGCTAGCAGGGTACACCAATCTTCATACATAGAACATCAGTGCAGATGCGGACCAATTTGCTGCAATGAGCATGAAGCTCTGGAGCATCTAGCACAGTCCTCTAGCCCAAAGCATGAGGTTGGAAGCAGGAAAAGTAAGGAAGAAGGCATACTTGCAAGCAATTTTGCGATAACCAGGGGGCTCTGGGCCCTGGCATGCTTTGCCTCTTCACTATTGCAGTCACGTCAGCAGCTCCTCACGAGTCTGTCTGAAACCCCCTTGCAACTTGGAGCTTTTGCAAGCTCAGAAAAACCCTGTTTGGAACACCCTGTTATTTTGGGGGGAGTTCGTGGCTTGGCTTGCCTTGGGAATACTATGCACTGAGCTAGGATTTGCGCACTGACAAAAAGCAAGAGCGTGCACGTCTTCTATGACCAGGCCAATAAGATGTCTATCAAGAAATATGGGCTGATCGGCCTGCGGCAGTGCATTGACAGGCTTGCATTTCCCTGAGTCCTGTCGTCTCGAGGCTTCAGTCCACTGGCCCCTCCTGCACAGTATCCCAATCTTGGCTCACAGAGCCTGACATTTTGCACCACACTGCGACGAGTGCCCACACCGTGAGAATTACACACTTACCGTGCAACAATCTCTTCCCAGGCCCCTTTGTTGTACTCCTCCATGATGGAGGCAATAAGAATGCGGTCAGGGAACTCCTCTTTTAACCTCTTGAGCTCCGCTAGCATCGTCTCAAAAGGGCGGTCGCTGATGAGTTCAAAGTTTTCCCACCTGCCCCAATGCAGCAGTGTGGATGCTTTTAAGTTATGTGTGTGCCAGTGCTCTGAAGGTGTGTGTGCGTGTGTGCATGTGTGTGTTTTTGTGCGCGCATGTGTGTGTGGGGGGGGGGCGCGCGCATGCACATGCATGTATGCGCAGGCGCATGCGTATTTCCGTGCAAATAGCAGTGACTGGCTCTCTATCCTACCTATACAAGCACATTTTCGACAGGCTTGATGCAGACTGGCTGACGCAGTACTTTTTCCTCGCTTCATGCCCACTCACCCGAACACCTGGTTGTTGCTGTCCCGGAGCTTTGCATATCGGGGAGTCACATTGACAACCTTGGAACTGTCCAAAGATAGAGTTTTGCAAATCACGCCACCCCAGCCCTCGTCAAATGCCTTCTTCATGACCTGGTCTGTATTATAATTAGGGTTGTTTGAAGTGTTGAGTCAGAACAAGCGCAATGCAACAAGGACCAGCAACAAGCACCAGCTGAACAAAAAGCTCCTTTTGAATGTAATTCTACTCACAATTCGTGCCAGGGGGCCCTGCAAGTGGTGCAAGAAGGAATAATTAGTGATTGCAGCGAGAGGTTTGTGCATGTCGCCGCTACCTTTCTTCAAAACAGGTGAGCGGATGTCTGAGATCCAAGCAGATCTCTCATTTGGCTTCATCCTGGGCCTCACCACTGCCTATGACGAAAGGGTTGGGCATCTGTAGCCCATTGACGTTGACAGCAAGAGAGGGCCCTTCCACTACCGCGCCATTACGCAGTTCTATGGCAGCATCGGGATGCTGTGTCCTCGGGGATGCCCCACAAGCTAGACGGGGTCTACGCCAACCAGGCTGTGCAAGGCGAAGTCGCTGCTGCACATTGGAGCCATTGACTCGGCTGTGTGAGCACTGGTTTACCTTTGTGACCTGCATAACTCGTTCTAAATAAATAATTTGCAGGCAAGCTTGCTCAGCTCCATTCAAGCTATGTTTCTCTTGCTTAGGTTGAGTCTTTTTAGGGACGTACAAATCACTTTTTCCTGAGACTATCGATTTCTTTGGTCTGGCTGGCAGTGCCCAGCAAGCCCAACAGTCAACCCATCTGGCTGAAGGTCTAAACCCATTGCAACTTAACTCAAGTCATTATTCAATAAGGAACGTGAAATGCACTTCTCGGCATAACAAAATTCACGATTGTAATGCAACGTACAGCCCTCTCCATGCATTCCATCTCCCACCCCTCTTATTATTGTTTATAAGCCAGATCTACGAAATTGATGCCCCATAGAGTGCCTTTCAAGATGTGGCACTGAACGGCCTTTGGGCCCTCAGAGGGCTGTTGCCTCGTCTGGGGCTGCGGCGCCTAGGGCTTTGTAGACAGCTGATGCTATCCTCATTTGTGGCCCTCAAGATGCTCAGCTCCTTCTTCACAGAGTCCAATATTAGCTTCATAGCCTCCATCGCCTCATCATCATATCCAACCTCAGCAACCTGGCACAGTCAGGCAAAAGCACGGCAGAATTAGCCTGTGCAAGAATGTCTGGAGACTATGTGGTATGAATAGGCGTACACACGAGCTCAATCAGCAGCTTGCGAATCTCGTGAATTGGTTTGTTCAAGCTCTGATCAGCGAGGTTAAGAAAACGGAGAAGACAATTTGGTTTAAAACGATTTTAAGATAAGCAGAGAACCAGCCATCTTTGATAAAAACTCAATAATAATCAACGAACACATGGGACATCTGAGAGTCTCCATGACTCACCTGGCTGTGCCGCTCCAGGTTGAAGATAGCTTTCTCGTCCAAAACATCCCTGAGCAAAGTCACTTTGGCCGCAGGGTATCGGCCCCGCAGTTTATCCACAGCATGGTGTGCCAGGTGGCCTGGCCCGCCTGGCCCAAGTTTGATCTCTTTCAACCTGCAAGCGCAGAGGCATATGCAGGTACAGGTGTTGAGCGATGATCCTGAGGCACGACATTCTTGTGAATTACACAGGATGAATGCATGCAGCTGACAGGGGTGCCCTGCTTGAGAGGTATCATGAGCTGAGAGACTCTCTCTCTCTCTCATCATCATCAAATCACGTGGAACTGCTGCAAGAGTCACTGCAATACCCTAATGCCCAAACGCTATGCACATGCAAACGTGCACCGCCTTTTGGTCCTTCACCCACCTCAGGCCTAGCACCCACAGCTGCTTCACGGCTGGTGCCCAGATGTTCAAGCTCAGCACATTGATGCTGTTGCGGACGCTGAGTGTCGTGCAGTTGGGTAGCTGGAGGATGTGATTATGAGGCTGCACAGGGCCCACCTGGGGTTAGGTGCAGTGCAGTAGTTGTAGGTGAGCTTTTGTAGCACATCAAACGCATGCTTTGAGTGGTTCAATTGCTTTGAGTGGATTGATTGCTGCAAGACTTTGCTGGTTAAACAGATAAGTTAGCATAGGTGTACAAAATTTGATTGTCTGCATGAAGCCTGCGTCCCCAGTCTGCTTGACACGTGTTGATCTACCCATCAACAAGCCTTGAGCTGGGAAAGGCTTGCATGTGGACATCTACACCATCTCTAACCTAGGCGTCTGGAATGTGCCATTATCTTTGCAGGTAGAGCAAAGTGAGAGAGGCAGGCAGACCTCAAAGCATGCTGGGAGCACGTACCCCCCAAAATTCGCTGACCACGAGCGTCTTGAGCTTAGGAGAGCAAGCAGCAAGGGAGCCCAAGTCCATTGGCTCATCCCTTACAGCGATCTCCTTGACCTGCATATTTTTGCGGGTGCAAAGGTGGCATACAGAAGAGAGTTAGCATGCTGTCCAATGATACAGCATTCAAAAACGCCGGGAAGAAAGCGAGGCTGTCATAAAGCGCTGCAAGATTGCAAGCCATGTCGGCTGAAGTGGGAGTGAGCTGCAACTTCAAAGAGGCACAGCAGCAGCAGCAGCAGCAGCAGCAGCAGCAGCAGCAGCAGCAGCAGCAGCAGCAGCAGCAGCA
>LKMJ01002436.1_pt1 | contig 17068 bp, 5 predicted proteins | sample 643391 | NCBI WGS metagenome assembly LKMJ01 (sample SAMN04112250, study PRJNA286221) | soda lake metagenome | biome: soda lake; feature: Kulunda Steppe; material: water; isolation source: sample PL-Br10 brine of Picturesque Lake | place: Russia: Kulunda steppe | collected 2010-07
ATTGAAAAAATGTCTCTTGAACATTGAAGCTCCACACAACACATCGGGGTGATGAAAGCACCACCCAAAAAATGTACTTACAGGTCGAGTGTATAGGTGTCCCAAGCCTTAATTTGCACCACTGTAATGAATACTCATACTCGCATCATGTCTTCTACAATTATTTCTCACCCAGGCCTTCAATGCATTCATATCTTCTTCATGCATCACTGTCGAATGTAGATTATCGAGAACGCTTTCTCTGTAGCATGATTCCGGTCTATAAACGTTCAACCATTGTACCACATCCATATGTCCATTTTTTAGTGCACGCTCGATCGCTCCCGGACTGCATCCTTCGCTTCTATTCTTATGCAACCATTGAATGATGTGATGATGTCCTCTCGAAGCAGCATTATCCATCGCTTTTTTTGAGCACAAGACATTCTTGCCGAGACGGGCATGCAGGTACTCGATGACATCCAGATGTCCATTATGGGCAGCATAATCCATGGCACAATATGTGTATGGGAGAGGCGAAAGTTCTTGTGGCAAGACCTCCCCCCCTACGGGCTGGATGATGAGATGAATGATGAGGTTCTGGACGGGTGGAACTAGGAGAGGGGGGAGAGGAGGAGGAAGAGGAAGAGGAAGAAGAACAGGATCAAGATTATTATCCATTTCTTGTGCTTGCTCATTCCCTTCATTCTCTTCATTATCTCCATTCCCTTCTTCATCTCCTCCAAAGTCCTCATCCCAAAACAGATTCATCTCGTTCTCATTCTCGTTCTCATTCTCATTCTCATTCTCGTTCTCGTTCATGATCAGTTGAAGAGAGTCCGCATGATCGAGTACCCACTTGATAATATCCACGCGTCCATATCGAGCAGCAGTGTCTATGGCATGAGATGTGTAGAGCACACGATGTTTATTGCGAAGACACAGGGTCACCCAATAGTCTAGCACGTCCAAACTGCATAATTGGCTGATGATGAAATCGAGTACGATGTATTCTTCAAAATTGATGACAGTCTCATCAAGACCGAACACTTCGAACAGATATCGGACGAACGAAATTTGTCCGAAGGACAGGGCTGTCGTAACCGTTCCAGGAGGTATGATAAAGGTTGTGAGTGGCCTCTGCGGTGAATGAGGTGCATGAGGTGAATGAGGTGCATTAGATTCATTAGATTCATTAGGTGGATTATGTACATTATTATCAATATTTGGAGAAGGCGCTTCATTATCTGATGGAAGCGGAGAATACGAAGAAGAAGGCGTGAATAGTGAAGAGAAGGAGGAAGAGGCATCCATTTCGATTCCAAGATCTTTCTCTCTCATTTCGTTGTCACGAAAGTTTTTGTACCAGCACAGTGCACCGATGTCTCCAGCAGAAGCTATAAGCTGGCAGACGATTCGATCAATCTTAGGATAATTTGCTTTGTCAATGTGATTCTGATTCTGATTCTCATCTTTTTTATCTTTTTCATCCTCGATGAAACGTTCGCTCAACCAAATAATCAAGTCGGTCGACAGGAAGTAGCCGTTCGAACACATCATATGTGTCTCATTTATCTTGATCCCTGATCGTTGGTATAACCATTTGACGATTTCGAAGCGACCATACATGATACCCACGTCCATCAGCCTAGACAGATCGATCTGAATCTTGAGTTCGTGGCATCTCGAGATTATATCCTCTAATATATCACGGAAGCCACACCGGGCCGCTATCATTCCCCACATCTGGAAATTGCTCATTCCCATCTCGCATAACCATTCGTAGACGGCAATATGGCGGTGCAAGATGACCATTTCTAGGTAGAATGAAAACGAATCTGGGTATACTGATGTGAGATTACTGAGCTGCTCTCGATCTATTCTTTCGTAAAGCCATTTCGACATTTCCAAGTGCCCGTTCGCGACAGCTTTATAGAAGCACGATGTTGGAAAGGGGGGTTGGATATCGTGCTTCTCGATGATCCAAGATAATGTGTTATGATCTCCCACAGAACAAGCGTTCTCTAGTGCTTTGAGAGGGAATTGAGGAAGAACATTCTCATTCTCATTCTGATTCTCATAAATTGAGGACAACCACTCAATTACGGGAATGTGTCCTCCTTTTGCAGCTTTATCGATGGCTACCGATATCCCATCTTTAGCAAACATATACCTGTTCTGTTTTTCCCTATCATTCTCACCCATCCTGTCTTTTCCCAGAAAATCATAGTATAACCATTGCAATATATCAAGTCTTCCATTTTCGGCTGCCCAATCGACTGATCTCGTCGACATGAAATATGAGGCATTCGAGTCTGACAAAACCCATTTGATGGCCTCGAAGTTTTGTCGAACACACATCCTATCGATCGAGTAAGTAAAAGGGATGGGGACACAGGAAGGGAGTATTTTGATGTCTTTGGAAACAAGGCGTAGGTTCTTCGTATCCTCTACGCTCATCTTTCCTGCTTTCACTATGAGAGACCAGATCTCGCATGAAAGGAATGGAAGAAATGGAGGCGGTGAAGTGGATGCCATTCTTGGGATTCTTGAGATTCTTGAAACCATATGTTTTTGATCATCAAGAGTACTCATATTTCTCTTTTTCTACATAAATACAATGACATTTTATATTCTCTTCTCCGTCCATAATAAAATTTTTTATTTGCTTGGATCAAGTAGATAGGTGTTTCAGATTACATAAATTAGTTAGGGATGGATCATTTCTTGTGTGAGATATTCGATGTCTTGGAGCCCGCAGAAATCGAAGATATCGAATCGATTTTCGATAGGACCGCAAAACTCATGGTGTACCATAATATCTATAAACACCCGATGATATTATCCAATATCGTCTTCTGCTTTTGTTATGAGCAGTGTCTGGGGATATTTCCGAGTAAGATCGAATTCAAAAGTTTCCTCAGGATTCATCCCCTCGAAACACAGAATTTCGACAACTATGCTGCACGCACTATGGACTACATGGCAAAGCACACCTTTTACAAATATATCGCCCATCTATCAAAGATTCCTGCATCAGATATCGTGAAGGCTTGCACACAATACGTCAATTCGATGAGGATGGACCCATCATTCTCTGTGAAAGCTGTGTTGGAGAAGAAGATGAAGAAAAGATTACTCCCCTCGATCGAGATATTGAGTGAACGATCCCTCACGGGGAATAAAAATAAGAAGAATGAGAAGAAGGAGAATGAGAAGAATAAAGAAGGAATCGATACATCATCAGATTCATCCGCAAAGACACTTTTTGTGATTTTTAATGATATCATAAACCTTTCCGGCATGGATGCCTCCGCCTTCTATGAAATGAATAGACGTCTGATCTTTCGAGATCACCTCCTCACGCACAACATATACACCGATTTCATCCTATATCCACTGTCTGAAGAGCAAGAAGCGATATTCTCAAAATGTAGGGTATCGACAGTGACGATCATCGATTGCATTACCTACCAGATGAGTCGCGATTATTGTTTTCAGAGGATGATCATGGCAAAACCGTTCGTGGCAAACTATTCCGCGACGAGAGAGCACCGAGAACTTGCCTTCCTAGTAAGATCTGCTCTAGACAAGACACACGAGAATTCAGCATCTGTCCTCGGTGAAGACCATGATATGTCATCCATATGCTGTCATTCCCAAGATGAATCGATGACAAAAAGTGAAAGGGCCCCCTATGTTTCATGTCCTCACATCCTGAATTATTGCGTACCCAGGATCATGGGGACATTTGTCTGGATTCCGGTGAATGATGTGGATGGTGTGAATGATGTGGATGATGTAAATGATATGGATGATGTGAATGATGTGAATGATGTGAATAGTCATGATCAGATGTCTACAAAATCTCTCACAGGAGCAAATATGCTCTTCAACTTTGGGGAAAAGAAGAACAATCATAAAGAAGAAGACGGTTTTTGGTACTACCAGATCGTTCGCGACGATGCCCAGATACGTGCATCACGTACACTCATGCTCCCCTTTTGGAAAGAGGTGGTCGAAACGGAGGGGAAAAAGAAAGACGAGAAAGACAGCCACCCTTTGACGATGGATCTCCTCACTGTATACTTCAAGGATAAGTGTGCAAAGACGATGAGGGACAAGCATTTCTCATCCACCCTGTCTCTCGCCCGAAACTACTCACTCAAGTATATGGCCAAGTATGGTATACCCGTATTTAGCCAGAGGAGAGACTTCTCGGAAAGCGTCAAAGAAGCGACAAATTGCATTCTGTATGTCGACAATCGCAAGAACATCCAAGGAGTGTACAATATCATCATAACCCTCTCGAACCTTCAGAAAGGAAATTGGGGTATAGTCATCTTGACCAGCAGAGGTAACAGGGCATTTTATGAGGAGCACCTCGGCCCCGGTATACAATTTATCGAAAATGAACGGATGGATGCACATCGCTTCAACATCGAGCATTATAACATGATGATAAAGAATGAGAGAACGTGGGAAGACTTGCTCGCCTTGGGATACCAGAAATGTCTGATCGTGCAGGATGATAGTATGATCCTGAGGAAAGGGATGGAGGAGAGGTTTATGCGATACGACTACGTAGGTCCTCCTTGGAGAATGGATGAAGGTAACAAGCCCTTGGTGCATTATGTCGGCTCGAACTTCGTGGGTAACGGGGGACTCTCTTTACGCACCATTGAGAAGATGGCCCAAATATGTAGAACATATCGTGCTGAAAAAAGTATTCTATTCAATGGTACTTTACAGACGATTCCCGAAGACGTTTACTTTTCGATGATGTGTAGAAACTGTCAGGCGTCCATACCTTCTTATGAAGAAGCTTCCTTGTTTGCCATGGAGCAAGTGTATAATAAAAACGCGCTCGGCGTGCACAAATTTTGGGTGTATCTGAAACAAGATCTCGTCATCGAATACTTTGATAGTTTGTGAGGAAGGAGGAGAAGAGAAGGAGGAGAAGGGAGAAGAGATATCATGTATCTACAAAAATTGAGCAAAAATTGGTCTCACCATTTATTATGATTATTCGCCTTCTCTTTTCTCCCCCATCCTCTCACAAGAGGAAATAGAAATAGGGTATGAAGAAGACGATATATGCGATGTATTGCATGATCTCTCTCAGTCCCCTGACGGCGCGCAACCCCTCGGTCTTGTACCTAAAGTATTTATTCTTCTGCATGATGGACGCGATCATGGCAGACAGAGCTGTCATCATCACTGTGATCACAAAATAGTCGATGAAGTAGGTTTGGATCAAAAACCAATTGACGATGAAATTATTGTTCGGACGCTTGAATGCGACGAGGAGGAGCAAGAGGACGATGAATATGAACAGATTGAAACCCGCATGAATGAATAAAAAGAGCAAGAGGAAGTTTTGGAGGGAGGGTGGGTACTGTTCCATGGCGTACACGGTCTTCATGTACAACTCTGAAAACAAACGTTCGGTCAAGTAGAGCGCAAAGATGGCGAAAGCGAGACTTATGGCTTTGAGGACATAGATGATCTTGAATTGTGTGTCGAAAATGAGTTCCATGAGTTCGTTTCTTCTTCTTAGTATTCTTTTTCCTTCTCTTTCTCTCTTTCTTTACACGAACGAAATTTATTTACACGAACGAAATTTACTATTTACTGGATTCACAAGTAGTAGAAGAAAGGAATCATGATCGAGATGACCATCGTGTACAGCATCGTGGTCTTGACGATGCGGGTGGCCCGAGGACCTTCCGTATGATACCTGTAATATTGCCTATTTTGCATGACGAGGCTCAGAAGGATTGTGATCAGGAGAACGAATATGCTATTGGCGAGTGTATCCTTGACATAACCCTTGATCAGATACGCGTCCACGATGAACAAGTTTGTGTTCTTTTTGTAAAAGAAGGCGAGGAGAGAGAGGAGAACAAACATGATGAAATTTGCCGCCGTAAGGATGCCGATGACGAGAAGAGGAAACAGATAGAGATCGGGGGCCTTGTTCCCAGACGTGTACACCTCCTTCATATAATAATCGATGAAGATGCTCTCGCTGTACATGAGAGACACGACGAAGGCAACAAAATTCAATGCCTTCAGGAGATAGGCCATCAAGAATTGCTTGTCCCCTAATATATCGAATATCGTGATCTTGTAGCGGTAATAGGTCGTGATCTTGTCGTTCACCATGTCGATGTTGTTTCGGACGATGTTTCCCCTTTCGATCAGCTTGATCCTATCTTCCGGGTAGGCGACGTATTGCAGATTAAACTTTTGCAGTTGTGCGTTGAACGTGCTCATGAACTTCTCTTCAAGGAAATGGGACGCCCTATCGGACACAACGGTCATTCGCTTATCGATGGCTTCGATCTCTTTCTTGTAGGCCTCGAGGCCGGGCTTCAACTCAGGATTCTTGCGCCACTTGTTCAGGTACTTGAATTTTCTGCGGGTCGTCTTTGTCAGAAAGTCGAAATGACGTTGCCGGTATCCGAACGCGAATTTGTTGGCCAAGTCGAGCGTCGCGTAGAAATTCTTCACGAAACTCGCTTCCCGGTTCTTGTTGTATTTGATTGTTCCGGAAGACGCGTCGCGAGATGATTCGATCTGTGCCCTCTTCTTGTCGATAATCATCTGCGGATCTACGTGTTGTTGAATGCCTTGAATGCCTTGAATGTTCTGAATGCCTTGAATCTTCTGCATCACCTCCGGAGGAGGATATACCCTTTGTGCTTGTATTTGTCCTTGTATTTGTCCTTGTATTTGCGACTTTCCTTGTTCTCCTCCTTCTCCTTCTTCTTGTCCCTCATACAGGGGATACGGGCCCGGGTTCGCTTCGTAAAAACGTTTTAGCTCCTCTTGAGATGTCTGGAGTCTTGCAGTGAGAGTTCTTATCTGGTCTTGTACCTTTTGAAGAGTATGGGTCGCTCTTTCTATTAATTTTACGAATGGCTCTCTTTCTGACTTTACGCTTCTGAGGAGTTCATAACGCAGCCGCAAGATTTCATCAAGATAGGAAGAGTATTGTTTTTGTTTTTCTTGGATGAACACTTCCTTTTCTTCTTGATCAATTGTTGATTTTCCTTCTCTTTCTTTTTCTCTGAACTTGTTATTAAATTCCTTGACAATTTCATTCTTGTCATTCAACTCTCTTTGAAGATCTTCGTAAGCGACTCTCAATGGTTTAAAAATATGCTCTTCTAGGAACACTTGAACAACATTATTCAGGTTGAGATTTTTGTATTCATCAGAATCTATATATTCTAAGAACTTTTTAGTTGTAATTTTGTCCTCGATTTGATTTATCTCTGATTTTACTATATCAATATGAGACTTGGTACTCTGTATTTCTTGTACAAATTGGCTTTCTGCTTTGTTTGAGACTTCTTGCGTTTTTGTCAATAGATACAATATAGAGTCGTAAGTCTCTTTAGATTTTATTTCCTCCTTCTCAAGAGTTGAAGCAATATCTTGTTCTATTTCAGAGTATTGTTTTCCTTTTTTAATGAACTCTCGATAATCATTATGAATCTTTTCTAAACTGGATTCAGGGGTTTCATCATTATTGACAAAAAAACTCTTTACATTGCGAAATATTCCTTTTTTCATCTTTATTTTATTAAAATTCTGGAGCCACTCTTTATTTTTATCCGAAGCAAATCCATCAAATTGTAACTTATTCAAATCTGCTTGTTTTTTATACTCTTCCAAGTCTGAAATATATATTTTTGTGTTCAGATAATCAATAAACTTAGTTTTGAAATCATTTATCAACTTTAATATGTCTTCGTTGATGCTATACAATTCGCTTGCAAATTCTTGTTGATCGTGTTGGAAGCCATTTTCTTCTCCAAAGACACCTTTAAATGTGTTCATGTCTTTTTGAACTTTATCATATGTATTCTTCAATTTCTCGATTTTAGGATTTATCTCTGTCTGTCTGTTTCCATCCGTTCCATTTCCTTTAGAGTATGTATCAAGATCTTTCTTTAAAGCTTCGAATTGTGCCTTTAAAGCTTCGATATTTTCCCGATTTTCTTCAAACTGGGCAGAAATATTGTTTACACCATTTTGATATTTATCTATCTCTTTTTTACCGGAACTCTTAACTCTTTCGATCGCTTCCCCCAACGAAACTTCAGCCCGTTTGACAGTTTCCTCGATTCTTGAATATCCCTTCAACATTTCCATTTCTTCAACATCCTTCTGGACCTTTTCCTCTCGCTCCCTTAGGATTTTATCTCCCTCTTCAGCAGCTTTCTTCGCGATCTCCACAAAAGGTTTTTGATCGAGCAGAGTATTGAGCTGAAAGATATCGTTCTTGATCGTGAATGATTCATCTACTCTTTTTGCGGTAAAATCGACGTATTTGGTAACAAACTCGACCTTTGCAGCCTGATAGGCCTTCTTCTTGTCTTGATAGTCCTTTAGAGTGGGTGACACTTCTTCATTTGCTCTATCATTTTTTTTGATAGATTTCGAGATCGTGTCGAGATCAGCTTTTGCCTTTGCCTTTGCCTCTCCTGCTGCTTTTCTGATTAAGATCGAATCTTCTTCACCTATTTCGATGTCGATTTCTTTGATATTGTTTTGGTTGACATCGTATCTTATATTGCCTAGTAATTGTTCGGTGTCGATTTTCCCCTCTAACTGTTGAGCAAACTCATCAAAGCCTTTTGAATGTGTACTCTTGAGATACTCAGCTTCTTTGTGGAATCCGTGTATTTTAATAAGTTCATCGATGACTCTTACTGTGTCTAGAGGAATAGGTGGATTTTTACTTTGATGAGGCGGAAAATCTTTGATCACGAGATTTAGCCCAGCTATTGTCATTTCCTTGAGAGCATCATCCATCTTTTCCTTTTCTTTATCTTTTTCAACATTGAACATGGATGCTGGAGTATCCTCTTTTGCTTTTGGGTTCTGAGATTTGCCACCTCCCATTTGCTTTACACCTTCTTCCTCTTCCTTGACTCGTTTTTGAATCTCGTCGATGGCCTTGATCGTGTCCTTTCCTTCATGATATTTTGCAATGACTCCTGCCTGTTCCTGCACATGACCTTTCTTATAATCTTGAAGCGTCTTGCTCACGGCTTTTTCTTGCGCCTTCTGAATTTGTTCTCTCTTTATCAACCCTTCTTTCAAGCCCACCTTTATGACGTTCTCTTCCTCCAACTTATGCGCGACCTTGGCTGCACGCACCCTGTCATTTTCGAACTGAGAAACAAAACCGTCAGTGAGGCGGGTGAAATCCTTGATGATCGCATGTTCTACCATGTCCATGGTCGATTCGAGGTTGTCGAATTTTAGGTTCAATCTGTCGATGACGATGCCGTTGAAACGCGGGCTCAACTTGTCACCGATCACCTCGAGGGGCTTCATGCACTTTTGTGCCTTGGCGATCTCATTTTGTCTCAACATCAACTTCCGCTCCATCTTGTCCAATTCAGCCTCCCATTTTTTCAGATTGAAAGGGTCAGTCTTGTCCATGGTATCGAGATTCCCCTTGATGTCCTTCATATCGTCGAGGTCCATGTCCCAATTTTGGGCCCATCGGGATTTTAGGCGCATGGCCTGATCATTATATTCGTTGAGGCGATCGATGTGCTGTTTCGCGCGATAGGCATCTTTCAACTCGACCGCCTGTCTCAGATTCTGAAATTCTCGCACTGCCTCGTTCTTTATCGATTCCAAGCTTTTGGTGACTTCTTTGAGGCTCGCCAACATCTTGTCTCCATCTCTTGCGATTTCGAGTTCTTTCTGGAGGTTTATGACCTCTTGCGTTTGAGTGTCCCGACTATCGCCCCCCTCCTCGATTCTTTTGAGCGCCTCCTTGCCTTTAAGAATATCTTCCTGGATGCTATCGATGATCTTTTGCTTGCTCTCTCTCACCTTTAGGATCTCTGCAGGGTCTTTTGATTTATCTGATGTCTTTCCATCTATTTCTAGGCTGATAAGATCATTCTGAGCCCGGTCCAATTGTTTACGTTTATTGTCAATTTTCTCCTTTTGGATCTTGAACTTGGACTCCCTATCCAGATCATATCGATTCTTCGACAACTCATCCCTTTTCCTCTGCAGACGCCTCTCCAAGTTAGCTATCGTATTTGCATCGGTCTTCCCCGTGAGCATGTCCTCTCGCTTCCGGGACATGAGGCTCCTCAACTCGTCTTCAATGCGCGAGATGTTGTCGAGATACCTCCTACCCCTTTGGAGGAGGTCTTGGAAGTCTTGGGGGTAATTTTGTTGGCCTTGGGGGTATTGAGGGGATGAGGATGATGAGGATGATATTTGTTGGCCTTGGGAGTAATTATTTTGATTGGAAGGTTGCTGTGGAGTTGAATAAGTGGATAGTTTCTGTGGAATTGTATAGATTTGTGGAGATGTGGAATGGTGAGATTGAGATTGAGATTGAGATCGAGATTTGGAGGCAAACAATTTGTTTTTCAAACCATCTGAGTACTTTTGGATATCTGATATAAAGGATTTTTTTTCATCGGGGGAAATATCATTCTTCTCCTTACGAGCATGAAATTCTTGAACACGAGATTTGATCTCCTTAGGAAGTGATCCTATATTGTTTTTTAAGCTATCAAGAGCAGATGATAATGGTTTCCTAAGTGTCTGATCTAAAAATTCTTGTAATCTTTTTAATCCCTTAGTTTTCTGATCATTTATGAGAGGCATTATCAATTCATTTTTTTTAGCATTTAAAAATATGGAAAGAATATATGGTTTTATGTCTTCTATTTCTATGCCTTTTAATTGCAATTCAATTCTTTTAATTTCTTCCATATCTATGGGCTTATCTGTATCTTTATAAAATCCATTCAGTTTCAGATAGATATCTTCGAGGATATTGGGAATCTCAAATAAGGGGGAGGGTGATTGCTGTGAAGATGCACGTTCTTTTAGGTCCTGAACAATATGACCTGCTTCTTCCTTGATTTTCAAAGCGTCTGAATCTTTGTTATCTAAACTTCTTTCCTTAGATTGACTCATTAAGGTCTTCAAATTGCTCTTTAAGGTGTTTAACCCTGTCCTCATTTCAGATAAAGTTTCTAGATTGCTATTTTGAAGATTTACATTTCCATTTGAATATACATCATGGCCTTCATCTTCCAAGATGCTGACTAAAATTTCAGCTTCCTTTACTACTAGGTCTGCTTCGGCAATCCGTAGACTCACGTTTTCAATTGTCGGTGTTTCATCTGCTCTGTCTTTATCCTTTACAGACTTTCTTGAATCAATAAGTTTTTGGACCACATCTTGATACATGGTTGTTAAATCTAGATACACTTTTTTTTGTTTTTCTTGTGCTTCTGCTGCTTCTGCGGCTTTTTGTGCGGCTTTTTGTGCTTTTGCTGCTTCTGCTGCTTCTGCTGCTTTTTGTGCTTCTGCTGCTTTTTGTGCGGCTTTTTGTGCTTCTGCTGCTTTTTGTGCTTCTGCTGCTTTTTCTGCGGCTTTTTGTGCTTCTGCTGCTTTTTGTGCTTCAGCTGCTTTTTGTGCTTCTGCTGCTTCTGCTGCTTTTTGTGCTTCTGCTGCTTTTTGTGCGGCTTTTTGTGTTGCTTGTGTTCCGATTGTAGATGCTGAAGGTCCAGCTACAATTGATTGGTTTCTAGATTGGGGGGAGACTTGTGATAATTGTCCATTACTGTTTTGTAAGGAAGAGTTTGAAGGTGCAAGAGAATGATAAGAAGAGGTGCTTGCCTGAAGCGTTTTTTTCTTTTCTGATTCAGATTTTGCTTGTGCTGATGCATTTGATATAAAATGGGGAGAAGGTTTAAGACCTCTTTCTTGCGAATCCTGCAATATTCTTGTTCCACTATTACCTCCTCCATCAGTTGAATGACGTCTTGGAATTCCTTTCCGATTCCCTTCTCCAAACTCTACACCATTCGCAGGACTACGAGGAATCGCCCAACGACCATCTGATGATACTCCTGCTTCACCTGATCCTTTTACTCCTGAATTTGTAACTCTACTGTCTTCCACTGTATTGTTTGAACCAGGAAGTGCAGAAACTTCCCATGCTTGGCGACGATTTTGTTGGCTTTGTTGGTTTGGTTTTTTTAATTGTGATAGTGCAGCCGATGACGGTCGTTGACTTGGATTAGATAGGGATTGCGTACGTCGAGGAAAATCACTTATTCTTTCATCACCCATAATATACTTTATTCACTTGCTATAATATCAGAATATACATTTTTGATATAAACTCATACTTTTCCTTTTTCTTTTCTTTTTTTCCACACCCACTCCTCTCACGTCCAAAACACAAAGAAGAACGGTATCACATACAACAAGATCCCCAGGTAAAGAATGAATTCGCTCACACCCCGGATGGTGCGCAGGCCCTCTATCTGATATCGAAAGTAGCGCTTCTTCTCGGCGATATACGCGAACAACAGGCATAGACCCATATGAATCAACGACACTCCCGCATAGTCACGAAGGTAATGGAGTAACAGGGATCGATCGACCACGAACGGATGGATATTATCCGAAAATATGTACGCCATGAGGATGAGGATCGTCACGAGGATGAGGTTCATGATCGTATGCAATCCGTAGCAGAGGAGGACGAGGTACACGAGCCGTGGGGGATCTTCCTTGTTCTCCTTGTCTGCCTTGTCTGCCTTGTCCCTGTACACCTTTTTAATGTATATTTCGTTAAAGAGGCTCTCGCTGATGTAGAGAGAGAATAACAGGAAGGCAAAATTGACGACCTTGAGAAAGTAGAGCACGATGAATTGCCGATCGAGGACGAAATCCGACACCTTAAGTCCTTCTGTGTAGTACACGAGAATGGAGTTGAATGTGCTATTCGCGTCTATCCGTATCTGCGCCTGGTCAGCCAAGATCTTCGCTCTCTTTTCCGTTCCCACGACATTCATATTCAGAGAGTCGACCTTGCTTTCGAATAGTCCAACGAGCGTATCCTTCAGGAAGATCCTCGCGGTCTCGGATAATTTGTACTTGGCCTTGTCGAGGCTGTCGAGCTCATTCCTAAAGTCATCGAGGGGGATGTTGAGTGATGGATCGTCCCGCCACTTCTCGATGTAATAGAGCCTCCGCCTGACCGTCTTACCCACAAAATCGAGATGCACTTGCCTATAGGTTCTCGATACTCCCCTGATCACATTTACGATGGCATCATGCAACTTGACGAACAATACTTCTTTCTTGGTGTCCATCTCCCTCTGCGTTCTCTCTTCCTCTTCTTTTATGAGACGGGACATCTCATCCACGAGGCCTTTCTTCTCGTCGATCGGGATGTCCTCATTTCCCTCCAATTTTCCGTTCAGCTTGGCCTGCAGTTTTTCCTCGAAGCGAGCCATGACATCCTTTCGCTTACTCTCGAGAGATGATACGACAGTCTGGTACTCCTCGATCAGGACATCGATGTACCCGCCCGCTTTCTTCATCAACCTGTCTTGAACCATCAACAGGCTCTCATAGAACTCATCCAATTTTGTCGTGGTGCGCAAAAGGATCTTGTTGTTGAAGGCCATGGACGTCTTCTTGAGGATAGATGCCTTCATGGACTCGCATTCCGGCTCTATCTTTTCTTGTACGTCCAATTCTTTCTCCAGACGGATCAGTTTCTTCTGTCGATCCTCGAGCTCTGTCTTCCTCTTCTCGATCGCATCCTTATTCTGATTCTTATTACTCTCGATCTTTTTGATACGGAGTCTGAATCCTTCCCCTTCTCCTTCTCCCCCTTCTCCTTTTCCATTTAGAGACTCGATCGTCCTCGTCAAGCCATCTATAGTAAATCCTTCGGATCCGTCCAAGTTGAAGGTCTTTTGTAAAGCATCGGGGAGCGAGGACCGTAACTCTCGTATGATGTCTGTTTTGGGGGGTTGGTTAAGAAATGTGTTGAAACGGGATGAAACGGAAGAAGGAAAGTAGTTCATACCGGATCGGAACACAGAATCCAATATGTTTTGAACAGCCATGGAAATCGAACTCTGTCTGAGATGGACCAGTTTTTCTCGAAATGCATTGATCGAATTGATCTGGGACTTGATCTTGTCTTTCACTTTCTCAAAGAGGTGACTCGCTCCCTCTATCACATGGAGAGCTCCTTCCTTGAATTTTTCAAATCTCCTCAACATTTCCATTCTGGAATCGTATATTACGCGATTTGACACAAGATCCAGATTATCTTCTCCTTCTTTCTCTTTCTCATTCTCATTCTCATTCTCCTTCATATTCTCTTCCAGATACTTTCCGAGCCTCTCGATCTCTCTACCAAAGTCACCTTCGAGGTTCACGAGGACTTCTTCCTTATCCTTGACATCGGTCTTGAACCTGGCGAGTTTTTCTTGTATATCTTCCATATTCTGAAGCTCATTCTTTGTCGCCTCCAATGCAGATTTTATCTCCTTTGAAGTCTGAGTGGTAGTGTCACTGTTATCGAGCACCGGATCTGTCTTCTGGCTTATTACTTTATTCTTTTCTTTTGATAGCGCGTCTATCTCTTGTTCCAATCCCAATATCTTTTTCTTACCCTTTTGGATATTCATTTCGAACCCTCTTATTTTGTTGAATGTCGTCGAAGATGGATAAGGAGATAATAAAGAGGATCTCGGGCCATTCTTTCTTTCTCTCTCCCAATTCAGAGTTTCTTCTGCATCTGTCTTCTTGTCTTCTAATTCTCGCACTTTTTCTTTTTCGATACGCAAGTCTTGTTCCATCTTTCTTATCGATTCATCCTTTCGCTTGACGTCATCATCGATCTCTTGATTCTTTTGTTGTCTCTTTCCGATGTTTCTGCTTTCCACTTCGAGCCTGTTACTCAATTTCTTGAGATCCACCACTTTTTCGGTGTTGATGGTCTGAGAGGTTGCGATGATATCACTCAACGTCTTCGACTCTTGTACAAGAATGGAAGTTAGTTGCCTTTGTCTCTCGAAGTCGAGCTCTCTCAGTCTGGCATTGATTTCATTCATCGTGAGTTCTGGTTTTTGAGGGGATGGATTGGTGAAGAATTCATCGCTTCTTTCTCTTTCTGAATCATTAAATCGTTCTTGTGCATTAATATACTCCGTATTGTTACTATTTATTTTCTTATCCACCTCGATTCCCAGCAATTTCCAGAATTCGGGAGAAAATATTTCGTCGAGCTTCTCGTCATCGAAATTGAACAGATTTGAATGTTCCGTCATATCGATCATTCCCTATTATAATACCGCTTGATAAATTTTCATCAAATAATATCATGTAGCAAGATAAGAGTAGAGTAGATATACAAAAAATGGGCGTCGACCGTTTTAACCAAGCGAACGCGAGCCTCGATCTTAAAAAGGATGATGTAAAGAGCGTCATCGGGATGTATCAGAATAAGGAGGTGCTTTTCGATATTTTTAGTATTCTGGCCACCGTCGGGATTTTCCTCTGGATCATCCTATTTGTGATGTCTCTCATGGGAAAGAGAGGGCCCAGACTATTCGTTCCCATCGTCGGATACATCTCATTGATTCTCATCATCATTCAGACAGCCCGAGCTATCTATGCCAATATCGAGATGGACTTTGCACAGAAATGTGACAGTGGAGATTCTGGAAACACTTCTGTCGTCAATGATGATTATGTCATCGAATCGACCAACCGTTTTTACTCGATCCTGTCCTTTGTGTACTTTTATGTGAGGACGTATGTGACCACATTGGTCAATATATCGGTCTTCTGTCTTGGGGTGTTCATCTTCCATCGCGCCCTAGACATCAACATATCTAAAAATATTGAGCAGAGTTGGACCATCGGTGTGATCAGAAGCATGACTGATGTGGACAATCTGTTCCTCCAGATACTTGCGTATTTGTACATTGCATTTGGTTTTGTCCTTTACGTATACATCTACATGTCGATATTCGTTTATCTATCCGCGAGCTTGCTCTTCGATGGGACGAAGTATATCTCAGGACTGAAGAATACAAACATGATGGCCGGTATTTTGCTCTTATTCTTCTTGATACCGATCCTCTACTTCAACGACCAGCTCACGAACCTATGGAGGAAGCTTATCCTCAAGACGGCAGGAAGGACAAACGAGAATGATATCATGTTTCCCATTTTGAATATATTCACACAAGCGAACGTGTTCAGATTCATTGACCTCGCTGACGCGAAGATAGGACACCGTCATGTCAGAATATTTTTATACGGCCTGATCATGACTATTGTCTTTGCTTTCATCGTCCTGCCGAGTTACAGTGCCGAGCGATTGTGTTCTTTGAAAGCGTTACAGATGCATAAAGGACTGGATGACGAGCAGATGGAGGAGTATAAGAATTCTGAGAGGGCCTCGAAGGAATTTCAGGCACGTTTCAAGTTTGGTTATTTTGTGATGGTTGTCGTCGTCGTTCTCTTCCATGTATGTGAGGTGTGTGTGAGGTCTATCTTGATCTCATCAGATTCGCTCAATCAAGATGATCAAGAAAATGCCGACGGTATCGAAGTGAGAGAGTACGAAGTTTTTGCAGGAAAGGTCAGAGAGAAGATACAGAGCGATCCTATCCTTTCAAACATGTATCTCTTCCAAACCTTGGATTACATTTTGACCCATCTAGATGAGAGTACTGGGAGGGAGGGAAATGAAGGAGATGAAAATGAAGGAGAAATAAAAGATGGAGGTTCACGTCTATTGCAAGCAAGCATGTCCATGCTCATTAAAGATGCAAAATCAAAGTATGAAAAGGAGAATGAGAATCAGAATACGATGAAAAAGCCTTCTTGGTTCTCGAAGGAGAGCGCAGATATAAGTAACATCACTGAGGACGAAATAAAAGATGCTCTCCTTCAGCTGTACGATCAGGATCTTTTTGGAATTATTGACGTCATGAAAAGTAGTTTTTTGGATGATGAACGAATCGAGGGGAAGGAGACGGAAATGATGAGAAAAGGCATTCTTCTTCTTCTCCTTGTCATCTTCATCCTGAGAAAGGCAAATCCATCGTCTCTTAAAAGTGTACTACAGCATAAAATGAGCTATATGAGAGATGTGGAAGAGTTTGAAAATAAGAAACAGAGTCTCGAGGAAAGTTCTGATGCTGACCAGCATAAATCTGGGATAACATCTTTCAAAGACCAGATAAAGATAGCAGAA